>WBZU01000661.1_pt1 | contig 28479 bp, 23 predicted proteins | sample 5204311 | NCBI WGS metagenome assembly WBZU01 (sample SAMN12344359, study PRJNA552823) | activated sludge metagenome | biome: Activated sludge suspended growth; feature: Nitrification reactor; material: Wastewater; isolation source: activated sludge from nitrification reactor of wastewater...
AGATCACGTGGCCCAAGCCGCTCGCGGAGCTGCTGGAGCCGATGTTCGCCGTCTACCGCGAGCGCAACCCCTGGGTGGACGAGCACCCGCTGTCGCCCAAGTCCGTCGCCCGGGACCTGTGGGAGCGCGCCATGGACTTCGGCGACTACGTTCGCTTCTACAACCTGGCCCGATCCGAGGGCACCGTGCTGCGCTACCTGTCGGACGTCTACAAGGCCCTGGTGCGGACAGTCCCCGAGGACACCAAGACCGAGGAGCTCGTCGATCTCACCGAGTGGCTCGGGGAGCTGGTCCGCCAGGTGGACTCCAGCCTTCTCGACGAGTGGGAGGAGCTGCGCAACCCGAGCGCCGAACCCGGGACCCGGACCGACGCGCCGCCGATCGACCAGTCACCGCCGGCGCTGACGGCCAACCGCCGGGCGTTCACCATCCTCGTTCGCAACGCCATGTTCCAACGGGTGGAGTACCTCGGCACCCGTCAGTGGAACGAGCTGGAGGCGCTCGACGGCGACGACGGGTGGAGCGCCCAGCGATGGTTCGACGCGATCGCTCCGTACTTCGAGGAGCAACCGAGCATCGGCATCGGTTCCGACGCCCGAAGCCCCGACCTGCTCCTCATCGACGAGCATCCGCTCGATCACCCCGGCTGCTGGTCGGTCCGTCAGATCCTCCACGATCCCGCCGATGACCACGACTGGGCCATCGTCGCTCTCGTCGACCTCGCCGCCAGCGACGAAGCCGGCCGAGCCGTCGTGCACATCATCGACGTCGGCTGCGGTTAGACGGGACAGGAAGAACGCAGCAGGGACGCGAGCCGCCAGAAGGTCCTGATGCCGACGGACTCAGCCGACGGGGCGACTGGCGCCGGGCCCGCGGCGCGCTGCATCGACAGCGTCGTTCACCCAGCTCGTGGCGCCAGACCGGTCGAGAGACCTGGGCTCGGCGGGCGTTCGCCATCGACGTAGGCCAAGACCGCGAGCACTCGACGGTTGCTCTCGCGGCCCGGGGGAGGCCCAGCTTGGTGAAGATCGAGCTGATGATGGGCTCGACGGTCTTGATGCTGAGGTGGTGTTCCTCGCAGATGGCGGTGTTGGTGAGTCCCTCGGCCATGAGTGCCAGGACGTCGCGCTCGCGGGGACTGAGGTGGTCGAGCGGATCACCCTCCGGATCCGACGATGGTCGCGGACGCGTCGCGAGGTGCTCGAGGACGAGCGCGGCCTGTCCGCAGAACGCGTCGAGGAGATGCTCATCGTGGCGCGACAGCTCCACGGGACTGCTCGGTGACTGCCGCTCGCCGAGAGCACTGCCGACGCGGGTGATCGCCCGAACCAGGAGCGGCGCCCGGCGACGCAGGTCGCTTCGGACCCGCTGAGAGCGTGCCGAAGTGCCCACATCCGCGGTCGGAGCCACAACGGCCGACCTCGCCGACGGGACTTTCAACTCTTCGACGTCGTAGCCGGCGTGCTCGACGTCTTCGGCAGTGGCGTCGATGTCGTCGTCGGCCAGCACTCGGCCGGTGGAGGTGATGCAGGTCTTCGGCCGGGTCACGGGTCGTCCGCCCTGGTGGAGCAGGTCGTGAGCCTGCTCTCCTACCGGTACCCGGATCAGGGCCGCCGCAGGCCCAGCAACTTCGCCGCGGCGCTGAGCTTCCTGGCCTGGCGCCGCGCTTGACCAGGGAGCCTCTCGAAGTCGCGGTACTCGTAGAAGGCGCCAGGCGCTCTCGTCGATGGCATCGGCGAGAGCGACCCGACCACCCGCACGTCGAACTCCAGCGACAGCTTCGAGGTCAGGCCGGGGACACGACGAAGATCCCGTTGGCCGTCGCGCCGTCAGCGAGGCGGAGGTCGTAGGTCACCAAGCCGTCCAGATCGTCTCCCAGATCGAGCGCTGCGGCGATGTGAACCGCATCCAGCGACCGAAGCACCAGCGGGTCCACGCGGCCCGCCGCCTCGAAGATCTGGGTGGTCACCTCCAGGAGGGTGACCGCATCGAGCACCGCCCGAGCCTGCACGAGCCGATCCGGAGCGGCACGGCGCACCGCCCGAAGAAGTTCGGTTCTCGCCAGATCACATGCCACCGGATCACGCTCGCTGTCGGCGAACCAAGCTCGAAGCGCATCGCTCTCGGGCTCGGCTACGACCAGCTTCACCAGCGCGGAGGTATCGATGTAGAAGGCCAACTCAGCGGTCGTCCGCGTCACGCAGGGCGGCCAACGCAGCCGACAGATCCGGCCCGGGTTCGGGCGCCGGAAGATCAGACATCGAGCGTCGAGCTCGCCGAGCCCGACCCGCATCCACAAGCGCCCGTAGCCGCGACACCGGAATCGCGGTCATCTGCGCCACCGGCCTCCCGCGATCGGTGATCGTGATCGTCTCGCCGCCGGCCGCCTCGGATACGACCGCCGACGCGTTCTGCTTGAGGGCGCGGATACCCACTTCCGACATGTGCTCCATTGAAGCACATATCGATCAATGGCACGGCGCACGGAAGGAATGCTCCTCTGTCATCACCAAGCGGTGGATCTACGCCGTCGACGCGGAGCAGCACGTCTTCGCACCGAACTGCACGGCGACATCACCGTAGACCTCGACCGGTTCGTCGTCTCCGTCCACGCAGCACACCGCTCAACGTGGCCTTCTCTGAGATGGGCCTCAAGGACTCGGAGTTGAGTCGTGTCGAAGGGGGAACTCGTACCTTGACCACACCAGCTGCCGCCGAGGGCCTCTCTCGCCGCTTGACCTGGGCACCTCTACGCGATGTACAAGCGCGATCGTCCGATCTCACGTTCCTTCGGTCGCCTTCAGGCGTTCAACTGCTGCGAGCAGTGGCGGTAGATCGTGTTCGAGGGTGGCCGTCACGATCTCGTGGTCGGTGTCGAAGTAGCGGTGCGCCAAGTGGTCGCGCATGCGTGCGACGTCAGCCCACGGGACACTCGGTTCACTCGCAAGCAGCTCAGGATCGATGTCCTTGACCGCTTCACCGATCTCGATCAGTCGGACTCGCACCGCGTCGAAGACGAGACCATCCGCCAGGGTGCCGCGTGAGAGGTGCGATTGGATCGCGGCAGCGGCAGCCAGGACGTCGTCGAGTCGCTGGGGATCGGTCCTCACAGCGGGATCGCTTCAGCGAATGCCCGGGCTGCGACCTCAGTCTTCAGATTGGCTGCGGGAACGACGTCGACCTGGCGCCCGAGGATCTCCGCGATTTCTCGCTCGAGGCCGATCAAGCTGATGATCCCGACGTCCGGCGAGAGGTCGACCAGCAGATCGACGTCGCTCGAATCGGTGTCAGTGCCGCATGCGGAGCTTCCGAACACACGGACGTTCGTCGCCCCCCGGCGCTCAGCAGCCTCGATGATCGCCCGACGTCGCCGACGCAGCCGTCGACCGACGGGCGTGTCCGGCAGCCCACGAGGCGCATCGGGCTCGGCGACGAGTTCGATATTCAGCGTGTGTCCCGACGCGTCGACCAGCCTGGTCAGCATCGACATGCCGGGCTCGCGGCGACCGCTCTCGTACGCGCTGATCACCGGCTGGGACACATGGGCGCGACGAGCCAACTCGGCCTGTGAGAGGCCGGACCGCTTCCTCGCCTCCCGAATCAGAGCCCCTGCTCCATCCGACACACACCCCAGCCTATAGCGCATCGCCTATACCCACAACGTCCTCCGCTGCTGCCGCCTCGGCCCGTCGCCCATCGGCGTTGGCGTCAGATCGCGGCAGCACCCCCGGTGTGATCATCCACTCCGGAACTCGACCTGTCCCTCGACCGACCCCGTGTCGAGGGACCGGTCGAGGTGATCGCTCACATCGCACCGGCCCGACGCTCGACAGGTACGGCGGACCCGCTCGGCGCTCTGCGTGAGCAACCCGGCAAGCTGCTCGACCTCTGCTACACGGACAAGATCAGCGCCGACCAATTCGGCGAGGAACATGCCCGGCTCACCGTGCAGATCGAGAACCTCGCACACGAGGCCAAACACCGCTGCCGTGCAACAGGCCCACGCCGACGACATCGCCGCCGGCTTCGAACAGCTCGCCCAGATCCTCGAATCGGTGAACCTCGGCGAACTCTGGGAGGACGCCACCGAACAGCAACGCCGCACCATCCTCGACGAGCTGCTCGACGACGTGACAGCCCACCGGGACCGGTTGAGCGTGACCATCCACGGAGCGCCGCCGCTCGACGTGGCCTTCTCCGAGGTGGGCCTCAAGGACTCGGAGTTGAGTCGTGTCGGAGGGGCGAGCCCAACCGTAAGTACACGCGACCCGTGGGACGGATGGCTCGACGTCGCATGAACGTCTGATCGCTCGAAGATTGCGCCGGTGCGCCAATGAGTTCGTGCCGGCCCCCGACAGCGGATCAGGCTTCGAGCAGAACCCGGCGATCATCGAACACAGCGGTGACTTCGACCTCGCCACCGAGTTGACCGACGATCGCACGAAGCATCTCGAGCGAGAGGCCGATCTCACCGTGCTCGATCTGCGACACCGCCGACTGCGACTTACCGATCATCTCCGCGAGTTCGACCTGGGTGACCCCGAGCGACTTCCGAAGCTCCGCGAGCCGGTAGGACGCGATCTCCCCCTCGGCGCGCTGCTTGGCCTCGTCGATACGACGAGACCGTTCCGGGTCGCGTCGAGCGGCATCTCGAAGGTCACTGAAGTTCTTGCGTGCCATCAGAGCAGTCCTTCCTGGCGCAGTTCATCGAGGTGGGCGTCGTAGAGATCGTCAGCGATCGGCGTGTAGCGGTCATACCAGCGGTTCCAGTTCGGGCTTCCAGGATCATCCGGGCTCTTGTCACCACCGATCAGCAGGATCGCGGTCCGCCGAGGATCGAACGCGAACAACGTCCTGATCGAACCCTCGGCTCTGAGCTCCTTCATGTTCGGATGTCGAGACTGGTGGACGCTGTCGACGGCCGGCCGCCCGAGTCCCGGACCGACAGACCCGAGCAACTCGACCCGTGCGATCACCATGTCCTGCTCCTCCTCGGTGAGCGTCTGGAACCAGCCATCGAACTCGTCGGTGTACTCGACCTCCCACACCGGCATCAGCGTAACTGATATTCCGGAGATCGCGTCGGCGGCAGGTGCACCGCCGACCAGTCGGCCCCGATCTGGCGCTTGATCGACCACGACGGCGGGCACGTCGGCACAACCGGTTCACGCCGGACGGGCCCCGCCACCACCGTCAGGCGCTCGGCACCGACGACATCCGAGCGCTCGTCCAGGAGCTGTAGGACATCGTCGCAGTGCTCGCCAACGCCGAGCCGGGTGCCAAGTCCGAGGTCTGCCGGGCGCTCGGCGTGACCCTGCGGTACGACCCCAGCGGGACCATCTAGGTCGAGACTCAACCCCTTGGGGCAACCAGACGTGTCGGAGGGGGGACTTGAACCCCCACGCCCCTAAGGGCACTAGCCCCTCAAGCTAGCGCGTCTGCCAATTCCGCCACTCCGACGTGGACCCCACCAGCCGGTGGGGCGAGCGGACACTGTAGCGCACCCCAGACCACCGTCCGCACGTCCGGTGCCCGGGTCTCCGCGTGTGAGAACGACGCGTGGAAGGTCGAACCCACACGCGAACACCGGAACCCCAGTCTCCGCGTGTGAGAACGAGGCGTGGAAGGTCGAACCCACACGCGAGCACCGGCACCCCAGGCTCCGCGTGTGAGAGCGACGCGTGGAAGGTCGAACCCACACGCGAACACCGGAACCCCAGTCTCCGCGTGTGAGAACGACGCGTGGCCGGTCGAATCCACACGCGAACACCGGCCGAGCCGCCGCAGCGTGCGACACTCGTCCCCGTGAGCACGTTCAGCGACCAGGGACCGGACAATGACGGCGAGAGCGACGAAGGGCTGACCGCACGGCTCCGCAACTTCGTCGACGCCCACGACATCGAGTGGGCCCGCACGGTGGTGGACGACCTGGAGGCGCTCGACCACGCCGTGTACGGCGCGGTCGCCGAGGCGTCGACCCCGACCCTCGACTCGGCTCTCCGCCGTCTCACCAAGCTCGCCGACAACTCCAAGCTCTGGTTCGGCATCGCGGCCGCCACCGCCCTGGTCGGCGGGCGACGTGGGCGTCGGGCCGCGCTCGACGGCGTCATCGCCATCGGCATCACCAGCTTCGTGGTCAACCAGCCGATCAAGCGTTTGATGCCCCGCAAGCGCCCGGATCGGGAGCACTTCGCGGTCAGCGTCGGGCGCCAGGTGCCCCTGCCCACCTCACCGTCGTTCCCGTCCGGGCACTCGGCATCCGCGTTCGCGTTCGCCAACGCCATGGGTGGAGAGCTGCCGTGGGCGGCGTTCCCGGTGCACTTCCTGGCCGGGGCCGTCGCCTACTCGCGGGTCCACACCGGGGTGCACTTCCCAGCCGACGCGATGGTCGGGGCGTTGCTGGGCGCCGGGGTCGGCGATGTGGTCGGCACCGTCCGACGACATCGCCGGGAACGAGAGCTCCGCGCTTCCGTCGCCGCCCCCTGACCGGGAGCCGCCGCTGCGCCGGACGTCGCTGTCGGGCCGGACGTCAGGTCGGGTCGATGACCAGGGCCATCAGCAGCGTGTTGAACCCGAACAGGAGCCCGATCACGACCGTGATCCGGTCCAGGTTCTTCTCCATCACGGTCGACCCGGCCGCGGAGGCGCCCAGGCCGCCACCGAACATGTCGGACAATCCCCCACCCCGGCCCGAGTGGACGAGCACGAGGAAGATGACCCCGATGCCGAGCGCGAACTGCAGGACCCAGAGGACGATGTCGATGATGGACACGGTGGGCCAGGCTACCCGCTCAGTGGTTCCGGTACTGCACCAGGGCCGCGAACTCGTCGGGCTCCAGGCTGGCTCCACCGACGAGCGCTCCGTCGATGTCGGGCTGCGACATCAGCTCGGCGATGTTGCCGGGCTTGACCGACCCGCCGTACTGGATGCGCACCGCCGCAGCGGCGTCGGGCCCGAAGGTGGCCGACACCACCGAGCGGATGTGGGCGCACATGGCCTGGGCATCCTCGGAGGTGGCGGTGCGGCCCGTGCCGATCGCCCAGATCGGCTCGTAGGCGATGACCAGCGCGGCGACCTTGTCGCCGCCGAGTCCCGCGAGTCCGGCCACGATCTGGCCCTCGACCCATGACTCGGCCTCGCCGGCCTCGCGCTGCTCGAGCGTCTCGCCGCAGCACATGATCGGGATCATCCCCGCGGCCTGGACGGCCTTGACCTTCAGGTTGACCGTCTCGTCGGTCTCGGCGAAGTACTGGCGACGCTCGGAGTGCCCCACGATGACGTAGGCGACGTCGAGCTTGGCCAGCATCGGCGGCGCCACCTCGCCGGTGAACGCGCCCTGGTCCTCCCAGTGGCAGTTCTGGGCACCCAACTCGATCTTCATCCGGTCCGACTCGATGATCGTCTGGATCGACCGCAGGTCGGTGAACGGCGGGTGCACCGTGACCACCACGTTGTCGTGGTCGTCGCCATCGAGTCGGTAGTGCAGCTTCTGCACGGCCTGGATCGCCTCGAAGTGGTTCTTGTGCATCTTCCAGTTGCCGCTGATGATCGGCTTGCGGGTGCTGGCCATGGTTCCCCCTCGGGATCGGAGCTGCGGATCGGGTGCCGGTGTCAGCCGGCGACGTTGGGAGCGTGGCGGAGGGCGTCGAGCCCGGGCAGGTCGCCCTGCTCGATGAGCTCGAGCGACGCCCCACCACCGGTGGAGATGTGGTCGACCTCGTCGGCCAGGCCGAACTGGGCGATCGCCGCGGCCGAGTCGCCGCCACCGATCACGGTGAAGCCGCGGCACTCGGCCACGGCCTGGGCGACCGCCCGGGTCCCGGCCTCGAAGCGGGGATCCTCGAAGACGCCCATGGGCCCGTTCCACAGGACGGTGCGCGACTCGCCGATGACGTCGCCGAACGCTGCGGCGGCACCCGGGCCGATGTCGAGGCCCATCCAGCCGTCGGGCAGGGAGCGACCGAAGTTGCGCACCTCTCCCCCGGCGGACGGATCCCCGATCTTGCCGCCGGGCCCGAGGCCGACGACGTCCTCGGGCAGGTGGAGGCGATCACCGTGCTCGTCGAGGAGCCGGGCGCAGTTGTCGACCTGGTCGGCCTCGAACAGCGAGTTCCCCACCGGATGGCCCATCGCCCCGAAGAACGTGAAGCACATGCCGCCACCGATGACGATGTCATCCGCGATGTCGAGCAGAGCGGTCAGGACCCCGAGCTTGTCGGAGACCTTGGATCCGCCGGTGATCGCCGTGAACGGACGGCGGGGCTGCTCGCGGAGTCCGAGCAGGACCTCGACCTCCTTGGCCAGCAGCCGACCCGCCGCCGAGGGCAGACGGGTGGGCGGACCGACGATCGACGCGTGGGCCCGGTGCGACGCGCCGAACGCGTCGTTCACGTACAGGTCATGGCCCTCGCACAGCGAGTCGACGAAGGCCGCGTCGTTGCCGGTCTCGCCCGGGTCGAACCGCAAGTTCTCGAGCAGCTCCACCCCGGGTGCCAGCTCGGCCAGGCGCTGCCTGACCGGCTCGACCGAGTAGGCCGGGTCCGGCGCTCCCTTGGGTCGGCCGAGGTGCGTGCAGGCGGTCACGCGGGCGCCGCGCTCCCGGAGCCACTGCAAGGTGGGCAGCGCAGCGCGGATGCGCAGGTCGTCGGTGATGACCCCGTCCCGGATGGGGACGTTGAAGTCGGCGCGCACCAGGACGGAGCGGCCGTCCACGTCGCCGAGGTCCTCGAGCTCGGGTACTCCGAACTTCATCGTTCTCCCCTCGGATGGGATCCGCGGACCGGCGGGTGGCCTGCACCTGAGGCGCGAGCCACCCGCCGGTCCGTCAGGACGTCAGTGGTTGGCGGCGCCGACGACCAGGGCCAGGTCGACCAGGCGGTTGGAGTAGCCCGACTCGTTGTCGTACCAGGACAGGACCTTGACCATGTTGCCCATGGTCATGGTGAGGCCCGAGTCGAAGATCGAGCTGTAGGGCGAGCCGACGATGTCGGAGGACACGATCGGCTCGTCGGTGTACTCGAGGATTCCCTTGAGCGGACCGTCCGACGCGGCGGCCTTGAAGGCCTCGTTGACCTGCTCGACGGTGACGTCCTGGTCGAGCAGACCGGTGAAGTCGGTGATCGAACCGGTCGGGATCGGCACCCGCAACGACGTCCCGTCCAAGCGGCCCTTCATGGCCTCGAGCACCAGCGACGTGGCCCGAGCGGCACCGGTCGAGGTCGGCACGATGTTCACCGCGGCGGCACGGGCGCGGCGCAGGTCCTTGTGGGGGCCGTCGACCAGGGACTGGTCACCGGTGTAGGCGTGGATGGTGTTCATCAGGCCCTTCTGGACGCCGAACGCGTCGTCGAGGACCTTGATGAGAGGCACGAAGCAGTTGGTCGTGCACGAGGCGTTCGACACGATGACGTGCTTGTCGGGATCGAACGTGTCGTCGTTGACGCCCACCACGAAGGTGGCGTCCACACCCCCGGCCGGGGCCGAGATGATCACGCGTGGCGCGCCGCCGTCGAGGTGCGCGGCGGCCTTGTCGCGGTCGGTGAAGATGCCGGTCGACTCGATGACGACGTCGACGCCCAGGTCACCCCAAGGGATCTCTGCCGGGTTGCGGTGCTGGACGACCTTGAGGACATCGCCATCGACGTCGATGCCGCCGTCGACCTCCTTGATGGTGCCCGGGTAGGTGCCGGCGACCGAGTCCCGCTTGAGCAGCAGGGCCATCTGGTCGAGCGAACCCAGGTCGTTGACGGCGACGAAGTCGATGTCGGCGCCCCGGGCCTTGGCCGCCCGGAAGAAGTTGCGGCCGATGCGGCCGAAGCCGTTGATCCCCACACGCACGGTCATTTTCACGTCCTCGTCTCAGGTGTCTGACGGTCGGATGGCACTCTGGTCCGCGCCGGGCGATCACGCCGGGTGCGGACCCCTATGCGAGCACGGCGAACGCTGAGAGTGCCAATCCCGAGCCGTCGGGGACGGCCCGACCGTGCATCAGCCGACGAGTGCGGCCAGAGCGCCGCCCAGCAGCACCGGATCGTGTGCCAGCGCGTTCGCCGCGGCCAGGCGGACGCCCCGGGCGCCCACGACGCCGTCGGCACCACCGATCGTGTCGGGGTCGTACAGGACCACCTCGGGTACAAGGCCGTGACGAGCGAGGGCGTCCACGTGGTCCGCGACGCCGTAGCCCGCGGTCTCCGACACCTGGGGGTGCAGGTTGCAGACATACACGACCCGCGCCGAGGAGCGGCGGACCGCCTCGGCGATGCCAGGCACGGCGGTGGCCGCCAGGACGCTGGTGTAGAGGGACCCGGGCCCCAGCACGACCTGGTCCGCCGAGAGGATCGCCTCGATCGATTCGCCGCATGCCGGGGCGTCCGGCGGTTCGAGACACACCGTGCGAAGGTCGGCCCGCTCCCCCACGGCGACCTGTCCCCGCACCACTCCGCCGGACTCGACCCGTGCGTTGAGCTCGACCGCCGTCGTGGTGCTGGGCAGCACCCGACCGACGCAGCCGAGGATCCGTCCGGCCTCGTCGAGCGCCCCCACCAGGTCGCCTTCGGACTCCTCGAGCGCCACCAGCAGAAGGTTCCCGAACGCGTGGCCCTCGAGCTCACCGGTGCTGAACCGGTGCTCCATCGCGGTGACGATCGCGGTGTCATGGTCCGCCAGTGCCACCAGGCACTTGCGCAGGTCGCCGGGCGCGGGCCGCTGGGTCGCGGCCCGCAGTCGACCCGTCGAGCCGCCGTCGTCGGCGACGGTCACCACTGCCGTGATCGACCCGGCGTAGCGGCGGGCAGCGCGCAACGTGGTCGCCAACCCGTGACCCCCGCCCACCGCCACCACGGCAGGTGCTGAACCCTTGTGGTCGGCGTTCACCTGCTGATGTCCCGATGTCGGACGCGCGGCTCGATCCCCTTGGATCGGAGCCATTCCGCAACCGTCTCGACGATGGTCACCGACCGGTGGTGGCCGCCAGTGCAGCCGAACCCGATGGTCAGAAGGGACTTCCCCTCGGCCACGTACGCCGGCAGGAGGAGGTCGAACAGGTCCTCGATGCGTCGCAGGAACTCGCCGGTCAGACCCATCGACCTGACGTACTCCTGCACCGCCGGGTCGAGTCCCGTCAGGTCGCGCAGCTCGTCGATCCAGTACGGATTGGGCAGGAAGCGGCAGTCGAACACGGTGTCGACGTCGGCGGGGACGCCGTGCTTGAAGCCGAACGACTGGAGGGTGACCTGCATGCGCGAACCGTCGGACTCGGCGAACAGGTCGTTGACCCGGGACCGCAGGTCGTGGACGTTGAGTTCGGATGTGTCGATCACGATGTCCGCGGCCTGGCGCACCTCCGCGAGCACCTCGCGCTCGAGGTCGATCGCCCCGGCCACGGTTCCGGCCTGGGCGGCCAACGGGTGACGACGCTTGGACTCGCCGTAGCGACGGACCAGGGTGGGGGTCGACGCGTCGAGGAACACGATGCGGACCCCGGCTCCCGAACCGCGCAGCTCGTCGAGCGCCGGTCCGATCTCGGCCAGGTCCCCCCCGCTGCCCACCACCAGCGCCACCGGGGTGCCCCGATCCTTGAACCGGGCCAACTCGGCCACCTTGGGGATCAGCTCGACCGGGATGTTGTCGATGACGAACCAACCGAGGTCCTCGAGTGAGTCACCGAACTGGGTGCGACCCGCCCCCGACACGCCGGTGATCACCACGAACTCGCTCACCCGGCTCACGCTACCGGTGAGCCGCTCCGATCGAGCCATCTACACCGAGCACCGCCACCCTCGCTAGGTTCAGCGGGTACCGGCCCGACCGTCGCTAGGTTTGAGGGCCCATCGCCGCCCGGGCCCGCCCGGGGATCCGAGGAGATCGTCCATGCGCACCAAGCTGTTCCTGCCCGTCGTCGCCACCTGCTGCGCGTTCGCCCTGTTCGCCGGCGCCTGCAGCAGCACCGAGGACTCCAAGAACAAGGACGCCGAGGCGACCACGACGGTCAAGGCCGAGAAGGAGACGACGACCACGACCGCGGCGCCGACCGAGACGCTCGCCGCCCTGTTGGTCGCCGACCCGCAGCTGTCGGAGTTCTCGGGTCTCGCCACCGAGGCGGGCCTCAACGCCATGCTCACCGACGGCGGTCCCTTCACGGTGCTCGCACCCACCAATGCGGCGATCGACACCGTGCCGGCCGCGACCATGACCGCACTGGAGCAGGACCCCAAGGGTGCGCTCGCAAACGTCCTGAAGCTGCACATCCTCAACGGCAACGTGACCTGGGACGATCTGAGCGAGAAGAACGGTCAGTGCGTGGCCACCCTCGGAGGCAACGTCAAGGTCACCGTCGAGGGCGAGGGCGATGACGCAGCGGTCGACTTCGGCGGGGCCCCGGTGCCCGCCCAGGACGGCGTCAAGGCCGTCAACGGCACGATCCTCAAGGTGGACGGCGTGACCACCGCTCCGGCCACCGACTGCTGAGGACCACCGACTGCTGACGACGATCCTCGGACCGTCGGCCGCACCCGCACTTCGGCGCCACGCTCCGGCGTGGTCACCGGGACCCGGGCTCAGGTCCGGGTGAACCGCAGGAACAGCAGCCGCGGCACCGACGCCGCGTCGGCGTACTCCTCGGCGCGGGCCAGGAACCCTGGCGGCGGAGCAGGCTCCTCCATGCGCTCGAGCACCAGCCCCGCGTCGCTGGCGGCGTTCAGGTAGCGGGACAGCGGTCGGTGGAAGAAGCGGATGAAGACGTCCTTCTCCACCTCCTCGATCGTCTCGGCCTCACGTAGGTAGGGGCCGATGCGCCAGTACTGCTCGGGCGGGTCCAGGACCTGGTCGTCGATCCACCCGCTTCCCGGTGTCTGGAGGAGCGGATGGTTGAGCAGGAACAGGAAGCGACCTCCGGGGCGCAGCACCCGGGCGACCTCGGCCAGCGCTGCGTCGAGGTCCGCGATGTGCTCGAACACGAGGCACGCGATCGCCACGTCGGCGGCTCCGTCCCCCGCCGGGAGGTCGACCGCGGATCCCTTCTGGTAGCGGGGGCCGCCTCCCCGTCGAACCGCCACGTCGATCTGGGACTGCGCCGGGTCCACCCCCAGGACGTCCAGGCCGGCCGCGGCGGCGACCCGGGCGACCTGGCCCTCGCCGCAGCCGACGTCGATCGCCAGCCCGGTCACGCGGTCGGCCCCCTCGGGGAGGTGCGCGGCGATCAGCGGCAGGATCTGTTCGGTGTACTCGGGGTCGACCCCGTCGGTGAACTGCTCCTGCCACCATGCGGCGTGTGCCTCCCACGGGTCGGGATGCTCGCTGGAATCGGGGTTCTGGGTCGGGTCCGGCACGGCGCCCGACGCTACGGCGCCGACGGCGGCACCGGCGAGTGCAGCGTGTCGTGGACCGCACGGGCGACCGCGTCGGGAAGCCACGGCAGCGCCTCGAGCGCGTACAGCTCGGCGGCCTGGACGGCCCGGACCCCGCCCAGCTCCTTGATCAGGCGCTGCTTGCGCTTCTCGCCCAGTCCGGGGATGCCGTCGAGGACCGATCGGGTCATCCGCTTGCCGCGCAGCTCCCGGTGATAGGTGATGGCGAAGCGGTGCGACTCGTCGCGGATGCGCTGCAACAGGAAGAGGGCCTCGGAACCCCGTCGCACCTCGACGGGCTCGGACCGGCCGGGCAGGTAGACCTCCTCGAAGCGCTTGGCCAGCGAGGCCACCGGGATCTGATCGCTCAGGCCGAGGTCCTCGAGGACCTTGACCGCGACGCCGAGCTGCCCCTTGCCGCCGTCGACGAGCAGCAGCTGCGGCGGATAGGCGAAGCGCCCCCGCTCGGCCGGCGGCCTGTCGCGGTCCGCCAGGTAGTTCGACAGTCGGCGGGTCAACACCTCTTCCATGGCGGCGAAGTCGTCGTTGCCGTCCACGCCACGGATCTTGAACCGGCGGTACTCCTGCTTGCGGGGCAAGCCGTCCTCGAGCACCACCATCGACCCGACGTAGTCGGTGCCCTGGAGGTGGCTCATGTCGTAGCACTCGATGCGCAGCGGGGCGGCGGGCAGGCCGAGGGTGTCCTGGAGCTCGTTGAGCGCCTTGGCTCTGCTGTTGTGGTCCGAGGCGCGCTTGAGTCGATGGCGGGTGAACGCTTCGGTGGCGTTGCGGGTCACGGTCTCGGCCAACTCCCGCTTTTGCCCCCGCTGCGGGACCCGGATGTCGACCCGGCTGCCCCGTTGGAGGGTCAACCACTCCTGGTAGACGTCGAGGTCTTCGGGCAGCTCGGGCACCAGCACCGACTTGGGGTAGCCGACAGCCGGTTCGTCGCCGTAGAGCTGCTCGAGCACCGCGGCGACGGTCTGCTCGGCGGTGAGGTCCATCACCTTGTCGAGAAGGAAGCCGAAGCGCCCCACCACCCTCCCCTTGCGGACGTAGAAGACCTGCGCGGATGCCTCGAGCTCGTCCTCGGCGATGCCGATCACGTCGACGTCCTCGCGTCGGTCGCCCACCATCTGCTGGCGCTCGATCGCCCGCCGTACCGTGGCCAGGCGGTCACGCAGCCGGGCGGCCAGCTCGAACTCGAGCGCGTCGGCCGCCTCGGCCATCTGGGTCTCGAGCCGTTGCAGCACCGGTTCGGTGTCGCCGTCGAGGAACTCGAGCAGTTCGTCGACCAGGCGCTGGTAGTGCTCGGCGTCGATCTCGCCCACGCACGGTCCGGCGCACTTCTCGATGTGGAACAGCAGGCACGGCTTTCCCAGGCGCTCGTGGCGGCCGAACTTGGCGTCGGAGCAGGTGCGCAGCGGGAACGTCCGCAACAGCTCGTCGAGGGTGTCGCGGATGGCATAGGCGTGTGCGTACGGGCCGAAGTAGCGCACCCCCTTACGCCGGCGGCCCCTCATGACCATGGGCCGGGGCCACTCGTCGGACACGGTGACGGCCAGGAACGGGTAGCTCTTGTCGTCGACCAAACGGACGTTGAAGCGGGGCCGGTGCTGCTTGATCAGCGAGTACTCGAGCATCAGCGCCTCGACCTCGTTGCGCACCTGGATCCACTCGACCGACTCGGCCGTCGAGACCATCTGGAACGTGCGGGGAGGGAGGTTGGCGGGGTTCTGGAAGTAGTTCGAGAGGCGCTGACGCAGCGACTTTGCCTTGCCGACGTAGATGACCCGACCATCGGCGTCCTTGAACTGGTAGCTGCCGGGGGTGTCGGGGATGGTGCCGGCCGGGGGTCGCTCGAGCATCACGGCCGAACCTACCCGCGCCGTCCGACGCTCCCGCCCCCGCCGCCACCCGACCACCGCCGGTTCTGACGACACGCGCGTACCGCTGCGGTAGCCAACTGTCATCGGAACCAGCGATCGGTTGGATACCCGCGTTCCGATGACACTTGAGTACCGCCACTGTCGTGACTTGTCGTCAGAACGCGGGGGTCGGGGGATGTGCGTGTGTCGGCGGGTGACGGGGGTGAGGGGTACGCTCTCGGTGCCGGCCTGGCCTCCGGCGACATCAACCTCTGAGGCCGACATCCCCGTGGCGTGGCGACCAGGCTGCCCCCACCGGCCGTCAATCGGAGGTCCTCACGGCCCGCGCCCGGCGCGAGGCCCCAAGGAGGTTCACCACCATGTTGCGACTCCAGGCGCCGCTGCCCGAGCAGTACACGACGGCGTCCCCCGACGAGTTGGCCGAACGCATCGCCACGGCCAAGCAGACCCTGGGTAGGCGGCTGTTCATCCTCGGTCACCACTACCAGCGCGACGAGGTCATGCGCTGGGCCGACGCCCGCGGCGACTCGTTCCGTCTCTCGGTGCTCGCCAAGGAGCACCCCGAGGCGGACTACATCGTGTTCTGCGGCGTGCACTTCATGGCCGAGTCGGCCGACATCCTGACCGGCGACCACCAGAAGGTGGTGCTCCCCGACCTCAACGCCGGTTGCTCGATGGCGGACATGGCCGACATCGACTCGGTCGAGGAGGCATGGGAGTCGATCGCCGAGATCACCGACATCGAGCGGGTCCTGCCGATCACCTACATGAACTCCGCCGCGGACCTGAAGGCGTTCGTCGGCGAGCACGGGGGGTCGGTGTGCACGTCGACCAACGCCCGGGCCGTCCTCGAGTGGGCGCTCAACGACCCCGACGGACCGCAGGCCCGCCAGGTTCTGTTCTTCCCGGACCAGCACCTGGGCCGCAACACCGGGCACCAGATGGGGTTCACCGAGGCCGACATGCGGGTCTGGAACCCGAGGCGCGACCTGGGCGGCCTCGACGAGGCCGACGTGAAGGACGCCGCGTTCCTGCTGTGGAAGGGCCACTGCTCGGTGCACCAGCGCTTCACGCCGGCCAACATCGAGGCGTTCCGAGCGGAGCATCCCGACGGCGTGGTGATCGTGCACCCGGAGTGCAGCCACGAGGTGTGCGTGCTCGCGGACGAGGTCGGCTCCACCGACTTCATCATCCGCACCGTCGACGCCCTGCCCGCGGGCACCGTCGTCGCGGTGGGAACCGAGATCCACCTGGTGCAGCGTCTCGACGCCGAGTCCGACAAGGACGTCCGGTCGCTCGACCCGCTGATCTGCCCGTGCTCGACGATGTTCCGCATCGACGACCGGCATCTGGCCTGGACCCTCGAGAACCTGGTCGAGGGCAACGTGGTCAACCAGATCTCCGTCGACCCCGACACCGCCCACTGGGCTCGCGTGGCGCTGGAGCGCATGCTCTCGATCACCTGACGACTCCTCCAGCGCCGCCCGCCGGAGGAACCGTGGCACTGCAGCGCATGCTCTCCATCACCTGAGGCCGTCGAACAGCGAGAGCGCGTCCGCATCACGCACCTGAACGTCGCCGACCCACACCCGTGACGGCGTGGCGCGGTCGAAGCGATTGTCGGCACCGATGCCGTGGACTCCGACCGACGTCAGCGGGCCCACGTCGTCGAGCCGAACCGTCACCCGGCGTCCGTCCGGACCCGGATCGACGCGGATCGGATCCAGGCCGGGCGCCGTCACTACGACCTCGGTGCCGTCCGCTGCGCCAACGTCGAAGCTGACGACGACCGGCGACCGGTCGTCGTCCAGGGCGTGCAGGCGGATTGCACCGTCCTCGCCGAGCAGCTGGATCGCCGAACGCTCCCGCCACGTGGCTCCCAGCCAGTCGCCGAAGGTCACGCCGATCGGTCGGAGGATCCCGTGGCGCAGTTCGGCAAGGCGGCCGTCGCCCAGCTCACCCCGCAGGCGCTCACGTTCGGGGCGCAGGTCCACCCACGCCCACGAGCCATCGCCGCTCCGCCAGGCAGACTCCCCGGACGCCATCTCCATGTCGCTCACCGCCGCGTCCCCGTCGGCGAGCAGGTGATGCGTGCGTTGCAGCAGCATGGCGTCGAACCCGGCGGCAGCCGCCGCGACCACCGAGGAAGCGACGTCGCCGCGCAACCAGCCCTGCTGCCAGTCAGCCGCGCTGCCCTTGAACCCGGCCGCACTGAACCGCAGGCGGTCTCCAGCGTGCAGCGACGGGGCGAGCAGACGATCCGAACCGAGGTCGTCGGGGAACGGGACCGCCGGGAGCTCCGCTACCGAAGCCCCGGCGGGCAACGCCAACTCGAGGCTCGCCGCGACGGCCCGATCCGCAACGACGCGCTCGTCGATCGTCGACGATCCCGGCACCAGCGGGTGCTCCAGGAGACTCAGCGCCACGATGGCGCAGACCCACATCCCGAGCCGTGGGCGACCTCCCCATCGTCGGGTCACCACCAGCGCGAGCCCGGCGATCGCAGCGAAGCCGATGAAGGACGCGAGGCGCGACCAGACCCGGGTCTGCGTGAAGCCGAGCGTGGCGAGGAGGAACCCGAACCCGCCGACGGTCGCGAAGGCGGCGGCGCCCGACACGACCACGGCGAGCCAGCCGATCTGCTCATCGGTGCGGTCGCGTGGCCGACCCACTCGACGGATCACGACCCACCCGACGACGAGCAGCCCGACGAGCCCGATGAGGCCGATGTTGACGCCGTAGTCGCCGATGCCGTCGACCCAGTAGGCGCGGTCACCGAGTCGGGCGAGGAACGGCACCCGGCTGCCGGGGAGCGGCAGGAGCATCTGCGACAGGCGCAGGCCGTAGCGGTCGTTGTCGACGACCGAGCGGGTGAAGGCTCCGGCAGTGCTCGACCCGTGTCGGGCCAGCAGGTCCGGGATCAACGTCAGGACCACCGCGAGCGCGAGCGACCCGACGATCGCGAGCGGCACCCGGAGGCGGCGCCAGTCGGCGGAGCGCACCGCGGCAACCACTCCGACGACGGAGATCACGATCGCCGAGAAGGTCGCGTAGTAGATGCTCGAGGTGGCGACAACACCTATCGCCACCGCCGGCACAACCAAAGGTCGCCAGCCGGTGCCGGCCCACCGACGGGACCCGAGCACCGCCAGGTACACACCCAGAGCGACGGGGTACAGCGCAAAGAGGAAGAGGTGGCCGGCGCCGAGCCGGTCGGTGAGAACCGGCGACGTCGCGAACGCGACCGCTCCGCCGGCAGCGACGACACGATCCGCCCCCAACCAGCGGATCACCAGGTACGACACGACGATGGTCGTCGCCACGCCGAGGAGCACCATGAGGTTCATCGCGACGAAGACGTCGCCAGTCAGCCAGTCGAACAGGCGCAGGACCACGACGTGGATGCGCTCGGTTCCGGTCGGCAGGCTCGTCTGCCAGTCCATGCCGTGCGGAGCCGACAACGCGGCCGTGAAGCTGGGAGTGCCGGTCCAGTCGGCGGTGCGGGCCAGGGCCAGGTGCTGGAAGGCGTCCTGGGTGTAGACCACCGGTCGGCTCAGAGGCCACATGCCGAAGAAGACGAACGGGACGAACACCGACAGGAGAACCACCGGCACCAGTTCCCACGTCGAGAACCGCTGCGGAGATGTCGGCACCGCGGCACCGTGGTCCCCCTCGGCGTCGCCCTCCACGACCCGCGCCGCGTCGTACGGAGCGCGCTGATCGACGAGGACGGTCACCCGGTCCCATCGGCACGATCGGATGATCCGTTGAGCGAAGCGACCCGGACTCGTCGCGAGAGCAGCGTTTGCCGCGGTGGTCAGGCCCCGTCGAGCAGCGGCGCCAGGAACTGGCCGGTGAAGCTCTCCGGCGTCTTGGCGATGAGCTCGGGCGGACCCTCGACGATCACCTGCCCGCCGCCGACGCCACCCTCGGGACCGAGGTCGATGACCCAGTCCGCGGTCTTGATCACGTCCAGGTTGTGCTCGATGACCAGCACCGTGTTGCCCTGGTCCACCAGACGGCTCAGCACGGTCAGCAGCTTGCGGATGTCCTCGAAGTGCAGCCCGGTGGTCGGCTCGTCGAGCAGGTAGATCGTGTGGCCGGTCGACCGCTTGGCGAGCTCGGATGCGAGCTTGACCCGCTGCGCCTCTCCGCCCGACAGCGTGGTCGCGGGCTGGCCCAGCCGGACGTAGCCGAGCCCGACGTCGACCAGGGTCTGCATGTGCCGGGCGATCGTCGGCTGGTTCGAGAAGAACTCGAGTGCCTCCTCGCACGGCAGGTCGAGCACCTCGGCGATGTTGAGCCCCTTGAATGTGATCTCGAGGGTGTCGCGGTTGTAGCGCTTGCCCTTGCACACCTCGCACGGCACGTACACGTCGGGCAGGAAGTGCATCTCGATCTTGATCGTGCCGTCGCCCGCGCACGCCTCGCAGCGGCCCCCCTTGACGTTGAAGCTGAACCGGCCGGGCATGTAGCCGCGGATGCGCGCCTCGGGCGTCTGGGCGAACAGCTTGCGGACGTGGTCGAAGACGCCGGTGTAGGTGGCGGGGTTGGAGCGCGGTGTGCGACCGATCGGCGACTGGTCGATGTCGATCACCTTGTCGAGCTGGTCCATGCCGTCGACCCGGCGGTGCAGGCCGGGCGGGACCTTGGAGCCGTACACGTGCTGCATGAGCGAGCGCAGCAGGATGTCGTTCACCAGCGTCGACTTGCCGGATCCCGACACGCCGGTGACCGCCACGAAGCAGCCGAGGGGGATGTCGACGTCGATGTTGCGGAGGTTGTGCTCGCGGGCGCCCTTGATCGACAGCCACTCGTCGCCCGGCTGGCGGCGCAGCTCGGGCACCGGGATGGACCGCTTGCCGGCCAGGTACTGACCCGTGACCGACTCCTTGTTGCGCAGGAGCCCCTTGACGGTGCCGGTGTGCACGACCCGTCCGCCGTGCTCGCCGGCGCCCGGGCCGATGTCGACGACGTGGTCCGCGATGCGGATCGTGTCCTCGTCGTGCTCGACCACCAGCACGGTGTTGCCGATGTCGCGGAGCCGGATCAGCGTCTCGATCAGCTTGTGGTTGTCGCGCTGGTGCAGCCCGATCGACGGTTCGTCGAGCACGTAGAGAACCCCGACCAGCCCCGAACCGATCTGCGAGGCGAGCCGGATGCGCTGGGCTTCGCCGCCCGACAACGTGGCCGCCGAGCGGTGGAGCGAGAGGTACTCGAGTCCGACGTCGCACAGGAACTGGAGGCGGGTGTTGATCTCCTTCATGATCCGCTCGGCGATGAGGGCCTGGCGGTCGTCGAGGTGCAACTCGGCGAGCCGGTCCCGCGACTCCGAGATGCTCAGGCTGCACAGCTGGTGCATGTTGAGGTCGTCGACGGTGACGGCCAGCGCGTACGGGTTGAGCCGGGCCCCGCCACAGGTCGGGCAGTGCACCTGACGCATGTAGCCCTCGACCGCCTCTCGGGCCGAGTCGCTCTCGGCCTCGGAGTGGCGCCGCTTCAGGTACGGGATGATGCCCTCGTAGCGGGCGCTGTAGCTGCGGGTGCGGCCGTAGCGGTTCTTGAACTTGACGTCGATGCGCTGGGCGTCGCCGATTCCGTAGAGGAGGAGCTTCTGATCCTTCTTGGGCAGCTTCTGCCACGGGACGGTCGCGTCGATCCCGTACTCGGCGGTCACCGACTCGAGCAGGCGGTGGAAGTACTTGGCGTGTCCCGACGCCCACGGAGCGATCGCTCCCCCGGCGACGGTCTGGTCGGGGTCGGGCACGACCAGTTCGGGGTCGACCTCGAACACCGTGCCCAGACCGTCACACGCGCTGCAGGCGCCGTACGGCGAGTTGAACGAGAAGTTGCGGGGGGCGAGCTCCTCGAAGGACTTGCCGTCGGAGGGTCGGGCGAGCTTCTCGGAGAAGGTGAGCAGCTCGGGCTCTGCGTCCGCCGGAGCGTCGGCCCCGTCGTCACCTCGGCGCGGCACGATCTCGATCTGGGCCATGCCCTCGGCCAGCTCGAGCGCCGTCTCCATCGAGTCGGTCAGGCGGCGTTCGATGCCGTCGCGCAGGACCAACCGGTCGATGATGACCTCGATCGTGTGCTGCTCGTAGCGGGCGAGCTCGATGTCTGCCGGCAGCTCGTGGACCTCACCGTCGACCCTGACCCGATTGAAGCCCCGCTGGGCGACGTCCGCGAACAGCTGCTCGTAGGTTCCCTTGCGACCCCGCACCATCGGGGCGATCACCTGGAACCGGGTCCCCTCTGGCAACTGCAGGATTCGATCGACGATCTGTTGCGGCGTCTGACGAACCAGCCGCTCGCCGGTCTCGGGATCGTGTGGGACGCCGACACGGGCGAACAGGAGCCGCAGGTAGTCGTAGATCTCGGTCACCGTGCCGACGGTGGACCGCGGGTTGCGCGACGCCGACTTCTGGTCGATCGAGATGGCAGGCGACAGGCCCTCGATCACGTCGACGTCGGGCTTGTCCATCTGTCCGAGGAACTGCCGGGCGTACGCCGACAGCGACTCGACGTAGCGGCGTTGGCCCTCGGCGTAGATCGTGTCGAACGCCAGGCTCGACTTGCCGGACCCCGACAGACCCGTGAAGACGATGAGACGATCGCGCGGGAGGTCGAGCGAGACGTCGTCGAGGTTGTGCTCTCGAGCGCCGCGGATGACGATCGTGTTCGACGGGGACGGGGCTTTGGCCGGGGGTGCCATCGGCCCTGCAGCCTACCCCCCGAACAGGTGTTCGTCAGGTGACCGTCGCCGCTCCAACCCTCCGCCTCGAGGCGCTGCGAGTGGGTCGGTCAGGCCCCACGGCGGGTCATTCGGGTGATCTGCCAGCCCCCGACCCGCTCCCGCTCCACGACCGTCCAGTCCCCCATGGCGTCGCCGAGCGGCTCCTCGTCGTCCTGGGCCAGCACCACGACCCGATCGACCTCGGTATCGGCCACGCCGTCCAGGGCGTCGATGAGCAGGGTCGGGTCCGCCACGCTGAGCAGCCGGAGGCCATCGAGTCGGTTCCATGCGAATCTCCCGAAGGTCGGCCTGGCGCTGACCACGACGATGTCGCCGCCGTCTCCGGCCGGGCCGCCGGGTTCGTCCTCGGCCGCCCGTTCCGCCCTGTCGATCCCGTCGAGGACGACCTCCACCGTCCGCTCCGATCCGGCGCGTAGCTGGACCACCGACCGAAGCGCGACGACCGACGGCGCCACGGCGACGACGAGGACGGCCACGGTCGCCACCATCCCGTCCCGACCCGACAACAGGTCACGGGCTCGGCTCAAGCCGACGAGCGATGCGGGGACGAGCAGTGGGATCAGGATGTGGAAGTAGCGGCCCCCCCACTCGGCACCGCCCCCAGCGGAATAGCTGGTCACCACGACCCCGAGCGCGGTGAGAGCGCTCACCGACAGGCCGGCCCGCGTCTCGGGCACATCCAGATCTGCGCGGCCCAACAGGAGCAGGCCAGCGAACAGCACCGGAGCTGCCGGCAGCAGACCGGTGACCAAGGTGGGAGGAGTGAGGACCCACGCGATCGACACGGCGGCCGCGGCGACGAGGAGCGTCACGATCCGACCCGCGGGCCCGCGCCGCCGCACCAGGACCGCAGCGACCAGCACCAGCACCGCGACCAGTGCGACCAGCAGTCCTGAGGAGGCGGGTACGTCGTGGGCGGGCCGGAGCAGCGATCCCCACATCGAGCTGAGACGCCCACGGATCGGGTCGTAGTCCTCGGTTGACGGCACGACGCGGGTGGTCGAGCCCACGACGCGAGCCGCCAGGGAGACGTCGAGCACGTAGCCGGCGATCCCCGCCGTCCCCGCCACCACCCCGGCGGCCGCTCGCAAGACCGTGTCACCGGTGAGCCGGCGGGAGCGGACGGCGATCACCAACGGCTCGGCCGTGGCCAGGACGGCCACGGCCGCCACCGCGAACATGCCCTCGGTGCGCCACATCGGAACCATGAAGGCGAGCACCGCCACGGGAACGAGGCTCCACGTCACCGGTCGGGCGCGGACCGCCAGGACGGCCACGACCAGGAACCCGAGGGCCGCCGCCGCCGTGCCGGTTGCGACAACCAGGTTGGCGTCGAAGACGAGGGGCGTGAGCAGCACCGTGGACCAGAGGGCGGCCGGAGCGAGCCGGCGGTCGATCCGGCCGGCGAGCACCATCGCGGCCAGACCGGCCAGCCAGACGCTCAGAGCCGAGAACACGACGCCGCCGACATCGCCGACGAGCGGGGTGAGGGATGCGACCGCCGCGGGCAGGACCAGGTGCTTGCTGTACGGGAAGGCCCGGCCGTCCGCGGTCGTGCTGTTCTCGAGAGGGGGGAACACGCCGTCAGGGTCCGCCGCTGGCAGCGGGAGGTCGACTCCTGTGCGGCCGTCATGCAGCAAGGCCGCCTGGGCCAGGACCGACCCGTCATCGGAGATGACCGGCGTCGGTCCGTGGAGGACCAGAACCAGGACGAGGACCGTCAAGAGGGATCCCGCCGCGTGGAGGGCGATTCGTGCGGCGGGCCTACCGGCCGACGACGACGCTCCGACCCGTTCCAACGGCGTGGCCGTGTCGTTCGACGTGGCCGTGTCGTTCGGCGTGGCCGTGTCGTTCGGCGTCATCCGCTCCGCGCCGCCGTCAGCGCCGGTCGGTTCGGCATCAGGACGCGACGGGTCGAGCAGGGTCACCGTCCTGTCGTCGGCCGAACCCGGTCCGAACTGAACGGTCCCCGGACGACAGCGCCCGGGGAGCGCGCTGCCATACTGAGCCCATGTCCTCGAGCACCGGGACGCTGTTTCGCGTCACGACCTTCGGAGAGTCCCACGGCGGAGGCGTCGGCGTAGTCGTCGACGGTTGCCCGCCGCGGTTGGCGCTCACCGAGGCCGACATCCAGCCCGATCTGGACCGACGCCGCCCCGGGCAGAGCCGACTGGTCACCCAGCGTGACGAGACCGATCGGGTCGAGATCCTCTCGGGGGTCACCGACGGGCTCACCCTCGGCTCCCCCATCGCCATGCTCGTGCGGAACCAGGACCACCGCTCCGGCGCCTACGACCACATGGCCGACATCTACCGGCCGTCCCACGCCGACTGGACCACCGAGGCCAAGTACGGGATCCGCGCTGTGGCCGGCGGGGGGCGGGCGTCGGCCCGCGAGACGATCGGGAGGGTGGCCGCCGGGGCGGTCGCCCGCAAGCTGCTGGCTGAGCGGGTCGGCGCGGAGGTGTTGGCCTGGGTGTCACAGGTCCACGACGTGGTGGCCGAGATCGACCCCGCCTCGGTGACCGTCGAGGACGTCGAGGCCGACCCGACCCGGTGCCCGTCGACCGAAGCGGCGTCGGCCATGACCGCTGCCATCGAACAGGCCCGCCGTGGCGGCGACTCGCTGGGCGGTGTGGTGACCTGCGTTGCCCGGGGCGTACCGGCCGGGTGGGGCGAGCCGGTCTTCGACAAGCTCGAGGCCGACCTGGCCAAGGCGCTCATGAGCCTTCCGGCATCGAAGGGGTTCGAGGTCGGTTCCGGCTTCGGTGCGGCGTCGATGACCGGCCGGGTCCACAACGACCCCTTCGTGCCCGGACCCGACGGGCGCCCGCGCACCACCTCCAACCACTCCGGCGGCATCCAGGGCGGGATGTCGAACGGCGAGGACATCCTCCTGCGCGTGGCGTTCAAGCCCACTGCCACCATCTCCTCCCCCCAGCTGACCGTCACCCGTGCCGGCGAGGCAGTGACGCTGGAGGCCAAGGGTCGACACGACCCGTGCGTGCTGCCACGGGCGGCGCCCATCGTCGAGGCTGCCGTGCTGGTGGTCCTGGCCGACCACTGGCTCCGCCAGGCCGCCCTCGAAGGCGCCGCCCCGCGCTGACCACCCGCCCGTGCAAGAACGACCCCCCGCGCGTCGACCTCACACGCGAACACCGGCACCCACCCTCCGCGTGCGAGAACGACCCCCCACGCGTCGACCTCACACGCGAACACCTGGGATCGGCACGTCGAAGAGCACGGCACGCTCTCGGTACACGGCGACGATCTCGTCCGCGACAGCGCTGGGCACATCTGCCACCTCCTCGCCCAGGACGCGCAACGTCAGCCATCCGGCTGCTGCCGCCTGCCGGTCCCGTCGACGATCCCGGGCCATGTCCGCCTCACGCGCATGCCATCTGCGCCCGTCGATCTCCAACAGGAGCTTCACTTCGGGCCACGCCCGGTCGACGAAGCCCACCGGTACCGACGGATCGGCACCGGGCAGCGGGTGCTCCAGCCGTGCGGCCGGAAGCCCGGTCAGGGCGAGGAGCTCGTCGGCAGAGCGCTCGAGCAAGCTCCGCGGAGCGGGCGGGCCCGCGGCCCGTTCATCGAGCAGAGCGGTGAACGAGCCGATCCCGGTGCGACCCCGATGGTTGATCTGGCGCAGCACCCTCGCGATCCGCCCGAGGGACGTGCGACGGGTGGTGATCGTCAGGTGGTCCAGCAGCCACTCCACCCGAACGCCGGAGAAGCAGGTCGCCACGTCGACCAGCGCACGTTCGATCGTGGTGGCGTCCAGAGCACCGACCACGCGGATGTGCTCGGGGTGGAGATCCCGACAGCGGTGCACCCGCACACCTTGCAGGTCGGTTCGACCGGTCGGTCCCGTCGTCACGGCCACCACGAAGGGCACCCGCTCGACCCCGTGCAGGTAGAGCGCCGACTCGTGACTGGCAACCGACTCGGGGCCGGCTGCCATCAGCGCTCCGTGGATCCTCGCCCGGCGGGAAATGGTCGCGCCCACGTGGAACACCGATGGATGGAGCCGGTTGATCACGCCGGCCCGATGGGCCTGCAGCAGGCGACGACGGCTGACGCCGATCTCCCCCGCCTGCGACGCGCTGAACGCTCCGGCACTGGGGCTGGCCAACTCGATGAGACGACCGAGGTCTGAAGCTCGCACACACCGACGGGATCACGTCGCGCCATTTGCCGGCAACGGGGACCGCGACCCGTTGAAGCGGACCTCCACCCCTGGTAGCTCGGCCTCCGCGTGCGAGAACGACGTGCCACGCGCCGGATCCATACGCGAAGCCCGACGCGACCACCTCCGCGTGCGAGAACGACGTGCCACGCGCCCGATCCACACGCGAAGCCCGACGCGACCACCTCCGCGTGCGAGAACGACCTGCCACGCGCCCGATCCACACGCGAAGCCCGACGCGACCGACTGGAACTTCAGGCGCCGCCGGCGTTGCGCAGCTCGCGCTTGAGCTCCTTGACCTCGTCACGCAGACGGGCCGCCTCCTCGAAGCGCAGGTCGGCCGAGGCCTGGTGCATCTCGTCCTCGAGAAGCTGGATCAACGCCCCGAGGTCCTGGGGCGGGAGGTCCGCGAACTGCTCGGCTCGGGCCTTCTCGCCCGGACGCCGGCTGCGGCGACCGCCGCCGGGCAGCGGCGCTCCGTCGGAGCCACGAAGGTCGGCGAGGATGTCGGTGATCGCCTTCTGCACGGACTGCGGGTCGATCCCGTGCTCGGCGTTGTATGCCTGCTGCAGCCCCCGCCGTCGGTTGGTCTCCGATACGGCTCGGGTCATCGAGTCGGTGACCCGATCCGCGTACATGTGGACCTGGCCGTTCACGTTGCGCGCCGCTCGGCCGATCATCTGCACCAGCGACGTCTCGGAGCGGAGGAAGCCCTCCTTGTCGGCGTCGAGGATGGCCACCAGCGAGACCTCGGGGATGTCCAGCCCCTCTCGGAGCAGGTTGATGCCGACCAGGACGTCGAACTCGCCCAGCCGCAGGTCGCGGACCAGCTCGATGCGTTGGAGGGTGTCCACCTCGGAGTGCAGGTAGCGGACCTTGACGCCCATCTCGAGCAGGTAGTCGGTCAGGTCCTCGGCCATCTTCTTGGTGAGCGTCGTGACCAGCACCCGCTCGCCGTTGCTGACCCGGTCGTTGATCTGGACCAGCAGGTCGTCGATCTGGCCCTTGGTGGGTTTGATCACCACCTCGGGGTCGATCAGCCCGGTCGGTCGCACGACCTGTTCGACGACCCGCGACGAGTGCTCGAGCTCCCATGCCCCCGGTGTGGCCGACAGGAAGATGGTCTGACCGGCCCTCTCGTACCACTCCTCGAAGCGCAGCGGTCTGTTGTCGGCCGCGGAGGGGAGACGGAAGCCGTGCTCGATCAGGACCTCCTTGCGGGATCGGTCGCCTTCGTACTGGCCGTGCAGCTGGGGGATGGTCTGGTGGGACTCGTCGATCACCATCAGGAAGTCGGAGGGGAAGTAGTCGATGAGGGTGTTGGGCGGGTCGCCCGGACCGCGGCCCTCCATGGGGGCGGAGTAGTTCTCGACGCCGTTGCAGAACCCCATCTCCTGCAGCATCTCGAGGTCGTACTCGGTGCGCATGCGCAGCCGCTGGGCCTCGAGCAGCTTGCCGGAGCGCTCGAAGAAGGCCAGGCGCTCCTGCAGCTCGGTCTCGATGCGGCCGATGGCGGCGTGCAGGCGCTCGTCGGACACCACGTAGTGGGTCTTGGCGAAGATCAGCACGTCGTCGAGCTGCGCGGTCTTCTCGCCGGTCAGCGGGTCGACCACCGAGATGGCTTCGACATCGTCGCCGAAGAGCTCGATGCGCACCGCCGTCTCCTCGTAGGCGGGCTGGATCTCGATCACATCGCCCCGCACCCGGAACTTGCCGCGGCTGAGGACCATGTCGTTGCGCTCGTACTGGAGGTGGACGAGCTGGCTCAGCAGGTCCCTCTGGTCGACCACGTCACCGACGCGCAGGGTGAAGAACCGCGAGGCGTACTCATCGGGTGACCCCAGGCCGTAGATGCAGCTGACCGACGCCACCACGATCGTGTCGCGGCGGGTGAGCAGCGACGAGGTGGCGGCGTGGCGCAGCCGTTCGATCTCGTCGTTCACGGAGCTGTCCTTCTCTATGAAGGTGTCCGTGGTCGGCATGTAGGCCTCGGGCTGGTAGTAGTCGTAGTAGGAGACGAAGTACTCGACCCGGTTGTGGGGGAAGAACTCCCGGAACTCGTTGGCGAGCTGGGCGGCCAGGCTCTTGTTGGGCGCCAGCACCAGGGTGGGGCGCTGCACCTGTTCGATCGTCCAGGCGATCGTGGCCGACTTGCCGGACCCGGTGATGCCGAGCAGCGTCTGGAACCGCTCCCCGCAGTGCACGCCGTCGGCCAGCGCCTCGATGGCGGCGGGCTGGTCGCCGGCGGGATGGAAGTCGCTCACGACCTCGAACGGCCGCACCATCTTGGGTTCGGCTCGGGT
>WBZU01000662.1_pt1 | contig 28465 bp, 21 predicted proteins | sample 5204311 | NCBI WGS metagenome assembly WBZU01 (sample SAMN12344359, study PRJNA552823) | activated sludge metagenome | biome: Activated sludge suspended growth; feature: Nitrification reactor; material: Wastewater; isolation source: activated sludge from nitrification reactor of wastewater...
TTGATCGAGAATGCGATCTTCTTGGCCCTTTTGCATTTCGGGTTTGGCCGGTTGCGGCGGTGGAGGTTCGGGGGAACCGCTGTCCTGCCCGCCGGCGTCTTGTCCCGCGTCGGGCTCGCCGCCGTCGTTTCCGCTGTCATTTCCAGCGTCTTGCCCGGCGTCGTCGCCACCGTCGCCGCCGTCGTTGCCATTGGATCCGTCTTCTCCATTGGATCCATCGCTCGCGTCGTCATTACCGTCCGGCGAATCTTCGGGCGCGTCGGGAGGCGAATCCGGCGGAGAATCTTGCCCCGCGTCTTTTTGCTCTTCGATCCGTCGTAATGCAATCGCGCGATTCCACGCCACATCCCGACCAATGCCATCGGCGCTGGAATCTTCGGCCATTCCGGGGATCAACGAGAGCGCATCGTTGTAATGCTTGACCGCTTCTTCGTATTTCTTGCGCAGAAACTCCAAATTGCCCGCCAAGTAATGCGCGCGAGCCCGCAAATCGATCGGCACTTTCGTATCTTCGGCAATCGCGCGCGCGATGATCAACGCGCAGTCCACCTCGAGCGATCGTTGCGCCATGAGCTCGTCTTCGCCCGGGCCACCATCGCTGAGTTCTTCCTCGCCAAACCTTCGCCCGTACTTTTCAGCCAAGGAAAACAGGACGAGGCCCAGATCGAAGGAGCCGTTGTATTTTTGCCGGACGGTATCGGGCAAACCGATGCCGCCATCGCTGCACGCGCCCGTATTCAAATACGTTTCCAGCGCTTCTTCCGCCGATTGCAGTCGACCCGCATCCAAGTCTTCGAGCGCCTGATCCACCGTTGGCGAATTGCGCTCGAACGGCTTTCGAGGATCCCAGCCGTAACATCCCGAAGCCAAATAACTTGCTGCTCCAAGGAAACACGCCAGGAAAAACACCAGGCCGATCGCACGGGCAGCCGCGGGCAAACGCGTTACACGAGCCGTCTTGTTGCGCTCAGATCGAGCCACGACGCACCTCCTGTCGTGTCGCACTCATCGATCGTCGAGGTGGCAACATGTCGGTTGGTTTGGGCCGTGCAGCCCAGCGACGCGGGGCATCCGCCAAGAAGGTTTCGGCCAAAAGCAGCAGGATCGCGAGCCCCAGCGGGTAGAAGTAAACGTCCGCGTAGACCGTCTCGATGCGTTCGGCGAGCTCGCTCTTCATCTGCTTGCGCAAGTCACTCGCGATGCGGGAGATGCCCGTCGTACCGCGTTCGGCTTGGATGAACTCGCCTCCCGGCGTCGCCGCGGCGATGGAAGCGAGCTGTTTCTCCCCGTCGACGCTGAGCGATGTCGTGAGGGGTTTTCCTTTCGCATCCGTACGAAATCCGACGATGCGCCCGTCTTCGGTGACCTCGGGAATCCGCTCCGGTGTGCGTCCGCCGATCTGGACCACGTGCACGGTCGTGCCTTCCGCACCGAGCTGCTGCGCCACGGAAACAGGATCGCCTTCGAGATCTTCGCCGTCCGTGATGAGCAGGACGATTCGTTTGTGCTCCGACGATTTCGGATCCCGCACGAGCAGCTCGCGCGCTTGCGTCAACGCCCGCGCGATCGCCGTACCACCGATCGGCATGTCGTTCGGATCGAGCTGCCGTAAGAACTGAGCGATCGCAGCGCCGTCGGCGGTCAGGGGAAAACCCATCGGTTCCCCGGCAAACGCGACCGCGGCAAACCGTGCGCCTTCGAGGTCCTTCACGAGACGCGCCACTTCGCCTTTGGCGCGGAAAATGCGCGATGGTTCGACGTCCCGCGCGAACATGCTCTTCGAGTAATCGAGGACGATGACGACATCCACGTTCGTCGCCGGAACGAGACGCGTGCCTTTGCCGTATTGAGGTCGTGCGGCCGCGACAAACGCGAGCGCCGTCGCCAAGACGAGCAGCACGGCTTTCCATGAACGACGCAACGTCGGATCACTCGTCATGAGCGACGCGACTCGATCGGCATCACCAAACGCGTGCATCGCTTTGCGCCGCAGGATCATCCCGTGAACGAGCAGCGCCGCGACGACGAGCGCGAGCAGCGCGAACCACAAGAACACGCTCGACGCGAAGATCATGGGAACCTCCGCAAGAGCCACGCTCGAAGGAGCGCATCGAGGCCGACGAGCACGACGCCCGGGATCAGCAAAAACCCAAACAAGTCTTCGAACGACGTTCGGCTCGCTTCAAACCGCGTTTTCTCCAGCTGATCGAGCACCGAGTGCATGCTCTCCGCGAGCGCTCGAGCGTCTGTCGCGACGTACGCGTTGCCGCCGGTTGTCTTGGCGATCCACTTGAGCAGCTCGGGATTCACCGGATAACGGCGACGCGTGTACTGAGGATGACCCAGCAGATCGATGCCATTTTCGACTTCGACTTCGTCATCCGAACCGATCTGAATCGTGCTGACGCGACATCCCTGACTCGTCGCGAGCTCCGTTGCGTATTGCGGTGAAACGAGGCCTTCTTTGTTGTCACCGTCGGTCAAAAGGATCACGACCTTCGATTGCGCGTCACTGCGTCGTAAACGAGCCACCGCGGTCGCCAATGAATCGCCGATCGCCGTGCTCGAACCATCGATCACGTCGAGGCTCATCTTGCCCACGAGCTCGTTCAGCAAGTGATAATCGAGCGTCGGGGGAGACAGCACGTACGCGCTTTTTCCGAAGACGACGACGCCGATGCGATCGGTTTTTCGACGGCTGATGAAGTCTTGAATGACAATCTTCGCCGTATCGAGACGCGTCAAACGTCGGCCCGGCGGGAGAGAAATGTTCCCGGGCAAATCCCCGGGTTTGGCGTCGAGGATCGCCCGCATCGACCCGGACAAATCCAAGACGACGACGATGTCGATGCCTTTGTCGTTGCCCGTTTGATCGCGCAGCACCGAAACAGGTCGAGCAATCGCGACGATGAGCAAACCGACCGAGATGGCGCGCAACACACCGGGCAGATCGCGGAACCGAGCTCGCACACCACGAGGGCCACGAAGGAACGGAAGGATCGTCCCGAGACGCATCCGCGGCGTTCGTTCGTCCTGACCAACGGTGCCCCACCACAAGACAGCAGGCACCAAGAACAGGCCCAGAAGCAACCACGGGTGTTCGAAAGTCGCCGAGGGCCACGCGTCACCGCGGGCGTAAATCGGATACGCGAGCGCAAGCGCCAGGACGACGACAAACTGCAAAGCGATGGAGAAAAACCGCTTCACGCTGCACCTCCATCGGGTTCGGGCTGTCGCGCGATGGGCGTCGTGTTGCGCACGATCGTGATGCCGCGTTCGAGTGCGGCAAGACAATCGTTTTCCGTGGGTTGCACACGGGCAAACTTCACGAGGTCACAGTCTTCCAAGAAGCGATTGATCGTATCGAGTCCCCGTACGGCGGGACGAACTCGAGCCAAGGTTCGCTCCATCTCGTCCGTTGTACTTTCCAAACCATCGAAGCCGTAGCGTGCGCCGAGGTACTTGCGGACGCAGTCGCTCACGCGATCGAAGTATTCGTCGGTGCGTCCTTCGGCGATCAGGTTGGACGTGCGGATGGCTTCGAGCTCGGCCAAGGCGGTGACCCAAGGCAATACGGGCGGCACGTACGGTTCGGGCTTGGGCCTGCGCATCCACGACACGATCGCGATGGCGAGCAGTGGAGCAAGGATTGCGGTTGCTCCGAGCACGGTCGCGAGCGTCTTGGCGAACTCCCACTCTTCACGTTGGTGTCGTCCCGGTGCGTTTGGACGAACCTTCGGATCCAATTCGTTGGCGATGGGATCGTCGACGACGATGGCATGTCTGGCGGTGCAGAGCGTCATCGTTTCGCCGCTGGCGCGAGCGATCGTGATGGGAACTTTGGGCAGCACCAAGTTGTGGCGGCCGGCTTCTTTCGGCAGCGGCACGAACGGCAACAGGACTTTCGTGGTCGCTGAAGATTCACCCTGCTCGGTCGTCAGGGTTGGTCCGGCACCACCTGCGGGATCCGGTAAGACAAACCCGGCTTCTTCCAGGGCTTTGTAGGCATCTGTGCCTCGTTCGACGTGAAATCCGCCGGGCATCACGACTTCGCCTTTGCCGTGAACCACCGTGATTTCCAGCACCGCCGCGTGTCCGCTGAGGCCTCGACCGTAGAGCTTCTCGGTCATCGTCGGGCGCGTTGCGCCTTCCGGAACTCGTTCCGTGCATGAAGGAACTTCCGGGGCGGCTGCGTCTTCGGGGCCGGCATCGGCGAGATCGCCGGCGTCAGGATCTGCGCCGGCATCCACAGCCGCCGCATCGGGATCATCGCCCGCATCGACCGGAGAGCCGGCGTCGACGGCGGTTTGAGCCAAAGACAAACCCGCGACGAGACTTGCCGCGACAAACGAAAGGAAAACGAATCGGTGCTTCACCGCCGCATCCTCCTGGTCCGTTTGGCGAAGAGTTTTCGTAGTGGCTCGACGTAGTTGCCGTCGGTTCGAATCGTCACGGTGTCGAGCGCCAGCTTCTTGAAGAGTTTGTCGCGCTCGATCTGGTGCGCGCGCATGAGCGCCGCGTAACGTTCCCGCACGTTGCGATCGGACGTATCGACGACGACCTCTTCACCCGTCTCGAGATCCTCGAACGTCGCGAGGCCGACGTCGGGCATTTCGGTGTCCCGCACGTCTTCGATGACCACCGGAATGACGTCGTGTTTGCTGGCGGCGAGCGCCAACGCGCGCTCGTAACCGCGATCAAAAAAGTCGCTCACGACAAACGTGACGGCTTTGCGTTTTTGAACTTTGCACAGCGTCTCGAGCGCCACCTTGAGGTTCGTCCCGGAACTGGTCGGTTCGTAGCCCAAGATCTCGCGGATCACGCGCATGACGTGTTTCTCGCCCTTTTTCGGCGGAACGATTGTCTCGACAACATCGGTCGCGAGAAGCAAACCCACGCGATCGTTGTTGCGAATGGCGCTGAAGGCACAGAGCGCGCAAATCTCGGCGGCCACGGCGGCCTTAGACGCACGGCGCGTCCCAAAGTGCTCGCTCTCGGACAAGTCCACGACGAGCATCACGGTCATCTCGCGTTCTTCGACGAACACTTTGACGAACGCTTCGTTCATACGCGCCGAGACGTTCCAATCGATCCAGCGCACGTCGTCGCCGGGCATGTACGCCCGCACTTCGCGGAAGCTCAAGCCCTGACCACGAAACACGGACGAGTACGAGCCGGACAATTGCTCGTTGGCGAGGTGGCTCGTCTTGATCTCGATCGCGCGAAGTTTCTTCAGCAGCTCGGCCGTTGCCGGTTGCGTGTCGCGCGTTTTGCGAGGTTCGGCGCGGCCGGGTTTGTCCGCACGAGGTTTTTCCCGACGCTCATCTTTGGGTGCCGGAGCCGCGGGTTTGTCCGGAACAAAATACGACCACAAGCGCGACAAGAAGCTCGGCTCCGGAGCTTTTGCTTTGCGCTTTTTGCTCCCTTTGCCCTTGGCGGCGGGAGCCGATGAAGGATCGCGAGGGCGCTTCACGGCACCTCGATCACCTCGAAGACCCGACGTACGACTTGCTCCGTCGTGACTTCTTCGGCCTCGGCTTCGTACGTGAGCATGATGCGATGCCGCAGAACATCGGGGCCGACCGCTTTGACGTCTTCCGGCGTGACGTACCCGCGATGGCGCAAGAACGCATGCGCGCGGGCGGCGAGGGCGAGGGAGATCGAGGCGCGAGGGCTTGCGCCATATTCGATGAGGCTCGCGAGGTCCTTCATGCCTTTTTGACTGGGCTCGCGCGTCGCGAAGACGACGTCGACGATGTAGTCCTTGACGCGATCGTCCATGTACACGTCGCGCACGACTTTTCGAGCCGTGACCAAGGTCTCCGGTTCGATGATCTTGTTGGCCTTGGTTTCGATGAGTCCCGTCGCGCGATCGATGATCTGTCGTTCTTCGGAACGCGACGGATAACCGACCTTCACCATCAACATGAAGCGATCGACTTGCGCTTCGGGCAAACGGTACGTGCCTTCTTGTTCGATGGGATTTTGCGTCGCCATGACGATGAACGGATCGGGAAGCTTGTAGGTCTGGTCGCCGATGGTGACCTGACGTTCCTGCATCGCTTCGAGCAACGCGCTTTGGACTTTGGCAGGTGCGCGGTTGATTTCGTCGGCGAGGACGAGGTTGGCGAAGATGGGCCCGAGCTTCGAGGAAAACTCGCCCTTTTGATGGTTGTAGATGACGGTGCCGATGACGTCGGCGGGCAAGAGATCCGGCGTGAACTGGACGCGGGAAAACTTGGCGTGGATGGCGTCGCAAAGGGTGCGGACGGTGAGTGTCTTGGCCAAACCCGGAACACCTTCGAGGAGGATGTGCCCACCGGTCAAAATGCCGATGAGGATCCGTTCGAGCATGTAGGTTTGTCCAACGATAACCTTGCCGACTTCGCCGGTGAGGTTGTCGATGAAGGCACTTTCTTTCGCGACGAGTTCGTTGAGAGCGCGGACGTCGTGCATGGGAGGATTGAGCGGGTTGGTTGGCGATCGCATCCGCAGAAGGAGCGGAGCTTCGCGCGTAGCTGGTTGGCGGCCCTTTTACAGTCGCGAGGCGAGACTTATTCCCTCGCCGTCAGGTTGCAAGGGGCGAGCGTTCAGACGGCGGGCAAAACGTTCAAGTTTGCGGTTCCGCTTTGCTTGCCTTGGAGCTGCTTGATCTCGACTTTGTAAGCACCCGTCGCCGATGCGGTGAACTCGACGGCCGGGGCGCTCTGGGGCTTGCCGGTGGGGAGCTCACGCAAGATCCGCTCGATGATCACTTTGCCCGAGGGCGACTTTATCTTGACGACGAACGGCGGATCCGCGTCGTCCTCCGCGCGGAAGACGAGCTTGATCACGTCACCCAATCGTGCGGGCTCCGTCTTACAGATGGCCTCGATTTCGCCGACGCAGTCGGTGATGCTTCGGGACACTTCGATGCTCGTTCAACGTTTAGAACCGCCCGAGAGAGAAGGGCGGTGGATCGGCAGCATTATGCACGAAGGCGCGACGTGGGCGAGTTTGCCGCAAACGTGATGTTTTTCGGCTGCATTCGCCCACATTTTGCCCACTTCACGTCGCACTTTTCGTTTCGGGACGCCAACGAAGTCGCGGTTGTCGCGCCGCACGAGCTTCATCGAGACGGCCGACGATCGTGGTGTGCGGAGCGCCCTTGACGAGCGCCGCATCCTCGTGCGCTTCGCGCGCGATCGCCTTCATGGCCTCGACAAACTCGTCCAACGTCTCCTTCGTCTCGGTCTCCGTCGGCTCGATCATGAGCGCTCCGGGAACGACGAGCGGGAAGTAAACGGTTGGCGCGTGAAACCCGTAGTCGAGCAGGCGTTTGCCGATGTCGAGCGTTTTGACGCCCGTGGCCTTTTCGATGTCCATGTCCGAGAGCACGACTTCATGCATGCAGTCGGCAGGAACTGGCACCGCGTAGGTGTCCTTGAGTTTGGCCCACAAGTACCGCGCGTTGAGCACCGCCAAACTGCTGGCCATCTTCAGCCCTTCGCCACCCATCTCGCGCAAGTACGTGTACGCGCGGATGAACATGCCGAAGTTGCCGTTGAAGGCTCGCAAGCGACCGATCGACTGCGGACGATCATGGTCCAGGACAAACATTCCATCCGGCCGACGAATCACGACCGGAGCGGGTTGGAAAGGCTCGAGATGTTTCTTGAAACAAACCGGACCCGATCCCGGACCACCACCGCCGTGCGGCGTCGTGAAGGTCTTGTGCAAGTTGATGTGAATGACGTCGACGCCGATGTCGCCGGGACGCGCATGACCCATGATCGCGTTGGTGTTCGCGCCGTCGCCGTAGACCAAACCACCACGTGAATGGATGATCTCGATGATCTCCGGCAGGTGTTTTTCGTAGACACCCAGCGTGTTCGGATTGGTGATCATCAGGCCGCAGACGTCGTCGGTTCCTTCGCGTTCGATGGCGGCGGCGACTTCTTGCGGCGTCACGACGCCACTCGGGTTCTTGTCGATCTTCACCGCGACGAGGCCGTTGAGCGTGCATGACGCGGGGTTTGTCCCGTGCGCACTCTCCGGAATGAAGACCTTCTTCGGGCTTCGTCCTTTGGACTCGTGGTAGGCGCGGATCATCATGAGGCCGGTGAGTTCACCTTGGGCGCCGGCGGAGGGCTGAAGCGAGGTGTCGTCCATGCCGCTCACTTCCGTGAGCATTTGAGCGACGTGCCACATGACCTCGAGGCTGCCTTGGGCGAGTTCGTCCGGGGTTTCGGGATGCATCCGAGCGAAACCGGGGATGCGCGCGGCCCATTCGTTGACCTTCGGGTTGTACTTCATGGTGCACGACCCGAGCGGATACAGCTGCGAGTCGATGCAGAAGTTCCACTGCGACAAACGAACGAAATGACGGAACGCTTCGGGCTCACTCACTTCGGGAAGCGCTGCGGGAGCGTTTCGCGAGAGCGAACCGAAGAGTTTGTCAGGGTTGACGTCGGGTACATCGAGCGGAGCCAGCGAACCGCCGGAACGATTCGCCGCACCACGCTCGAAAATGGGAGGCTCGCGGAACTTTGTGCCTCGAGGTTGCGGTCGCGTCATGTGCCTCAGTTGGGAGAAGCGGGCTCCTCAGGTTTGCCCTTTTCGCTGTTGTCGCTGTCCCATTCGCCACCGCCGACTTCATTGGCTCCGTTGCCGCCGATGGACGAAAGGTCGGGCTTGACGTTGCGCTGCTTGACGCCTTCCCAGGTGTAACCGACTTCGTCTTTTTCAAAGCCGATTTCGCCGGAGTACGTGTCGTCGACGTTTTCACCCGCGGGGCGCTTGTACTTGAAGAAGCCCCGACCGCTCTTGGTCGCGTTCGGGCCGACCAAGTCGATCACGTGCTCGCTCCACTTGAACTTGAGCAAGTCGCCGTCCGCTTCGCCATCGAGCTCGCCCCACTTGTCACGATGGGGTCGAATCCATTTGCCTTTGACGGCATTGCCGTCCTGGATGAGGTGCAGATAGCCGTACAGTTCGCTGTACCAAACGCCGGTCCAGGTGCCGTCTTGCGGCATCTCGCCGGCCTTGACGTTCGCCGTTCTTCCGCTGCCGGGCGCGCCTGCACAACCCATCGTGGAGAGCGGCGTACCCACCAGCGCCATCGCTGCCAGGACAAACCATAGGGAACGCTTCGGTTTCATGGGGCGGGGAGATTAGCAGGTTGTTACAAAATCGTCGCGGTCGGCCGAACTGAGGTCGCGCTTTCATAAACACGCAACGAACGTGCGAAGCGTCGCACCTCGGGGCCGGAGTGGAATCCAGGCACCAAAACGTTTTGTCGTCTCTGGTTGCGATCCGAACCGCCATGCGCCTACCGTACGAATGCAAGCCATGGAGATCGCGCCGCTTCACAGAGGCGACAAACCACGCCTCGCGCATTCTTCGGCCCGGCGAAGTCGGAACCACGCATGAACCCAAACCTGAAGAAGCTCCTCAATCATAACGACGAGGTGGCCACCTTCGGGCTGTCGGCTGCGATCAAAAAGGTCGGCGCGAGTCTTCTTTTGAAGGTCAAAGCGCAAGACACGCTTCGCCTCGAGACCCCTGGAATTTCTCCGGAACTTGCACAGTTCGGAGCTCGGGCGCTCTTTGACTACGTCGCTGTCGATCACGAACGAATTCCGCTGTTCGCGATGCAGTTCGAATCGACGTCGCACATGACCGACTTGCCGTCGGCCAAAGAGCAACAAGAGAACGAGCTTTGCCGCAAGCTGACCCTGCCTCTCGTTCGACTCCATGCGTTGCACTTGTCGAAAAAACATCTGAGCGGCGATATCGCCACGATGTTGCTGGAGATGTTCCTGGTCGCCAAAGGCATCATCCCCGCCGCACCCGCAGCGGACAAACCCCGCGCGACACGCAGTTTGGACGCGGAAGCGACGGCTTCGAGTGGCCCCATGTCGCTCATGTCCGGACCGCTCTCCACGTCGGCAACGGGCCCGATGTCTCTTTCTCCAGCGTCGACGATGCCTGCATCCGTCGCCAATTCCGAACGTGGACCGATGTCGGGTATGTCCGCGGACGTCAGGAAAAACATCCGCCGCGTCTACGAATCGGGCAAGTGTCGAAGCCCCATCCCGTCGTCGCTCGTCGGCGTCGACATCATCGGCACGCATCACGCCGTGGGCTTCTTGCGCGTCACCGATGAAGCGGTCGCTTGTTCACGCATCGCTCTGCGGGCCCAAGCTTTCCCTGCAACCGTGAACGAACTCATCGAAGAGATTCTTTTGCACGAGCTGCAACACGAGCTGCTCGATGTCATCCGCGGTCGTGGCCGCAGCGTCACGCGAGCCGAACTTGGCGCGACGATCTCCACCTTTCGCATGCGTTACAAGGTCAAAGGCTCACCGGCGAGCGTCCCGCCAACTTGATTCGACAACGCTGCTTCGTTCGGTCCAGAACGATCTCCCGAGTCGCGTAACGCTAGGTTACTCTCGAACTTCATCATCGGTTTGGAGTTGCCATGGCTATCAAGACGTTTGTCTTTCTTGCATCCGCCGGTCTCGTGTTTGTTGCGACAAACGCATCCGCGCACTCGCTTTTGGTAAACCCTCCGCCGGTCACGAGCGACGACGGCGCAAAGAGTGGTCCTTGCGGCTGCTATTTCGGTGCCGCACCGGAGGATCCCGCCGAGGATGCTTCACCGTCCGCTTGCCCCGCGGGCTACAAAACCACGACGCTCGATGCGGGCTCGAAGATCACCGTGATGTGGAAAGAGACGGTCAATCACACCGGTAAGTTCCGCGTCGCGTTTTCGCCCAAAGCCATCAACCTCGCCAAACGCGCCGATCTCGATGCGAACGTTTTGTACGAAGCGGACGATACGAACGGCATGTCCGGAGCCACGCTCTCCACCGAGATCACGGTTCCCAACACGCCATGCACCAACTGCGTTTTGCAACTGCGCCAATTCATGGCCGGCGCGGCGACGCCTTACTACTACTCGTGCGCCGCGGTGAACATCGTATCGGCTTCTTCGAGTTCGTCGTCGAGCAGCAGCTCTTCATCCGGCAGCGGTGGCGGCGGTGGCGGTGGTGGTGGTGGCGGAACGGGTGGCAACAACAGCAGCGGCGGCGTGGGCGGCGATGAAAACGTGATCGGTGCGGGGCCTGCTCCGCTCGATGAACCGCACGTCTCCGGCGCGTGCAGCATGCAACGCACAGCGGAAGAATCGTCTTCACTTTGGTGGACGCTCGCGGGGCTGTTTGTCTTGGCGAAACGTCGTCGGACAAACGTTCGAGCGTGAACGAATTCAGCCGGCGAGTGCGGCTTTGGCGGCTTCGACGGTGCGCGTGATGTCGGCTTCCGTGTGCGCGGCCGAGAGGAACGCGGCTTCGAATTGCGACGGGGGCCAGTAGATCCCTCGTGACAAGAGTCCCGCATGCCACGACGCGAAGCGTTTCGTGTCGGCGCGAGCTGCGTCGGACCAGGAACGAATCGGTCCTTCGGCGAAGAACAACGTGATCATGGATCCGACGCGTTGTACCGTCGCGGTGACACCTGCGCTGCGGGTTGCTTCCGACAAACCTGCTTCGAGCATCGCGCCAAGGTGCTCGAGTTTGTCGTACACAGCCGGCGACAAACGTTCGAGCGTCGCCAAACCTGCAGCGACCGCGACCGGATTGCCGCTCAACGTGCCGGCTTGATACACGGGGCCGAGCGGAGCGACGACGTTCATCACATCCTCACGACCGCCGTACGCAGCGAGCGGCATGCCTCCGCCGATGACTTTGCCGAGCGTGGTGAGATCGGGGCGTAGTCCAAAACGTTCCTGAGCGCCTCCACGCGCCAGACGGCAACCCGTCATGACTTCGTCGAAGATCGAGAGAGCGCCTTTGGCTTGACAAACCTCGATGATGGCCTCGAGGAAACCGGGGATTGGCGGGACACACCCCATGTTGCCCACGACGGGTTCGACGATGACGGCGGCGATTTCCGAGCCGCGTTTGTCGAAAAGATCGCGGAGCGCGGGGATGTCGTTGAAGGGCAGGGTGAGCGTCGTTCGCGCGGTTCCTTCGGGAACTCCGCCGGAATCGGGGACGCCGAAGGTGGCCAAGCCGCTGCCGGCTTTGACGAGCAAATGGTCGGCATGTCCGTGGTAGCAACCTTCGAACTTCACGATGACGTCGCGACCGGTTTTTCCTCGTGCGACGCGGATGGCGCTCATCGTGGCTTCCGTGCCGCTCGAAACGCACCGGAGTTTGTCGATGCTCGGGTAGATCGAGCGGATCATTTCGGCGAATTGCACTTCGCGCGCGGTGGGGGCACCAAAAGACAAACCCCCTTCGGCTGCGTTTTTCACCGCCGCAATGACGTCGGGATGCGCATGTCCGAGCAGCGCCGGTCCCCAGGATCCAACGTAATCGACGTAGGCCGTGCCATCTTCGCCGAATACCGTGGCTCCTTGGGCACGAGCGATGAACACGGGGTTTCCGCCGACGGCGCGAAATGCGCGGACGGGACTGTTTACACCGCCGGGAATGACGGCACGAGCGCGTTCAAAGAGGCTTTGTGAAATCGAGTCGGACATGGTGGTCGTGATAGGCGCGGATCGAGTCGATCCGCAAGGGCCCATTTGATTGGAGGCTTTACTTCGTTGGGTCGCGCGGCGACGATGGGTCGATGAAACGTTCTCTTTGCTTTCTTCAAAAATCCGTTTCGGTGTTTTTCTTGGCGGCCATTCCCTCTGTGTTCGGTTGTTCGTCCGAACCAACGGCGAAACCGTCGCCCGAGCAGCAACAAATCATGTCCGTCCAAGAGACGGAAAGCTGGACGATTCCGGGGCTCACCGACGAAGTGCACGTCGTGCGGACCGAATCGAACGTGCCGCATATTTATGCCAAAAATCGTGTGGACTTGGCGCGTGTGCATGGGTTCGTCGTGGCGCGTGATCGGTATTTCATGATGGAATTGTCCCGACGATTGGCGATGGGGCGTCTCAGCGAGCTTCTGGGAGATTCGGCGCTGGCGACGGATCAAGAATGGCGAGCGCAAGGGGCCGCTTATGTGACGGAACGAATTTTGGCGAACCTCGGACCGGACTTGGAAGCGCAAGCGGATGCTTTCGCCGCGGGAATCAACGAATACATCACGCAGGTAAAAAAAGGCGAATTGGCGCCTCCGAGCGAATTGAAATTGGCGTCGATTTTACTCGGAGTCACGGATGCCAATGAATTGCTGTCGCCGTTCGAGCGCCGGGACATTGCGGCGATGGTGGCGGTGATCATTTATCAAACGAGTTATGAAGGCGGCGACGTAGGCAAAGCTGCGACGGCGGCGAAGCTGGATACTTTGTTCGAAGGCGTCGAATTTCAAGATTTGCGTCGTCAAGGGGCCATCAAGGATATTTGGGAGCATCTGGCGCCGATCATGCCGCGAAGCTCAGCGCCCGGGTTTGGCTTGGAACAAGGCAATTCGAAGCCCGGCGCGCCGAAAACGAAACCGAAGGGCGGTGCTTCCGCCGGAGGTTCTGCGAAAAAAACGCCCGCATTTTTGCTCGAACGCTTGGCGCAGCGTTTGGAACGCATGCAAAATCGATTGTTACGCCAAAAAGACGCGGGTTACGGATCGAATTCCTGGGCCGTTGCGGGGTCGAAAACGACGACGGGCGCGGCATTGCTCGCAGGTGACGGGCATTTGTCGTTGTCCGTGCCGTCGATTCTTTATCAAATCGGGCTGGATACGTCCGTATTCGGCGGCGGCGACACGCATCAATTGGGCCTCATCATTCCCGGTTTTCCCGTCATGCCCATTGGTACGAACGGCAAAGTTGCGTGGAGCCAAACGCAGCTCGGAGGGGATGTCACGGATTGGTATCGCGAAGAGATTCAATTGGATCCGAATGGTTTGCCCGCGAAAAGCATGTTTCAAGGCGCGTGGAAGGACCTGGTCAAACAAGACGAAAAATACGTCATTGCCAATGTGGATTCGCTCATGAGCGTGGGGCGGACGGAGACTTGGCCGCGATTCGAGACGTTTGACGGGCGCTGGATTGCGGATATCGAAGGCAATACGGTCATGCCCAAGGATCCTGTCGGGGCGGGACAAACGATCGTGAATTTGGGCGGCAAATACGTCATTCCCTCGGACGTCGATGGCGACGGCGTCATCACGGCGATTAGTTTTGATTATACGGGGTTCGATGTGGCCGGGGTTTTGCCGACGACGGATAGACTCGGGCATTCGAAAGACGTGCAGGCATTTCGGGAAGCGACGAAAGGCTTGATTGCGTATTCGCAGAACTTCACGGTCGCCGACAGCAGCGGCAATATTTATTATACGAGCTACCAAACGGTGCCGTGTCGCGGATATTTGCCTCGTAATCCCGACGGCAGCTTCGCTCCGGACGCCAATCCCGATCAATTGCTCGATGGGACAAACTACGGCGCGTTTCGCATTCCGACGCTGGCCGATGGAAATGTCGACGAAGCTCCGGGAGCCAAAGATCCCTATGCGTGCGTGATTCCATTTGCGGATATGCCCGCGTCGTTGAATCCCAACAGTGGTTATGTCGTCACGTCGAATAACGACCCGGGAAACATCGCAATGGATGAATCTCTGACGAATGACAAGTGGTACATCGGCGGACCGTGGGACGTAGGATTCCGTGCGGATACCATTTCGCGCGAGATCGAGAAAGCCATTGCCGATGGAACTGCGGACGAAGAGGCGATGGCGCGCATTCAGGCGAATACGCAATCGCGTACGGGCGAATTGTTCGTGGAAACGTTCGCCAAGTCGATCCAAAAAGGACGCGAGCTGGCAGCGTCCGGACAACCGCTCAGCCCGGACGAACAGCGCGTGGCGGATTTGTACACGGCGGACAAGGCTGCTTTCGATGCGGTCGAGACGCGTTTATCGGCCTGGAAAACCGCCGCGTATGAAGCTCGATCCGGTGTGGAGACGTTTTATTCGACGCCGACGGCGGAGGACAAAGAATCGGCGGTTGCGACTTCGATTTGGAACGCGTGGCTCAGCCGGGCGTTGCAAAAAACTTTCGATGACGAACAACTGCCCGGCGTGTTCAACAGCAATTCGAGCGGCGGGCAAATTCGCGCTTTGTGGCAATTCCTCAAAGGGCGGGGCGCGAATAACCCCGACAAACTCGCTTCATGGAATATGGCGACCGGCGAATCGATTTTCTTCGATGTTCGAGGCACCGCGGATGTCGAAACGAGTCACGAGATCCTGTTGATTGCGCTGCGCGACGCGCTGACGTTCTTGAAATCCACGCCGGATCCGAAGACGCCGACGGAGGGCGGTTATGGAACGGACGATATGTCGCAGTGGATTTGGGGGTTGCGACATTATGTGCGGTTCCAATCGTTGCTCGACGATTTCCTCGACGATCCGCAATACGCTTCGTTCACTCAACCGTTTGCGATTACGACGAAAATCCTGCCACTCACGAGCGGGGCGTATACCGCCGACGATCCGCGGAAAAACCTGCTCTGGTTTCCGCGAAATGGCGACCAGTTCTCCGTGGACGCGGCCAATCCGGGATTTAATGGTCAACGATTTTCACATGGCAGCGGGCCGGTGATGCGCATGGTCGTGGCCTTGAAAGGCGAAGAAGTCACGGGGCGCAACATCATTCCAGGTGGTCAATCGGCGATCATCGAATCGGAGTATTTTGCGGATCAAACAAAATTGTGGTTGGCAAACCAAACCTTGCCCATGCGTTTCTCCGCGAAAGACGTCGCCGCCGGGGCGATCGCCCGTGAAGTATACAAACCCGCGAAATAATTGGCAAAGCGGGGCATCGTTTTCCGCGATGCCCCGTATCTGTTCGAGCAATTCCGACTTCGCGTTTACTTGCGTGCGAGCAGGTACCCGCGAATGAGCTGCTGAAACTCGGCGGCGAACTGATCCGAAGCGAGCATGGGCGGGTCCACGGTCAGCGTGCGTCGGACGAGCCCCATGAGCGCTCGCGTAAGAATGGCTCCGCTGAGTTCCGGATCGATGTTCGAGCGAAATCCCGGTGCGGCAAGTTTGTCTTGGATAAGCGTCCCGACGGCCATTTCAAGCATCTTGGCGTGCTCGATTTCGACCGCCCCGACGGACGGATGGATCGCGGCAATTTTTCGCAACAGCGAACTCAAAAGAATGTCTTGGCGATCCGTGGCCAGCAAGATGTCCGCAATCAATTCGGGAAATTCATCCGCGGACGCTTGGGCACATCGTTGCGATAGAGAATACGCAACAACGGCGATACGTTCGAAGTGCCGGCGCATCAAGGCTTCATAGATGGCAATTTTGTTCGGGAAATAATAATGGATCGAGCCGACGCTTTCGCCGGCTTGTTCGGCGATGCGGTCGATCGTCGTCTCCTGGGTGCCAACCTGCTTCAAGACTTGCGCGGTTGCCTCGAGGATCGAGTCGATCGCTTGTTTGTATTGGTCGGGCTGACGTCGTGCAGAGATGGGACCAAAAGACATGACGGAACCATACCCTTGGCGCGTGAAAAAGAAAATGTAATCTTCAGCGTGGTCGGGCAGCCGACACGAATCGTCGCACGCGTTCGACATCGACGGGTTGTTCGATGCAGCCGTTTTCTTTGATGCTCGAACCGACGATGACGCCGTCGGCGACGGATAGAAAAGCTCCGACATTTTCTTCGGTTGCGCCGCTGCCGATGAGAACGGGGCATTCTTTGGCCAATGCCTTGGTGGCGCGAATTTTTTCGATATCCGGCGCGTCACCCGTCATCTTTCCCGAAACAATCAGCGCATCTGCTCCGGAAAAACGCGTCCATTCGATATGCGTGGCCAAATCGATTCCTGGAAATCGTACGGAGTGCTTTTTATCGACATCCGCGATGATTTTAATGTGCTCCGCACCCAATTCTTTGCGTCGACGCATCAACTCCGCGGCGCATCCTTCATCCCACGATCCCGCTTCCCACACGCCCGCGCCCGTGAACATACACACGCGAATGAAGGAAGCTCCGGCGGCAATGGCAATACCCAAAAGCGCGGTTCCGCCGTTATGCACGAGGTTGATTCCCAGCGGCAAATCCACCGCGTTCCGGACGGCTCGGGCCACCACCGCATGCGCGGCGATGCTTTCCGGCGCAATATGTGATCCGGCGCGAAAAGGAATGTCCCACATGTTCTCCACGATCAAACCATCGACGCCCCCTGCGGCGAGCGCGCGAGCGTCCGCGATCGCCTGTTCGATGATCGTGTCCATGCCATAATCCGAATATCCCGGAGCTCCCGGAAGTGGCCAGCAATGCACCATTCCGAGGATGGGTTTCGTTTGACCACGAAATATTTCGCCAAGATCTTTCAACCGTAAAGTGTCGAGGCGCGTTTTCCAGGCCGGCGTCATGATGCGGGGGTTTGCGTCGATCGGGTGAACACGTCAAGGGTTTTGATGAGCCCCGCCGAAGAAAGCGCCCGGGCGACTTCGTCCCGCGTCGGGCCGGCATCGGCGGCTCCGCGGCGGCTTGCAACGAGCGCTCCGACGACGTTGGCCACTTCGGCCGCCATTTGCGGCGAACCCGAGCGTTCGAACATCAGAATGAACGCCGCGACAAACCCGTCTCCCGCGCCCGTCGTATCGGTCGCTTCCACCGAAAAAGGTGGAATGTCAATACGAGACGAACCCTGCGCGACGCGTGAACCCGATGCGCCCATTTTCGCCACGACCAGCGCGCTTCCCAAGTTCGTCAGGGTCGTCAGCGATTCCTCGAGCAACGGTGTCTGGTCCGACAAACCCAATGACGCGCCAAGAGCTTCGAATTCACGCTGATTACCAAGCAGCACGGACAAACGAGGAAGGAGCGGCATGATTTCGCGCGATCGTTTGTGCACGAGCGGCAAACAGAGATCCAGCGAGGTGGGAAGTTCGCGGCGGTCGGCTTCCTGCAGAAAAGCGAGGGCGGTTTCTCGTTGGGGGCCTTCGAGGAGCGCGTGCCCGGAAACATGCAACCAGTGTACGTCGAGAAAAACATCGTCCACGGGTGGTTTTTCCAAATGGACGTTGGCTCCGCGATGACTGAAAAACGTACGTTCGCCGCCGGGGGAAATCGCCGCCAAACACAATCCCGTGGTGCGCTGGTCATCGCGCTGGACAAACGCCAAATCAACGCCGGCCATTTCCGCTGCGCGCAATGCAACCGGAGCAAACGAATCCTTACCGATACGCGTCAGCAGTCGGGCGCGGCCTCCCAAACGCGCATACGCGACGGCAACGTTGGCCGCGGTTCCGCCGCTGTAAATCCCAAGCGAGGTCATCGCTGCGTCGTCGCCTTCCGAGGGAAAACACGCGAGCGTGGCGCATAAATCCGCGTTCGCATCGCCAATGACCAGACAAACCATCCGGACGACGGTATCACAAGAGAATCATCAAGGCTCGCTCAAAATGTGACTCGCAGCCCCGCCGAGGCGAGTCCGACCGTCATCTCCAGGCGTGCAGGCGGGTTTGTCGAATCCGTCTTCTTGCTCGGAATGGGAATCGTGGCGGGAGCATCAAAAAGGAACAACCCGGCGCCCGTGAGCAGCACCAATGCCGATACGCCGCCGGTCGTCAATGCCGCGGTGGAATACGCGTCGCGTAATCGCAAGGCATTGTTGAATTCCGTAATCTGAGCCGACGACATGGCCAGCGTTTGTCGCTGCGATTCGAGGTTGGAGGCGATGCCGTTTTGCTGCCAGGTCAATCCGCCCAAAATTCCGGTAGCGGCAGCTCCCAAGAGCCCCACGGTGAAGGTCGACCACGCGCCCACACGCTGGTTTGTCATGAAAGAATACGCATCGATGGTGAGGTTCCTGTCGCGCTCAATCGAAATGGTCTTCGTGAACGAGGTTCGTCCGGACCGAGTCACGGTGAGGAAGTGTTCACCGGGATCGAGGTCGAGCGGATGTTCCAAAGGTAAAACCGCGCGTATTTGGCCGTCGAGCGACAAACTCGCGCCGCCCGCACCATTGACCATTAACCGACCCGGTTTGGGACGTAAAACAACGTGACGGGCGACGAGCTCGCTCTCCACCGCATCGATTTGAAAATCATCGTCAAAGTATCCATCAGCTTTGGCGTGGACTTTATGCGGCCCCGCTTTGACCTCCACAACGGCGGGAACTCGGACAAACGCCGCGCCGTCCACCGATACTTCCGCTGCCGTCGGTTTGGCCGAAATGAGCACTCGGGTCTTTCGCGGAGCGGCCGTTTCGGGTTCTTCCGGTTCTTCCTCGAGCATGTCGGGCGCAGGGGGCGCAGCCGGAGGCTGACTTCCGGGTACTGGAATCGGGATGGGCGTGGGTTTGTCCGAGCCTGGTTTGCCGGTCGCATTCGTCGCGGGTGTATTCGTCGCAGGCGTTGGAGCGACCGTGGCGATGCTTTTTCGCCGCAATCGCGCTTCGATCGGGACCAAATCGGCGAGCGCCTTCATGGCATCTTCCCGCCGTTCCCCCGCAGCGTCCTCGCGCAGGTATTCGCGATACAAACGCACGGCGCGTCGTAATGCGTCGGGGGACGCATCCACGAGGTACTGGCGCCGATAGGCTTGCGCCGCGGAGAATTGCAATGCCGGGCTTTTCAACAATGCGTGGGCTTTGAGAAATGCTTCCGCGGCCACGAGGTATTGACCGGCGTCATACGCTTCGGCGCCCGCATCGAAGAGATTTCCAGCCGTTTCGCGATCATCGGCCCATCCGCGAGCGGGGGCCAACCCGCAAAAGATCACGATGCCGACGCCCATGAGCTTCCATCGATTGCGCTTTTTCATTCGTGCACGGGAAGTCCGCGAAGGACCGTAAAGTAGTTGCTGTTTGGCATGACGACCAGATCCGTGACGCCGTCTCCGTCGACATCCGCCGCATTCAGATTGACGTAATCGGTATCCGCCGGAATCAATTTTGTAGCATCGGTGGTTGCGTCCTCTTGAATCGTCAACAGCTCGAGAGCAATGAGCTTGCGTTTGTCGCCCGAGCCGGTGATTTCATACGCCACGATGGGTTTGCCCTCGGAAACTCCAGGCAAAGAACGTCCGGCAATGACGAACTCGAACGCAGCGTCGGCATCGAGGTTGAGCATTGCGGGCGCATAGTTCCCACAACCGATTTGATTCCAACACGTCGGCGCCGGCAATAGTTCAACTTCGACAAACGATCCCTCGGATGTACCGAACAATCCGACGAGCGATCCATCCGACGCCAGGACGATGACGTCCTTCCAACCATCCGCGTCGATGTCCTCCACGAAGGGGCGCAAATTGTCGCGGGCGGGAGGTTTGGAGCTGAGCAGCGGAGAAAAAGAATGCGTTAATGTCAATCGGGCCGATTCGGTAAAACCATTGTCCGTCGGTTCGTAAAAGACCGCAATCTTGTCGCTCAGTAGGACCAGTTTGTCCGAAGATGCCGATTGTCCGGGCACGCCGGTGAGCAAACACCCGTCGGTGCAGGGAATGGCCGACGATGGTCCCGTGGATTTCACGCTGAGCAGCCCTTCGTCGCCATTGCGCTGCACGAGCCACAATTGGGGGATGATGGTTTGTCCAGGTTTCGGCAAGGTCATGATCGCGAAATCACGTGCGCTTTGGCTCGCGGAGAAGGAGCCCGTCGCGAGGGCGATGATGTTCAGCGAATCGAATGCCAACGTGCCGGCGTCGCCCGATTTGAGGTAATGCGGTCCGGCGACGGCGCGTTCGTTACCGACTTCGATGATTCCAAGGGCGGATTTGTTCGTACCATTTTCAATGCCGCGCGTCACGGCGAGCAATGCACCGGCACCTTGCGGGCCGAATTGCACGACCGACAAGCCGGAAGCATTTTGGAAGATGCCGCTCGAGACCGGCGCATCCGGGCCGGCAGATGCATTGCCATACGCAATCGACAACGACGTTGCTTTTTCTCCTGCAGCATTGCGAGCCTGGTCGAAAAACGCGACGTCGTTGATGCCGTCACCATCGAAATCACCTGTTCCCAAATGATGCGGCGGACAAACCGTATCCATGAACGTGACATTGAAGACGCCGGCATTTTGGCGATGAATGGCCAAATCGACGCCTTGGCCTTCGGAGATGACGACATCGTCGTCGCCGTCCCCGTCGATATCGACGACCTGCGCTTCACAATCGCCGCTGATTACATCGCACGTGGGCGACGTGAAATTGTCTTCATAAGGAGGACAAGGTGGCCCGTAAAACTCGACCCCCGGATGCGCCGGATCCATTTCCAGAGCGATGAAAATCGATCCTTCCGCGGCGGCCGTCGTCGCGCCCATATCGGAGAGAATGCTCGTCTTGTTATTCGGCATCGTCCCCGGTGGCAATGGTGGCGGCGTGGAATGAAATCGTCCGTCACCCAATCCGAAAGCCACGTGAGGCTTGGAATCGGCTCCGTTCGTCGCGACATCCGGAATCGTGTCCCCATTGATGTCCGCCACGACGATTCGCGTATTTTTCGCCCGCACTTTGGTTCCAGATAAAAGGATTTTCGATGTCGGGGCTGGCGCGAATTGATACGCTCCGGCGGCGGTGCAAAGTTGATAAATGTCCAATCCGTCCCCTCCGCGCACGCCGATGATGACTTCTTCGCAGGGCGCGGACGCTCCCGGCGGCGCATACACGTCACCTTTGGCCACGGCGGCGATGTCCTCCGCTTTCGCAGGAAATGCGGCGGAAAACGATTTCGGTGGCGATTGCGGTTCGTAAAGAACGACCACATCGGATTTGCCATCCTCACGCTGCTCGAATGAAACCAACGCATCGGTCAGCAGCAATTTCGCGGTGATGGGACGAATCACGGGAGCCGTGCGTTCCGCACGTGGAAACAAAACGGGATACAGAGTGGGGGATTCCGTAGCGAAATGCAGCGACAAACCATCTCCGAAAAGCGTCGTGCCGCCGGAGACCAGAGCCTGGGAAGTCGAAGTTGAATCCGCATCCAAGGGCAAAAGACGCGGTAACGGCGTAGGTGGATTTCGCTGCGGGTCCGGCTTGTTGGTTCGTAACGCCTGGGTCGACGCAATGCATGATTTCGACAAATCGCTCGCGAATGCATTGACGGTCGTAGAACGAACCGCGGTCACGATAACTTCGGCGCAACCATCGGCGTTTACGTCACCTACGAGTAAATCGCGTGCGGTTTCCGTGGTTGTCGTGCGCTGGGCGGCGAAAACACCTTTCGGTTTTCGACAAATTCCATCGACGCCGCATTGATACCCCAAGCTCTGCGGGCATGACGAAACCGTCGTATTGCAAATGTATCGGCAGGCATAATCCGACGACGGGTCGCCACATCCCACTTCGCCATCGCAATCTTCGCCGACGTCCGCCTCCACAACGAGATTGCCGCATTGATTGGCGGTCAGATAATCGAAATCCGTACAGCCCAAGGTCATCGTGAGCAACGGGAGCATGCAGAATGCAAAACAGCGCGTGAGAATGCTCCCGAGGTGCGTCATTTGGGACCTACCAATTCTTTTGGCTTTTGCAGCTCTTTGTTTACTTTTTTGGTCGGGGCGCTTTTGGCCGGCGCCGCCACGGCGAGTCTTGCGGCGGAAGCCGACGCGGACAGCGAAGCGGCGGGCGCGGAGGTCAAAGCGGTGAGCGTAATCGGGCCGAGCTGTTTGTCGGAGTCGGTGGTGACCCACATCGTTTGCGATTCGTAACCTTTACATTGGATTTTGACCGCGTGTTCCTTCTTTTCCCGCGGCAATGTAATGGCATCACCCGCCCCCCCGACCTCCCGTCCATCGACGAAAATTCGTGCTTCGGCGGGCATGACGGATGCGCGCAAAGTAATCGTCTTCGATTCCGGGGGAAGAACTTTGGTGGTTTGGCTCGGTAAAGCAGCTTCGGGGGTTGTCGGCGGCGTGGGCACCGCCGGTTTACGCATGAAAATAACGCCGAGCAACAGCACGAAAGCAAGGCTTCCGGCCACGACCATGGTATTCGTACGCGGCGACGCCGTTCGTGGACCAAGCTCGGATGAATTGGGGGCGCTCGGTCGGGCAATTTCGTCGGCGCCGATGATTTTGACTTCGTGCGTTCGATCAATGACGGGACCAGCCATCGGCGTGCTCGCCAAGGTCGCGGGAACTTGCGAATGTAATGGTCCGGAGGAAATGTCGGTATTGCCCGAATCCGGCGGACCTGCTTGTCGTGGCGGTTGGGTGATGTCGAGCTCCGTCAATGATTTTCGCGTCGCCGGAATGTCGTCATCGATGGTCGAAGAGCCATCGGTCAATGCAAGGAGCGGTTCATTCGGGACCGTCCGTGAAATCTCGTTTGTCGGGACCGTCGCACTGTCCGACCCTGCCGCGCGCACGGTATTGGCGGCGGCGACGGATGTCGGTGGAGGAATGGACGGCTTGCTGGCGCGAATGATGCGAATCGTATCGGCGAAGGCATTGATCGCGGCTCCTGCGGAAGCCGGACGGCCTTGGGGACGCTTCGACAACATCTCCAAAATGGGGCCGTCCAATTCCTGAGGCAAATTCGGCAGGATCGACGACATCGTCGGAGGCTGTTCGGTCATGTGCTTGAAGAGCAAATCAACCGTGGAATCGGCGTCGAATACGGGTTTGCCCGTGAGCATTTCATGCGCGACGCACCCCAAAGCATAAATATCCGTCCGGTGGTCGACTTTTTTGCCGCGGCATTGCTCGGGGGACATATATCGTGGCGTGCCGATGGCGATGCCCGTCGCTGTCTTTTGCGCGCCGTCGTCCTTGGCGAGCTTCGCAACTCCGAAATCGAGCAATTTGGGAAAATACTGATTGTCTTTGATACGGACCAAAAAAACATTGTCGGGTTTTAGATCGCGATGCGTGACTCCGGCTTGGTGCGCCGCATCGAGTCCATCCGCAATACCGCGTAAAATGGGCAGAGCTTCCGAAGGCGTCAGGCGAGCTTTTTGCTGCAAGAGCTGGCCGAGCGTCATTCCTTCGCAAAACTCCATCACGAAATAATGCTGGCCGCCGTTGTAAACGCCGAACGAAAATACGTCGATGATATTCCGATGCCCAATCTTGTTGACCGCCCGCGCTTCGTCGATGAATCGCGAGACCACGCCCGGCTCCGCCGACATCCGCTTGTGCAGCAGCTTGATCGCCACCTTCTTTCCAATCAGCGGCTGAATACCCGCATACACGGATCCAAATGACCCTTCTCCAAGTTTTCGTTCGATGCGGTATTCGCCAATCATCGTTCCAGGTTCGAGGTTCGGTTCGGCATTCGCAAACGCTTCTTCCGGAAGCAAATCGCTTTCGTCCTCCGGACAATACTCGGTCCCGTCCGGATACGTCGTGCGGCATGTCGGACAGATGAGGCTCATTCGTGGCCTCCCTCGTTTCGTACGTTCAGCAATATGCGCGCCACCGCTTTATTTCCGACTCGTTGAATTGGCTTCTTCATAGATACTGCAAATTCTGCACTGCATGACTGCGGATTCGACAGCGAGGCGCACGATACAAAGCGACCCGCGCGATCGCGAAATACTTCATCATGCTCCGCGCCTCGACGCAAGACCCTTGACGAGCACCTTGTCATGCGCGAATCTGCGGTTCGCGTCAACAGGTCGCGCGGGGGCGCGGCGAGATCCGAGCCTATGGCGCGCGCTTTGCACCGGAGACCGGAAGTGCACCAAGACCAAGCAGCCGTTGCGACATCCGTTCCTTTTGCCTTGGGTGTGGTCCCGTGGAAGCAAAATGGAGTATTGCGGGTCACTGTGGTCGTCAAAGCGACATTTGTGGCGAAGATGCCGCGAATGACTGCGGCGTCGGCTCCTCAGCCCTACCGAATTTCGGATATTCATTACAAGAATCAGCCGGCAGCTCGAGTCATTGCCGCATCGGATCGAGTGCCCCGTAAAGCACGAATCGACGTTACGGTTTTGGGGCATGCCCACGCGGCGCGTGGTGCTTCGGTATCGGAAATGCCCGCGCGAGTCATATTAAAGGATGGGGAACGTGTTTTGCTCGACAAATCCGTGCGGGTCGTGGGGGCCCGAATGGACGCGGCGAGCGCTCCCATTGCGTTTGTCCGCATGCCCATCGTTTACGAACGAGCGCTCGGTGGCATCGGCACTGCGGAAAACCCCATCGGTTGTGGTGAAGACCAGGCCGACGACGAGGATCGTCCAAATATTTTGGATCCCAAAGATTCGTCGCGACCGGTCGGGCTTGGACCAATCAGCGCCGCGTGGCCCGTACGCAAAAAGAGGCTCGGACAAACTCCGCAACGCGATGTCGAATCGCCGCTCATGTCGCTGCCCGATTCATTCGACTTTTCCTATTTTCAGTCGGCACCCGACGATCAACAAATCGACGAATTGCCGGCGAATGCCAAGCTGATTCTCGAAGGATTCGATCCCGAGCACGAGCGGATCGAAATCGAGCTTCCGGGCGCGCGGGCCATGGGTGCAGTTTACGGCCTCGATGCGGCGGACCCCGATATCGGCACCGTCATTGACTTTCGGCCCGACACACTGCAAATCGACGCGGATCAATGGCTCGCGACCATCACCTACCGCGGTCATCTGGAAATTCAGGATGTCTCGCGTTTGGATCAAGTCGTGGTCGCGACGGGTATCGGAATCGACGGGAACAACCCCATCATTCCATCGCTGCGTCCACCGGCCGATCGGATCAAGCCGGCCACGGAGGTTTCTCCCGGCGCAACCAATGATTCGAATATGGGCGGCACCTTGATGTTGGGGCCCGACATACCATCGCCCGTTCCCGCATTGCCATTTCCCGCTGCAAAACCCGGTTCCGGCGACCAACGAAGAAAACGAAGCAGCGAAACGCTTGTATTGCCCTTGTCGGCCTGGTCAAAGGGCCCGAACAAGCATTTGTGCACGCAAACCTTGGCGCTGCCTCCCAATGCTCCGGAATCAGCCCCGGCGGCGATTCCCATGAATACTCCCGTCGTCATGCCGGGACCCTTGCCGATTTCTCCTCCGCCGCTGATGCCGGCGCTTGCTGCGGTCGCCGCGGACGAAGAAAAGATCGCCCCACCGGAAATGGTGCACGTCGCCCCCGTTCCGCAGGTCGAATCTGCGCCGCGCAAACCCGAGGAAATCGTCGACATCGAACGATATGGATTCGTCTCGGCATTGATCGACGAACGCGCGTCCAAGCGCCCGGAGATCCTGAAAAACCACTCCATCGATCCCCTGATATGGCGCAAAGCGGAACGCTCCTGGCGGCTGCTCATGAAAAAGGAAATGGCCGAGGGCACCAGAGAGCATTTGGATCGTTTCGAGGATGCATTCGTGCGCGGTTGGGAAAGCTTGCATCCGGAGCGTTTTGCAATCGAACATTACGCGCGTCTCATCATTGCCGAACGTGAAGCTCGCCTCGTGCGTGAGCTGCGGGCGCAACGTATCGATCCATTGCTTGGCATGCGATTACGTCGGGTTTGGCGCAGGCGCATCGCCCGTGACGAAACATTGAAGAGCGCTCTCGATGGACTCATGACGCAAAGGGCCGGCGCATGAATACCATCGACGGCGTTCCGGTCGATCTGCAAGCGTTGACTACCGCCTTGCGGGCTCTCACGCAAACGCTCAAATCGTTCCCGAGCGTCGAGCGAACGGTGCAGGTTGTCACGGTCGAACGCGAGGACGGGCGTTACGCTGTTTTGCTTGCCAAACGCACGTACAAAATCGAACGTGGCCGTTGTGTGCTCGTGCCGCCCGCCGACCAAAATCCGATTTGTTTCCAAGAGATTCCTTATGCCAAGCTCGAGCCGCCCATGGTTTCGCCCATCATTGCGGCCGATGAATCCATGGCGTTCAAGGTCGCGACGGATCTCATCATTCAAGGTTCGGCATACGCGTACGATCACAATACGCGAAAAACCACGGCATCGGTTCGGTTTGGCAATGTGGAACGGAGTATCATCGTGCACGGGCCGCGCCACGGGGAATTCGATTCCCTGGGCAAACCGCGTTTTTCCGAGGCGGAAACCTTCGACGAAGTCCCTTTGCGTTGGGATCGAGCTTATGGCGGTTTCGACCTCATGGCGTTCAAACGCCGAGGAGTTCCGTGGTGGGGAAAGCATGGACTGCGCACGAGTTTTCATCCTTTGGCGTCGACACCGTATCATTATCCAAGAAATCCCTGTGGATCCGGATATTTGATCGATCTTGACGAGGAGAGTTTCGACGGCTTGCGCATTCCGCAGCTCGAGCACCCGTTATCGCGATTGACGCCCGAGAAGATTGCGGTGAAGACGCCTGATGGTTGGATGCGCGGGCCGCTGCCTGCTTCGTGGGATTTTCAGCCGCTCGAGTTTTTCCCCCGGTGTGCGTATTTGGGTTTGCCGCCGAGTTACGAGAAGGAAACATTGCCACCGGCGGAGATCGAATTGGGTTATGCGCCGAAGGACCTTCTGTCGATCAAGCCGCTCATGAAAGCCGAAAAAGCTGGTGACGTGCGAATGGAGATAACGCAGGCCGCTGCGCCGGGCATGTGTTTTTCGCATATCAATCCCGACGAGACATTCGAGCTGCGTAACGTTCGGAAAGAGAAACCAGTTTATCATTTGGAATTGCCGGGCGAAGTTCCGCGTTTTCTTTTCGAGTTGGGCCCGAAAAACGTGGTCGAGCCTGAACCACGGCTCAATCATGTCGTCTTGCGTTTGGATTTGGACGAGGTGGAAATGCTGTGGAGCGCGCGTTTTCCGATTTCGCAGGAAGTGACGGACGACATGCTCCTTCACGGGCGCCGCGCGATCACGTGGTCGCGTCCGCGGGAAAGGGCTTGAGTCATGGCGAAGAAATGGGCCTGCCGCACGTATTACAATCCCAATCCTTTCATTTCGGTCAGTTGGCACGATACGATCATGACGGTGCCGGTGCCGCCGTTCATCATCCCGGCCAAACTTCCGCATCTGAATTTCAGCGTCGTGCAGGGACTTTGGATTGGTTCGTTTTTGTCGAACGGGCGAGGTAAATCCGTCGTTGGCGACAATCTTTTCTTCATGGGCCGCACGAGCGACGCGGGGCTGTTCGTCCCGCATATATCGTTTCCGCCGAATTGGATGAATTTACTGACCACGCTTTTCGGCAGTTCCATGATTCTTTTTGGAACGAGCTCGGTCACCGTTGCTTGCCGGAATGTCATCTGGGGCAACGATGATTGCGACTTGGCGGCGACGCCTTTTGGTCCCGTGCCATTTTCGCTCAATTTGGCGTGTTTTGATCCGTATTCGTTACCCACGGATCTCGTCGTCGTTTGGGGCTCGATTTACTCGGGTATGAGCTTGGGTGATTTGCTCGCGGCATTGATTGATTTTGCGATCAATTTGGCGTGCGAAGTCGGAATGAAATACATTGTCGAGCCTTTGGCCAAGAAGGCCGGCAATGGGATCAAGAAGCTTGGCGGCAAAATGGGGTCGGCGTTCAAGTCGGCATTTCCAAATGCGGCCGCAGCTTCGGCTCGTCGGCGTGCGGCGAAGGGGTCGAGCAAGGGAATTTTCAGTACCATCGGTTCGGCGCTCTCGAAGTTCGCC
>WBZU01000664.1_pt1 | contig 28429 bp, 22 predicted proteins | sample 5204311 | NCBI WGS metagenome assembly WBZU01 (sample SAMN12344359, study PRJNA552823) | activated sludge metagenome | biome: Activated sludge suspended growth; feature: Nitrification reactor; material: Wastewater; isolation source: activated sludge from nitrification reactor of wastewater...
CGTGTAGCAAATTCGCCAACAGTGCCGGCACCCAAAATAACAACATCGGTTGGCGAAACACCTGTTATTCCACCAAACATTGAACCTTGACCTATGCTCAAATTACTTAAGTACTCGGCTGCAATCAAAATAGAGGTATTTCCGGCAATTTCGCTCATGGCGCGAATTATGGGGTAAATTCCATCACGGTCTTTAATGTAATCGTAGGCAATAGCGGTTACTTTTTTATCAATTAATTGTTTCACATAATTTGCCGGTTGAACTGCAAATTGCAAGGCCGATATTAAGGTTTGCTTGCGTTGCATCATGTCGATTTCGGCAGGTGAAGGAGGGGCAACCTTTAAAACAATATCGGCTTTGTACACCTCTTCAGGGCTATATACAATTTGAGCTCCGGCTTCGCTATAATCTTTGTCCGCAAAATTAGCTGCTTTACCTGCGTTAGTTTCAATTACTACTTGATGACCGTTGTTAACCAATAATGCAACAGCATCAGGTACCAGCGCTATTCTATTTTCTTGAAATGAAATTTCTTTGGGAATTCCTATGTATAGTTGACCTTTTTTACGGCCAACTTCAAGCATTTCTTCCTGAGGCATCAGGCCACCTTGCTTTTGAAGGCTCAATAACACATCTTTTGATGTTATCATAATTTGTTTAACGGAATCGTTTCTACAAATTTAAAATTAAATTAAAGTGAAAGCAATATTTTTTTAGCTCGTTTTTTCAAATCGAAACAATTTGTGTTTTGAAGAAGTAGTTAGGATAAATTAAGGAGCAATTTATAACCTATTTGTTACTAACAGTTGTGCTAATTATTCAAGTTTAAGACTTATTGCTCGCTCAGCATCGGTAACTTGTATAGTAATCGACAAACAATCAGCAGGCAAAAGACTTTGAATCTTTTCGGGCCATTCGATAAAGCAATAATTTCCGCTATAAAAATATTCTTCATAGCCCATGTCGAGCGCCTCTGTTTCCTTGTTCAGGCGATAAAAATCGAAATGATAAATGTGCTTTTCATCGCTGTACTTATAGTCATTCACCAGCGAAAAGGTTGGACTGGAAACAGTATCCTTGCTTCCCAAGGCTTTGCAAATAGCTTTAATTAAAGTGGTTTTACCCGCTCCCATTTCACCGTAAAATGCGATCACTTTGTGCTCAGCAAACAATGAAACTAGGTGCTTTGCAAGCAACTCTAAATCAGCTATGGAGGTTGCTACTAGCTTCATACTACTTACTACTCATGGTAATTACAGGTATTAGCATTTCTTCGAGTGAAACCCCTCCGTGTTGAAAAGTATTGCGGTAATAGCTTACATAATGATTGTAATTGTTAGGATAGGCAAAAAATTTATCCTCCTTCGCAAAAACATAGGCTGAACTAACGTGTAACTTTGGCAAAAAGGCATCAGCAGGATTGCGCACTTCAAATACATCCTTCTTCACATAATCTAAACTTTTGCCTTGCTTGTAACGTAGGTTGGTATTGGTATTTCTATCGCCAACTAATTTAGAAGGTTCCTTTACCAACACTGTTCCATGATCGGTAGTAAGTACTACTTTGCACTTTTTTTCAGAAATTAATTTCAAAGCTTCCAACAATGGAGAATGTTCAAACCAGCTTTGAGTGATTGATCGGTAAGCCGATTCATCGCTCGCTAATTCGCGTATGACCTCCATTTCGGTGCGAGCATGTGAGAGCATATCCACAAAGTTATAGACAATAACATTTAATTTATTCGTCATTAAATTTGGAATACTTTCCACCAAACGCTTCCCGGCAGCAACGTTGGTAACTTTGGTGTAAGAGTATTTTACATTTTTTCCTAATCGTTTCAATTGATCCGCTAAAAATTCGGCTTCATGCAAGTTCTTTCCTCCCTCATCTTCATCGTTTGACCATAGGTTAGGAAACTTCTTTTCTATTTCAGAGGGCATCAATCCTGCAAAAATTGCGTTGCGTGAATATTGCGTAGCAGTTGGTAAAATTCCGCAATACATTTCCTCTTCTTCTATCCTAAAATATTCGGCAAATACATGTTGAATGACCTTCCATTGATCAAAACGCAAATTATCAATTAGTACCATAAATACCGGCAAATCCTTATCGAGGTGATTGGCCACTTTATTTTTAAACAAGGTATGCGATAATAAAGGAGCTTTTTCTTTGCTGTTGTGCAACCAACTTAGGTAATTGCTTTCAACAAATTTAAAAAACTGCTGGTTGGCCTCAGTCTTCTGCATTTGCAGCACCTCCGACATTCCACTGTCTTTTGACTTTTCGAGTTCGAGCTCCCAAAAAATCAACTTTTGATACACTTCTTTCCATTCATCAAAATTAAGTTTATCGCTTAAGGTGATACCAATATTTCTAAAATCTTGTTGGTAGGCAGAAGTAGTTTTTTCGCTGATAAGGCGCTTGTTATCAAGATTTTTTTTGATGCTCAATAAAATTTGATTGGGATTCACCGGTTTAATTAAATAATCCGATATTTTTGAACCTATGGCATCTTCCATAATGCTCTCTTCCTCGCTTTTGGTAATCATTACAACTGGTAAATCGTTGCGCAAATTTTTAATTTTTGCGAGTGTTTCGATGCCAGAAATTCCAGGCATATTTTCGTCGAGCAACACTAAATCGACCTGTTGCTGCTTAATAATATCAATGGCTTCATCGCCATTTGTAGTAGTTATGAGCTCATAGCCTTTCTCTTTTAAAAAAAGAATGTGCGGCTTCAATAAATCAATCTCGTCATCAGCCCATAAAATAGTTATTTTTGCCATCTTGAGGTTTGTAAAATTTTGTTGTTAGAAGCCTTTACTACTGTAAAAAGCTTAAATCCATTATATTTTTGTCGAAATTAAACATTTAATATACACCACGTGAAAGCCAATAGTGTTAACAAACGCAAAATCTTTAACGATCCAATCTATGGATTTATTACCCTTCCGGGAGAATTAATTTTTGATTTGATCGAACATCCCTATTTTCAGCGATTACGCCATATAAAGCAATTGGGATTAACCGCTTTGGTTTATCCGGGTGCATTGCATACTCGCTTTCATCACGCAATGGGTGCCATGTATTTAATGACACAGGCCATAGAAGTTTTACGTTCGAAAGGTGTTGAAATTACAGCAGCTGAAGCAGAAGGTGTTACCGCAGCTGTATTACTGCACGACATAGGTCATGGTCCATTTTCGCACGCACTCGAATCGAGTTTGGTGCATGGGGTGAGTCATGAAAAAATATCAGAATTGTTCATGGATAAGCTCAACCATGAATTTAACGGTGCCTTGAATTTGGCTATTACCATTTTCAAAAATGAGTATCCCAAAAAGTTTTTGCATCAATTGGTTTCGAGTCAGCTCGATATGGACCGCTTGGATTATTTAAAACGCGATAGCTTTTTTACCGGAGTGTCGGAAGGAATTATAAGTTCGGATCGCATACTTGCCATGCTAACTGTTGTTAATGACTCGCTAGCAATTGAGGCAAAAGGAATTTATAGCATTGAAAAATTTATCATTGCTCGCAGATTAATGTATTGGCAAGTGTACTTACATAAAACGGTATTATCGGCCGAACATTTATTGGTGAACATACTATCGCGGGCTAAGGAACTTACAGCAAAAGGACAACAATTGTTTGCTACACCTGCCTTGCAATTGTTGTTGCAAAACAATTATACCTTACAAGATTTTATTAAGAATGATAAGGTATTGGATGCTTTCGCAGAATTAGATGATAACGACATTTATACTTCCATAAAAGTGTGGATGAACAATAATGACCGCATTTTATCGTTTTTGTGCAGGTGTTTGATGAATCGAAATTTATTTAAAGTTGAGTTGCAAAATGAGAATTTTTCGAGTGATAAAATTTCAGAATTAAAAAATAAAGCGCGCAAAAAGTATGAACTTAGTGATGATGAAATTCACTATTTCGTTTTTACCGAGAGCATAAAAAATTCGGCATACAATCCGAGCAGTGAGCGAATTAGTATTGTGTATAAAGATGGAACAACGGTGGATATTGCGGATGCAGCGGATCAGTTAAATATTTCGGTGTTGTCGCAAGCGGTGGAGAAATTTTTTATTTGTTATCCCAAAAATTTAGACTAAACACATCTATAAATTAGGCCATGGCCTGAGAAAATTATTACTTTTGAACTATGGAATTTACAGCAGCACAAATAGCAGCGCAACTAAATGGTGTGGTTGAAGGAAACCCTGAAGCTAAAGTTAGTTCGCTTTCAAAAATAGAAGAAGGACAAGCAGGAACCTTATCCTTTTTGGCAAACCCGAAGTATGCTCAATACATTTATAGTACTGAAGCATCGGTAGTTATTGTAAGTACTGATTTTATTGCCGAACAACCTGTGAAAGCTACACTTGTTCGAGTAGCAGATGCTTATAAAAGTTTTGCCACTTTGCTGGAGTTTTACAATCAAATAAAATTAAAAAAAGCAGGAATTGAACAACCCAGTTTTATTTCAGACAAAGCTAGTATAGGCGAAAATGTATATGTGGGAGCCTTTGCCTATGTTGGTAGTGGTGCGAAAATTGGAAAAAATGTAAAAATTTATCCGCATAGTTTTATTGGCGATAATGTGGTTATTGGTGATGACACTACCCTATTTTCGGGAGTGAAAATTTATAGCGATTGCAGTGTTGGAGCTCATTGCACTTTGCATTCGGGAGTAATTATTGGCGGTGATGGTTTTGGATTTGCACCCAATAGCGAAAACAATTACAACAAGGTTCCACAAATAGGAAATGTAGTGATAGAAGACCGCGTTGAAATTGGTTCTAACACTACAATCGACAGGGCTACATTAGGATCAACCATTGTTCGCAAAGGGGTTAAATTAGATAACCTAATACAAATTGCGCACAACGTAGAAATAGGAGAAAATACGGTTATTGCCGCACAAACAGGAATAGCCGGTTCTACTAAAATTGGACGCGATTGCATGATTGGCGGGCAAGTTGGAATAGTTGGACATATCAGCATAGCAAACGGAGTAAAAATAGCTGCTCAATCTGGAATTGGACAAAGTATTAGCAAAGAAAACGAAATTGTACAAGGCTCCCCTGCCTTTAATATTGGTGAATACAAACGCTCATACGTAGTTTTCAGAAATCTACCTGATTTGCAAAACCGGGTAAAGGATATTGAAAAACTAAGTAACAATTAGTAGCTTATTCCTATTGATTTGCTTAAAGAATTTCACATTCTAAGCTTAGTTTACATCTTAGCTTTTCATACTAATTTCTCCTACAACTAAATATATCTTAGTCGAAAAATATTTTAGAGTAGTTGCAAACTACGCTGAGTTGTGGGTGGAATATATTTCAGTGTAGTTGAAAACTACGCTTAGTTGTGGGTTCAGCTTAGTTACAAACTACGCTGAGTTGTGGTGAATGATGAATCTTTATTTGTACAAATCCAAAAACGTATACAAAAACTTATTAAACGGTAAATATTAACTATAGAATCCAATTAAATTTGCATAAAAAAAATGAATTTGAAAAAGTTACTTTTAGTTATCCTAACCAGTTTTGCAGGTAATAATTTTACTTTAGCTTGTACCAATGGTACATTATACAGCAGTCAAGTTTTTAATGCTCCTGTATTTAGTCCTACTATAATTACAAATGGTACTAGTACCTGCATAAATTCAAGTCAATATTTTAAAATGGGCACAAGTGCAGGGGTTTATTACCAAGTAAATTCAAGCATTAGTACCGATTATGTAACTGTTACTGATAATAACTGATTTTTAGTTGGATCAGGCAACCAGCCTTTTATATTTCAAACCAATACTGTAAGCACTGTACATATTTTCATTCATGCCAGTTCTTTATGTCCATATGATAATTTATGCAGGGCAATTTCGGTTAGTTTAGCGCAAGTTGTCCCTTATATAAATACATATCCTAGCGTAACACAAATAACCTCTACTACAGCAACTAGCGGCGGACTTATTACAAATAACGGTTCCTCCACACCTAGCACTTTTGGAGTTGCATATTCAATAAACCCTAATCCAACAATTGCGAATACAAAACAAGTTGGTACTAGTACCGGAGGAGGCTATTTTACTTCTAATCTTACCAACTTAAGTCCTAATACTACCTATTATCTGCGTGCTTATGCTACAAATTTAGCGGGAACTGGTTATGGTTCTCAGGTAACTTTTACAACAGCACCAAGTGGCTGTTTAGGTACTACACAAAGCCCATCTAACACAGTGAACGGTTCTATGACCGTTGGTCAAGTAAATACTGTAGCTTCTTGTGTTTACGCAGGAACCTATTCATACGTTAGTTTTTATGCCGGCAATTATACCATTAGCTCAAGCATTGCAACCGACATAATTACTGTTACTACTTCAACCAATGTTGTTGTTGGCAAGGGAAAAACTCCATTAGCTCTTTCTGTTCCATCGGGTAGTGGTTTAAGAGTGCATATCCATAAAGATACTTTATGTGCGGCTGAAGCGACCTGTAGATTGGTTACTTTTGTTCGGAATTCACAGAATTCATCACCTGCGCTAATCACCACTTCTGTAAATTCAATTACATTTTCATCAGCGAATGCAGGCGGTTATATTAGTAATGCCGGTTCTGCTGCAGTTACTTCACGCGGATTATGTTACTCAACTTCACCGAATCCTACAATAAGTGGCACTACACTACTAGCAGGTAATGGAACAGGTGTATTTTCAGTTTCACTCGCCGGATTAAATGCAACAACAAAATATTACTTACGGGCATTTGCAACGAACTCAGCCGGTACCTCCTATGGTCAAGAAATTTCATTTACAACCTCCAGTGCAGTTTTAGCAAATGTAAGTACCAACAATGTTATCTTAATTACGGATACTACTGCTCAATCGGGCGGTAACGTAACTAGCGCCGGTTCAGCACCAGTTACTGCAAAAGGAATCTGCTACTCAACAAGTACTAATCCTACCACAGCTGATATAGTAGTTAACGGAGGTTCAGGACTTGGTGGTTTTACAAATAGTTTAGTGAATTTAATACCGGGCACTACCTATCATGTTAGAGCATTTGCAAGCACTGCAGCTGGTACATCTTATGGCATTAATCGCACTTTTACTACCACTGCTCCAATTTTAGCAACAATTTCAACTACTGCGGTAACAAATATAACAAGCACAACTGCTGTTAGCGGTGGAAATGTGTCAAGTGCCGGAGGATCTTCTGTTAGTTCAAGAGGAGTTTGTTATGGCATATCACCAAACCCTACCCTGGCCGATAATATTAATTCGGGTGGCAGTGGAACCGGTTTATTTGCAAGCAATCTTATTGGCTTGTTGCCCAATACTACCTATTATTTGAGAGCCTATGCTACCAACAATACTGGAACAGCATACGGCAACCAGGAAACTTTTACAACTAGCAACCCAACCTCAATTCTTACCAATTCATCTGATGCAACTGTTCTTGTTGGTCCGAATCCCTTTACTGATAAAATTTACATTGATTTAGGGCAAACTTCTAAACCACATTCCATTTGTATCTATGATTGTTTTGGTAGAATTGTTCAAACTGAGAATTTAGTTACAACACATAATTTCATTGAAGTTAAGCAGCTTCCTAGTGGTATTTATTTCTTAGAGTTAGATGGTTTTAACAGGTATAAGTTGATTAAGAACTAATCACAGCGATAAATAATTTTTAGTAAAATTATTTATTCTCAAAACTAAGCGTAGTCAATAGCTACGCTTTTTTATTGTTCAATTAAAGCTGCAAAAAAATAATAGTTGGAATATATTTCAGCGTAGTTGCAAACTACGCTGAGTAAATGTGAGGAGTACGAGTGAGAGTTGGAATATATTTTAGCGTAGTTGCAAACTACGTTGAGTGCAGGGACTATTTAACTTTAAAATGTGCCTTTGTAAGGTTCCCATTATAAGTAGTTTCAAGCCATAGTTCTTCTTTTGTCAACTTCTTGATTCGAAATTGCACTTTTTCAATAACCCAAAATGGACCAAAATGATTCTTGAAGTCAAAAACTAGTGGCCCTACAGAAATGTCAATTTTCAAATATTTTTTTTTATTCATAAACGCCCAATCAAAAGAAAGACTTCTATACTTATTATTTGAAGCATAGCTGATATAAGAAGCATCACGCTCTTCAAAAAATTTCAAATATTCAAACTTTAGTCCGCTATCATTTTCAGCTAAAAAATAGGCTGTAGAGTCAATGCCACCAATTTCAAGATATTCCATGTACCAATAACTTTCTAATCTCTTTTCTTTCGACATTAGATTGATTAATGGCCCATCGGGATACTTTTTGCAGGAGCTACTAATTAAAAAAACGAAGGCAATAAAAGCTAAATAAATAGTGGGTTTAATTTTTTTGTTCATTCGCTTTTTTGTTTAATCCTAATTTCATTTTAGCATTTTCCTTTTCAGGTTCAATTACTTGCAAAGATAATTCTTCCAAGCTTTTTAATAATTTTTCTTGCAGTTGCAAACTCCGCTGAGTAAAGGTAGTATATAGCTATGCTTTTTTATTGTGCAATTAGAGCTGCAAAAAAATAATAGTTGGAATATATTTTAGCGTAGTTGCAAACTACGCTTAGTTATGGACGAGTACGAGTGAGAGTTGGAATATATTTCAGCGTAGTTGCAAACTACGCTTAGTATAGTGGACGAGACGAATACGAGTGAGAATTGGAATATATTTCAGGGTAGTTGCAAACTACGCTGAGTATAGTGGACGAGTGAGAGTTAAAAACTTTAATTATGTAAGTCTTGAAATTTGCTTCAAACGTTGCACTATTGCTAAAATAGTGCCTATAATCATCACCAAACAGCCTATCCAAAGTATATTGATGCCCGGAAAAATAATGGCCTTTAGAATTATAAAATCCTTTGCATTTCCTTTTTTCTCTTGAAGGCTAATGTCGAGTTTACCATTTTCGGTATTGATTTTTGTGAATTTGAATTTTAGTCCTAGCGCAGGAACAGACGCTTCTTCAGGTATCACATAATTGTTTTTGATAACAAATAATGGCATGGCATGATAGGTTTGACTATTGATATCAATCACGCGTAAATCGGCTCCTACAGCAATATCGCTATCGCTCAGTTGGTGTAAATTACGATCAATGTTTTTTACCAATCCTTCTAAAATAACTATACCGTTGCTGGCAAATAAGGTATCACCTATTTTCATGGAAGTTGTTTTTGCTTCCTTATAGCCAACTGTATCTTCAGCTTTTTGCTCCAAATCGGCGTAGGTAATATGTGTGTACACATCTTTGTGCAAAAAGTGACGTGTATCGGGTTCGGCTATATTTCCCATTCTTGGATTGGTTTGCACCAAAGGATGTAAGGTAAACTCTGGAATATACTTACCTGAATTGTCCTTACGTAGGTAATCGATTTGGTAATAAATATTCGGAGCTTCGCTGCGTTTGCCCTTATAACTTACATAATAATCGCCCATGCGCAAAGTATCATTTTGACGCAGCATAATGTTATCGCTATTGCTGAAATCCTTTCCCAACTTCGAAATGTCGACTCCTGATGTGTTCGACGAAATGGTTTCACTCATGCTTGTACTCACCAAGGCTCCCAATAATATCATACCAAACCCCACGTGCGCAACCGAAGATCCTGCTTTTGAAATTTTTCCCTTTAACACCCGAATTGCATAATCGGCGTTGGCAATTATTGCAAATAGTGAAGTAAACAACAAAGTATAATGAAATGGTTTATTCATCCCTAAGCCAATAGCAGAAATCACTGTGAGCACTGCAGCAATGCTTACCGACACACTAATTTTTTTATAAAACTCGTTCATGTTGGTTTTACGAAACTTAAAAAATTGTCCCACTCCAATTAAAACAGAAACCAAAATAGCGAAGGGAACTTGCCATGAATTGTAATGTTCAACGGCCTTAAGCGGTGGTGCAATGTTGCTTCCGAATACCTTATTAATAACCGGAATACTGGTTGTTGCAATAATTTGAAAAGAGGAAATCAATAAAACCAAAGCCCCAATAAACATCCAGAACTCTCGCGAAGTAGCTGATTCTTCTTCCACAATAGTGGGAATACTTTTCCAGTTTCTTACCAATAACACAATAGCCCATGCTAGGAAAAATAGTAAGTAAACCAGCAATTGTCCACTCATTCCTAAATCGGTAAAAGCATGTACAGAAGTATCGCCCAAAATACCGCTGCGTGTTAAAAAGGTGGAATAAAGTATGAGTAAAAAAGTAAGAATTATTAAAATAAAACTGGTAGTGAGCGATTGACCATTGTTTTTATTAATAAGCATTACATGTGCACCGGCAACAAAGGTTAACCAAGGAACCAGTGAAGCGTTCTCTACCGGATCCCATGCCCAGAAGCCACCAAAACTAAGCGATTCATAGGCCCAGGCTCCTCCCATTAAAATACCGGTACCCAAAATCATTACCCCAAAAAAGGTCCAGGGTAAGGCAGGTTTCAACCATTCGGTATATTGCTTTTTCCACAATCCTGCCATGGCATAGGCAAAAGGAACTAAAGTTGAAGCAAAACCTAAAAACAAAATAGGCGGATGAATGGTCATCCAATAATTTTGCAGCAATGGATTAAGGCCTCTTCCATCTAAGTTTTGCAAATAAGTTGGAATCTTTACGAATGGCAAATTCATAAATTCGGGATGTTCGCGCAACAGTACAAAAGGATTTGAACCAAGTCGATAGTCAAAAACAAAAATCCCTAAAAGCATGCTTGCTAAAAACACTTGTACACTGCTTACTACAGCCATCACAGGAGCTTCCCAAGTTTTAGAAAACTTCAATAAGATGAGTCCAAGTACAACATGCCAAAAACTCCACAATAAAAAGCTTCCTTCCTGCCCTTCCCAGAAACAGGATAACATATAACGCACCGGTAAAGCACGACTGCTATGTTGCCAAACATATTGATATTCGAAATAATGATTCAATATCATGTAAAACAAAGTAGCCATGATACCGATAACAGAAAAGGCATGCAAGCCAAAACTCATGCGAGCAATTTTTCGCCAGGAATTTTCTAGTTCAGCTTCACGAGTAGCTAGGATGAAGGAAATAAAAGAAAGTAAAGCTGCTACAAAAGATAGAACTACAAAAAAGTTTCCAAGCTGTCCGGGTACTAAATGCTCGCCTATATAATTAATTTGCATGGATGTATGTTAGGAGGATGTTTGGTTCAAAAAAATGATGTTGAAATTTGAAACTGAAATTCTGCAGTAAAAGAAACAATTACAAAGCCCTTCAGTAAGTTATTTTGCAGTAAGTTCAACTTGTCCGTTGTTGTATTTTGAAGGGCATTTCATCAATATTTTATCGGCATGAAATACATTTCCGGTAGCTTTACCTGTGATAACAATTTGCTCGGAGCGTTCAAAATCCTGTGGTTTGGTACCTTTAAACTCAACCTTTAATTCAGTGCCTGCATTATCCTTCATGTAAAAACTAAACAAATTTGCGTTTACTTCGGGATTGTATTCCAATGCTTTTTCTTTATTCAATTTTCCAACTACATGGTATTCTGTATCTGGATTTTTAGCTGCATCGGCGAAGGTTGAGTAGGTACTAGAATCGGCAACGGTGCTCATAATTGCAGCAATAGCAACGGCTATTACTACTATAAAAACGATGTGTATTTTTTTCATATAAGATTTATTTTTTCAATTCTTTCTCAATTTTACTAAGCTTGCTGTCGAGGCGGCTTAAGTAAATTACTATTCCAACAAAAATGATTAAGAGCACTGTTACTACAACATAAATTTTACCGGAAGATCGCATGGTATCGGCCATTTCAACTGGAGCTGCTTCCTGTGCAATAGCAGCGGCAGAAATAAGTAAAGTGCTTAAAAACAGAATCAATTTATTCATAAAAAAGGTGTCAATTAGTTTATAGAATCGTTGTGCATTTTTATATTTTTAATTCTCACGCCAAGGTTCATCATCCAAACACCTAATAAAGTCCAGCCAATGATTGCCGGATAAAATACTAAGCGCATGTTGCTATCCAAATCGTATTTACCAAAACCGGGATTTCCGCCATTTCCGGGATGCAGGGAATCGGTCATGCGCGGTAAAATCAACAAAAAAACAATCAATAATACATAGGCAAAAATGTTGTAAATGGCAGAAACTTTAGCACGTTTGTGTTCTTCCTCAAGTGAACTTCGAAGTATAACATAAGCTAAATAAAACAACAAGGTAATGGCAGCACCATTGAGTTTAGCATCGTTTACCCACCAATCGCCCCATGTAAAATTGGCCCAAACCGAACCGGTGCTTATTCCAAGTATACCAAACAAAATTCCAACATTAGCAGCTTCAGAAGCGATAATATCGTGTTGAAGATTAAATCCCGACAGGTACTTAATACTATATATCAGCGACACCAATAAAATGATAATCATACCAAACCACATGGTTACGTGAAAATATAAATTCCGAATACTTTCATGCAATATATCCAAATGAGGAACTTTCATTAAAAATCCAGCAACAATGGCATAAATTACACAACATACAGCCAGTAATTTCCACCAATCTCTTTTAAAACTCATTGCGCAATTATTCTAATTTTAACTAAACTTTTAGACTTCTTTTACTTTTCAAATTAATCCCGCCAAAGGTAGGGAAATAATACAAAACTGAGGAGGATTACCATCAGGTTAATCAACAATAATACTCCGAAATAAGGTGTACTTAAACTTCGATCGAGACCATCGACCGCATTTTTTGAAACTTTTATTAGCGATAACAATAAGGGTATTAGCATGGGGAAACTAAGTATGGCCATTAAACTAAAATTGCTGTTGGTTTTTGAAGCAATTGCCGACACCATGCTTAAAACACTAGCAAAACCGATGCTTCCCATAACTAAGGTGAGTATAAAATAAGGAATATCGTCGACTAGGTTTTTAATAAATAGCGAATACACTAAAAAGCACACCAAGCTCAACAGCAGCATTAGCAATGAATTATAGAGTATTTTAGAAATAATTACAGCTTGCGGACTTACCAAGGTATAAAAATAGAGCTGTCTGCCTTTACTTTCCTGAATAAAACTTTTGGCAACTGCATTGATACTTCCAAACAATAAAATAATCCAAAACAGTGCATTCCAGGTTGGTTTGTCGATTATGTTGCGAAATGACAAATAACACACAAATACTGTTGAAACCACGTAAAGCAGAATACCTCCGAGTGCGTACTTTTGCCGAAGTTCTTGCTTCAGTTCTTTGGCAATAAGGTGTTTTATTTCGCTTGTGAGTTTGGTCATTTAATCTTTGCTGCTACTTTGCCGTTTAATCAAGTAATGCAATATGTCCGCGTTCGGGTATAGTTATTTTTTGATATCCTTCGGCCAACAATTTTTCGCGGTAATTTACTTGTGTTTCGTATTCGCCGTGCACTAAAAAAATTTCTTTTACTTGATCTTTCTTTTGGCAGGATAAATAGTCAATCATTTCTTGATAATCGCCGTGAGCGGAATAGGAATCCATAATTTCAACCTCTGCATTTAGTGCATATTCTTCACCATAAATACGCACAAAAGGATCCTTATTTCGAATGCGAGCACCTAAGGAATTTGGTTCACAGTAACCTACCACCAATACCGTATTTCGCGGATTGCTGATGGTATTTGCCAAGTGATGCTTAATACGACCTGCTTCCATCATTCCCGATGCTGATATAATAATGCAAGGCTCGTCGAGGTCGTTGAGACTTTTACTAACAGCCACATCCTGTATATAAATCAATCGATTAAACCCAAAGGGATCGGCATCGGTTTTAATGTACTCAAGTAATTCTTCGTTGTAACATTCTGTATGCTTGCGCATAATATCGGTAGCGCTAACTGAAAGCGGACTGTCGACATACACATTAATTTTAGGAAGTAAGCCTTTGTTTTCCATTTTATCGAGCGCAAAAACGAGCTCCTGAGTACGTCCCAAGCTAAATGCGGGAATAATGAGTTTACCCTTTTTTTCAACGCAGGTTTTTCTAACAACCGACAAAAGTTTTCCTTCGGTATTTTTTATATCATCATGCAATCGGTCGCCGTAGGTTGATTCGGTAATGATGTAATCGGCTTGTGGAAAGGCTTGTGGTTGTTTTAACAGTTGTCCGTTTTCCCGACCAATATCGCCAGTAAAGCAAAAACGAGTTAACTTATTGCTTTCGGTAATTTTTAGGTTCACGCAACCGCTACCCAGTATGTGTCCAATAAAGGTAAAAGTAAGTTCTACCCCCTCACATACTGTGTATGGTTTATTAAAATCAATACCCTCCATTAACAAAATGGTATCAATAACATCGGTCGAATCGTAAAGCGGTTTCAAGGGTTTTTCGCCTTTGCGAATGCGGCGTTTATTAATAAAACGTAAATCATTTTCTTGAATGTGGGCAGTATCGGCTAACATTATTTTACACAAATCGCGCGTAGCTTGAGTGCAAATAATTTTTCCTTTAAAACCATTCTTCACCCAATAGGGTATTAGGCCTGAATGATCGATGTGGGCATGCGATAAAATTAGGTAATCGATATCCCAAGGATTAAAATCAAAATCACGGTTTAGTGCTTCGCCATCGGCACCGAGGCCCTGATACATGCCGCAATCGAGTAATATTTTAGTACCATTATCGAGCACTAAAAGATGTTTACTACCGGTAACCGTGCGGGTTGCGCCGCTAAAATGAATTTGCATAGAGCGAGATTTAACGCCTCAAAAATAACCTATTGTTTGGATACCTGCATGCTTTTTATTGCTGAACGGGTGAATTAATCATTTGTACTATATTTGAGGCTCATAAATTACCAAGATTCGTTTCAATTTTTCATATTTAATCTTATCCAAAAAAATAAAAAAATGCGCAAAATTATTACCTTCTTGCTTGCAATAGCCGGATTTACCAGTGTTCAAGCTCAACAACAAAACTTGCATTCCTTTAAAGTGAAAGACATTGATGGGAAAGAATTTGATTTTTCGACTTTAAAAGGAAAAAAAGTGCTGATTGTAAATACTGCTTCGCGATGCGGGAACACTCCTCAATATAAGGCGCTTGAAGAATTGTATAAAAAATATGGCAGCGAAAAATTTGTTATTGTTGGCTTTCCTGCAAATAATTTTGGCAGACAAGAACCCGGGAATAGCGAAGAAATAAAAGAATTTTGCACTAAAAATTACGGTGTAACATTTCCAATGATGGAAAAAATTTCGGTAAAAGGAAGTGACATTGCTCCAATTTACAAATGGCTAACATCTAAAGAATTAAATGGTAAGGATGATTATACAGTGGGTTGGAATTTCAGCAAATTTTTAATTGATGAAAACGGCAATGTAGTTGGTCATGTGTCGCCATCAACCAAACCCGATTGTGAAGAAATACTTAATTGGCTTTCTAACTAACGAATCTTTATAAATTTATTTTCTGGTAGTTATAACGAAATTATAGAATGAAACTTAGCATTTTAGCATTTGCCGCGCATCCGGACGATGTAGAACTTTCGTGTTCGGGTACTTTGGCAAAGCATATTTCGATGGGCGAAAAAGTGGGCATTATTGACCTTACCCAAGGAGAATTAGGAACCCGCGGATCGGCAGAATTAAGAGCAATAGAGGCTGAAAAAGCAAGTAAAATTTTAGGTGTACACTGTCGTGAAAATTTAGGAATGCCGGATGGTTTTTTTCAAAATACTCCTGAAAATCAGTTAGCCATTGTGCAAAGAATTCGTTTCTATCGTCCCGATATAGTGTTGTGTAATGCAATTCGCGATCGGCATCCCGATCATGGAAAAGGTTCGCAATTGGTTTCGGATGCTTGCTTTTATTCGGGATTAAGCAAAATTGAAACTCGGTGGAATGGTGAAAAACAATCGGCTTGGCGTCCTAAGGCAGTGTATCATTATATACAAGACCGCTATATTACTCCTGATTTTATTATAGATATCAGCGCTTTTATTGATAAAAAAATGGATTCTATATTAGCGTATAGTTCACAATTTTATGATCCGAATTCGGCTGAACCGAAAACCCCAATATCGTCGTTGCAATTTATTGAAGGAATAAAGAACCGCGCCATGGAATGTGGTAGAATTATTGGCGTTGAATACGGTGAAGCCTTTACCTGTGAGCGTATTGCTGGTGTTGACAATTTACATTCATTACGTTAATATTCGAATGTTTTTTACATGCATGTATTTTATTTAGCTCAACCTTTAGAGGGCTCACTTACACTCAGTGAAGAAGAATCGAAGCACTGTGTGCAGGTGTTACGTTTAGGCATAGGTGATGAGTTGCAAGTAATCAATGGAAAGGGAAGCATTGCGCTTGCTCAAATTATATCGGCTCATCCTAAGCGTTGCGAAATATCGATACTTAGTACAAGTCTTAAAAAACAAGCAGATTTCATTTTGCATCTTGCTTGTGCCCCCACAAAGAATATTGATCGCTATGAATGGATGCTTGAAAAAAGCACAGAAATTGGAATAGAAAAAATTACTCCGCTACTATGTGAGCATTCTGAAAGGAGCATTGTGAAGCTTGAACGCCTGCAAAAAGTGGTGGTTTCGGCACTGAAACAAAGTTTAGGTGCTTATTTACCCATCTTGGAAGAAGCAGTTAGTTTTGATACTTTCATAAAGTCGTCAGCGAATTTTAATGGGCAAAAATTTATTGCGCATTGTTTTCCAAGTGATAAAAAATCCTTAAAGCAAAGTTATACCAAAGGAAAAAATGCATTGTTGTTAATTGGCCCGGAAGGCGACTTTAGTAAAGCTGAAGTTGAAGTAGCAATTGCCCATGGCTTTGTTCCAGTGAGTTTATCTGAAAAGCGTTTGCGTACCGAAACAGCGGGAATTGTTGGAGTTCATACAATTCGTTTAATCAATGAAGGCTAGCAATCAGTTTGTTAAAGGTTAGAGATGGCAAAATATATTACTTCGTAATAACCTGGATTTTATAAGTATCCCCTACTATTCACTTTCAATTCTTACTTCTGTACGAATGTTTTTTTGAATATTTCAACCTAATTCAAAAAACACTATTTGTTTTTAGCAGCTCTTCTTTGTTTTCTATCCTCTCTTAACCACTTTTTTACTTTTTTTCCTCGTGTTCCTTGCAAGCGTTGCCATTTAGTTTCACGTTCGGCAAGCGAAACTGTGAAGTTGGAATTTCGTGCTGTAGCTCCTGATATTACCGGATTTGTTTTATTTAGTAGCGATAAAGTATCTACAATAAAAGGAATGCGCGCGATGTGTGGTTTGTATTTTTTTAGTAAACGTTTTAACAAAGCTGCCTGGAATGGGTCGGTTAACAAGGCAACTGATTTTAATCCTAAACTGTCGGCTATTTTTTTTCCGAAGTACACATTCTCAACACTGTGTTCTGCTTTTATTTCGGCGAAACAATGTTCGGCAGGTACACCCAATTGTTGAGCATAGAGACACATAATTTTCCCTTCATAAAAAGGTGTGTAGACCGCACCACCTGAAAAAATTAAATTTTTCACTAAGCCTCTTTTGTATAAATGCACTGCCCAAATTACACGTCCTTTCATTGCTGTGTCCCAGCCACTCTCAACCCATGGAACTCCGGGAACAATTCCTGCATCGAAAGGAGCTTTTTTTAATGCCCTTTTGTACAATTTGGATGAATTGTTATTGAAAAAAATACAAGCACTAAACAAAGAAGTTAATAGTACTATTGCGAAATATCGAGTTAATACAAGCATTTGCTTAGCTTTTGATGGTGTTATACTTTTCAATTTTACTCATAAAATTTTTCTTTAAGATGGTAGAAGCAGTAATCACCCCCGAAAATAATGCTCCTCCAACCCCAACAGTAAGTGTATCTTGACCGGTTAAATACAAATTTTTAAATGGCGATTGTGGTCTCAACCAATTTAAGCGAAAACGTGCCGGAGTATGTTCCAAACCATAAATTTCGCCCTGTTGATAATTGCTAAAATGCTTTGTTGATAAGGGAGTTGACAATTCACTCATCACTACATGTCCATTTACTTGTGGCACAATTTCGTACAATTTTTTGAGCATCTTTTGGGTTAATTGCTCTTTAAATAAATTATACTCTTCGCCACGCTTCATCCATTTTGTTTGTTCCCATTTTTTTATGCGATCGTAGGAACAGGCTATCATGATTTGTATGGTTGAAATGCCGGGATTGTTTATTTGCCATTCTTCATCCTTTGCCGATGGGAAGGAAATATAAAACAAAGGAGGATCTTCGGTTTTCTCATTTAAATGATTTTCATAATCCCCATCAAAATCAAAACTATTGTATACCCAATAATTGTACTTCGGTAAATTTAGTTCGGCATCTGATTTATCTATACCAACATACAAACATAAATGAGCCACTGAGGGTTTCACTTTCTGCAAATCCGATTTTAAAGATTCGGTGCTTTTGTGCTGCCCGGAAATTAATTGAGTAAAGGTATTGCGCGCTCCTGCATTGCTGATTATTTTTTTTGCAAAAATTTGTTCACCTCCAGCCATAGTTACTCCAACAGCTTTGTTGTTTTGCAGCACAATTTCTTTCACCTCAGCACGTATCACAACCTCACCACCATTTTTTCGAATAACCTCGATAATTTTATGATAAATTTCGGATGCTCCTCCAACCGGGTAATTGCCACCATTGAGGTAATGATCAACAATCATGGCATGTATAGCAAAACTACTTTTCTTGGGAGGCAAGCCATAATCGCCACATTGAGCACACAACACAGCAATTAATTTTTCGTTGTTGGTTAATTCCTTAAGAAAATCGTAGGTAGTTTTATCAGAATAAAAATTAAATTTCCTTCGAAGTAAACGTCCTACCCATTTGCTTAAAAAAGGAGGCATGGCTTTTTCGCCAAAAAACATTCCACCACCTTCTGAAACCTTATTTACAGCAGCAAAATAAGATTTCAAAGCAAGTTCTTCATCAGGAAAATACTTGAGCAAATTTTCTAGTTGATTCTCTTTACCCGAAACAAAGGTAAACTCCTGTCCTGCGATAATTGCCTTATCATAAATTTCGCCCATGTGCCGCCATTTCAATTTCCCATCAGTAATAAAATCAAAGGCTTTGCGCAAGGAAGCTTCATGATGATTCACCTGACCAACATAATGCACCCCAACATCCCACTTAAAATTTTTTCGTTTGAAAGCATGTGTAAAACCACCCGGAACATAGTGCCTTTCGAGCACCAATACACGCTTTTGCGCCATCGACATAAGTGCTGCGGTAGTTAGTCCACCCAATCCCGAACCTATTATAATAGCGTCGTAATTGGTATATGCCTCGGATGGATTGTATTTTTTGTACATAGCTTAGAAACAATAGTACAAAAAACACACGAGAGTTAAAATTGTTTAGGATTTGGCAAGTATTAGGTCACACATTTTTTGAGCTACTGATTCTTCCATTTTTTGAGTATGGTTAGCTTTAGTAGAACTTTGCAAGGCAGCGAGCACAAATTGTTCGAGGGCAGTAACCGAATTAAAATGATGTACTTTTTGTTGATCAACATACAACAATAAGGAGGCATCGCGGTATTCAAAAGTTGCGGAAGGAATAGTAAACCAACTGGCTTGAAGTGAAACTGTAGATCCAAATGAAATTGCAAGGCTTGCGTGTTGTAGTAAATCGTACAACGCCAATCCCGACTTTTCTTTAAAATCGGGCAATACAATACAACGTTCGTGTGCAATTTTAAAATCCCCTGTTTCGCTCGGATGCTTGCGAATAAATATCCAGGCATCCGGATGATTCGCTAGTACTTTCAACAGCATATTGCCTACGTCTTCACGTTCTTTGTTGTAAATAATGGAGCTAAAAAAAGCGATTATTCTTTTAGAAGCTAATGCGTCTTTCCAAGCATCCAATGTGCCACTGTAAGCATGTTCAAGTGCAAGGTCTTTGGCTAAATGTCCAACTACCGGTAATTGCGCTTTGGGTTGATTTGAGTAGGACAAGAACATGCGTTGCATTTGTTCATCGTGCATAAACCAGCATTGAAAAGTGGTAAAACGGTTGATGGGATCTTTGGCTTTAGTACCGTTCATAAAATTAAATGCTTTGATACGGTATTTTTCGGCCACCCAACCCGCTATCACACCTTCACCTTCATTTTCGCCTGCATTTAATAAAAATCCTTTTGCACCGCATGTAGCCAATGATTCAAAAATATCGACACTGTTTTTTAATTTATTTTGTGTGTCGATAAGCAAGTTTACAAAGGAAATTTTCTCGCTAAAAATTAAACGAATCCAGTTGAATTTATCACTTATTTCATAGTTCTTTTGAAGCTTCGGTAGCACGCTTGGGTAACCTGAACTTTTGAGACTTTTAGCAGTTTCAATGTGATTATGGAAGCCTTCGGTTTGAAAACAAATTATATTTTCATTTTTCAAACTAGTAAGCAATTTGCCAAAAAAAGGCAATGCCGCAATACTGTTAATACGTACTGCTATTTTTCCCTTTACTCCATCAGTAGCTGCATTCAACTGCGCACTTGTACGCGGACGAATCAAACGCAAGCAAAATTTAAGTAACTGTGCCAAGGTATCTTTTGGTGCATCTAACTGAATAAAGCTAACATCCGGAGCTTTTAGTTCTTCGCATTTTTGCTCGTTTAAATAATTTACAATAAGCGACCAATAAATATCCTTTTGCAGAGCAGCTTTCAGTGCGTAATTTCGATAGTTAAAAATAGTTGGGAAACTTGCTTCAATAGTGCTGAGTTGAGTATCTACTTTAGTAAAAGCAAAATTCTTTCCTTCCTCACTAAGTTTACTGGTATCGTGTACAATAAAACTTGCTAATAGTTGCCTATCAATATCTGACTTAAGTCTGCAAAAAACAAGGGTATCAATACCATTCGCCTTTGCTTTTTGGAGCAAGGTAGTAGACAATTCTGAAGCAACACCAACCTTCATCATCCGCATATGTAATTTCACACAAATATAAAATCCAACCTGTATTAATTTGGATTTTCTGTCAAAAAAATAGTTATTTGCAGCACAAGTAAGGCAACTAGAACGAAACTGCGCATGATATTTAATAAAACCAATATTCTTATTTTTTGCTTGTTGGCCATTATCAATTTGGTTGCTGTATTGTTGAGTAACCGTAAAAAGAAATTCGGCTTGTTTCCGGCACGTTTATTCTTAGTACTCTTTATTGCTTTATGGATTGGTAAAATATTGGTGTATTTCTACGTCGATAAAAAAATGCAGGATTATCAATTAGATCAGCTGCAAGTATTGGGCGATTTTAAGGAATACAAAACCGGTAAGTCTGTGGGTTATGTAACCAAAGGTCTCAAAACAAAAAGTATCAAATCAGTTTATTATTTGCGTTATGTAATTCGTATAGCAACAATACAAAGCATTATAGCCGGTGCACTTGCATTGTATGGCTTACTGGCAGTATATAATCGCAATGAATACTATGCTAAAATGCTGGGTATTCATATACTTGGAATTATTTTTTGCTTTGGTATGGAATACAATATTATTTAGTTGCCGGCAAAACTTTAGCACTAACTTCCCCAAATCCAACCCTGATTCCATTTTTTAAACAATATCCACGCATTTTTACTGTATCGCCATCCATAATAAATTTACGTTGTGAGCCATCGGGCATAGTAATGGGTTTGGTTCCGCGCCAGGTAAGTTCAAGCATTGAACCATACGAATCTTCGGTAGGACCGCTAATTGTACCGGAAGCATACATATCGCCAATTTGAATATTGCAGCCATTGCTAGCATGATGTGTCAATTGCTGATTCATGCTCCAATACATGTATTTAAAATTGGAATTGCTAACTACTTTTTCAGCGCCTATTTCGGGTTGTATGGCTACCTGCAAGTGTATGTCGATATTGTTATTGTTTTCACTGCTTTGCAAATAGGGCAAAACTTTAGGTTCTTGAATTGGTTGAGGCACTTTGAAAGGAGCCAATGCTTCCATGGTAACTAGCCAAGACGAAACAGTGCTGGCAAAATTCTTAGCTAAAAAAGGTCCCAATGGCACGTACTCCCAGGTTTGCATATCGCGCGCACTCCAGTCGTTAAACAACAGCATTCCAAAAATATATTCATTGCTCGAATCGATTGAAATTGTTTCACCCAGCTGCGTTTCCTTTCCAACAACAAAGGCCATTTCTAGTTCAAAGTCGAGCATTTTGCAGGGACCAAATTCCGGCAATTCAGCATCGGCTGCTTTGGTTTGTCCTTTAGGTCGGTGAAAATTAGTACCTGACACTACTATGCTGGATGCACGGCCGTGGTAGCCAATTGGTATGTGTTTCCAATTAGGAAGCAAGGCATTTTTAGGATCACGAAACATAGTTCCTACATTGGTGGCATGTTCTATACTTGAATAAAAATCGGTGTAATTATTCACTTTTACAGGAAGTAGTAATTTACAATCGGCAGCTTTTAAAAGTACTTGCTTGCAATGCGCATCATTGGATGATAGTTGCTTGTTTCCTTCGCTAAATAACTCAATAATTCTGTTTCTAATTGCAGAAGTAGTTTGTTTTCCTAAAGCAATAAACTCATTTAAAAACCGTGATTCTACTTGTGCTTTTTGCAAAGTATAACCTTCAAAATATCCTAACATCTGCATCGCTGCCAGGTCAATAATAGTATCGCCAATGATAGTAGCAAGGTGCGTGCTGCCACTGGTTGTTTCAATTATTCCAAAAGGTATATTGTAAATTGTAAAATCGCAGGACTCGTCATAAGGAATCCAACTTTTAAGCAAGTGTGTGTTTGTAGTTGACATGGGAAAATTTTGAGGCTGCTAAATTAGCCAAAAGCATGGTTCTACAAAAAGCAAATCTGTTTAAATAAATAGTTACATTCGCTATGTATGATGGAAGAAATTTTGAATTATGCAATCGACAGTTTTATTTGAAAATCTTAATAAATCATTTTTTTTAGGGTTGGATTAGTGCATTATGTAATAAACATAGTTTCGATGAAATAACCACAAAGTGCACTAAGTTTGCACGAAGGGCACAAAGGCTTAAGTTAAATTTTAAACCTGTAATTCCTAAGAATTAATTTTTCAAAATTACCCTAGCTGTTTACTTTATTAATTGTTGTGATACTCAAACATAAAAGTTTGTTTTAAATTTATTGTACACCAAAATAGATGTAAAGCTTACACATAAATCAATTTTAATTTGGGCGGCTAAGCAAGTTTAAAAAAGAGTATTTTCGAAAAATATTATGAAAGTCAAACCCACTACTCTTTATATATTATCCTTTATTGAAGGAGCCTGTGTAATGGCTGCTGAATTGTTGGGTGCAAAAATGCTGGCACCTTTTTTTGGTTCGTCACTTTATGTTTGGTCAACTGTATTAGCCGTAACTTTAGGAGGATTAGCTAGTGGGTATTTTGCCGGAGGAAGGTTATCGAATAAGGATAATTCGAGCAAACTGTTGTTTTATATAGTATTATTGGCAGCCGCATTTTTAGCCTTGATGCCCTTTAGTGCAAAGTTTTTACTGCATTATCTTACAGCGGTAAGTTTGATACCTGCCTTATTGATAGCCAGCATTGTATTTTTATTACCTCCGGTTTTTTTAATGGGAATGGTTTCACCTTTGCTTATTTCGGCAATTGCTAAAGATGAAAAAGCGAGCGGACGTGTGGCAGGAGCCATTTATGCTATTTCAACATGCGGGGGCATACTAGCTACTTTTTTATTGGGCTTTTATATTATTCCTGAATTTGGATTAATTCGTCCAGCGATAGCATTTTCGTTAGTATTAGCACTTCTTCCAACAGTAATCTTGTTGCAACAAAAAAAATATTTGCCCTTAGTTTTTTTCTTGTTTTGTGTGTGGATGGGTACCGGCAGTTTTAAAGCCAACGGCAAAAGCGACATACTTGTACTTTATAAAAAAGAAGGATTATTGGGTCAGTTACTGGTGGTTGATTATCCGGTTTATTCCGAAAAAAAAACTACTTACTACCGTTATCTATTTTGCAACCGCATTGTTCAAACAATGTATTGTGCCACTGATTCCGCACAGCCCTATTTGCCCTATGTAAGTAAAATTGAAGCTGAACTTAAGCACATAAAACAAGGTTCAAAAGTGCTGCTATTGGGCTTAGGCGGAGGCGTGTTAGCCAATGTGTTGCAACAAAAAGGCATGCAGGTGGATGCTGTTGATTTAGATAATCGTTTACCCTATGTTGCACACAACTTTTTCAATTTATCTCCAAAAGTTAACCTAATTACCGACGATGCTCGGCATTACTTGAATGCTTGTTCTGAAAAATACGATGTTCTAATTTTTGATGTATTTAAAGGTGAAGAAACTCCAAATCATGTTCTTACTAAAGAAAGCATAGAAGTAGCAAAAAAGTTATTGCATGAAAATGGCAGCATACTTATTAATGGGAATGGCTATTTGAGTGATGAAGCCGGGAAAGGAATGCGTTCAATATATAAAACCTTGGTTCGATCGGGATTGAATGTAAAAGTGCTCAATACCGGAAATGACGAAGCTTATAGAAATGTGCTATTTGTAGCCGGAAATCGGTTAGTAGACAAGTCAGAATTAATACCGGATACAACAGATGCAGTAGTTTTAAGCGATGAATTTCCGGTTTTGGATAAGCTGAATAAAGAAGCCAATTTGCAATGGCGCAAGGGATACATTCAAAATTCGATTCGTGATTTTGAGCAACGCAATATTCCCTTGTTTGACTAGAGCAACTTTTTATTTTTTCATGGTTGAATATTTATACCATTGAAATCCTGCAATACTGAGGTTGGGATAAGCTGAAATTTCTTTTTGAAATTCGTTCAAAAAAAGAGCATCAGCTTCCTGCAAAGCATGATCCTTTAACCAAGCGCCCATAAATTCATTGGTACTACCCCAAATAGGAATCACCTGAAGCGTGGTTCCGGCCGAATTAAAATAACTTAACCGCTGAGTAGCTCGTTTATAGCCTTTTGCCGGGTCTTTTAAATAACAATCGAGCAACAATCTGTTTATCAATTTAGCAATAACCTGAGCTTGACCTTCAGTTGGTTTACCTACATACACTTCAAGTTTAACCTGCTGTTTGGCTGCCAATTTAGAAAGTTCGGCAAGTTGTTTTCGATAAAATAAAAACGCACCGGAAGTATCGCAACTGCATCCTGCAGCCTTCAAATACTTTTTACAGTAATAGCCATCAGGTGCTGTTGAATGGGGATTCCAATATTCAAACTCAAAATTAAATGCATTCACACGTTCGGTGGTATCATTTCGGGAATCATTGTATATAGCCACAGTGTTAGCAAAGGTGCTCACTTGCTCACTGCTCATTGCAAACGAAACTATAGCATAATCGCGTTTAGCACGTTTAATAAAGGCAGCCAAAATAGTTGCTCCTTTGGAGGCTTGAGTAATTTTATATTTAACAGCTATATCTTTCGTTTTATAGGTTGTTAGCGCATTAAATCCATTGGCTTTACAATAGTTGAGCAAAGAATCTTCTTTCACTTTATTTCCCAAAATCTTATCAAAACCATCCACATACAAGCCTTTGTATTGTTGTGCATGCGCATAAAAAGCAGTAGCAATAAAATAAATTATAAGTGAGAAAAGTATTTTTTTCATTCTTGAAAAGTCCATACTACAAAGGAGCAAAAAGAAACTCACACTTCGGTTGCAAAATGTATTTTACTCAATTTGACCAATGAATTTGGAGTTGCAGAACTAAATGCTATTTTTGAGAATACTAAAGATAAACCCAAATGTACTCGAAAATTTTCTCCCTTTTTTATAGACCTCAGTGGTTACTAAGTTATTTACTATTGGTGATTTTGCTTTGCAACAGCTCAGCTTCTTATGCTGTATATTGTGTACCATCGCATCCTGCTTGCGGAGCCGGTTCTAATATAACCGATGTTAGTATTGCTTCAACTACCTTAAGTAATACAAATACTGGTTGCACCAGTTTAAATGGTCCTGCTTATAGTATTTATCCTGCAACAGGTTCAACAACTGCCACATTTATGAGTGGTAATAGTTACCAACTTTCAGTAACAAGTGATGGTGTATCTATTATTTCGGTATGGATTGATTTTAATCAGAATCAAGTATTTGAATCATCCGAATGGACACAGGTAACTACAGCATCCGTAGCCAATTTTCCCTCTGTTGTAAATGTGATAATACCATCGTCTGCTCAAACCGGAACAACAGGTATGCGTATTCGCTCAAGGGTAAATGGAACTCCCAATTCGGGAGTCGATGCTTGTACGTCTTTTGGAAGCGGTGAATGTGAAGATTATACAGTTAATATAGCTAGTCTTACCCCTTGTACTACACCACCAGTTGCAGGTACTACTCAGGCAAGTGTGACGAATGCTTGTGCCAACGTACCGTTTATAGTTTCTCTTTCAGGAGCTGCCACCGGTTCCGGACTAAGTTATCAGTGGGAAGTTTCGACAAATGGATTTACTTGGCAACCTATTCCAGGTGCTACCTCTGCCAGCACCACTTATACGCTTAGCACTACTGCTGCATATTTTCAATGTGCACTTACTTGTTCAGGAAGCACTACCTATTCAACTCCACTTTATATTCCACTCAATACGTTTAATAATTGTTATTGCAGTTCGGCCGCTAATTTTAACGCAGGAAGTGATATTGGAAGGGTAATATTTGGAACAATGACGAATGGTACAGCATTTCCGATTATACAAAACTCAGCAGCCACTCAACAATATACTGATTATACGGCCATTTCTCCTACCAATTTAGACCAAGGCGCAACTTATCCTATTAGTGTGCATCAAATTAATTTCAACAATTTTACTCAAGCCGTTGTAGTTGTTTATATAGATTACAATCACAACGGAATTTTCGACTATCCATCAGAGCAAACCTTTTTAGGATATACGAATGGAAATGCAGGAGGAAATGTAATAAATGGATTTATTACGATTCCGGCAACTGCTTTAATTGGAACTACTCGAATGCGCATACTTATGGTCGATTTTGGTAATTCAACACAAGCCGCCTGTGGTACTTATAATCAAGGTGAAACAGAAGATTATATCATCAACATTATTCCTGCTGCGCCTTGTTCAACTCCTCCAATAGCAGGACAGGCAGCAACTTCCAATTCAACAGTGTGTGGTTCAAATCCATTTACTTTGTCAATCATAGGAGGAACAAGCAATTCAACCAATATCTTTCAATGGCAATATTCCTTAAACAACACTTCCTATATCGACATTCCATTTGCAAACAGTTCTATTTACCCAACTACTCAAAGCCAATCGACCTATTATCGTTGCAAAATAACTTGTTCGGGTGTATCGAGTTATACTTTACCAATTTATGTTTCTCATAGTCCAATTGCCCTTTGCTATTGCACTTCTTCAGGAACCAACAACAGTTTTGCTGATATTGGAAATGTAACAATAAGTAGTTTGAACAATGGTGTTGCTTCTCCCTTATATTCCAACACCAGTTCTATAAAAGTATATACTGATTTTACCTCCTTGCCTGCAACGCCCCTATCCATTGGAGTTCCTGAACCCATAACTGTTACGCAAATTACTACCAGTACAACATTTGCAACTTCATATGTAATGGCATTTGTAGATTGGAATCAGGATGCAATTTTTGCTTCAAACGAAACCTATTATATTGGAAGTACTGTTGGTCCAACTAATTCTGCAAGCGGAACAATTACAATCCCCAATGGTGCAACACCCGGAAATACACGCATGCGCGTGGTATTGGTACAAGGTGGGAACTCAGGACAAAGTGCTTGTGGAACTTATACTTATGGAGAAACTGAAGATTATACTGTAAACCTTGTTCAGCTAAGTCCATGTACCGTGCCACCTGTAGCGGGTTTTGCAACAGCAAGTGTGAGTAGTGTGTGTGCAGCAACTGCATTTAATTTAAACTTATCCGGAAATTCAACGGGTTCAGGTCAGACTTATTATTGGCAATATTCCACCGATAATATTAGCTGGTTTGTTTACAATACTCCGGTTGCATATCCAAATTATACTATACCGTCACAAAGTTTAACCACCTATTATCGTTGTGTGGTTAATTGTGGCGGTTTTATTAGTTATTCAGTGCCGGTGCTGGTAACACAATCAGCTCCAAATACCTGCTATTGTGCATCAGCTGCATTACAACCAACCGACTCGGATATAGGAAAAGTTGTATTTGGTAATTTATTAAACGGAAATGCTACTCCTGTTTTAAACAATAGTTCTGCGAATCATACCTATACCGATTTTACCAATTTAGCACCTACTAGTTTTGAGCAAAGTGGGCAATATCTTTTAAGCGTTTCACAAATCACTAGTGGAAATACTTTTTA
>WBZU01000238.1_pt1 | contig 28428 bp, 14 predicted proteins | sample 5204311 | NCBI WGS metagenome assembly WBZU01 (sample SAMN12344359, study PRJNA552823) | activated sludge metagenome | biome: Activated sludge suspended growth; feature: Nitrification reactor; material: Wastewater; isolation source: activated sludge from nitrification reactor of wastewater...
GAGTGACAGAACTCGAAGGGGGCCGCTGGTACCATGTTGCGTTGGCCATGACCAGTTCCTGCTACTTGTACGTCAATGGCCGTTCCGAAGGGTACGTATCAAAAAATATGAGTTGGGCGACCGACGCGACGATCACGCTCGGCAATGAACCCGGCGCGGCTGACAACAAGGCCACCCTCCATGGATGTCTTTCGGAGCTCCGTCTTTGGAACGTACAGCGGACGCAGTCCCAGATTCAATCCCTGATGACGACGCGGGTGAAAGCGGGCGCATTTCCGGAATTGAAGAAGGTGTATGCGCTGACGAGTGCCGACCCCAACGTAACGGTCACGGGAGCCACGTATGGCGCTATCAACATGAGCGAATTGCGCAGCTCCGGGGCAGTCCTTGCGGCGCTCGGTCCGGCGGTTTCCGACAAACTCCGTTACACGGCAGAAGCGACTAAATTCAGGAACCAGGTCTATGACCTGACGACGTATTCCCAGTATGACAATGCGTTGTATTTCAATCCCTCGACGTCTACGACACGAAAAGCGACGATTGCCGGCTTCGGAAGCAAGGTCGATGCGAATGGCAATGTGACCGTGGAGCTCTGGTATCGGACCCCTAAGGCGGACGCGTACGCTTATCAATCCAGATACCTACTCGATATTCGAAGCGGCACGGATTCGGCACGGATGTCTCTGACCCTCGGAACGAACTCCAAATTGACGTGGCACATCGAGGGCGCGAATGCTTCGACCCCCGCAGATATTTTCGGAGATTTGACGCTCGAGGCGGAGTGGTGGTACCATATCGCTTTGGTGATCGAGGCGGGAGGCAAAAAGTGCAACCTTTATGTCAATGGGAGCCTGGAAGGCAGCCTCGAGAAGACCGCGAGTTGGTTGACTTGGGCGACGGATGCGCAAATCACGCTGGGGATTGATCCGACCGGTGATTACCGCAGCTCGTGCGGAGGGTATCTGTCCGAATTGCGTCTGTGGAATGTTGCCCGAACACCGTATGACATCCGCTCAGAGCTGACGACGCGAGCAACGGCAGGTACATACGGATTGGCCGCGTATTATCCACTCAAGGCGGCATCCACCGACGTAACGGTCGTTGAAGCAGTGTACTACAACGTCGACATGCGCTCGCTGCGGAACACCAACGAGCTGGCGACGCGGTTCCACAATCTGAACACGCAAACCAAGCCGCTGATGAGCTCCAGCGTCACCGAGAACGTATTGCAATTCAACGCGGCGGCGGCGACGGCACAATCTGCGACGATTGGTGGGTTCCAGAGTACGATCGGCTCGTACAGCAATTCGACGGTGGAGTTTTGGCTTCGTGCCCCATCGTCAGCCCGCACGACAAAGATCTGTGTACTCGACGTCCGAGGCAGCACCTTGGCGAAAATGCAGGTCACGCTGGGAACGGACAACAAGCTGACGTGGACGCTGGTGGATTCGACTGGCTCGACCTCGACCGTATCCGGAGTGACAGAACTCGAAGGGGGCCGCTGGTACCATGTTGCGTTGACCATGGCCAGTTACTGCCACTTGTACGTCAATGGCCGTTCCGAAGCGGACCTATCAAAAAATATGAGTTGGGCGACCGACGCGACGATCACGCTGGGCAATGAACCCGGCGCAGCTGACAACAAGGCCAACCTCGGTGGATGTCTTTCGGAGCTCCGTCTTTGGAACGTACAGCGGACGCAGGACCAGCTCAAATCCCTAATGACGACGCGGGTGAAGGCGGGCGCGTTCTCGGAATTGAAGAAGGTGTATGCGCTGACGAACGCCGACCCCAACGTAACGGTCACGGGAGCCACGTATGCTGCCGTCGACATGAGCGAATTGCGCAGCTCCGGGGCAGTCCTTGCGGCGCTCGGTCCGGCGGTTTCCGACAAACTCCGTTACACGGCAGAAGCGACTGCGATGACGACACAGCGGAACGAACTCCAGGGACAGGTCAACAACCTGACGAGTCGGAGCCTCTCGGAGACGACGTTGTATTTCGATTCGGCGGTGACGACGCCGTGGAAAGCGACGATTGCCGGCTTCGGTAGCAACGTCGATGCGAATGGCAATGCGACGGTGGAGTTCTGGTTTCGGACGCCAACGTCACCGCGCTCGGCGAGCGTCTGTGTATTCGCTGTCGAAGGTGGCAACTTGGCGAAAATGCAGGTGACGCTTGAAACGGACGATAAGCTGAGCTGGAGCCTCGTCGCGGCGGACGGGTCGACGGCGACGGTCGCCGGCGTGACGGTGCTGGAAGGGCAACGGTGGTATCATGTCGCCCTGGTCATCGAGGGAGGCGGCTCGAAATGCACCCTCTACGTCAATGGGACTGTCCAGAACAGTGTCACGAAAACGTCGAAATGGCTCACGTGGGCGACCGAGGCCACCTTGACGCTCGGCAATCAACCCGGCGCGGCGGACAACAAGGCAGCCATCGTCGGGGGGTACCTGTCAGAGCTGCGTATTTGGAGTTTGGCGCGGTCGCAGGATGCGATCCGATCCCTCATGACGGTACGGGCAAAGCCGGGCACGACGTCCCTGGCCCTGTATGCGCTTGATTTGATCGACAGCCGCGTGACCGTCACCGGAGCCAAATACGCGACGGTCGACATGAGCGAATTACGCAGCGCCACGGCAATGCTCGGGCGCATCGAGTCCGAGGTCTCCGAGAGGGTCAAAACCAAGACCAAAGCTTTGGCGGTGTTGGACATTTCGAGCAGCAACAAGACGCCGTCGGGACTGCTCGACGACATCACGACAAAGGTCACCGGGTTGAATACGGACAAGACGACCCTTCAGACCAGCCTCGACAACGCCAAGACCAAGGTGTTGCCGCTGTTGGGATACCAGAGCAGCAACAAGACGCTGCCGGAGCTGCTCACGGAACTGACGACGAACCTGGACGACGCCAAAAGTGTCGTTCTGCCGCTGCTGGGCCTCCCGAGCAGCTCCAAGACGATGCCAAACTTCGTCAAAGAAGACGTCAAGAACAAGCTGGATGAGCTGACCACGAGCCTCGATCAGGCCAAGAAAAAGGTCGTGTCGTTGCTTGGTTTCGCCTCTTCGGACAAGACGCTGTTGCCCCTGCTCGATGACCTCGCAAATACGCTCGATGGGCTGCGCACCAACCTGAACGACGCGAAGAACAAAGTCGTACCGCTGCTCGGTCTGGCCACCTCGGACAAGACGCTGTTGCCCCTGCTCGATGACCTCGCAAAGATGCTCGGGGAGTTGCGCACGAACATCAACGACGCCAAAAACAACCTTCTGCCATTGCTTGGTTACGCGACGACGGACAAGGCGTTGGTGGTGCTGCTCGAAGAGCTGGAGGCGAAGTGCGATGACGACGTCAAGGCTCTGAGCGTGAGCGTCGGGCAAAAAGATCAGCTCATCCAAAACCTCAATACCAATGTCAGCGAGCTGGCGGGAAAGCTGCAAACCGCCAACGATTCCATCGACACGCTCGAGGACAAAATCGCCGGTCTCGAGGGCAAAGACCAGATGATCAAGGCTCTGCAAGGGAAGATCACCGAAATGGAAGGCGCTCGGGCACAGACGTCGCTGGAAGAGTTCGTCAAGAATGCGAACGATGAAATCACCCGCGCTCGCGATACCCTGAGCAACAAGGGGAGTAAATATGCATTGGGGCGCGTGTCGCTGGAGATCAAAATGGTTCCCGGCCCCGGCGGCATCGGAATGAAATTCCCGTCGATGGACGAAATCAAAGCGCTTGGCAATACGCAGTTGTCGACGCTCAATGTCGACTTCGAGTCGCAAGACTCCAACGAGAACAAGGTTACCGAAGTCACCGTGCCGACCGTGCTTGGATATACGGAAGTGCTCGCACGACGGAAGCTGGTCGAAGCCGGTTTGCTGGTCGAAATCAGCTACCAAGCGGTGAAAGAAGTACCAGGACGCACCATTGAAGCGGATCGGGTCGTCAATCAAATCCCCAAGGCCGGAGCAAGCGCTGCGCCGGGCAGCTACGTGACGATTTTCCTCGGACGAAAGAGTTGAGGTATTTGAGATGGCGAACAATCCTACAGACGAATCCCTCGCCACGTTGGCGGCGCCGCTCGGAGATCTGATCGCCGCGGTGGGTCGAGGTCTTGGAGATGCACAAAGAGCGCTCGATCAAAGCACGATCGATAACGTGAAGGCATTGCATTCGGGACAAGACGGGCAGCTCGAAGTCATGCGGCGTTTGGGGTATCAGCCGACGTGGTATCGCATTCCGGAGCTCGACGCGGAGATCACGGCGTCGTTATCGGTTTCGCGCCGGTCCAAATCGGTCGGTGTACCCGGACAATTGCAAATGTACATGTCTCCCGTGGATGCGACGTACTCGAATACGTACGACTACGACATGCAAGCGGCGGCAGTCATCAGATTCAAAGTCGTCGCGGTGCCTCCGCCTGCGCGCGCGACCGATATGAAGGTGGTGCCGCCCGTCGTGGGTATGGAGAGCCAAAAAGCACGCGAAAAGCTGGCTGACATGCGCATTCCGTTCGCCGTCGTGGGGACGGGAGCGGTCGTCGCCAAGATCCAGCCGGAGGCGGGCGAGTTGCTCACGGCGGATGAAAAAGTGACCTTGACGTTGGGCAATGGTTGAGGAGGAATCGCGATGAATCAAGATTTGCACACGGTTGCTCTCGGGGACCTCATCCGCACCATGGCGATGGCCGTGGCCGACGCGCAAACGGGACTCGATCGTTCCAGCTTCTTGATGGCCGAAATGATGAGCGGGCAGTATCCCTTGCGCGATATGGCCACGGGAAACTTGGTCGATACGCAGGGCAAGCCGACCAGTACGCCGCAAATGATCGATTCGCGGGTGCAATTCGGTTTTAGCATCGATAAAGATGGGAAACGCATTCCGAACCTGCTCAGCATGATGGAGCTTGGTTTCACGCCGAATTTTTATCAATTCGTGGATACGATGATCGAGGTGCGATTGTCGCTGCAAATCGAGAAGTCCGAGGCCCGAATTGATCCAATGACCGGCGAACGCGTGAATGAAGCGGGAAGGAGCAATGGATTTCGGATCACGAGTCAACCGATCGATCCGGTGCATACATCGGCGTATAACTACAAGCTGGAGTTTGCGAGCGTCTTCAAGACGAAGATCGTTTGCGTGCCGCCTCCGGCAGCGCTGGAAGAACGAATTCGCGAAGTGATGCGGCAAGAAGGGCTCGCGGCTTCTTTGAAGGCGGAGGCGTTGCCGGCAGGTTCGTCCTAGTTCCCCGACACAGTGAAGATGATTGGTTGATTCTGGGTGACTCGCGGTCATGCATCGATTGCAGTCGGAAACACGTCACGTGGTCGATTGTCTGCCCGTGCGCGGCGCTTGATGGCGAATTCTTTACAGTTGACGTCAAAGTGCTTGGAAATTCGATAGATCGGCGCATGGCCGCGAATTGCGGATGTCGTAAGTACCTTCGTGCATAGCCAAAGGATAGTGGAACGACAAAACATCGGCGCCGCATCTCTTTCGCCCCGACAAACACAATCGCCACGGTATTCGTTTCGTGCTTCTTCGTGAGCAGCTCCTCGAGGTCGTCAACCGGCTCGATGAAGTCGTAAGAAGGTGTCCATCAGGGTTTGCGGCGGTTTGACGGTTTGTCTTGTAGGTGCGTGATTCATCACGCCCCATGAACCGGCACCAAAGGCGCGGTGAAGAGACTGTCTCATAACTCGGCCACTGTTCAGATCCCCACGTTCGATCCTGCGCAAGAAAAACGGTGCTGAGCCTGGACAAACTGCCGTTGGTGCACTAAGGTTCGTCCGGTTTCGAGGATGGGTCGATGAGTCACGCGGTCCGCGCCAATTACGATCAGATGTTTTTGCTCCCTCGTGCTTTGGACGAGTGGGTTCCAGCCGAGCATCCAGCTCGTTTCGTACGGGACTTCGTTGAAGAGCTCCCGCTCGAAACGTTGGGTCTCAAGACGTTTCCCGGCATGGAAGGTCGTCCGCACTATGCGCCGGAGATGTTGCTCAAGGTTTGGCTCTATGGATGGATGACGCGCGTGCGTTCGTGTCGTGGACTCGAAAAAGCGTGCTTCGAGAGCATGCCTTTTATCTGGCTGACCGGAAACAATCACCCCGATCACAACACGCTCTGGCGGTTTTTCCGGGACAATAAAAAGGCTCTGCGCAAGCTCTTCAAGCTCATCGTGGAAGTGGCCGTAAAAAACGACCTCGTTGGATTCGCACTGCACGCGCTCGATGGGACCAAGGTCATTGCTGCCAGTTCAATGGAAACGGCGCAGCATCAAAAAGGGCTTCAAGAAGAGCTGAAGAAACTCGATGCGACGATCGATGAGCAAATGAAGCAAATCGAGAAAGCGGAAAGCTCTGACGCTCCCGGCTTTGCGATGCCGCAGAAACTGAAAGATGCCCAGACGCGCAAAGAAGAGATTCGCAAGGCATTGGTTGATCTTGACCTCGCAGACACCAAACATTTGCATCCCGATGAGCGTGAAGCGCGGGTCATGAAGGCGCGCACGCAACAAACATTGGCGTACAACGCGCAAATCGTGGTTGATCGCGATAGCGATTTGATCGTGGCGGCGGATGTCGTGGCGGAAGAAACGGATCACGCACAATTGGTGCCAATGGTCCAGCAAGTGGTGGACACGTTTGGACAAGCCGCCGAGCAAACCGTTGCGGATACGGGTTATTACGGTGGCGAGCAAATCGCGGAAGCGGAACGACGTTACTTGCCGGTAATCGTAGCATTTCCAGAAGAGTCGGGAACGAAGGGGGAATTCAACAAATCGCACTTCACTTATGATGCCGAACGGCGCGGATATGTGTGTCCTCGCGGCGAGCTTTTGCCACTGGAAGGCACGCACAAACCAACGAAGAAAACGCCATACGCGCTCGAGGTGTACCGTTGCCACAACAAGCAATGCCCAGTGCGCGCGCAATGCAGCAGCGATAAGAAGGGCCGTACGATCCAACGTACTCCTTATGAAGAGGCGCTAAAACGGCAGGCGGAAAAGCAGAATCATCCGGCTATGAAAAAGCTGCTGTCGCTGCGCAAAGAGGTTGTCGAACACCTCTTCGCAATCATAAAAACGCTCGACGGGTTTCGGCGCTTCACATTGCGAGGTATTGAAAACGTCAATACGCAATGGGCACTCGCCTGTTCGGCAGTGAACATGCGCAAGCTGCATTGGTTTTGGATGCAAAACTGCCTTGTACTGCGATCTTGAGGGGGAATCCCCTCGTGGAGGGCCTTTTTAGGCACCGCGATGGTGCCTTAAGGTCGTCTTATACGACCCCAACCGTCGCGATGAACGATTTCGCATCGCTTGAACGGCCGAACGTATACGCCTTGTAATGGGCACTCCTACAGTACGTCGTGTACGACCAGGAGCGCTTTCCGGGAACGCTGGCGAGTTCTGGGACGGTCTCTGAATCGCGCCCCTACAGCATGAAATGCTGCAATTTCCTGATCAACACCCTCTTACTCATCGGAGTTGGTCACTCGAACGCCCTGGGATCGCTTATGCTCATCGAGCGTGGGCTTCTGGAGATGTGCGAGGCCTCGACAAGCGCAACAAACGAAGTGGCGGAGTAGTGCTATGGTTCCATGGAGCAAACCATCCACGTGCGCGTGTGTAGCTCCCTCCGGCGACGAATCCCTATCAAGCCTTCATCCGCCGCAATCACCCCCGCCTGCTTACCCTTCGCCCGTGTCATGTCGAGTCATTCCGCGGAGCGAATTTCCATTGTACCAACAGAACTCGCGAAAGGCCGAGGTTTTCAACATGCGTATACACATCTTTCCTGCGGCGCACGGGGATTGCTTGCTCGTCGAATACGGCGACAACCCGGTACATCGAATGCTGATCGACGGGGGCGTAAAACAAACGTACGCACCTTTGCGCGAACGACTGCTCGCCATGGACTCCAAGACCCCGCACCTCGATTTGGTCGTCGTGACGCATGTCGATGCGGACCATATCGAAGGCATCGTGCGTATGTTGACCGATGAAACGCTGACGGTGAAGATCCGGGATTTTTGGTTTAATGCTTTTCAGCACTTGAACGAAAATGCGCCCCTGGATTTTGGCGGCGTCCAAGGCGAATACCTGAGCGCGCTGATTCAAAAACGTAAAATTCCTTGGAATGTCGCAACCAAAGGCCGGGCGCTCTGCGTGCCCAAGGACGGCCCCTTGCCCACATTTCAACTGCCCGGGGGCATGACGTTGACCTTGCTTTCCCCATCACCGGCGAAACTCGAAAAAATGGCCGACGCTTGGGAAGACGACGTACGCAAAGCGGGACTCGACCCGGCGCATCCCGCCCAAGCGCTCGAACACCTGAAAACCAAGGGCAAACGCTTGATCGTCCAATTCGATACCGACGATGGTCCCGATGTCGAGGCGCTCGGGGCGGCGAGTTATTCGGGAGATACATCGCCGGCGAATGGTTCGAGCATCGCGTTTTTGGCCGAATACCGAGACAAACGCGTGCTGTTTGGCGCGGACGCCCATTCCGAGGTCCTGGAAAACAGCCTCGAACGATTGCTCCGCGCGCGTCATTTGCAGATCCTCGAGTTGGATGCCTTCAAATTGCCACATCATGGCAGTCGGGCGAATCTAAGTCCGCGTCTCGTTCAAATGGTTCACGCGAAGAAAGTTCTCGTTCCAACGAGCGGCGCGATCTTCGAGCATCCGGACGCTGAAGCCATTGCCCGTATCGTCAAAAAACGGTGGAACTGCGAATTCGTGTTCAATTATCGCAGCGAAGAAAATGAGATCTGGGATCACCCGATGACAAAACGAGCGTACGGGTATACGACTCGTTATCCGACGGCGAAAAACTCCACGACGACCGTGACCATCGATTGATCCGCGTACGCCGCGGATTGCCACGCAACATCAGATCGACGAACCCCCGACAATCTACCGTCGCGTCGTCGTCTTCGCCGCGGTCTTCGTCGTCGTCCTCGTAGACGTTTCTCTTTCCGGTAGCACGAATTCTTCGCCCGAGCCTTGGGGCCACGGTCGGCACCGCATCTCTTTCGCCCCGACAAACACAATCGCCACGGTATTCGTTTCGTGCTTCTTCGTGAGCAGCTCCTCGAGGTCGTCAACGGGCTCGATGAAGTCGTAAGGGGAGCTTCACGCCCGGAGCAACGTAATGGTTCTTTTCGCCGGCGTTTTTTCCTGCTTCAGCTTCACGCGCTTGGTCACCGACTTGGCATTCTTGCGCCGGTCGAATATGATCAAAATGCCCGTATCGAGATTCAGTTTGTCGAGGTACCCATCGATTTGTTTCAAGCCCACCTCGAGCGGGTCCTTTTGCTTTTCGCGCCAGACCTTCATTTCGATGGCTTCGCGCTGGATGACGCGCTTACCGTCGGCGTCCTTGTAGGGGAAACGCACGAGCAAGTCCACGCGTCCGCGACCGACGCCGTATTCGCGATTGATAAAGCCGCCGCCATTGACCACGCGTTGTAAGAAGGCCATGAAGACGAGCTGCCCACCGGCCTCGTTGTACGACATGCGGCTCGCCATGATGTCCCCGTGCTCGGACCAAAATGTAATGAATTCATCGAGCAACCGCGACATATCAAGGCGTCCATCGGGCAAAATGAACGAATGCGGTTCGATGTCGATCTGCGATTCGACGGGAGACGAAAGAACGCGCGCGATGACTTCCTTGTAGATCGGATTGGCGATACGAACCGGATTTTTCTGAGCAATCAACCCGAGGTCCCGACAATAAAGCAAATTGTCGTCGTACGTTGGATCCACGTCTTGCTCGACCAGGCCGGCCATGACCGTTTCAATGATCGGTTTGACCCTGGTTTCCATCAGGCGCGCGACGAGCGAATCCAGGTGCGTGGCGCGGGCCAAAATCAAGCGTTCTTTGGCCTCTTCGATGTGATCGATGGTAATGGTTTCGCTCGGCGGAACGGCCATGTTGGTGACCACTTCATACGCCAACGCATTGACCAGCCACGGCTGACCCCCGGTCAATTCAATGGCCCGGGCGACCGCTTCCGGCGTAAACGCTTGCCCGGTTTCCGCCGTGTGTTGCGCATACAAACCTTCGACCTGCGCCGGCTCGAAATTGCCCAGCTTGAGCGATGTGACCTTGACGTTGAACGGACTGGACGAACCAAGCCGCGTCGGGTCTCCACCACTTGCAGCCTTGTAATCGCGTACATCGCGTAAGCCGCACAAGACGATCGACGCGGGAAAACCGCGCGGTCGATCGGTAAAGCCTGCACGCAGTTGACTCAGTACGCCGACGAGGCTCTCGCCGCGAAGCGCATCGATTTCATCGAAGAACAGAACAATCGGTTTTGGACATACCTCGGACCATGCTCCGAGTGCCGCCTTGATTCGTGACCCATCCGCCACTTCGGGCCAAGCAGGCGGTCGAAGGTTTGGAGGCAGATACATCTTGGCGTTGGACTGAATCGCCTCCAAGATGATCTTCTCCGCCATGCCCACGTTGTCGATGGCGACCTTTGCGTTCTCGCACGAGAAGTACAGCGGCGCGACGTTTCCTTCGTCGAGCAACTGTTTGGCGAGCACGATGAGCGTGGTCGTTTTACCAGTTTGGCGCGGCGCATGCACGACGAAATACGCGTTCATCGCGATGAGTCCCGGCGCTTCGGGAAGCCGCGGCAAAGGCGGCACCATGTAGTGCCATTCGGCTCGACAAGCGCCCGTCGTGTTGAAAAACCGCTTCATGCGCGCGAAGGTTACACACCGCGCTGCGGGCGGCAAGTCTTTGTTGGGCGTTGCGCGAGTTCGTTCGTCCACGTTGTCGTGCAGAGGCGTGCGCAAAGGACGAACCTCGTACCGCATCGCAAAAGTTCGTCATGGTTCCTCGACGTCGTGTTGCTCGGGCGCCGTTGCGCTCGGTGAATTCCTTTCAAAGTTTGTTGTAGTTGCTTGCGAAAAGACGGCATCAAAACACAAAACGCGTCGATATGCCCGCCACCGTGCTCGACACGATAGGTGTCACCTCAATCCGCACGTCGCTTTCGTCTTTCACTCGATAAGTTTGCGGCAAATTCAACAGCATCATGCCGGCGCCCCCCAAAACACCCAAACCACCCATCACGATTGTCCCCATGGCGACTCCATTCTTTATGCGTCCCGAACCGTAAGGATCCATCGTATCTGGAGAACAAGAAGATCCACACGTTGCCGTCAGACGCCTGTTCGTTTCCTCGTAATCGGCTTCAGCGACCGACCGGAGTCCGACCCCAATCGCCGAAAGGGCCACACCGGCTCCAAGCACTCCCCACGGTGTCCATCGTGCCCAGCGACGTTTTGTTTGCATCCCGTCGACACTCAAATGCACAACGCCTGCAATCTCTTTTCCGGCGACAATGGTCATCGGTTTGACCAAGGTGTAATGCCCTTTTTTCATGGCCGTCACCACATGATCGCCCGGCAAAAGCATTCGATGCCCAGTGTTTGGACTCAAAAACCACCCTCGACCATCGAGCAAGACGTCCACGTCGTCGTCGACGCACGTTATTGTTATGCGCCCCAATTCTTTCTGTTCGAGCTCGCGTACCAGCTCCAACGCTTCGGTGTTCTGCTCCGGATCAAGCGCACCGGCGCCCCAATCGAGCGACTTTTTCAGGTTTTCGTAGGCAATGAGCGGCAAACCAATACGTTTTTGCACTCTGGCCAGGTAAAACCGCAACTGAGGATGCTCCCAATACGTCAACGCTTCTTCATATTTGTCTCGCGCTTCGCCCAGGAGCAATTGTTCATTGCGTTCTTTGCCTTCCTTAAAAAGCTTCGAAGCGCGCTCCTTGTTATCGGCGGATACGCCTTTGTGCCACGCCGGCTCGGATGATTCTTCGGCTGCTGTGACAGGCGCGACCATCAAGACCGCACAAGCCGCGAAACAAGATAAAAGAATTCGGTTGTTCCTACGTTGCATGATGCTCCTCGGCCCTTCAATTCAGTCCGCCACCGATTTTCCCCGCCGCCCGTTCAATCAATTGCTCCAAGGCTTCGCGATTTTGCTTTTCTTTCGCCGCCAAAGCGTCGGCTTTTTGTTTTTCGAGAATCGCGCGTAACTCGGAGGCTTTGGCTTCTTTTGCCGCATGGCTCGCTTTGACCTCGGCAGCACGGGCCTGCGTTTCCGCTTCCCGGGCGGAAACTTCTGAAGCTTGGGCTTTCTCTCGGGCCTGTTGGGCTTCTTCGGCCGCTTGTCGCGCTTTTTGGGCTTGGGCTTCCGCGTATCGTTTTTCCTTGTCCGCTTCGTATTTCAGTTCTTCCGCGCGATTCTTTTGCGCTTCGGCGTCTTTTTGAGCCTTCTTCGCTTCGTACTCGCGCTCGGTGGACGTCCGTTGGGCTTCTTCTGCAACTTGTTTTTGCTGGAGCGCCCACAAGGCCAAACCTCCCGTCAACGCGGCAATGGTCAAGGACACCAAAGCCACGGCCGCGAGCCGGCGCTTTTGCGCGCGATCTTTGGCCATTCGTTCACGGTTGGCTTCGTCGCGTTCGCGCGCTTGACGCTGCTCGTACACACGACGCGCGAGCCAATCGTGACCAATCTCGAAATACCGACTACCTTGATGTTCTTCCGCGTGGAGAATCGCTGCGCCTTCGAGCGCCTTGAGAATGGTTCCAAGCTCCTTGGCCGAGAGAATGCGGAGCAATTCTTGCTCGGTGCGCAACGTGCGCGCTCCATCCGCCGTGACGAGGTGATCTTCGAGCAATCGTTGGGCGGCATAACGTAAGGGACCGAGTGACCCGAGGGTTGTTTCGAGGTAATCGCGTAAAACGATTTCCGCCTCCAGTTCGCGCGACGATTCACCCGTTTCGGCACGTTGCTGAAAGAGGGCGCGACAAACGATTTGCGCATACGCAGCTTGAACTTCCGCGTCATCCGTTTCCGTTTGTCCGGCAACACGCACCTGGAGCATCAAGGCCCGTGTCGCATCGATGTCCCAGGTTTGCGGAGGTATTCCCGCCGACGCGGCTTGACAAACAGCGGCGGTGATTTCAGTGACGGTTAACGGGCCGACGCGAAACCCGTGGTCCAGCAGGCGTTTGTGTTGGCGCAAGCGATCCCGAAAGCGGCCGAGGTAATCTTCGCGCAAAGCCAGTACGACGCGTAAATTGCGTAATGGCAAATCGACGACGGCTCCGAGCGCATCGAAAAAGGCTTCGACATCGGTGAGATTGCGGCTGGGGTAAAGAAGTTGCTCGACCTGATCGAGATAGATCAGCATGGGGTTCGACGATCGACGGGCAACTCGTTGCGCGGCGGTACGAATGGCTTGTTCGGGAGGAAGGTCAGTTTGTCGGGGGCCGAGGTCCAGGTTCGCGTACATGGCATCGGCGAGCCATTGCGTTGGATTTTCATCGGGGGGCCAGGCGTCGATACGGACGACATCGATTTCATTGGATTCAATGAGTGAAGGAATGGCGGACGCTTGAACGAGGGACGATTTACCGGCGCCCGAGGGACCGTAGACGGTGATGCAGCGATGCGCAAGAATGCTTCGTTCCAGGCGCGCGGAGAGGTCGACGCGGCCATAAAAGCGGTCGCGATCGGTGCTGCGGTAAGGTTGAGGTCCCGGGAACGGGTTTTTGTCGACGGACATGGCGGTTCAATCGTGTCGGTAGATGGTCCCATTGTCGCCAACGACGAAAAACGTGGAGCCTTGGCCCCAGATGCCGGAAAAACGTGCTGTGTTGGTGCCGGCGTTGAGCCGTAGCCACGAGATACCATCGTAGTGTAGGAAGGCGCCGCCTACACCAACGGCATAGATATCGTCGGAGCCGGTCCCCCAGACATCGACGAGGTCCTTTCCCGTGCCCGAGAGCATGCTCGTCCAGTTCTGGCCGCCATCCGTTGAATGCACAATCGTCCCGCCGTCGCCCACGGCGTAAACATCATGCAAAGAACTGCCCCATATTGCGTTCAGCGATTGCAATGTGTTCGAAGCCTGCGGGATCCAGTTTTGGCCGCCATTGGTCGAATGCACAATCGTCCCGCCACCCCCGACGGCGTAGACATCATTCAAAGAACTGCCCCATACGGCCCTGAGCGATTGCACTGTGTTCGAGGTCTGTGGTGTCCAAATCTGGCCATCGTAATGCATGATGGTGCCAGTGCCATTGAAGAAGTCTTCGCCAACCGCGTAGACATCGTTGGTGCCGCTCCCCCATACGCCATTGAGCAATGCCGTCGTGCTCGAGCTCTGCCAGCTCTGACCGTCGAAATGCATGAGAGTGCCAATGCCATTGAAGAAGTCTTCGCCAACCGCGTAAACATCGTCGGGGCCGCTCCCCCATACGCCATTGAGCGAAGCCGTCGTGCTCGAGGTCTGCCAACTCTGGCCGTCGAAATGCATGAGAGTGCCAGTGCCATTGAAGGCGTCTCCGCCAACCGTGTAGACATCGTTGGTGCCGCTCCCCCATACGCTGCGCAGCGTATCCATTGTGCCTGAATTCTGCGGCGCCCAGCTTTGACCGTCGTAATGCACGATGCTTCCATTCTTGCCGACGGCGAACGTATCGTTTTCACCAATCGTCCAGACCTCATCGAGCACGAGTGACGTTGCCAGCGTTATGCTTGTCCAAGAAGTACCATTATAATGCAACAACAGTCCATAGTTGGAATCGACGGCAAATACATTGTTGGAACTGGTCCCATATACCGACCCCAGCCACGTTGTCGTGCCCGAGGCCATCGATGTCCAGTTCGTCCCGTTGTAACGCATGATCGTGCCGCCCTCGCCTACGGCAAAGACATCCGTCGGGCTGCTGCCCCACACGTCATCAAGGGCAGCCCACGTATACTTCATGCCTGTCCAATTCATGCCGTCATAATGTACAATGGTTCCCGCTTCTCCGACGGCAAACACATCGTTCGGACCGCTACCCCACACTCCATACATCAAGACGGATACTGCCAAGCTCATGTCTTGCCAAGAATTCGAGTTCCTGTCGTAATGTGCAATGGTCCCAGATTCTCCGACGGCAAACATACTCTTTGGACCGTCGGTCCAAACGCCGCGCAACGTCACCTGCGGCGAACCATTGATGCTTTGCCAATTGTTGCCATCATAATGCAGCGTTTTTCCGGACTCGCCCACGACAAACACGTCGGTCGGGCTGTTGCCCCATACTCCGAGCAGTTGATTGGAGACTTGCGAATTCATCGGTTGCCATGAAATGCCGTCATAATGCACGATGGTTCCGTTGTCGCCCACGGCAAAGATATCGTCCGAAGCGCTTCCCCAGATTCCACGCAGCCAAGCTGACGTGGCGGAATCGTGGAATTGCCAGTTCCAATCACCACACGAATCCGTTGTGAAGGTCTTGCAGTCGGCTGCACACCCGGGACGACCGAAATCGTACTTGAGGGCGACGCAGGAGAAATCGACGGGCACCGTCGGATCGCAAAGTTCGTCCGATGCTTTTTCACCGTCTCCGCAATGAAGTCGACAATCGTTTCGGCAATACCCTTCGGTTGCTGAATTGGGTTTGCCCTGGCATTCGGGTCTCGGAGGCAAAACGTCACCGCCGGCACCACAATCGCATTCTTCATTCTTTGCAATGTCGACAATTCCATTGCCGCACGTCTCGTCGGACTTGCAATCGGCACTGCAACCGTCGCCACTAGCGGTGTCCCCATCGTCGCAGGTTTCGCCTCGGGTGGCATCAATGACGCCATTGCCGCACGTTTCATTGGACTTGCAATCGGCGCTGCAACCGTCCCCGTTGTCGAGATTGCCATCGTCACAGACCTCGCCTTTGGCGTAATCCGTGACATTATTGCCGCACGTTTCATTGGACTTGCAATCGGCGCTGCAACCGTCGCCATTGTCGAGATTGCCGTCGTCACACACTTCGCCCACCGTTTGAACCCCGTTACCACATGCTGTCAGCGTGCAGTTGTCGTCACAACCGTCGCCATTCACCGCATTACCATCGTCGCAGACTTCATTTCCCGCCACAATGCCATTGCCACATGCGGGGATGGTGCAGTTGTTATCGCAACCGTCACCATTCACCGCATTACCGTCGTCGCAAACTTCATTTCCCGCCACAATGCCATTGCCGCATGCGGGGATGGTGCAGTTGTTATCGCAATCGTCGCCATTGTCGAGATTGCCGTCGTCACACACTTCGCCCACCGTTTGAATCCCGTTGCCACATGCGGTCAGCGTGCAATTGTTGTCACAACCGTCGCCATTGACGAGATTACCGTCGTCGCACGCTTCGTCGGCCGTCTTCACGCCATTTCCACAGGCTGTTTCCGTGCAATTGCTGTCGCAACCGTCACCATCCTGCACGTCCCCGTCGTCACACGTTTCGCCCGGTGTCAGAACACCGTTACCGCATCCGGTATACATGCAGTTGTTGTCGCAACCGTCGCCACTCAACAAATTGCCATCGTCACAAACTTCACCGACAGTCAAAATGCCATTGCCACACGCAGTCAGCGTGCAGTTGCTGTCGCAGCCATCGCCATTCACAAGATTGCCGTCGTCACACACTTCGCCGGGTGTCTTGATCTTATTGCCACATTTCGTCGGCGTGCAGTTGTCGTCGCAACCGTCGCCATTGACGAGATTGTCGTCGTCACACACTTCACCGACGGTCAAAATGCCATTACCACACGCTGTTTTCGTGCAGTCCTTATCGCAACCGTCGCCATTCACATCATTGCCGTCGTCGCACGCTTCGCCCTTTGTGACGATCGTATTGCCACAACGCGTCGGCGTGCAGTTGTTGTCGCAACCGTCGCCATCCACGGTATTACCGTCGTCACAATCTTCGGCCGGCGCATGAACGCCATTGCCACATGCCGAGACTGTGCAGTTGTTGTCGCAGCCGTCGCCATTCTCGCGATTACCGTCGTCGCACGCTTCTTCTTCCTCCCTAACGCCGTCGCCGCATGTCGCGGGCCCATCCACGCACGTGCCTTGCACGCAACGATACCCGATCGGACAAACCCCTTCGCCACAAGCTTTCCCCTCGGCGTCGACACACCCTCCCAAGCCGAACAACGTCGCCAGGGCCAAACCCAACCCCGACCAACCCAAGCGTTTTCGATTCTGCGTGGTCATGTCTTTCCTCAATCCAAAACCAACCGCCGATCCACCTTTCAAGCAAGTCTTATTTGTCAAAGACGCGAAGAGAACATCTGGAATCGACAAATCGCTCCTGTGTCATGCCGTGTTATGGCCATTCGCGAAAATCGCGGTTTTCGACGGACTCGTGTCATGCCGTGTCATGGTCATTTTGATGCGTTTGAGCTGGTCCACGATGCGCGACACGGAAGTGCAACGCCCATGTCGCAATATCCGGGTCTGGAAGCGCATACGTATCCGCGGACCACGAGCCGGCGGCCTTGCTTGACACCCCCCCGGGATCTCGGTGACGCTGGAGTTATGTGGTTGGATATCGAGATTGACGCGGACGACGAACAAATTCGTCTATCGGCACGCGGCAGCCGCGGCGAGCGCCCTCCGTCGCATTCGTTTTCGTCCGAAAAAGGCTCGTTTAATCTCCAGTCGTTTACCGGCAAAGTGGGACGCGCCGTGCGTTCGCGAAAAACGATCGAGTCCGACGTACTCGGGTATGCACAAGCTCTGCACCAAGACGTTTTTCAGGGCGAACTGCGGGACGTCCTCGTGCGACTCGTCGACTCGGCCAAAGATACCCGCGTCGTCGTCCGCTTGTTCATGAATCAGCGCGACCTTCAAGCCATTCCGTGGGAAGCACTTTGCAAGCCGGGAACCGCCGAAGGATTTCTCGGTATCGATCCCAAACTCGTCGTAGCTCGCGGCGTGTCGTCCCAAGATCCGTGGGAACCGCGGCTCGTTCGTACGGGCGTACGTATTCTCGTCATTGCGCCGGGCCCTGCGCAGGCCGGCGTGGACTCTTTGCTCGATGCGCTCGAGCCCTGCATTCAAACGGGCGAGATCGAATGGCTCGATCCCATCGTCGGCGACGATATCAACGCCCAAGTTCTCTTCAATCGCCTGCGCAGCGGCAAAAGTCCGCACATCGTGCATTTCATCGGGCATGGAGGTCTCAATTTGCAAGGGCGTCCAACGTTGCGCCTCGCGGATGACGAAGACGGCGAAGAACAATGGATCACAGTCGAATCGCTCGCGCGGGAGCTGCAAGCGAGCTTCATGGAGGAATTACGCCTCGTCGTATTGGAATCGTGCGAAGGCGCCAAACCGGGCATTTTCGGGAGCGCCGGCGAGATCCTGAGCAAAGCGGGGGCCGATGCGGTCATTGCGTATTTATGGCCTTTGGGTGCCGATACCGGACGACGCTCGAGCGCGGAATTGTATCGAACGTTGACGGGCGCGGAACGAACGGAGGGCGATGTTGGAGCGGCTCTTGCGGCGGCTCGAAATACGCTCGTCACTTCAAGCGCGGAGGCATTTTCTCCGGTGCTTTATTTACGTGCGGCAGATTCGGTGATTTTCAATTTCAAAGGTCGCAAAGTGTCCCAACCGCGGAATAAATCCAAAACGAAGCGGCTGGCCCCGGCGCTCCAACATTTGCTGGATAACCCATTTTCACTCGTGCTCGGCGATACGCAAGACGCGCGATCCACGTTGAAGAAGGAAATCGAACGCTTTTTGAACGATCAGGGCGACAACCTTCCGGCGAATCTGCCGCTGAGCGCAATCATGCAGCAATGCAGTATGCGGTATGGTATCGATGTTCTTCATTCGATTTTTCAAGAATCGATGATGGATCAATTGCACGAACCGCCGCCGCCATTTGTCCAAGCCATGGGTCCGATCGTCCCTGCCGGCGTGCACATCACGCTTCTTTGGCAGCCTCACCTGGAACGAGCCGTTGCGGCGGCTCAGCCGAAAAAAAACGTATATGCCATTCAGCCCTCCTTGCGCGCATCGGGAAAACCTCGCGTCTTGAAGAGACCGGCGGGAACGAATGTGTGGAAGATGGAAGTGAACACGCCGGGGCGTTTGGACTTCGACAACGACATTGTGATTTTGCGCGTGTACGGAGGGTATTCGCCCGAGGTGCGGCCGACGCTTTCGCAACCGCTGCTCACCGAAGATGATCACTTGTTTGGTTTGAAAAACCTGAGCTGGATCGAGGATTTGCTTTCGCTACCCCGGACACGTCCCAGTTTGCTCGCGGGACTCGCGTTGCGAAAATGGCGTCATCGCATGTTGTTGCGTTGGCTTTATGATGAAAGACCGCCACCCAAAGATAGTTTGGCCATTGTTTTGCCGCAGGCGGATAGCGCCGAAGCGGGGATTTGGGACAGCGGCTCATGGCTCGACGGGGCCGGGCACGTTGCAGTCGTGGCGGAAGAACTCGGAGCGCTCGCCGCCGCCTTGCTCGATGCGGGTACGCAACGCGGCGGATAGGTGGGCGGTGTTTCGGTATTGCCCGCCCCGACGACAGGCGAAATCGCTGCCGCTCGATTCAAGTCGGCATACTGGGATTTATTTGGGAACGGCGGGCGCGGCGCTCCACTTTCCTTGCGGACAGGTGGCGTGGGGAAGGACGACCTTCGCGTTCATGACGCACCCGCACTCGCGGCATTGATGGGTAATGCGGATGTAGCGATCAACCATTTCGTTCCCGCGACAGATAGATGCTCGAGCCTGGGGACAAGGGGTTTCTGTGGAAGCCCCTTGTGCACCACGGTTTCATTTTGGTTTTGCTCGTGCGTTTGGAAAGAACGTATGCCGCAGGCTTGATTCACTTCAAAACGCACGTCGAAGACGGACAAGATACTCATTGCTTATCGCGTCAATGGGTTGCTCGTGCGGCGAACGGCACTGAACGACGTCGCGGCCCTCGAGCCAAGCCCCACGCGTCAACATTGGCACCCAATGCGGCGTGTAAAGCTCATTCCGTCGACGCATCCCATTCAAGCCTTCACCCGCCCTCATGACCCTGCCCACCGGCCCGATCGCCCGTGTCATGCCGTGTTATGGCCCGCCGTCGATGGAGCACGTAGCTGTAGCGATCCGCGGTTCACCCGTTTCGGATGAGCTGCACGAGACAAACTCGAGAGAACGAGAACGACGATGGCGTGGCTCGAAATTGAAGTCGAAACGAGAGGCGACGATGTATCTGTTTCCGCTCGAGGATCCCGGGGCGAGCGTCCTTCGCCACATCGTCTGGACCCCGCGCAAGGCGTCGATGCACTCACCACATTGTCGAACAAAGTCGGCCGCGCCGTACGCGCTCGAAAGGAACTCGACACAGGCGTCATTGAATTGTCTCAGGGCATTTACAATGAAGTCTTGAAGGGCGAGCTTCGCGATATTCTTGCGAGAATGACGGATCCTTCCAAACCTCGAAACGAGGATCCGCGCGAAAATCGGTTGCTCGTGCGTCTTTTCATTCGTGACCGAGCGCTCGTCGGCGTGCCTTGGGAAGCCCTTTGTAAGCCGGGGACGACCGAAGGGTTTTGGGGGACGGATCCGCGTATTCTCTTGGCGCGAGGCGTGAGCTCCTCCGATCCGCTCGTGCCTCGGGAAGTGCACGGCGCCGTCAGCGTGCTCGTCATTGCCCCGGGAAACGAAGCGCCCACGGCTGTTGCGGTGCGAGAAAGTCTCGGTCCGGCCATCGAGACTGGCGAAGTGGAGTGGCTCGAGCCCATTACGGGGCCGGATATCAATGCAAAAGCGCTTTTTGATCGTTTACGCCGGGGCAAAATCCCGAACATCGTCCATTTCATCGGACATGGCGGCATCGATATGAAAGGTCGTCCGTCGTTGCGTTTGGCCGACGACGAAGACGGCGAAGAAGTTTGGATGACGGCCGAAGCCTTGGCGCGCGAATTGACGTCTCATTTTTTCGATGGATTGCGTCTGGTGATTCTCGAAGCGTGTGAAGGCGCAAAAGCAGGCGTTTTTGGAAGTGCCGCCGAGGAACTCGCAAAAGCCGGCGCGGATGCGGTCGTAGCGCATTTGTGGCCCGTGAAGGCGGACGTGGCGCGCATCTGTTCCACGGAAATGTATCGGTCTTTGACGGCGACGGGATCGTGGGGAGACATTGGTACGAGCATCGCGGCCGCGCGCCGAACGATATTGACGTTGGGTGCGGAAGCGTTTTCGCCCATTCTCTTTTTGCGGGGTCCCGATTCGGTGCTTTTTGACTATTCGCGCCGCAAAGTGACCAAACCCAGTGGAAAACGTCGCGGTCGTTCGATGGCTCCGGCGTTACAAATGCTGCTCGACAAACCTCCCTTTACCGTCGTCGTGGGTGATGTCGACGAAGATCGCGAATTGCTCCACAAAGAATTGCTCGCTTTTTTGGAAGAGAATGGCGACAAACCTGATCCCAATGTCGCCACGACCGTCATCACGCAGCGTTGCGTCTTGAAATTCGGCGAAGAAGTCCTGCATTCACTCTTCCAACAAGCCATATCCGTATCGCCGACGGATAAACCCCCTTCGCTCATCGAGGCCATGGGCGCGGTGGTGCCTCCGGGGGTGCACGTGACGCTGCTTTGGCGCCCGCACCTCGAACGGGCCATTGCCGAAAAACAACCCGACAAGACGATTTACGCGATTCAAGTTTCCATGACCGGCAGCAATGCCAAACCGCGGATCATCAAACGGGCCGCGGGGGCGTCGGTTTGGAAAATGGAACCTTTGATGCCCAAGCGATTCGATACCGAGCGCGATATCGTCGTTTTGCGCATGTACGGCGGTTATTCCCCGGAAGCGCGTCCCATCTTTTCGCCCCCCGTGCTCACCGAAGACGATCACATTCACGGTCTGCTCGGGGAAAGACCCCCGCAATGGCTCGAAGAATTGCTCGCCTGGCCTCGAACACAGCCCGGATTGTTTTTGGGATTGTCCGTTCTTTCGTGGCGAAATCGTTTGCTTCTGAGATGGCTGTATGATCAACGTCCCGCGCCCAACGATAGTTTGACCATTTTGCCGCCAAACGTCGACCCGAGCGAACCGGAGATATGGGACACCGGCGGAGGTTTGCCCGGAACGTCACGCATTGCCGCAATCATCGAAGATGCCGACGAATTGGCTCTAGAAATCGAAAGCTTCGCCAAAGGAGCCGCGTGATGGGCAGCAATCCTTTTCCCGGGCCGCAACCTTATCGCGCGACCGACCGCGATCGATTCTTTGGTCGATCGGATATGGCGCACAAGTTGCGGGGTTCCATTCTGGCGACTCGTTGCATCACTGTGCACGGGCCAAGCGGTGCGGGGAAGTCCTCGCTGATGCAAGCTGCGGTTTTGCCCATGCTCGTCGATAAAAATGATGCCCGCGTCATTCGTGTCGACAGTTGGCCCGAAGGCGAAGAGCCGACGAAATGGCTCGCCGGGGCCGTGAGCAGCGAATTGGACATTCACGGCGTTCCCGAGGACGAACCCGCTCGCGAGACCGTATTCAAAGCGGCGCGCAGCGCGGCGCGTGCGTCGTCGCGCCCCCTCGTCCTGTACCTGGACCAACTCGAACAACTCTTGTTTGCAGGACGTACAATCGAAGAAACGCAGCCCTTTTTCGATTGTGTCGAAGAACTCGTGGACATGCCTTTGCGCACGGTGCGGGTCGTGCTTTCCCTTCGCGAGGATTACCTGGGACGATTTCGCGATCGTTTGCGGGATATGCGGCGAATGACGGAAAGCGGTTTTCGTGTCGGACCGCTCAATGTTGCCGAATTGACCGACGCAATGGTCCAAGCAGCAGCGGCCGGAGACCCACCCCAAGAATGGTCCGTCGACGAAATGCGCAGCCTCATGATGCAAGTCCGTTTGCCAGGACAAGCTGCGACCGATGAGGCGGAAGCGCAATCGGCGTATGCCCAAATCATTTGTCGCGCGCTTTTTCAAGAACGTGCGGCCGGAAAAACCATGGACGCGACCGAAGCCGAGCCCATTTTGCGGGGGTATCTCGAATCGACCGTCGCGAGTTTGGGAGAATTGCGCAAACAAGCCGAGCAACTGCTGGAAGATCATCTGGTTGGCGCCGATGGAAGCCGCACCTTGCGCACCGAAAAGGAGCTCGCTCGCGTCTTGGCTCCGGCCGACTTGGCCGTCATTCTCAAACAACTCGAAGGGGCCGCCATTCTGCGCGCCGAAGAGCATCACGGCAGCCGTTATTTCGAGATTGGGCACGATTGGCTGGCGCGAAAGGTGTTCGAGCAGCGGGCCGAACGTGAGCGATTGGCCGAGCAAAAACGTATCGAGGAAGAACAAGCGCGGCAACTTGCGCAGGCGCGGGCGCAACAACGAAAATTGCGGGCCATTGCCGGAGGCTCGGTGGCCATTACCGCGCTCGTGGGGGCGGCGGCGATTGTCGCGTTGATTGCCCGATCCCAGGCCGTTGCCGCGCAAAAACAAGCCGATGTTGCGCGTACGGCGGCCGAAGCCGCCGAAACGAAAGCCAAATGGGAACGCGACGAGGCCGATGATTTGCGGATCATGGCCGGATATTTGGCTTTGCAGAGTCAAGGGGATTTGGCCGGCGCCATGAAATTGCTCGGCGAGGTCAAAAAACCGCAAGAGCGTAGTGGCTGGGTCGAATACGCCAATACGGCGCTCGAAAAAAACGCGTTATTCGCGACGTTGCGCGGTCATCGAGCCGCCTTGCGCACCGCCGTCTTTTCGCCCGATGGGAAATACGTACTCACAGCTTCGGACGATTTCACCGCCCGCGTATGGAACGCCGATGGCACCGGACAACCGCTTGTTTTGACGGGTCATCGAGGTGTCCTGACTTCGGCGGCATTTGCTCCCGACTCGAAAGACGATTCATTACGAATCTTGACGACGTCGGCCGACGGCACAGCCCGCGTTTGGTCGATCAAAGGATCGGAAGCAACGTCGATTGAATTGGCAGGAAAAACGACGGAAGCCGTCGCCGGAGCTTGGAGCCCGGATGGCAAACAAGTCGTCGCGGCGTATTTGGTCGTCGAATCGAACCAACCACCGCGACCGGCAAAAGAATCGTTTGTCGTCCGCACCTATTCGGCAACCAAGCCTGAGGTGGTAGGCGAGTCGACGGACCAGCGCGGTTTGGTCAATGCAGTGGTATTTCTGGACAATACACACGTCATCTTGGCCGCGGAAGACAAAACCGTACGGATTTGGGATGGCGTAACGAAGGGAAAGATCGTCCAGGTTCCCGGAATCACGGTGCCCGTATCGTTTGTCGCGGTAAATCGTGAACGGGGCCTTGTGGTCATGGCATCGGCGGACACGCGCGTGCAGATATTCAAGGTCGGCGCGAATGCGACGCTTGCGCCTTACGCAACTCTCGAAGGGCACGCGCGCGAGGTCTTGCACGCGGCCATCAGCGACGATGGCAAGTTTGTCGCAACCGCATCGGCGGACCGAACGGCACGCGTTTGGAATGTGGAACAGGCTCCCGCGAAAGGCAAGGAAGTCGTTCTCGACAAACACGACGGTCCCGTCAATCATGTGGCATTTCGTCCGGGAAGCGCGAACGTTTTGGCGACGGCGTCGAGCGATCTGCGGGCGCGCTTGTTCCGGCTGGAAACACCGAACGAGCCGTTTGTCCTCACGGGACATGGAGCGCCGGTCAAATCGATTGCGTGGAATCCGAGTGGCGACCGTGTGGTGACGGCGGCGCTCGATACCCATCAAAGCGCTTCGGCCGATCATGCGGCGAGAATCTTCGATACCCAGGCGCTCGAAGGGACGACCCCCTGGACCCTGGAGGGCATTCCCCAGGTAGCAGCGATTGGCGCGAATGGCAAAACCTTCATGGCGGCGTTTGATGATAAGTCGGTAAAGCTGTTCTTGGAACGAAAGTCCTCAACACCGATAACGATCAATGCCAAGTCGACGGAATCGTGGGGCATTGTCTCCGCCGTGGCGGCGGCATCCGGCGGCGCAAAGGTGGCGCTCGCATCCATGGGGAAAGAGGCTCTCGGGGAAACCGTGCTGGCTTCCGTCGATGCTCGCGCCAAACCCATTCGAGCATTACACATTTACGCGGAGAGCAATTGGACGGAGCCTGCAAAGCAATACGAAGTCGAATCGGTCATTCGGCACCTCGAATGGGACGCGACGGGACGCAGGGTCGTCGCCGCCTTGGAAAATTCGACGGCAATGGTATTTCCCTCCGAAGGCGGAGGTTCTCCCATCGTTTTGCAAGGACATACGAATTGGCTGACGTCGGCATCGTTCAGCGGTGACGGCAATAAAGTCGTGACGACGTCGATGGACCGAAAGGCCATGGTGTTCGACGCTCAGGGCAAGGGCGCGCCATTGGATCAATTCGAGCACCCGGGCGTCGTGTATGCGGCAACGTTCGATCCTCCGGGGCAGCGCATTGCCACCGCCTGTGCCGACGGGAAGGTGCGCATCTTCGAATTGGGGAAGAAAGCCGCGATTGCCGAGTTCGACGCCAAAAATGGATTGTTGCACAAAATCACGTGGAGTCGAGATGGTTCACGTATTGCGGTGGCAACGTTGTCGGGCGCCATTGTCGTTTGGTCCCATTTGTCATGGCCGCTCGCGCAGGAACCTCGTCCTTCCGTATTGCAAACGGCGTCTCCGGCGCTTGCGCTTGGGTTTGTCGAAGAAAGCAACACGCTCTTGGCCGTGGCGGCGAATCGGACGCATGCGTGGAAGCTCGAAACCGGGCAATTGAAGGCGGACCTCGAGGCGAGAAATCGAGATTGCCTCGGTGTCGACAACCGGATGTTGTATTTGAACGAAGCGCCTTCGGTCGCCGCCGCAGCGTTTGTCCGTTGTGAACAGGCGCAGAGACACGTGGTTTCCACAGAATCGGCGGGGCCGATTGATCCTGCGAATCTCCTCGTCGCGCGATTGGTCGTTTGGCCGGCGACGGCGGAAGTCGAAATGGATGGCGTACGATTCCGCCGACGTGATCCATTCGTGGAATTGTGGGGCAAAGCCGGCGAGAAGAAAAAGGTGCGCGTCATCGACGGGACGTCGTCGTCCGAAGTGGAGGTGACCATCGAGCCTTCCGGGGCCAAACCTGCGGTGATCACCGTCGAGCGAGGTTTGTCGTCGGGCCGGGACAATGCTCGCGAGCTGCAGCTGGGTGAAGGTGATTTCGACGCACTGACTCCTGATCAATTTCAATAGGCGATCCATGAAGTTAGCAACGGATCAACTTGCGGCGGATGCGATCACTTCGACGATTTTGATCGCCCTCGCCAACGCACGCGGTCGTGGCGATCCGTGGAAAACCTTTACGGAGCAGCATCTTGCTTGGTCGGAGGCGCTTTTGGAAAGAATCCGGAAGATGGCCATGAAGACCCTCACAGAATTTTCGGTTGCGGCAGCGAATGTCGAATTGATGGAGCGAAAAGTGCTGCTCGGTTTCGAGCAGCTCGCGGACGCCATTTGGGAAATGCGTGAACAAGATACGCAGGATCCGCTCGTGGCCATTCTATCCCCGGGAACGCAGAGCTACTTTTTCGAGTGGCCGGTGGGTCATGCAGGTGATCGCGTCGAGGCGGTGGTCGAATTTCTCGAGCCGTTGCTGGCCGAGCAGGGGCACGACGATGCAGCTCTCGCGGAAGTTCGTCCGCTTCTCCCCGAATACCGCGCAGCGTGTGAAAAAGTGCGGGCATTACGAAGCAAACTCGAAATATTGGATAGAATGACCGACAGCATAGCGCGTCGCGGCCATGTTCAATATTCGCGCCTCCGAAGGCGAATGCGTGCCGAGGGGTTCGACGCATTCGATATACGGTCCGTTTTGCCGGACATACCCGGTGGATCCATGACCGGAACGTTGGGATGATAAAAAAGGATGCACAATCATGTTGAATGGGTATGGAAAATCAAGCTGTCGATTTCGATGCAAACTCGTCGCTTCGGCGTTGCTTCTTGCGTCCGCGCCTGCAAGCGCGCAAGAGCCGACGCCCGCTTCGCCAACCGATTCACCGAAGCCGCCGAAAGTGGTGGAAACGACCTCGCGTAATGCGGCCAAGAAAACCGCGGAAGAGCTTTACCAACGCGGTCGTGCTTTCTTCAAAAAAGGACAATGGGCAAGCGCACTTTTGCAATTCGAGGCGGCGTTCCGAGCATTTCCAACGTGGGGCGCGCGGACCAACATGGGAACTTGTCTGGTAAAACTGCAACGATACGACGAAGCGCTCGACGTTTTCGAGTCGGCTTTGCGCGACTTCGGCGATGTGTTACCCGCCAAGTCGAAAGCTTCGGCGCTGGGACAAGTCAACATCATTCGTCGAGAAACCGGGGCCCTCATGATCACCGGCGCCGCACCTGGGGCGTTGATTTTCGTCGGTGGACGATTGCGAGGCGAAAATCCTTTGGCTGCACCCGTGCCCATGTTGGTCGGTGCGCATTGGATTCGCGTCTATAAAGAAGGGTTCGTCGTGTACGAACAAGAGGTGACCATTCCGAAAGGAGGAATGCAAACAGTCGACGTGAAGCTGACGGCACTTCTCAACACCGGACGGCTCAAGGTCGGGGAGGTGGCGGGGCGAAAAATGGAGGTCGTCGTCGACGGCATTCCCGTCGGCGTAACGCCTTGGGAGGGCGAGGTTTCTCCGGGTCCGCATTCGATCGCATTGCGCCCCGTCACCGCAAAAAATGACCCTCGCAAGGGCGTTTGCGATCCCGAAGAAACGGCATTCATTCCCGAAGATGCCGCCGATCCCACGAGCGCCGAAATGGGCACTGAACCGATGACGGTCATTGTAAAAGAAGGACAAACCACTCCGATCGATTTGAAAGCCGAACGACTCGGAGCCGTCGTGCGTATCGTTCCGAATCCCCCGGACGCCGATGTTTATATCGACGGCGTATGGGTTGGCCGAGGGCTCTACATCGGCCGAGCCAAACCGGGAAAACATATCGTAAAAACGAAAGCGGATGGATATTTCGCAAAAGCAGAGGAAATCGACGCGAAGTCGGACGATGAAACCTCGCCGCCGTTGCGTTTGGAAAAGGACGTGAACGCTCCGAAATGGGCTACTGCCGGTCGTTTTTTGCTCGAAGTCCGCGCCGGCGTGCCCCTTGCGCCTTCCCTCGGCGGCGACCTCGATGCCTTGTGCACCGATTTCTGCCAACAAGGCCTCGGCGCCGGCGTCAATGCCACGTTTCGCGCCGGCTACGAGTTTCCCAATGGATTCGGGCTTGGAGGGACGATCGGGTATTTGCGATTGTCGCAATCCCACGTCGGCTTCAATGCCACCCTTGTTATCGACGAAGGTCTGAATGGCAATGTCGACTTGAAGGATCATCAAGGGCGAGCCAATGATGCGACACTTTTTCAGAACTTCATGGTCGGGGCGTATGGCTCCTACAAACTCGGAAATCGTTTTCCCATTCGGCTCGGTTTGGGCGCGGGCTTCATGTACGGGAACGTGACGTACAGCCGAACCGGTACGTTCGACAATCAAGCCGTCGGACCGCTCGAACAATCAGGTTTTTTCCCGTGGATCTACATCGAGCCTGA
>WBZU01000666.1_pt1 | contig 28416 bp, 36 predicted proteins | sample 5204311 | NCBI WGS metagenome assembly WBZU01 (sample SAMN12344359, study PRJNA552823) | activated sludge metagenome | biome: Activated sludge suspended growth; feature: Nitrification reactor; material: Wastewater; isolation source: activated sludge from nitrification reactor of wastewater...
AATGGAAGGTGTCGGTCGTCGCCCTGATCTACCGGCTACACGCCCTCGGCATCTTGACCGACTGGCAGTACCGGAGCCTCTACATCGCGGCATCGAAGAAGGGGTACCGCTCCCAAGAGCCTCGTCCCGCGCAGCGGGAGACCTCCCAGGTCCTCGACAAGGTCCTAGATCACCTCCGTGCTCAGGGCATCACGCGCCGCGACGTTGCACGTTCGCTTCACCTGGAGGTCGAAGACTTCGATCGGCTCGTGTTCGGTCTCGTCATGCTCGCCCAGGACGGCGGAAGCCCGTCAGGGTCATCGTCCCCCGCAACGCGCCCGCACCTGCGGGTCGTGGAGTAGCGCGTGTCCCCTGCGGCGCCCTGCGATCGGGTTGCTCGCCTGACGGCGACGAGAGAGGCAGCCTGACCTGCAAGTGCGCAGCCCACGGAGTCGCCATGTTCACCATCCTCGCCACCCAGAAGCTCCGCGATCGGGTGAAGGCGCCCTTCACCGATCCGGCCGAAGAGCCGTCGACAGCGCTGGGCAACTGGTACGCCACGGCGCTGTTCTGGAAGCCGCAGGTCGCACTGTTCGTGAACGGGGCGACCCTCCTTCCGGTGCTGATGCCGCTGGCTCCCGCGAAGTCGCTCGCCGATCGCTTCCCGGAGCACCTCGAGGCGGTGCTGAACGCGCTCGGCACCGACCCACGCTTCGTCGCCGCGGAGACAGGCGCGACGACCGACGCACGGTGGGCCAAGACCGCGAACCGCAGCATCGTGGGGACGATGAACGAGTTCGACTTCCTCGCGGAGGCCGATCGCGCCCACGAGCGCAGCGAGGACCTCGTGTCGATGGCCGTCCGGCTCGCCGGGACCCCGTGCAGCCCGCTCTACAAGCGGCACTTCTTCCCCGACCGCGAGCTGGCTGCGCTCGTCGCTCCACACCTTCCCGACTGACCGGCGCTCGAAGGCTGCGGGCTTGGCGTACGTCAGCGCGGGATGGCGAACCGTTTGCGTCGGCTGCACGCACAGGCCCGCGACGGGTCCTTTGGGGCGATCAAGGCCGGTCACCGGAACGGCGCCATCGCGGTGGTCTCGACCTCGTAGCGGTGGCCGGGGTTGCACGCTGCCCATCGCTGCTCGTGCTCGTCGAGGTCCCGGAGGAACGCGTATCGCTCGCTCACGACGGCGAGCCACGCGGCGATATCGACGGGCTGGGTGAGGTAGCCGATGTCTTCGGGAACGAACTCGTTCGGATCCCGCTGGCGGAGCACGTCGTCGGGTGAGAGCGGCTGCGTGCCCCGCCCGTCGTCCACCACGTCGAAGTAGACCTTCATGACCCACAGGCGACGCACCAAGGCGTGATCGAGCTGGCGGTCGGCGAACCAGGCGAGGTCGTAGAGGTCACGGGCCAGAGAGACACGCCGGAAGCGGGCGAGCTTCTCGGCGATCGCTTCCTCGATGGCGATGACCGGGGTGTCGGGGATCACCACGTCGTAGCGGTCGTGGATCGGCAGCGGGACCATCGGGAGCACATCGGGCGGCAACGACAGCCGCCGCTGAGAGATCTCGACCCGTGCACCGATGTCGGGACGACCGAAGGGAGTGTCGACCTCCAGCTGAGCGCGCCGCCCATCGCCGCCGAGCTCGGGGACGCGGAACACGAACCCATCGACGTCGACGTCGGCGAGCGCTTCCATGGTGGCGAGCGTGACGTCGTCGTCGGGTGCGTAGAAGTCGAGGTCCGTCGAGAACCGACCCGCCGATCCGGCCCGGAACTTCCGCAGCGATGTGCCGCCCTTGAACACGAGTCCTGCTTCGAACAGGCCGACCGTGTGAAGGTGCGCGAGGGCATGGTCCTGCGCGATGTCGAGCAGCGCCGGACCTCGGCCACCCTTGCGTCCCTGGTAGTGGCGGGCCAGGTGGCCCTCGGTGATCCTCATGGCTTCACACCGCTGAAGCTCGGGGCGAGCACGGAGTCGACGATCTCGAAGCGCCGATCGAACCGCCCCTTCTTCTGCCGCGGGCCGAGGTAAGCAGGGCCTCGGCCGGGAGGCGCCTGCTGGAACACGTCGGAGGCTGCGGCTTCCTGGCCTCCCGTCGCGAGCAGGTAGCTCGCCCGTTGCCATGCCGCCCGGGGGGCACCCACGAGCGATCGGGCGACCGAGTCGGCGTCGGCCTGCGACACCGCGCGTGCGAGCCACTCGCCGACGTTCGGCCAGTCATGGAAGCCATCGGGTCGCACCGCCATCCCGGCGAGCAACGTCTCCACCCGCCAGGTCGGGAGCCCGTCCACCGGCGCGATCGCGTCGTCGCTCACCGCCAATCGCACCGCGCGCCAGTCGCCGAAGGACTTCGGCACCCGGCGGCCAGGTGGAACCCACAGCACCTCGCGGTCCGGGACTCGTCCGGCCAGGCCGAGGGCCACTGCGGCCGACTCCATCGCCAGGGCGCCCCTGAAGCCGACATCGACGGCGAGGGCAGCGCGCAGTTCGATGTGCCGGTCGCCAGCGCCGAAGCGGCCGGCGCGCGCGCCGGGGACGAACTCCCACGCTCCCTTCGTCCGTAGACCGATCAGCCAGCCCAACCGACGAAGGTCGTACGCGAGCTGTTGCCCATCGGTGTCGATCCCGTGGTCCTCGGCGCGGCGTGCGAGGGTGTCAGCAGTGACGACGCGCGGCTGATCCAGTTCCAGCGCCTCAAGCACCGGAGCCAGACGGGAGGGGATCGACCTCGGCTCATCTGCTGTCATTGGAACACCTTCCTGGTGACAGGGTATCCACATCAGGGTCTGAGTGCCAGCGATCTGGCAAAGTTCCGGTGCCTCGCGACCTCCACTACCAGTCTTCGGTGGCGGCGGTGACGGTGGCACCGAGGTCGCCGCAGACGCCGATGTGGCGGCTGAGGGTGAATGCTGCGTTGGCGTGTCCGAGCAGCGTGGCGACCACCGCCGGGTCGAGCCCGACGTCGAAGAGCAGCCAGCACGCGGCCACGTGACGCAGGTCGTGGGGATGCCACACGGCAGCCGTCTTGCGTTTCATCGGCCAGCCGGCCGCGCGGGCAGCGCGCGCCCAGACCCGCTGGAACCAGCGCCGGTTGGCGAAGTCGCCATCACGTCCTGGGAACAGCAGACCCTCGGGTCCGCGCTCGATCTCGGCCCGGCACGACCACGCCTCAAGCGGCTCGACGAGGCTGGCGGGGAACGTCGTCACCCGGTGCTGGCGGTTCTTGGTGCCCTTGACGGCCAGTCCCTGGCATGACTGTTCGACCGCTCGATGGACCCGGATGACTCGCTGTGGGTCGAAGTCCACGTCGACGGGGCGGAGCGCGATCAGCTCGCCCCAGCGCAGACCCGAGCGGTGCTTCAGCCGCATGGCGAGCGCCCAGTCCGGGTGCCCGGCGGTGTCCAGCGCCTTGAACCTCCGGTTGCACTCCTCGTCGGTTGGCAGCGACGAGCGTGGGACGAACCCGAGCACCTGGCCCTGGACCTCGGCACTGAGGTTGCAGCGCACGAGCCACATCGGGTCGGCGTCGCGGGCCAGCCACCGGTTCTTGTGGGCGAACGTGACCAGTGCCCGCATCGACGATGCCGGCGTCCTGCACCGTCGAGGCCGCGAGCTGCTTGCGGGCCCGGTCGAGAACGGCCTCGGAGTCGGCGGGCGACCACCCGGTAGCGAGGCTCGGCCGTAGTGGGTGCGTAGGTGCGGGTGCCGAACTCGAACGACACGAGGGGCTTGCGGTAGCGACGGCTGCCGGCCGTGTCGGAGCTTCCTCCTTCGGGCACGAACGCCCAGAGACAGAAGGAAGCTCGACGACACCAGATCACACACCCGGGAGCTTCGACGGGTTGTGCCCAGATTGTGCCCACCTCGATCCCGCTAGATCAACGGATCAGACGGCGAGAAGCCTTGTGCGGCAAGGGCTCTCGCGTTGTCGTCGGCAGCGATCGACAACGACGAGATCGTCGTTGCCGATCCCTCTCAAGGTGGCGGCACGGGTTCGAATCCCGTTGGGGGTGCCACGCACGAAGCCCCTGGTGGTCGGATATCGCCGACTCAGGACCTTCAGACCGCCACGATCACCACGTCATCGGCGGCGCCGGCGAGGGGCCCGAGATCGCCGGGGTCAGCGGTGATCACGGTGCCGCCCGGCTCGGCGAGGGCCACGACCAGCGCATCGACCGCCGAGCCTCGTCGGGCTGCGGCCCGGAGGACCCCGGCCCGCCTGGCCGTCGCCTCGGTGACGATGGGATCGACGTCGCAGGTCTTGAGGAACCGGTTGACCATCGCGTCGGTTCTGGCGCGGCCCGAGGTCGACTCCGCCACCACCACCGTGGGCACCACCGGCGGCCACACGCCCTCCCGCTGGAGCGCTTCGATCAGCGCAGCAGCACGACGACTCCGGGCGCTCAAGCGGCTCAGCCCACCGGAGTCGAGGACGAGCACGATCAGCCCGCTTGCGTCGCCGCGCGACTGCGGATGCGGCGGGCGATCGCCGATGCCCGGCGATGCTCGGCGGCGCTCGGCGCCCCCACCTCGTCGATGAGCTCGGCGAGGTAGCGGTCGGCCTCCTCGTTGAGAAGCTGGCGTCGCACCTCGGCCTCGACGGCACCCTGGAGCAGCTCGGACGCCGGCAGGCCACGCTCCTTCACGGCTCGGTAGAGGTCGTCGGGCAGGTAGACCTGCATCCTGGGCATACGCCTGATGCTACGCCTAGGGAAGGTGGAGGCCGACGGCGCGTCCCCCCAGCGTCGTCCGCCGAGATCGACTCCTAGAGCCAGAGGTCGCATCCCCCCCGCCAGGACCTCCCGCTAGGGTGCCGGCGCACACGAGCGGGGAGACGGGCATGAAGAAGTGCTTGGTGTTGGTGGCGACGTTGGCGTGCGGGGTCACCCTGCTGGCGGCGCCGGCGGATGCAGCGACCCTCGACGGGGCGCTGAGCTCGTCGTCGATCCTGCTCGGGCAACCGGTCAGCATCTCCGGGACGGTCACGCCGGCTGAGGCCACGCCTCGTGTCGTGATCCAGCGGCGGATCAACGGGCGCTGGTACGACCGGCTCACCGCGCAGGTCGACCCGGAGACCGGCGCCTACACCGCGTCGATCACGCCCAGCGGCGCCGGTGCCTACGAGTTGCGGGTGCGCACCGCCGGCGGCACGGTCACCACCGCACCGATGACGCTCCTCGTCTGGCCACCGACGGTCTCTGCCTCGCTGTCGACCGCCACGACGACGGCGGGCAGCACGGTGTACGTGACCGGCACGCTGCGCCCCGCCGCCGCGGCGAGCCAGGTCACGCTCCAACGCTCCACCGCGGGCGGCTGGTCCGACCGAGCAACCGCCTCGGTGGACCCGGCGACCGGAGCGTTCCGCATCTCGGTGACGCCGAGCCAGGTCGGCACCTACCTGCTCCGGGTGCGAGCCAAGGGTGCGTCGGTGAACAGCGCGGTGCTGACCCTCGTCGTCCGCCGCCCGACGCCCGTCACGCCCACGACGCCTCCTTCGCCACCGTCGACCACCCCCACCACGACGCCGGCGACCACGCCGAGCGGGAACTGCAACCCGAACTACACACCCTGCGTCCCGAACGCCTCGGACGTCGACTGCGCCGGCGGATCGGGCAACGGCCCTGCCTACGTCGAGGGCCCGGTCCGGGTGATCGGTGTCGACGTCTACGGCCTCGACGGCAACGACCACGACGGCATCGGCTGCGAGTAGCGCCGAGGCGACGAACGGCCCCACCGACGTCGAGCGGCGTCAGCAGGACGACCCGGCGACGAGGTCGTCGGCGAAGCGGTCGCCGGCGGCGGCGCAGGCCGGCGACTGGCCGTACGCCCGGCCTCCCTGCGAGCACCAATGTGCGCGTCACGGGCGACGCCAGCACGTTGGCGTCGAGGAAGACGACGGTGTCACCCACCGAAGAGCTCGGCCTCGATGCCCTCCGCACCGGTCGCCGAGTTCGACGACGGCATCACCTCCACCGACGTGACCACCGATCCCGCCACCACCTGGAGCTCGGACAACGGCGCGACCGCGGTCGTCAACTCGGACGGCTCGGTCCTCCTCGGCGCCCCCGGCGTGGCCAACCTCACCGCCACCTACGGCTCGGCCACGAGCAACACGATCCAGATCACCGTCTGATCGACTCCCCCCGACGGGCGAGGTCGTCGGCGAAGCGGTCGCCGGCGGCGGCGCAGGCCGGCGACTGGAGGTCCCACAGCAGGAAGTTGTGGACCATCCCCGGCTCGCGGCGGATCGTGACCGGGACGCCGGCGTCGACCAGCCGGTGGGCGAACGCCTCGCCCTGGCTGCGCAGCGGGTCGAGCTCGCAGGTGACGATCGTGGCGGGGCACAGGCCGGCGAGGTCGGGCTCGTGGAGCGGGCTGACGTCGGGGTCGGCCCAGCGGGTGCGGTCGGGCACCCACTGCTCGTTGAACCACGCCACGTCGGCGGCGTCGAGCCCGAACCCGTGGGCGAGGTCGACCATCGTGGCGTCGGCGGCGGCGAGGTCGGTGTTGGCGTAGGCGGTGACCAACCGATCGGGGGCGGCGGCGCTGCCCCGGGTCCGGAGGGCGGCCAGCGCGGCCAGCGCACCACCGGCGCTGTCGCCGGCCACGGTCACCGACGCCGCGCGACCCCCGAGCGCCGCCGGTGCATCGGCCAGCCACTCGAGCACGGCGACGGTGTCGTCGATCGAGGCCGGCGCAGGGTGCTCGGGCGCCAAGCGGTAGTCCACGGCCACCACCACCGCCCCCGACCGCGCGGCCATGCGCCGACAGGCACGGTCGTGGGAGGCCAGGCCGCCGATCGTCCACCCGCCGCCGTGCAGGTACACGACCACCGGCCGCCCGTCGATACCCACGGGCGCTCCCGCCGCGCCGGCGGGGTCGTAGGCCCGCACCGGAGGCCGGCCGGCGGCCGCACCCAGGTCGAGCGTCGCCATCGCCGGGCCCGGGGGCCGCTGGGCCGACCGCTCGTCGGTCATCGCCCGGAGGGCGGCCACATCACCCGAGGCGCTCATCGGGGGCAGGGCGGCGAGGGTGCCGACGAGGTCGGCCAGGGCCTGATCGGCGAAACGAGGAACATCAGCTACGTTGTCCATGTGCCCATTATTAGCCTCTTGCACAGCTTTTGCACGCGTCGGACCTCCGAGGAGGGCGCCGACCGTGGCCGGCAAGCGTGACCGCACCCGGGCAGCGCTGCTCGAGGTCGCCCTCGAGCTGTTCGCCACGCAGGGGTACGAGCAGACGACGATGACCGACGTGGCCGAGGCGGCGGGCGTCGTCCGCCAGACCGTGCTCAACCACTTCCCCCGCAAGGACGCCTTCGTGGCCGCGTGGGGCGAGCGGCGGCGCGCCGAGCTCGACGCCGCCGGGCCGCCGACGACCGACACCGCGACGGCCACGATCGAGCGCCTCTACGACCACCTCGCCACCACCAACGAGCGTGAGCGCGCCCTGACCGCCGCCCTCCACGCCGCCTACGACGCGATCACCCCGCAACGCCCGGTGCCGGCCGCGCTGGTGGCGGCGATCCGTCGCGGCCAGGCGACCGGCGAGCTCGACGACACCACACCCGCCGCGGTCATCGGAGAGGTGCTCACCGCCGTCTACTTCGACACGCTCAGCCGCTGGCTGGCCCTCCCCCCGAACCGACGCCTCGCCCCGCTCCTGCGGGCTCGCACCCGTCTCGTCCTCGACGGCCTGACGCGCTGACCGTGCCGGTCACCGGCCACGTCGAGACGTGAGCCCCGAGAGCGCGGTGATCACCCGGTTGACCGGAGCGTCTCCCGCCGATCCCCGCACGGTCTCGGCGAGCACGACCGACGGGATGGACACCTCGACACCGGCCTCCCGCGCCGCTACTCGACGGACACCTTCACGTAGTCGCCCACGACGACGAAGCCACCGTCGTTGATGGTGACGAGGCCCACCGCGTAGGCGCCGCCGTACATGGGACCGGAAAGCCCGAACGAACCCACAGCCTCGAAGCCGGCATCGCCGACGGTCTGCAGGACCTCCTCGGAGGTGTCCGTGCCCTCGGCGTCGGTAGCGATCAGGTTTGGCTCGCCGGCGAAGATCGCGTGCGGGTGTCGGTCCGCCGGCGCAGCCCGTCCTCTTCGAACGGTTCTGCGCCGGCACCGTTGCCGACTTCAAACAGCCTGTTGGATCCGTCGTTCGTCATGGCCAACATCCGGGAAGGGAGGCAACCCGAGCAGCCTCCGGCGTTCAGGGAGTTGATCGATCACCAGGTGGCTACCCGGCGCCTCGAGCAATCGATAGAGCTGTGCGCGAGTCGCGGCCGTCCGCACGTTCTCCGACGCCGTCACCACGAGGTACCGAGCGGAGAGATCACAGGCACGCACATCGTCGACGATCGCGTCGACCTTGGCCGCGGTCGAGGCGATCGACCGGAGCCACTGCGCTCGGAGCACCTCATCCGCCCCGAACGACTGCTGGCGACCACGCCGACCTGCCGGCACGAGCCACCCTCGCTGCACCCACTCATCGAACTGCGCGTAGGTGACGCCGGCGGCCTCTGCCGCATCAGGCTCCGACAGCAACGGAATCGCCCGACTGTTCTGGAGTGCCTCCTGCCAGCGCGCATCCTCCAACTCCTCGAGGCTGTTCTCGACGAGCAGTGCAGCTACCTGTGCCGGCCCGACTCGACGACCCGATGCGCCGACCTCGTTCGCGATCTCCCGGAGTCGCGACCAGCTCTCCTCCTTGAAAGGAACCTGGCGGCTGACCTTCCACGAAGGGTCGGTCGGACGGCCGCCGCTCGAGCGCAGCCGATCGTTGAAATCCTGGCGAAGCGACAGCATGTCGAGCGGACCGCCGATCTTGCGCTGGCCGACTTCGACCACACGAGCGGCGCCGAGGCCTTCGGAAAGCTTGGCCTTGTCCTCCTGCTTCATGTCGCTCCCCCTTCGTCGTAGTCAACGATTCCGAAGTACGTGCCGTCGATGACGATGCCGATCTCGCCCTGGTTGGCGTCCCGGCCCATCCGGCACAGGAACTCCCGAAGCCGCTTCACCACGTCGGGGTCCTGGAAGGCGTCGTCTGGCACGTACGAGGTGACCATCTGCGTGTCGTCGTAGACGAGCTCTCCGTCACGCTCGTCGTCCCGCCATACACCTCGACCCGGCGGGAACGCAGTCGCCCCGCGGAACAGCCGGCCGAACGTCGCCAGGGCTTGCTCCGCCCAGTACGCCTGGTCGATCGGCTGGCCGTCCCGGTCCACGCTCGGCACGAAGAAGCGTCACCTGGTCCACGCCGGCCGGTGGACCAGCGCCGAGCGCTTCGTGCAGATCGGTCACGACAACTTTCTATATCGAAAGTCTGCGGAACGCAACGCGGTTCTCACCCCGACCAACTCGAGGGCTTCGAACCCGAGGCACGCCACGACGCCGACCGCTGCCGCCGCCGCGAGCCCGCCGACCGACCGTTCCCGTGGCGGCGACCCCGCTGTCCGACTGCTCATGCCATCCATCGTCAGGCGGTCAGACGGACGAGGAGGAGGCCGATGACGAAGGCGGCCTCGACGGGGACGGCCATCTTCGGGTAGTCGGCGCGCCAGGAGCCGTCGACCGCCGTGGTGACGAGCCGCACGGCGAAGACGGCGCCGGCGAGGAACAGGACGCCGGTGAGCGCGGGCACCACCTCGTCCTGCGACCAGAGGTAGGCCAGGAATCCGGCGAGGGCGAGCGAGACGGCGCCGTAGTAGCAGCGGACCTCGGCCCGCCCCGCCGCCTCGGTCCACCGCAACCCGAACCGCTCCACCAACTGCGGTCGGGCGAGGAAAGCCAGGCCGAACCCGGCGAAGTAGGCGATGGCCCCAGCCAGGGCGAGCTCGGTGGCGCTCATCGGCCGAGCGTAGGAGCGACCGCGGGCGGCAGGGCGGACGGAGGGCACCCTCGCGGTGCCGCTCGTCGCCAAGACGGGGGCGAGCCGGCCGCTCGAGACGCCACCTACTCCGCTTCGAGCGGCGGATCGGTCGCCAGCGATGCGATCCGTGCGAGCTCCTTCAGCGGAAGGAACAGATGCAACGGGTCGGAGGGCGACGCCTCGAAGCTCCTCGCCTGGTGGAGGTACCACGAACGAGCGGACTCGTCGCGAGCATGGATGAGGAGAGCGCGGAACCCGACGTCGCTGGAGATGCGGGCCACGCGGAGCAGCGCATCCACCAAGAGGCTTCGCCCGAGGTGGGCGCCCTGCTCGGCTCGATGCACGGCCATCCGGCCGAGCAACACGCACGGGATCTCGGTCGGCGCGCCGCCCTTGGTCAGCCGGGTCGGCACTCGACCCTTCTCGACGCCCGCCGAGGACAGGGTGTAGTAGCCGACGACGTCGTCGCCTCGGGCGGCGACGAAGACGCGGGCGTTGCCGGCCCGATCGTTCGACCAGGCGAAGCGACGGATCCAATCGTCGAGGTCATCGGCCCCGCACGCGAAGGAGTCGACCCGGTGGTGCTGCTCGATCCGGACGGGCCGGCTGATGGGGTGCCCGACCGCACCGCCGTTCATTCCGGGCCGAACACCGTCGGCGCCCGCAGGAGGTCGAGGAGATCGCCCGGGTAGGCCACCGGCTGGTCGAGTCGTCGATCGAACGCGTCCCACGTCTCGTCGTCGACCACGAACCAGCGACGGTCGGCGAGGACCCGCTCGGCCTCCTGCACGGTCGCGTCGAGGACGAACTCGGTCTCGGACTTGTGCACGGCGGTGGCCGCCGACGCGATCACCTGTCGCTGCCGCGCCGACATCCGCATGTTGAACCGCTGGTCGCGCGGCGGACGATCCGTCGGTGCTGCCGAGTGCTTCGGTGCCATGGGAACTCCCGGGATGGGCCGCTGCCGCAGCCGTGGTACGCACAACGTATGTCTCTCGATCGTCGAGGACAACTGCGCATGCCTCGATGCTCGTCCGGATCGGCATCGGCCGGCCGACCCCACGGCTACGGGGCGACGAGGTCTCGGGGCTCGCCGCCCACGCCATCGTTGATCAGTTGCACGACGTGCCGGAGGACGGGCAGGCGGACGATCCAGCTGACCACCGCCCACGCGAGGTTGACGTGCTCGAGGCTCCGGCCGACGCCCGCCACTCCCGACTCGCGCACGCCCGGACGCTCGTAGGTGATGCGCCGCAGCGGGTGCCGATGGGACTCGGCCGCCCGCACGATCACCGCCGGTGATCCGAGCTGACCGAGGCGCCGGCCGGTGCAACCACCTGGGAGCGGCACCGTCTTGCGACGCGTTCGCAACAAGGTTGGGTCCGTGGCACGATGATGCCGATGCACATCCCGGACGGGTTCCTCGACGCGCCCACCTCGATCGGCGCCGGCGTGGTGGCCGTCGGGGGGCTGGCGGTGTGCCTGCGGCGCAGCGATCTCGCCGCCGATGATCGGCTGGCGCCGCTGGCCGGGCTGACCTCCGCGTTCGTGTTCGCGGCCCAGATGCTCAACTTCCCGGTCGCCGCCGGCACGAGCGGGCACCTGCTCGGCGGGGCGCTGGCGGCGATCCTCGTGGGGCCGTGGCTGGGCGCGATCTGCGTCGCGGTCGTCCTGCTGGTGCAGTGCCTACTGTTCGCCGACGGGGGCCTGAGCGCGCTCGGGCTCAACGTCGTGAACATGGCGCTGGTCAGCGCGCTCGGCGGGTACGCGATCTTCCTCGGCCTGCGGGCGGTCCTGCCCCGGACCCGCGGCGCGGTGGTGGTGGCCTCCGGGATCGCCGCCGGCCTCGGCGTGGTGCTGGCCTCGCTGGCCTTCACCGTCGAGTACGCCCTCGGCGGCACCGGCGGGGCGTCGGTGGCCACCGTGGCCCGGGCGATGGTGGGCGTCCACGTCCTCATCGGGATCGGCGAGGGGGTGATCACCGCCCTCGTCGTCTCCGCGGTGCTGGCCAGCCGGCCCGACCTCGTCCACGGCACCCGGGATCTCGTCGAGGCGCCGCCGCCCGCAGAGCGACCCGAGTCGATGGTCGGTGCGTCGTGACCGCCCGGCGGTCGATCCTCGCGTTCGTGCTCGCCGGCCTGGCGGTGGCGATCGGCCTTGCCGTGTTCGTCAGCCCGGAGGCGTCGAGCAAGCCCGACGGGCTGAACAAGGTGGCGATCGACCACGGGTTCGACCACCGGGAGACCGCCCACCGCTCGGCCGACCTCCCCACCGCGGGGTACGCGGTGCGAGGGGTCCGCAGCGAGCGGTGGAGCACCGGCCTCGCCGGGCTGATCGGCGTGGCGGTGACCTTCGCCCTCGGCGCCGGCCTCGTGCTGGTGGCCCGCAGGAGCACCGGCCGGCGAGCGGCGCCCCTCGCCGCCGACCCCGCCGGCTGAGCGACCGACCGTGGGCGGGCGCCACGCCCCCGACCGGGCGACCTCGATCGCCCGCGTCGCGTCCCCGGTCGATCGCCTCGCGCCCGAGGCGAAGCTCCTCGCTCTCTTGGCCTACGTGGGTGCGGTCGTGCTCACCCCGCGCACGGCGATCTGGGCCTTCGGGCTCCACGCCGTGGTGGTGGCGCTGGCCGTGGGGGCGGCGCGCCTGACCCCGGCCACCGTCCTGCGCCGCCTCGCCATCGAGGTGCCGTTCGTGGCCTTCGCCGTGGCGCTGCCGGTGGTGGGCGGCGCGCCTCGGACGGCGATCGGGCCGTGGACCGCGTCGGTGCCGGGGCTCTGGGCGGCGTGGTCGATCCTGGCCCGGGGCACCCTCGGTGTCGCCGCCGCGTCGATCCTCGCCGCCACCACCGGCCCGGCCGACCTGGTGGTCGGGCTGCAGCGCCTGCGGGTGCCGGCGCCGATCGTGGCGGTGCTGTCGTTCTTCGTCCGCTACCTCGACGTGGTGGCCGACGACCTGGGTCGCACCTCGGTCGCCCGGGCGGCGCGGGGCGGCGGCGACCGGTGGCTCTGGCAGGCCCGAGGCGTGGCCGCCGGCGCCGGCGCGGTGTTCGTCCGCACCTACGAACGGGGCGAGCGGGTCCACCTGGCCATGCGGGCGCGGGGCTTCGACGGCCACCTGCCCGACGTCGCCGCCGCCCTCGAAGCCCTCGATCCCGCCGACCCCGCCACCGGCAACCCCGTCGGCGCCGAGCCCACCGCCACCGCGGCCAACCCCACCGCCACCGGGCGCCGCACGGCGAGACGGCCGTCCGCCACCGCCCGCACCCTGCTGGCCGCCCTGCCCGCCGCCTCGGTGGCGACCGCCGTCGTCGCGCTGGTCCTGCGATGAGCGCCCCGGCGATCGAGGTCCGCGGCCTCGAGCACGCCTACCCCGATGGCCAGCCCTCGCTGCGGGGCGTGGACCTGCGGATCGATGCGGGGGCGCGGGTGGCGCTGCTCGGGCCCAACGGCGCCGGCAAGACCACCCTGGCCCTCCACCTCGACGGCATCCTGTCGCCGACCGCGGGCTCGATCTCGGTGGGCGGCCTGGCGGTGGCGCGTCCCAACCTCAGGGAGATCCGCCGTCGCGTGGGCCTCGTGTTCCAGGACCCCGACGACCAGCTGTTCAGCCCGACGGTCGGGCGCGACGTGGCCTTCGGGCCGGCCAACCTCGGCGTCCGGGGCGCGGCCCTGGCGGAACGGGTGCGGGCCGCCCTCGATGCCGTCGGCCTCGCCCACACCGCCGACCGGCCGCCCCACCACCTGAGCTTCGGCGAACGACGGCGGGCCGCCATCGCCACCGTCCTGGCCATGGAGCCCGAGGTCCTCGTGCTCGACGAGCCCACCGCCAACCTGGACCCCGCCGCCCGCCGCGAGCTGGTCCGGCTGCTCGACCGGCTCCCCCAGACGATCCTGGCCATCACCCACGACCTGCCGTTCGCGCTGGAGCTCTTCGGCCGGTCGGTGGTGCTCGACGGGGGCCGGGTGGTGGCCGACGGCCCGACCGCGGACCTGCTGGCCGACGCCGCGCTGCTCGCCGCCCACCGCCTCGAGCTGCCCTACGGGTTCGACCCCCGGTCGGTCCCCGCCGCCTCGCCCGCGCCCGCCGCCTCGCCCGCGCCCGCCGCCGCGCACGAGGCGCAGGTGCCGAGCAGCGCGAAGTGGGCCGGTTCGAGCGAGAACCCGTAGCGCTCGGCGAGATCGGCGCCGAGTCCGGCGAGCGCGTCGACCGGCAGCTCCTGCACCTGGCCGCACCGCCGGCACAACAGGTGGACGTGGCGGCGACCGGCGAGGTGGTAGCGGGCCGGGCCGTGGCCGTGGCCGACGTGGAGGTGCTCGACCTCCCCGAGCCGTTCGAGCACGTCGAGGGTGCGGTACACGGTGGAGACCGACACGTCGGGCACCCGCTCGGCCACCGCGTCGGCCACCTCGTCGGCGGTCAGGTGCCCGTCGGCCTCCAACAGCACCGCCACCACGGCACGGCGCGACGGCGTGATCCGTCCGCCCTCGTCGCGGAGGCGGGCGAGGATCGCCTCGGATCGATCGGCGGCACCGGCGGTCACGACGCGCAGGCTAGGAGCCCGACGGCGGGCGACCCGACCCGCCGACCGCCCACCCGCCGACGCCGGCCGACTCACTCGGGCGGGGCGAGGGAGGCGAAGGCCCGGGCCCGGTTGAGGGCGGCCAGCCGGTCGGCCGGATCGGCCGCACCGACCAGCTCGTAGCGGTCGGCGTACTCGGCCCGCACCTCGCCGGCGTCGTCGACCAGCCACGGCAGGGCGAGGCGCCGAGGGACCTTCACCACCTCGGGCCGCTCGATCGTGCCGAACACGACGTCCCAGAGCGGGGTGGTCACCCCGTGGTTGGCCATCGGGTGGCCGAAGTGGTGGTGGAAGTGGTGGTGGCGCAACCAGGCGCCGTACCGGCCCCGCGGCGCCCGCAGGTGGGCGATGGCGTGCTGGTACTCGTAGAAGAAGTAGCCGAGGCTCCAGCCCAGGGCGACGCTGGCGCCGAAGGCCCCGCTGATCACCGCCCAGCCCAGCGGGAACCAGGCCACCCACCCGACCAGCAGCATCCCCGCCCAGGCCAGGACCAGCACGTGGGAGAACCGCCACGAGGCGTGGACGTGGTGTTCGAGGTGCTCCCGGCTCATGATCCCCCGCCCCCGCAGGCAGTGCATCGCGAACCGGTGGAGCAGGTACTCGGCCAGGTTCCAGAGGAACGCGCCGAGGGCGAACCCGCCGAGGAGCAGCGCCAGATCCTGAACCACGTTCAGGATGCTAGCGCCGCCCCTCGTCGCAGGCCGGGCCGGCGAGCCCTACAGGGCGTCGGGGCCCATCTCGCCGGTGCGCACCCGCATGACCCGGGGCACCTCGGTGCACCAGACCTTGCCGTCGCCGATCTTGCCGGTGCGGGCGGCGTCGCCCACGACCGTGAAGATCCTGTCGACCTCGCCGTCGTCGACGAGGACCTCGATCCGCACCTTCGGCACGAAGTCGACCGTGTACTCCGAGCCGCGAAACGTCTCGCTCTTGCCGCCCTGGCGGCCGTAGCCCTGCACCTCGCTCACGGTGAGGCCCAGGACGCCGGCCTCCCGGAGGGCGGTCTTGACGTCCTCCAGCTTGAACGGCTTCACGATGGCGGTCACGAGTTGGACCATGGGGATCTCCTTGCTGCGGCCCGCGGCGCGAACCGTCGGGCGGGGTCGGGCGCGGCGGCCAACAGGAAGCCGTGCCCTCGGATGGTGTGGATGACGAGCCCCACGGGCTCGAGGCGGACCCGAAGGGTGTGGATGCGGCTGTCGAGGGCCCGATCGCTCGGATGGCCGTCGGGCCACCCGGCGTCGAGCAGCTCGTCGCGGAGCAGGACCCGGCCGGGGTGGGCGCCGAGGAGGTCGAGCAGGGCGGCCTCCACGGCGGGGACCACCACCCGAGCGCCCCGATGGTCGAGGAGCCCGTCGGGGCCGACCCGGACCTCGCCCGGCTCGAGCCCGACCCCGCTGTCGGCCCGGGCGGCGAGCCGCTCGACCCGAGCCTCGAGGTCGACCTCGTCGAGCGGGAGCCGAGCCCAGTCCTCGAGCGGTTCGAGCTCGGGAGCGAGCTCGCCCGGTTCGAGGAGCCAGAGCCGGCCTCGGCCCTCCTCGCGGAGGACCCGCCGCCGGCCCGCATCCCGGGGCCAGCGGAGGACCTCCACGGCGGGGGCCGGGGCGAGGCCGCCGATGCGGCCCCGCCTCGTCCCGACGGCGGTGGTCACCGGTCTCAGACCTTCTCGGTCTCGACGGTGGCGTTGACGCCGACCGGGGTCGGGCTCGACGACTCGCCGATGCCCTGGCCGGTGTAGGTGGTGTAGGCGAAGCCCTGCCCGAACTCCATGTGGTAGGCGGGCAGCCCGTGCTCGACGATGTCGATGCCCTCGAGCTCCTCGTCCCGGGCCAGCCGGAGGTTGAAGCTGCCGGGCAGGGACCGGATGGCGAACATCAGGGCGAAGGCGACGCCACCGACCACCACGATGCAGCTCAAGCTGCCGATCAGCTGGGCCACGAGCTGGCCGCCGCCGCCCCCGTAGAACAGGCCCTCGATCGGGGTGGAGTTGTCGGCGCCGGCCGAGGTCGGGATCCCGTACGAGCCGGAGGCCAGCAGGCCGATCGACAGGGTGCCCCACACGCCGCAGATGCCGTGGACCGGCACGGCGCCGATCGGGTCGTCGATGCGGAGCCGCTCGAGCAGGTCCACGCCGAGCGGCACGAGGATGCCGGCGACGCCGCCGATGATCAGTGCCCCGGTCGGGCTGACCCAATAGCAGGGGGCGGTGATGGCGACGAGGCCGCCGAGGAAGCCGTTGATCGACATGCCCACGTCCCACTTCTTGGTGCGGGGGTAGACGAAGAGCACGGCGACGAGGCCGCCGGCGGCGGCGGCGATGGTGGTGTTCCAGGCCACCCGGCCGATGCCGTCCCAGTCCATGGCCGACAGGGTCGAGCCGGGGTTGAAGCCGTACCAGCCGAACCACAGGATGACGGCGCCGATGGCGGCGATGTTCATGTCGTGGGGGGCGGTGGGGCCGCCGCCGTCCTTGGCGAACTTGCGGCCGAGGCGGGGGCCGAGGGCGACGGCACCGGCGAGGGCGATCACGGCGCCGACGGTGTGGACCACCGTGGAGCCGGCGAAGTCACGGAAGACGATGCCGTCGGGGACGATCCCGTTGAACCAGCCCATCGTGTTGCCGAGCCAGCCGCCCGGACCCCAGACCCAGTGGCCGAAGATCGGGTAGATGAAGCCGGACACGCCCAGGCTGTAGAGGATGTCGCCCTTGAAGCTGGTGCGGCCGACCATGGCCCCAGAGGTGATGGTCGAGGCCGTGTCGGCGAAGGCGAACTGGAACAACACGAAGGCGTAGAACGCCACGGTGGAGCCGTTGTAGTCGACCGTGTTGTGGTGCAGGAAGAAGAACGAGTGGCCGATCAGGCCGTTGCCGATCCCGAACATGAAGGCGAACCCGAAGGCGTACCAGAGCACCCCGCACAGGCACGTGTCGAAGATGCACTCCATCATGATGTTGACCGACTCACGGGAGCGGGCGAAGCCCGCCTCGAGGGCCATGAAGCCGGCCTGCATGAAGAACACGAGGAACGCCGCCACCAGCACCCACACGGTGTTGATCGGGCTGATGAGCTCGGCGGCCTTCGGGGCCGCCTGGGCCGGCGAGGCGCCGGCGGCGGTCTCGAACAGGAAGGCGAAGGCCGCGATCACGCCGAAGGTGGCGGCGAGGCCGAGCATCTTCCCGGCCAGGAGGGCGCCGAAGCGCTTCTGGGTCTCCCGTTCCCTGAAGGAGCTGACGGGGAGGCGCTCGCGCCCCCGGAACCTTCCCGGGGCCCGCCGGTCGTCGAGCGACTCGGCGGTCCCGGGCCCAACACCGGCGGCGAGGGGCGCAAGACCCACCGCATCGCCGGACGACGGCACTCGGAGCATGTTCATGGCGAGGAAGGTACGGAGGGGCGATTTCTCGTCCGTGCCCGCTCCGTGACAGGTATCGGGCAGGGACCTGACGCGTTCCTGTCTCGCCCGCGAAGCCGAGACGTCCGCCCCGCGTGGGGCGGACGGAGGGTTCAGCGCTGCTCGTAGACGACCGGCGCCCGGCCCGGGCCCTGGTGATCGGCGGCGGGGCCGATCTTGACGGCACGCCCCTCGGCGATCAGCTCGTCCACCGCCTTGCGCACCGTGGCCGGCGAGCCGCCGCCGGCGGCCTCGGCCACCTGGGCCAGGGTGAACCGCTTGGGCAGCCGGCCCACCGCGGTCTTGAGGGTGGCCACCGGGATCTGGGGCGCGCGCGGCCCGGCGGCGGCGGCCCGCGTGGTGCGGCGGCCGGCGGCCGGGCCGCGGCGACCGCGGCGCGAGGCCAGCTCGAACCCGGCGCTGACCAGCACGTCCTCGTCCACACCGAGGGCGACGAACGCCTCGACCGGCAGGCCCTCGGCGTCCGCGTAGGCCTTGGCCGACTCGACGAAGCCGCGCCGGATCGCGTCGGTGTCCGCGGCACGGGCCTTCTCGCGGGCGGCGGCGGCGTGGAGCCGGTCGATCGGGTCCGCGGCGGCGTCGAAGGCGGCCTGGGCTCGGTCGATCGCGGCCTGGTCGACCGCCGAGGACGGATCGTCCAGCCAGGCGAGGTAGCGGCGGACGGCGGACTCGGGCGCGGAGGCGTCGGACATGGCGGCCACCCTACCGATCGTCCTCCGCGCCCCTCGGCGCCGAGGCGGAGGCGGCGGTTCCGTGCCCGTCAGGTGTCGAAGCGGTCGAGGCGGCGGTAGCCGAGGAGGCGGCCGACCGACACCGCCACCGTCTCGCGGATCAGCGCCCGGGGCGGGGTGCCGACGTCGGCCGGGGAGATGGCGGCGTGCAGCCCGACGTCGGAGGCGATGTCGGCCAGCCGCTTGGCGTGGGCCGGGCTCGACACCAGCACCACGTCGTCGAGGTCTTCGGCCCGCAGGAAGCGGGCCACCGCGGCCAGCGACTCGTAGGTGGTGCGGCCCTGCACCTCCTTGCGGATGGCGTCGTCGGGCACGCCGTGGCGGCGCAGGTAGTTGTAGCCCGAGGTGGCCTCGGTGAAGCGATCGCCGGTCTGGCGGCCGCCGGTGACCACCACGATCGGCGCCACGCCGGCGTCGTAGAGGTCGAGGGCGTGGTCGAGCCGGTCTTGCAGCGCCGGCGACGGCCGCCCGTCGTACTGGGCCGCGCCGAGGACGACGATCGCCTCGGCCGGTCGGGCGGCATCTCGGGTGCTGGCCTGCCACACCTGCACGAAGGTGCCGAGCACGTAGCTCGCCACCAGCACGGCCACCAGGCCGAGCCCGAGGAGGACCCGGCGGCGGCGACGACCGGCACGGGTGGGCGCGGGCGGCGGCGAGCCGTCGCCCGCCTCGCCGGCGGACGGCTCGGGCCGATCCGGGAGGACCACGGGGTCGTCGAAGCGGACGGTGGGCTCGTCGGCCTTCGCACCGACGCCCGAGGGCTCGGCGGCTCGGGGGGACGCGGCCGGTCCCCGCTCGACGGCCCTCGTCCGGCCGGTCATCCCACCTGCGACCTCGTGCGAGCCAGGCGCGCCAGCGTGCGCTCGCGGCCGAGGGCGGCCAGCGACTCCCAGAGCGGCGCACCGACCGTGCGGCCGGTGATCGCCACCCGCACCGGCGCCTGGGCTTTGGACAGCTGGGGCTCGCCGGCGTCGTTCACCAGGCCGGCGTCGATCGCCGCGGCCCGCACGGCGGCCTCGATCGGCGCCGGGGTCCAGTGGTCGGGGCCGAGGACGCCGAGCCGCTCGACGGTGGCGTCGAGCATCTCGGCGACGGCCTTGCCCTTGGTGATCGCCTTGGTCCACGACGCCTCGTCGGCCTCGGGCTCGTCGACCACCAGGAACTCGATCATCGGCTCGACCTCGGCCAGGGTCCGCACCCGCTCCTGCACCTCGACCGCCATCGTGCGCAGCGCCGCCTCGGCCGCCGGACCGCGGGTGAGGAACGGGATCGCCCGCTCGACGAACGCCTCGGTGGGCAGGGCGCGGAGGTGCTCGGCGTTGACGAACAGCAGCTTCTTCTGGTCGAAGAAGGCGGGCGAGGCGTTGACGTCCTCGAGCCGGTAGCGCTCGACGATGTCGGCGATCGGGCGCACCTCGATGCCGTCGTCGGGCCCCCAGCCGAGCAGCGCCAGGTAGTTGACCATCGCCTCGGGCAGGATCCCGCGATCGCGGTAGCTGGCCATCGACACGTCGTCGCGACGCTTCGAGAGCTTCTTGCGCTGCTCGTTGACCAGGAGCGGGAGGTGGGCGAAGGCCTGCGGGCGCTGGTAGCCCCAGGCGTCGGTCAGCAGCAGGTACTTGGGGGTGGAGTTGACGTGGTCCTCGCCGCGGATGACGTGGGTGATGCCCATGTCGTGGTCGTCGTAGGCGTTGGCCAGGAGGAACAGCGGCGAGCCGTTGCCCCGCACCACCACGAAGTCCTCGAGATCCGCGTTGGCGAAGGACACCTCGCCCCGCACGAGGTCGGTCCAGCCGGTGCGGCCCTCCCGCGGGGTGCGGAACCGCAGGGGGCGGCCGGGGCCCCGTTCGAGGCCGCGATCGCGGCAGTGGCCGTCGTAGCCCGGCTTGCCGCCGGCGGCCTTGTTGCGGGCCTGCACGTCCTCGGGCGTGCAGTCGCAGGCGTAGAGCGCGCCGGCGTCCCACAGCGCCTCGACGGCGGCGAGGTAGCGCTCGCCCCGGTCGCTCTGGTGCACGGGCTCGCCGTCCCAGTCGAGCCCGAGCCAGCGCAGCATCTCGAGCACGTTGTCGACGAGCTCGGGGCGGTTTCGCTCGGTGTCGGTGTCTTCGATCCGCAGCAGGAACTCGCCCCCGGCGTGGCGGGCGACCATCCAGTTGACGAGGGCGGAGTGCCCCGAACCGACGTGCAGGAAGCCGGTGGGCGACGGGGCGAAGCGGACGCGGACAGGAGACGGCACCGTGCCCAACCTACCGGGGCCCACCCGCCGCCCCGGGGAAGGGTTCCCGGCCGGGACCGACCCGAACCTGGCACCGAGCCCACCCCGCCGGCGGGGCGCGCAGGGTGCGGCGGGGGTCAGGTGGCGGTCAGGTGCTCGACGAGGAGGGCGGAGAGCTCGTGGGCGGCGACCTCGGGGATCCAGTGGCTGACGCCGTCGAGGACCTCGAAGCGATACGGGCCGTCGACGCATGCGGCGGTGCCCTCGGCCGCGGTCCGGCCGATGGCGATGTCGTCGGTCGACCACACGAAGAGGGTGGGTTGGGTGATCGGGCCGAGGCCGGCGGCGTCGGTGGGGTCGGCGCCCCGGTACCAGTTCAGGGGGCCGGTCAACCGCTCGGCGGTGGAGAACCGGGCGACGTAGTGGGCCGCGCTCTCGGGGTCGAGGCCGCTGCCCACCAGCATCCCGCCGAACAGGGCGCCGTCGTCGGCGAGGAACAGGTCCTCGGCGCCGGGTTGGCGGAAGGTGGTCATGTAGGACGACTTGGCCGCCTGGTCGTCGCCGTCGGGGCTCGGGCCGGCGTCCTTGGCTCGCTGGAAGGCGACGGGGTGCGCGGTGGAGACCACGGCGAGGCGGCGGATCCGCTCCGGGTGGCGGCCGGCGACGTGCCAGGCGACGGCGCCGCCCCAGTCGTGACCGACGAGGTCGAAGGTGGGCCAGCCGAGCACGTCGGCCAGGCCGAGCACGTCGCCGACGAGGGCCCGGATCGAATACTCGGCCGGATCGGTCGGGCTGGCGCCGGGCGAGTAGCCCCGCAGGTCGGGGGCGACGGTGCGGAACCCGGCGGCGGCGAGCTGCGGCTGCACGAACCGCCACGAGTGCGACGTCTCCGGGAACCCGTGGAGCAGCAGGACCGGCGGTCCGTCCAGGGGCCCGTCGGCCACCGCATCGAAGGTCAGGTCGTCGACGACGAGCGAGAGGGTCTCAGCCATCCGCGCACCCTAGGACCGAGCCGGAGGCGGCGCCGACGGGGGTCAGCCGGCTCGGACGAGGCCGAGGTTGGCGACGAAGAGGAGGGCGCCGGCGGCGGCGGTGAAGGAGTGCCAGACCTCGTGGTAGCCGAACCAGCGGGGCGAGAGGACCGGGCGGTTGAGGGCGAAGAAGATCGCCCCGACCGTGTAGAGCAGGCCGCCGCCGGCGAAAAGCAGCAGCGTGTGGGGGTGCGAGGCCAGGGACGGGAAGGCCATGAGGCCGGCCCAGCCCAACACGATGAACAGCGCGCCGCCGAGGCGGGGGAAGCGCTCGAGCGCCGCCACCTTGAGCACGATCCCGGCGATCGCCCCGCCCCACATCACCGCCAGCGACCACCACCGCCACGGGTCGGGCAGCACGAGCACGGCGGTGGGGGTGAACGAACCGGCGATCAACACGAAGATCATCGAGTGGTCGGCCCGCTGCATGATCCGCCGGGCCCGGGGCGAGCGGGCGAACACGTGGTAGGTCGAGCTGGTGGCGTAGAGCAGGACGCTGGCAATGCCGTAGATCCACGCCGCGGCGGTGGCCCGCGGCGTGTCGGCCGCCCGCACCAGGGCGACCAGGCCCACGATCGAGGCGGCGGCCGCCGCTTGGTGCAGGCGCCCGCGGAACACGGGCTTGGCGATCAGCGGGATCGGCTGCGGTTCCATCGGGCACCTCCTCGGGTCGTTCGTGCTGCCTCGATCGGCGGCGTGGTCGACGAATGAAGGAGTCGACCCTACGCCCGGGGGGCGCGGGGCGGGCGGCGCTGGCCGTGGTCGTCGACGAGGAAGAACACCGACGGGACGTGGTGGCGGGGCGGGGCGACGGCGTCGGGGCCGAACCACCGGACCCGCAACGGCCGGGTGAGCCAGCCGAGCGGGGCGAGGGCGACGTAGCCGTAGGCGATCACCAGGCCGGTGCCGACCGGGACCAGGGCGAGGCCGGCCACGAGCAGGACGAGGGCGAGCACGCTCACCCAGATGCGATCCCGCCGGGGCGAGGCCAGCCAGCGGAACGAGGTGAACCGGAACGACGAGGCCATCAGCAGCGCCGGCAGCACCGCCAGCACGATCGGGCCCCAGCGGTGCCAGCCGAAGAAGTCGCCGTCGTAGGCGAACACCGAGGCGATGACCACGCCGGCGGCGCCCGGGCTCGGCAGGCCGATGAAGTAGCGCTTGTCCGAGAGCGGGTCGATCGTGACGTTGAATCGTCCGAGCCGGTAGGCGGCGCAGGCCAACCACAGGCAGGTGACCGCCCAACCGAGCACGCCGTGATCGTGGAGCGACCAGCGGTACAGCAGGAAGGCCGGCGCCACGCCGAACGAGACGAGGTCCGCGAGCGAGTCGAACTGGATGCCGAACGGGGTGATCGCTCGCACGGCCCGGGCGACGGCGCCGTCGAAGATGTCGAACACCACCGCGCAGCCGATCAGCACGGCGGCGAGGTCGAAGCGCCCGTCCTCGGCGGCCCGCACCGACGAGAACCCGCACAGCATGTTCGACAGCGTGAACGCGCTCGGCAGCATGGCCAGCGCCCGGCTCCGGGCGTCGAGCCGCTCCGGGTGCACGACCGGCGCCCCCGACGGCGACACCAGGTCGAAGCTGCTCCCCCGCCGGTCTCGTCCCGATCGCCGCTCGACCGCCGGCGGACCCCGCCGATCGGCCGCCGGGTCTCGGTCGTGCGGGGCGAGGCCGTCGACCGCGACCGGCCGATCGCCGGGCGACGGCGGGTCGGTGGCGGGGCCGTCGCCGGTTCCGGCGGGCGGGCTCACGACGCCGGGCTCCCACCGCCGGCATCGTCCGGTCCGGCGGAGGAGGCGTCAGCGGTGGCATCGACGGCGGATGCCGGCCAGCGGGCGAGCACGGTCTCGCCGGCCACCACCTGCTGGCGCTCGGTCACCAGCACCTCGACCTCGGGCGGCAGGAGGAGGTCCATGCGCGAACCGAACCGCATCAGCCCGATGCGCTGCCCGGCGGCGAGGTGATCGCCGGGAGCGACGCGGGTGACGATCCGGCGGGCGAGGACGCCGACGATCTGGCGGACGACGACGATGCGGCGACCGCCGTCCACCTCCCGCTCGACGACCAGTTCGGTGCGCTCGTTGCGGTGGGCGCTCTCGGCCCGGTAGGCGGCGAGGAACGACCCGGGCCGCCGCTCGACCGAGGTGACCCGCCCGCCGACGGGCGAGCGGTTGATGTGGACGTCGGCCACCGACAGGAAGATGCCGATCTGGGTCCACTCGCCGGCGGGCGCGTCGGCGGGGTCGGCCGGGCCGACCACCATGACCCGACCGTCGGCGGGGGCGAGGACCTCGTCGGGATCGGTCGAGCCGGGGGCCACGTCCGGGAGGCGATCGGGGTCGCGGAAGAAGGCCAGGATCGCCGCCGGCAGGGCGAGGAGGGCGACGGCGAGGCGGCGACGGCCGGTGAGCGCGGCGCCCACCGCCGGCACGGCGGCGGCGGCCACGAACGGGGCGGCGTCACGGTCGAAGCGCATCGGGGGGCGGATCCTCTCGGCGGCCGGCAGGCAGGTCGCCCACGACAGGGCTCCCAGGGTGCCACGCGTCGGGCGACGCCCCCGGGTCAGAGCGAGAGCAGGGAGCGCCAGTCGGCGGCGTGGCGCTCGGCCACCTCGGTGGGCGTGAGGCGGAGGGACTCGGCGGGGACGGCGTCCACCACCGAGCGCAGCTCCGGGTAGTGGTGGGCGACGAGGTGGACGCCCTCGAAGCGGCGGCGACGCTCCTCGACCAGCTCCGGCGGCGGCGAGGCGTCGAACAGGCCCCAGATCTCCGCCGCCACCCGCAGATCGTGGATCACCGGTGCCCGCCCGTAGAGCGACGCCCGCTTGAGGGCGATCGCCACCAGCGCCGCCTGCACGTCGGCCGCCTGCTCGCCGTCGGCGAGCCGCAGCTCCGGCGCCACCAGCGGGGCCAGCTTGAGGACGTAGCCCTGGTCCGGACCGGGCGAGCCCATGCGGCCGGCGTCACGATCGGGCTGGCCGCCCTCGGTGACCAGCTCGCCGGGCCGGTCCGGGACCCACTGGTCCTCGTAGCGGGGCGGCGAGGCGTAGGCGCGGGGCCGATCGGTGGGCTTGGTGGGGACGAACTCGGGCGCGGCCACGGCGCCGAACGCTACCGCCCCCCTCCCGATCGCTCGAACCCTGACCGGAATGCGACCTCTACGACACCGTTGCGGACGACGTTCGAGGGGGCGGGGGCTCAGCGGGCGTCGTCGGCGTGGAGGAGGCCGAAGACGAGCGAGTCCTCGAGGGCCTGCCAGGAGGCCTGGATGATGTTCTCGCTGACGCCGATGGTGGACCAGGTGCGGGTGCCGTCGGTCGAGTCGATGAGGACGCGGGTGACCGCGCCGGTGCCCTTCGACGTGTCGAGGACCCGGACCTTGAAGTCGGTCAGGTGGATGCGGGCCAGCTCGGGGTAGCGGGCACCGATCGCCTTGCGGACGGCGTCGTTGAGGGCGTCGACCGGGCCGTTGCCCTCGCCGATGCGACCGATGCGCTCGCCGTCGACCACCAGCTTGACGATGGCCTCGGTGTCGGTGCGGACGTCCTCGCCCTCGGCCACGATCACCCGGAAGGACTCCAGCTCGAAGAACTGGTGGCGCCAGCCGGTGGCCCGCCGCATCAGCAGCTCGAGCGAGGCGTCGGCCGCCTCGAAGTGGTACCCCTCGTGCTCCAGGTGCTTGAGCTCGTCGATCACCGCGGTGATGGCCGGGCCGTCGAGGTCGATGCCGATCTCCTTGGCCTTGAGGTCCAGCGTGGCCTTGCCGGCCATCTCCGAGACCACGAAGCGGGTGCCGTTGCCGACCGCCTCGGGGTCGATGTGCTCGTAGGCGTCCTTGCGGCGGGCGATGGCCGACACGTGCAGCCCCGCCTTGTGGGCGAAGGCCGACGAGCCGACGTAGGGCGCCTGCGGATCGGGGGTGAAGTTGACGATCTCGGCGATGCGGTGGCTGGCCGAGGTCAGGCGGGCCAGCCGTCCGGGCGGCAGGGTGCGCACGCCCATCTTCAGCGTGAGGTTCGGGATGATCGTGGTCAGGTTGCAGTTGCCGGTGCGCTCGCCGTAGCCGTTGATCGTCCCCTGCACCTGGACCGCCCCGCCCCGGACGCCGGCCAGTGCGTTGGCCACCCCGCAGCCGGTGTCGTCGTGGAGGTGGACCGCGACCTTCACGTCGTCGCGGAAGTGGCGGGTGATCTCGCGCACGACCGCTTCGACCTCGTGGGGCAGCGTGCCGCCGTTGGTGTCGCACAGGACGAGCGTCTCCGCGCCCTGTTCGGCGGCGGCCTCGAGCACCCGCAGGCTGAACTCGGGGTCGTCCTTCCAGCCGTCGAAGAAGTGCTCGGCGTCGAAGAGGACCCGCACACCGGCGGCCCGCAGGAACTCGACCGAGTCGCTGACCATCGCCTCGCCCTCGTCGAGCGAGGTCCGCAGCGCCTCGGTGACGTGGTACGCCGAGCTCTTGCCGACGATGCACACCGCCGAGGTGCCGGCGTCGAGCAGGTTGCGCAGCGTGGGGTCGTCGTCGACCTTGCCGCGCGGGCGGCGGGTCGAGCCGAAGGCCACCAGCGTCGAGCGCTCGAAGCGCAGCTCGCGCCCGGCCCGCTCGAAGAACTCGACGTCCTTGGGGTTGGCGCCGGGCCAGCCGCCCTCGATGAAGTGCACCCCGAGCTCGTCGAGCTCGTCGGCGATGCGGAGCTTGTCGTCCACGGTGAGCGAGATGCCCTCGAGCTGGGCGCCGTCCCGCAGCGTGGTGTCGTAGATCTCGACCGCCTCGGGCACCCCGGGGTCGCGAGGCCCGAGCTCGGCGTCGTCGGCGGCCGCGCCGCCGTTCGGGTCAGCCGACATGCTCGACCCAGTCCTTGTAGCGATCCGATTGCCCGCGAATCGCCTTGTGGTACTCGGTGGCGATGGCGGTGGTCATCTCGCCGGGGCAGGGGATCGGCCGGTCGTCGACGGAGTTGACCGCCGAGACCTCGGCCGCGGTGCCGCAGAGGAACATCTCGTCGGCGAGGTACACGTCGGAGCGGGCCAGGTTGGACAGCTCGCACTCGATGCCGAGGTCGGCGGCGATCGCCATGACCGAGGCTTGGGTGATGCCCTCGAGCGCGCCGGCGGCCAGCGGCGGGGTGAGGAAGCGGCCGTGGCGGGCCACGAACACGTTCTCGCCGGTGCACTCGCTGACGAAGCCCTGCGGGTTGAGCATCAGCGCCTCGTCGTAGCCGCCCTTGAGCGCCTCGACCTTGGCCAGCGTGGAGTTGACGTAGTTGCCGGTGGTCTTGGCCGCCGGGGGCATCGTGTTGTGGTCGAGCCGGGTCCAGCTCGACGTCTTGAGCTTGACGCCCTTGGTGAGCGCGTCGTCGCCGAGGTAGGCGCCCCACGGCCAGCAGGCGATGGCCACGTCGACCGAGCACGGCAGGGTGCTGAGGCCCATCTCGCCGTAGCCGTAGTAGGCGATCGGGCGGATGTAGCAGCTCGGCAGGCCGCTGGCCGCGACGACGTCCTTGGTGGCCTGGACCAGCTCGTCGACCGAGTACGGCAGCTCCATGCCGAGGATGCGGGCCGAGGCGTGCAGGCGGGCCATGTGGTCGGTGAGGCGGAAGACCGCCGGCCCCTGGTCGGTCTCGTAGGCCCGCACGCCCTCGAACACGCCGGTGCCGTAGTGCAGGGTGTGGGTGAGGACGTGGATCTTGGCGTCCTCCCAGGCGACGAGCTCGCCGTTCATCCAGATCTTCTCGGTGGGCGTGATCGGCATCGGGGTTCCCCTGGTGGTGCGGTCGGTGGCGGGTGGCGGAGGGCGACGGGTGGAGGCGGACGAGAACTAGAGCTGCGAGGCGATGGCGTCGCCGATCTCCGGGGTGGAGGCGGTGAGGTCGGTGGTGGCGGCGCAGGCCTTGCGGATGCGGTCGGCGGCGGCGGTCTCGCCGAGCAGGTCGAGCATCATCGCCGCCGAGAGGATGGCGGCGATCGGGTTGGCCTTGGCCCGGCCGGCGATGTCGGGGGCCGAGCCGTGGACCGGCTCGAACATCGAGGGGGCCTGGCGGCTCGGGTCGAGGTTGCCGGAGCTGGCGAAGCCGATGCCGCCCGAGACCGCGCCGCCGAGGTCGGTGAGGATGTCGCCGAACAGGTTGTCGGTGACGATCACGTCGTAGCGCTGCGGGTCCTGCACGAAGTAGATGCAGGCGGCGTCCACGTGGTTGTAGGCGGTGGCCACGTCGGGGAACTCGGCGGCCACCTCGTCGAAGGTGCGCTGCCAGAGGTCGCCGGCGAAGGTGAGGACGTTGGTCTTGTGGACCAGCGTGAGGTGCTTGCGGGGGCGGGTGGCGGCCAGCTCGAAGGCGTACCGCACGACCCGCTCGACGCCGAGGCGGGTGTTGACCGAGCCCTGGGTGGCGATCTCGTTCGGGGTGCCCTTGCGCAGGAACCCGCCCTCGCCGGCGTAGGTGCCCTCGGTGTTCTCCCGGATGACGACGAAGTCGATGTCCTTCGACGCGTCCACGAAGGGCCGCTGGTTGACGTACTGGTCGAGCGCGAAGCGCATCTTGAGCAGCAGGCCCCGCTCGATCACGCCCGGCGGGACCTCCGG
>WBZU01000667.1_pt1 | contig 28387 bp, 23 predicted proteins | sample 5204311 | NCBI WGS metagenome assembly WBZU01 (sample SAMN12344359, study PRJNA552823) | activated sludge metagenome | biome: Activated sludge suspended growth; feature: Nitrification reactor; material: Wastewater; isolation source: activated sludge from nitrification reactor of wastewater...
TCCCGGGGAAAACGGGCGACCTCCGGCGTATTTGCGCATTGGTGCCGACGGTCAAGAAGGACGGTTTGGCCAACCCGTCACGGTGACGCTGTTCCCCGATCTCTTCAAGGTCAAAGCTTGGGCGTATTTGATGATCGAAGAGCGGGGCCTGAATCGCCTTGGTGGTCGCGATTCGCTGAATTTCAACGGCTTCTCGATTGGTTTCGGCGCGGGATTCGATTTGCGTTGGGGCGCGGGACCGTTGTCCCTCGAAGCCAGCGCGTCGATTTTGCTCGGCATTGGGACCAAACCGTTGGCCATCGCCGGGCTCGTCGAAGTGCGCGGACGATTGCGCTTGCTCTTCCTCACGATTGGCCTCGAAGGCCGCATCACCGTTTTTCTGTCGGAACCGACGTCGTGGTTCGAAGCAGAGTTCTGCGCCGAGATCTCGCTGTTCCTGTTCTCGATTCGCGCCTGCATTTCCTTCGCGTCGGGCAAGAGCGAGCTGGAGCCTCCGCCCCCGGAGCCATGTCCATTGTTGGGAGTTGTCTTGACAGACGCCCGCGGAGGCATCGTGGCGACGGCACCGGACAAACTCGACCAAGCGCCGATCGTGTGGCCCGATGTCGTTCCGGTCGTTCGGTTCGCCGCCAAGTTTGCGGATGGGCGCAAAGACGGCACGTTCCGCACGACGAACCTCGACGAGAATCCCGAAAACAATTCGACGTTCTGGGTCGGGCCGGAAGCCTTGCAATATATGTATCGCGTCGATCGCATCGATTTGGTGCGTATCGATGGTACGTCCCCCGAAACCTTGACCGAGGCTTTGCCCTCGATGTGGTGGGAGCCGTCATATCGACCTGGAGTCGTGGTCGATAAAGCCACGCAGGAAGAAGCCAAAGAAGAAGCGAAGCAATTGGGGCTTTTGTATTGGCATCCCAATCCCGCATGGCGCTCGATTCTCACGGCTGAAGACTTGCCCGAGCCGCTCCCGGGCGGACCGCTCGAAGGGTTGTTCCATCCGCCCAAGCCCGTCGTCGGACCCAAGGATCCGCTGGAAGTCTTCATTCATCAAACCTTTACGGCGATTTGTGGGTATTCGCCCGAGCCCAAGCCGGCGTTCGCGCGCGGCGAAGACGTTGGGTTTTCCCTGTTTGGCCGGGTCAATCTGAAACCACGAGCGCCCTCGCCGGCGCCATTCTCGAGTTACTTCGAGCTCACGGGCGGACGCGTGCTCGCGGGCGACACGCAAACGAGTACGGCTGCGCTCATGGCCTTGGGCGCGACCATGGATCCGGCAAAGACCGTCGGTCTGGCCAATGCTGTGGTTCTTCCGGGATGCACCGATCCGCTCGGGCGCGGCTTGATGATCGATCACGTGCAATTCCAGGGCATGGATGCATGCACCGCAGCGTTTGCCTTGCAATCGAAGCCGACGCTGGAAAGTCCGGACCTGTGGCTCGCGATGCTCAATGAATCGGAGAGCCTCGACAAACACCCGGCGCTCCACGAAGGATTCCCGCTGGGTCGTTTGCGCATTGCGCATTTTGGTTGCGCCAAACTCGGCCGCCGCGAACGGGTGACCCGCGGCGGCGCGGTGATCCGCCCGCTGAAGCATTCGACGTTGGAGGTCGTGAATTCGCGCGCGTGGGGACGCCTCGCGCACATCGAACACGTGCGAGGCACGGAAATCGATCCCGACATGCGCGTTCTCGGCATGAACGACCGCTATTCGTGCGGGGTGAACGTGATGTTTGCCATGAGTGTGCGGCACGTCGTGGTGGATTTGATCGTCGAGCTCGTGGAAGTGGATTCGGTCGACGTTCGAATCTTTTCGCTGCAGGCCGACGGTCAACCCTTGGCCGCACAAGATGTCACGTTGACCAACGGAGGTCGCCATCGCATTGCCGTGTTGGCTCAGGACATGAGGGGGCTGGTCATTTTCTTTGGCCAGGGTGGAGATTGGTTCCTGCGGGGCATTGAAATGCGAGTACCGCCGTGGTTGCCCACGCAAGCGCAGCTCAACCGCGTATTTGATACGCCGAAGCATGACGCGAGCACGAAATGGCCCGTGGTCGAAGGGCGTCGCCATATCTTTGCGCCGTGGGAGGCGTGGACGGTGGAGCCCGAGACGCAAGGCAATGTGCAGCTTTTGCGGGCGCATCCGCAGAATGCCGGACCGTGGTTTGATGTGCGAATTTTACCGTGGGCGCGCGGCCGCTTGGCGATCGTGGGCGTCTCGGCCATTTCCACGGACGCACGAGACAAACAGCGTGAGGATCAAAAGAAGCGTGATGCTTTGAAAGACAGCTTGAAGGAAGCGCCGAAAACGCCGGAAGATGCCGCCAAGAAACGGTTTCTCCTGGAACCCAAAGCCGTCTACAAGCTGGAAATCACCTGGAGCTGGTGCGCCAAACGAAGCAATGGTTCCACCACGAAGTGGACGATGTCGCCGCCATTGCCGTATTACTTCCGCACCGCCGAGGCCAAGCCTCTGCCCGAGCCTCCGATCATTCCGGGAGCGCCCAAACAACATTTCCTCGCGGCCCCGATTCAAGGTGGCATGGGGTATTCGCAAGAAACCTTCGATCCCCGCGGATTGCAACGATACGTGCTGGGTATCGATCCGAATCCCAAAGCTCCGCCGCATTTCCGACACGATCCGCTCTCGATTCATTTCGCCGTGGATTACGTCGAACAACTTGCCGGACGTTATGGCTATGTCCTTCTGCGCGAAGTGCGTCGAACGCGCGCGACCGCGGGTGAACTGCATCCGAAGAAAAACCCTTCCCCGTTGAACAAGCTCCTGGACAAACCCATCAAAGGGCCGTTGCCTTCGTATCTCATGCCGGCGGCGGACAAATGGATCCGCAACGCGATCGACGCGAGTCCGTGTCTTGGAAATGACAAGAAACCGGCGCTCGGAGGGCATACCGAACAGCACTTCGTGGATCTGATTCCGGGCGGCGAATACGATTTCGTCTTGTGTGCTCAACGGACGATATCGAATCAGGTCGCCGAAGAAGTCCTCATTCTGCGCACGCGTTTTCAAGCTTCGAGGTACGAAGGCCCGGAGCATTTGCTGGCGGAATTGGGATTTGATGCCGATGGTCAAGGTGGTCGATGGTACGACGCGGTCGTCTCCACGAAGCCGACATTGCCTACGTCGGGCCTCGTCGACGATGCCAAGGCGCTGGAACAGGCCCGGGGGCTCTTGGGCGTCAGTGCTTCCGCGGCATCGCGTTTGCCCCGAACAACGCTGTTGTGGACAGGTTCCGGGACGAACTATTCTCTCGTCGGTGCGTTGCTCGAAGCGGACGAACCCATTCTGCGTCCAGGCCGCATTGAAGAAATTTCGCTGCAAGCGAAGAACTCGACCATCACGATGAGTGCAAAGACGGGCTGGTGCGACACGATCGGGTCGGTGATTTTGCTTTGGTTCGACGGGCCCATTGCAGCTCCGACATCGGTGGGTTTGACCTTGCAGGTTTCGGAGCTGCGTGTGGAGGTCCAAAGCATTGTGAAGAAATCGATCGAGCGTGAGATATTCCTGGGTGGAAAGCCGATGGCCGCGCTTCAGGAGGTTTTCTGATGTACCTCGCCGACAAACTCTCCTTGCAAGCGCTCGCGTTGGAAGCCAATGGAAGCGGCCCCAATCCAGGGATTGCGCCAGGGATTCACGTGCGGCTGGTGCCGAGCATGCAGCTTGGGTTGCCGGCTGCGCCGGTGCTCGTGTACCGCGTCGAACTCTTGGAAGAGGAAGCGGTGGCGGACGGTATTTTCCGGACGGAAGCGTATTTGCGCGACGCCGAGGGAATGCAGGTACCGTTGAACCAACCCTTCACCAATCGAACGGTGCGAGCGCATCTGGGTGTGGCGGCGGAAGACGCCTGCATTCATGTCGAGGTTCAAGCGGCGCCGGGGAGCCAATTCGAGGTGCGGGCATACGTATGCGCAGGGCCGGGAGGCATGAAGCTCGTCGGCGTACGAAACAGCGCGCCTTATGCATTGAGCGGGTTTGGCATTGATCTCGTGACCATCGAAGGAACCGGGCAGATCACGGGCGTGCGATGGATCAGCCAGCAATCGTTGCTCATGACGCATTTGTTTCCGCAACGCATCTATCCGGTCATGCCGTGGAAGATTTGGAATTTGCCGGCGAAGACGTCGAAGAATTACCTCGGCGTGGTCGACCCTCGAAAACGCGCCCGGGATCGCGTGGTCGCCGGAGCGCCGCCGCATTGGCCCTACGCATGTCGATTGCAACTCGAATCGATGCAAGCCGCGGCGGATGCGGATCGAATTGCCAACGACGAACCTTTGCAAGATTTGCTGTCGCGGGTTTTGTGGCTCGAAGATCCGCGTTCGGAGGTGATCACCGAATCCGTCGGAATGCCGGTACCGCCTGGTGGAGAAAAACCTCGAGGGCGGTATCGACCCTTGGCGCAAATCTTGGCGGCAGCGACAGAACCGAGCGTGGCGCGGTGGTTGGGTTTGGCGGACGTGGACGCATCCCCGACAAACCCCGGCTCGCTGGTGGTGTACGTCATGCGGACCTTTTGGTCGGTGGACAAAAAGAAACTCGTGCCGAGCACGGCGTACCCGGAACAAAGCATCTTCAAGGCGCGCGGGGAACAGCTTGCGCAAAAGGTCGCCAAGTCCGTGGGCGAAGCCATGACGGGTGGATCGGCCTGGTCCGAGCAGGCCGAAGGACGCCGGATTCCCGGCACAGGTGTGCGCGAAATCTTGGACGTCGCCAAACGCCGACCGGGGGACATGGATGTGGCGGAACGATTCATTGCCGCAGTCGTGCGTGCAGGCGCTCCGCCTTTGCCGCCGCCGGAATTGCGAGCGACGCCGTCTGTCGGAAAAAACTGGCGCATCGAACCGAATGTCGCGGAGCCGTGCCGCGTAGCGCTGATTGCCGTCGATGGAGTGGTCGAAGCCGGGGCCTTGGCGTTTGCCCGCACGGAGAGCGGCAAACCCACGGAATTGCTCAATCCCGTCGGACCTGGGGGCATTCAAGTGGGCATGGTGGCGGGAAGTCCGCAAGGCACGGGCTCGACGACCTCGGAACGCGTGATCGTCGACGACAGATGTCCGCCGGGAAAAACCAGTTACAAATTGGCGCAACGTGATTGGGCGGGACAATGGAGCGCGTTCATCACAACGCTGGAAGTCCCCGCAGGCGAACGTCTCGCGCCGCAGGCTCCAGGGCTCAATGTCGTTTATCGACCAACGACGGCAACGGATACCCAATCGAGCACCGGGACGTTCATTGTTGAAGTGCAGCTCCCACGCGATCACGTGCCGGGAGCGTATCCATTGGCATCGTGCAATGTGGACGTGGTGGGCGCCAAGGGCGCGAAGCTCACGTACGATGCGACAAACCGTGTTTGGACGACGACGGACACGACGGCCATTACAACGTTGAGCGACGACACCGCGACGACACGTTTCAAGCTGCAAGGCCCGATGCTTGCGCCCGCGATGCAAGCTCTTGTCAAGGTTCGAGCGGTTTTGATCGATACGGAGAAAAAAGAAACCGCGGTCGAACAAGACGTGTTGGCCGTTGATCCTCGACCGCCGCTGATTGCGCAAATCAACACGGACATTCTTCCGACGTCCCGTCCGGACGCAAGTGGTTTGGCATGGTTACGCGTGGATTTGGCCCAGCTCCCAGGGGTCGCCGCTTATCACGCGTACGTGACGGACGACGGCGTCGCGGCAAACGTCCTGAATACCCTCAACTTGGCGCAGCTCGATTTGCAAAATCGCGCCAACACGATCAAGGCCAATGCGGACAAACTCACGCGCGGCATGTTCGAATTGGTCGGCGAAAGGATGTCGGTGGAAAAGAATGCGACGTCGTTCGTCCACGGGGTTGCCGGGGCGCATACCGGATTGATTCTGGTGCGCATCGTGCCCGAAGGCAGCAACGGTGCAGCGGTGAAGTTCGAGCAAGCCCCCTTGTACCTCTTTGCCGTTCCGGAGGCTCGGCCGCCTGCGCAACCAGGACTCGCCGTGCAATCGATCACGCACGAGGGGTCCGAATACGTGGTGAAGCTGGTCGTGCAATTGGCCGCGGGAGGTCCGGCGGCGGGAAGGGTTCGTTTGCGACGAACCCGTCATGCTTTCGAAGATGCCTTGCGTATGGACATTGTCTCCACGACATCCATACCGACAACATCGGATTTGCCCGTGGTGCTCACCGATCGCATACCCGACAAGGCGGAATGGTCCACCGTGACGTGGGTTGTCGAAGTGCAGAAGCGCGACGATGCTGCTGGAACGTGGAGTCCGCCGAGTGCCCCTGCGCAACAGGTCATCTTGCCTGCGAATGCGCCTGTGCCCGTGACGGCGCTACAGCTTTCGCCGGATCGCAAGACGCTGCACATCGAACATCCCACGGCTTTGCGCCATCCTGCGTTTGTCCTTTCCGTCGCTTCGAATACCCAGGGCGCGGAGAAACGCCCCGTGGGATCGCTCGTTCGTGATGCGACGGGACTGCTTTGGTCCTTTGCGCAGCCCCTTCCTCCTTCGACAAAATTGACCGTGGTCGTTTTTGATCCGCGAAATCGACCCAGTTCAGCCGTGACTCTTCAAGCGTGAGGTTCGCGTGGCAACGTTCGATGCCTTGTTCCAAATGAAAATCGGCCGTTGGTTCGACGAGGACAAACCCCTTCCGGTCGTCGGCGGAAAACTCGAAGTGCAATTGTCCGGCACGTGGACATTCAAGGCTCCCGTGCCGGGTTTTGCGAGCGTGGCCATCGTTCCTGCATCGGGCACGCCACCTTGGGACCTCGCGCCCTTGCGTGATGGTGCGGGCAATGCGGCATTTACAGCAAACACGTTCGTTGTGTATTTGCGTATTCTGCCGGCGGTGGAAGAGGTCTTGGCGGCAAAAACGCCCAAGCGACCGGTCGTACGAACGCTGGCCATTGCGTTGGCTGCACCGCCCGATGCCAAAGACTTGAAGTCCTCGGTGTTCTGGGACCTGAATGTCGGTGGATCCACGACGAACCCGAGCAACAAGGACATCGCATTCATGTACGGCTTGGGCTTGGGCAGCGATGGGAAACTCGTTCCCGGCGACAAACCCGTGCAAAGCATGATTCAAGCGGGCGAAGGATTGCTGAAGGTTGCGAGCGGCGCGACGTTATGGGCGTTCGACCGAGAAGGCCATGCGCTGGATCCCGGGGCCGTGGCGGCGTGGTGGAATGAATTGCTGGCGAGTAATCCGAGCTGGGCTGTTTCGCCTACGGCAGGTACGCAAAAGGTTGCCGACGGACGCACGGTGCATCTGGTGCATCCCAACGACGCGTCCATGACGAGTCCTGCGCTCCTCAAAAAGCTCGCTTTCGACGGTTTGTCTGGTCAAAACACGAGCTTGTTTCGCAGCAGCAAATCGACTGTCTCGGTGAACGTTGCCGCCCCGACGACCGACAAGAATCTTCGGGTCGCAGTTTTTCCTGACGGTTCGTATGGTCCCAAAGCAAATGTTTCATGGTTGAATGCGCCTGCGCGCGATTTCGTACGTGTGGGCGTGGTGGACCTCGAGCATATCCTCGTGGGCCTCGACGCGGATACGCCCTTGCCCACGACGGATCCGCAAAACAATGCGGCCACGAAGGTCGACATTGCGGCGAATGCGATCGATGACGTGACCATGTTGCGCATCAACGCCGACGACGCGCTGAATGCGATCGTGGATGTCTTGGAACGCAAAGCCACGGAGACAGATACGGCGTGGACCGTGGCGCCGGCGATTTCTCCTTCGGCAGGTCCGGTCAAACTGGCACCGCCCGCCGTCGCCGCATTGCCGCCTTCGGTGAGCGTCGAAGTCATGGCGCTCGTGGGTGCGAGTGGGCAAACGAACGGGACTCGTATTCGTGGGCAGCGGGTGCTGGTCAAAGTTTCGGGTTGTGCGGCAGGCGCGTGGGTGCGCGTCTTTCCGCATCGCTTGGACTTGGTGACGGGGCTTCGCACACGAATGCTCGGTGGGGCGGCTCGCGTGACGGGTGAGAACGTTACGAACGCCTCGAACTTCGCGTGGGTCGTCATGACCTTGCCGGATGGCGGTGTTGGTGGCGCGGATTTGAGTTGCGATGTGCTGGTGTATACGCAACGCGCCAATGGTTCTTTGCAATCGCGTGCGTACGTTGATCAGCGTTTTTCTCGACCGACTCCGGTGGCTGGTTCGCCGGTGACTGCGGTTCCGACGGGTGCGACCTGGTGCGTCTGCGAAATGGGGAAAACGGGGACCGGCACGTCCAACATTCCCAAGGTTCCTGCGGGGTCGACTCTGGTGGTTTTGCCGAGTGGCTCGACTCCGGCGACGTTGTTGACGTTGCCGGCGGCGGCCATTCCCAAGTTGTCGGTCGTCGGCGAATCACAAAGCAGTGACAAACTCACGATGTGCGCCCCAGCATTTTCCACAGGTGTCGGACGCACGGCTGCGGATGGCCGACTGGAAGTTGGAGCTCCAACGGCCACGGGTTTGACCGGCCAAGTGGACATCACGCCACGCGATGATCCGAAGAAGACGGACGTTCGATCCATTGCGCCTACGGGCCTGGAGCGGCTCGAGGTGGCTGCATTGCGTACCCGCAACGACGCGACGCAGGGCGTGCATATCGTGGATCATGCAGCGATTGGAGCGGTACCGTTGCTCGCGGCGTTGCATGAGCCGGGTCAGCAACGTTTGGGTGCACCTGGCGCGCCCCCCGCCGAGGTCCATGGAACGGGCGTGCGATTGCGAGGGGCCGCAGCGAGGCTCGTGGCGGAGCATACGCGCAATCGCATGATGACGACGGCCGAATTGGCAAGCCATGCGTGGATGCCGTGGTCGACGAGTTTGTCGCCACAAGGGGCCGCGACGCCGTGGGTAGCCGTTGTGCGCAGTGGAGCGTGTTCGCTGGATATCGAGCCGAATCTGCTTTCGGACCTCGAAACGCTGGTCAACAATCTCGTTGGCGCTTTGGCGTTGCCGAACAATACCTCAAACATCAATACGGCGGTGCAGGCAATTCATACCAAATTGGGATTGCCCGCACCTGCGGCGTCACCGACGGCCGGGCAACTCGCGTCGTTTGTCCGAGCATTGGCGAGTCGCGTGCAATGGGCAAAGAATGGGGCGCGGGAAGCCGAGCGGTCGATGGCGGGTGCGGTCGCGCGGGCGGAGCGATTCATCTACATCGAGACCCCGGCACTCACGCCGACGTCGACGGTCGTGACGCAATTGAAGAAGCGGCTGGCGGATCGCCCCGGGTTGCTCGTGTTGATTGCGTCGTCAGCCGCGCCGCGTTTGGGTTTGCCGAGTTTGATTGCCGATGCCGAACGGCAAATCACGCGCAAGACGATAACCGAATTGGTCACGGCTGCGCCGCGTCGGGTGGTGGCGTTTGCCCCCGTTGCCGCGGGGGGTCGCCCCGTGCGGTTGTATTCGACGACCTTGATCGTCGACGACATGTTCGCGTATACGGGCACGAGCCATTTGTCGCGACGAGGTTTGTCCTTCGATGGCTCGTTGGGAATGGCGGTATTCGACGAGCGGCTCACCTGGGGACGTCCGCGGGAGGTGCGTCGATTCCGCAAGGCACTTGTTGCCGAGCGATTGGGGCTCGTGGACGCGTTGTTGCCGGACGATCCGCAGGATCTCATGGTGCACGTCGCCGACGAACAAGCTCGCCAAGGTGATCGCATTGCGCGGGTTCCTGCGCCAGCGAAGACTGAATTCACACCCGAGGATTTGCAGCGGTATGATCCTTCGGGCGCCGGGCCGCTCGCTTCGGCGGGTTTGGCGCAATTGTTCAATCTGGTGCTCGGGATGCAGCAAGGGGTCGCCGAGACGGAAGCGGTGCTCGAACGTGACGAGCTTGCATTTTCTTCTTGACGCGAACAACGGCCAAGATGTACAAGGGTTTTGCAGGTCCTTAGCGGCGGCGCGTTTACCCCAGCAATGGGGTAATCAATCCTTCCGGGGGCCTATGGTACGCAGCACGGATGCAGGGTTCCCCCCTGCATTGTAACCGAGGCGAGTGATAAAGAAGCGAGCCGCGGCTGCTGCGTATCGTAGGAGGCGGGTTCGACTCCCGCGAATTGATCCAGTGACGCCGTGCGGACCTGCATTTTTTGTGCACGAAGTGCTGAAGCTGAGGGGGCTGGGTGGCGTTTCGGCCATCGGCGCCGATGACCGCGGGGGCGGTGCTCCAAACACCGCTTCGATAAACTGGCGGAGTCGTGCTAATTGAGCGCCGAGTAACCCTTGGGCGGGATCAACGTCGCCATTTGATCAAACGACAACCAGTAGAGCTGATTGCCTTGGAAACTTGCGGGATCGGCGATGTAGACCTCGTGCGTCTGCGAGTTGTATCCGATGATGGTGAAGTAGTGGTAAATGGTCTGGTCGTTCGGATAGCCCGGCGGGTGGTTGTTCGGCGGCGCCACGATATTCGCGACAATGGCGTAGCCCGAATCGATCGAGTGCACGATATCGTTCCACAGCTGATCGCGCTGCTGTTGTGACGGCGGGTCATTGGGCATTTCCACCGTCTTGTAGGTCCCGCTGCCGAGGTAATTGTTCATTACCTTCGTGACTTGGCCGATCCAGTCGGTTCCATTGACCGTCGTGGGGAGCTCGTTGGCCAAGGTCTGTTGGCTTGGCGCGGCAATGCGAGCGGAAAGAGCGATATGGGTGGCGGTCGGGCCGCACCAATAACCGGTTTGTTGCACTTGGTAATCGACATTGACGGTATGCACCGGGGACAGTTGGCAGATTCCGTCGAGGCACAAGAGCGCACCGCAACAGTCCTCGCCGCCGGCCGTCGCGCAGGGCGCGCCCGTGTCACCGCAACAAACTTTGCCGAGCGTCGTCGTGCCGCAAAGCAGCCCCTCGCAACACTCCGAGGTGTCCGTGCACGACGTCATGGCCATGACGCAAGCGGCGGCGTCCTCCATGTTCGGTGGGACCTGCGCGTCGGTCCCCGCGTCGGTTCCCGGGTCTGTCCCCGCGTCTGTCTCGACCCCAGGGCCCGCGTCGGGGGCGCTGCCACCGTTGCCGCCACCGCCGTTGCCGTCACCACCGTTGCCGGCGGGAGCTTCGATCGCCGCGCAACCGACGACGACCAAAGCCAACCCTATCCACCATTCACTACGTTTCCAGGATCTTTGAGCACTCATGAACACCTCGTCGACGCATCGTATACAGCTCGTATACCTCAAGAGCACGATTCGAGGCAAGCGGCCAAAAAACCGGAGAGGTCCACCCACATCGCCCGCCACTTGCCGGTTGCGTTGAGATGGTCTTCGAGCCACTGGGCGCAGGTGGTTTTCCCCGTCTGCCAACCCGCCGTGAACGTGAAGTATTTGTGATCGTCAATCACGCGCATCACTCGACCCAGCCGCCGCTCGGGCGGGAGCATGTAGTGATCGCGGGGATTACACGGGCCGGCGGTGTTGAAACACGGGCGCATGCGCGCGACTGTGGTCTAGGCGAACGAGTTTGTCAATGCGTTCCTTCCGGAGCCGCAGCCAATGCGGTCCGAGATATGAGCCCGCTGCTCGAATTGGTGAACCGCGATGAGCGCAGGCAGGTCGGTTACGAAGTCGTCTACGAACGCGGGCAATTCGACGTGGTCGCTCGTGACGGTCAAACTGGCCATGGGTGCTGTACCGGCTTTCGAGGCTGTCATGCAAGTCCTCGAAAAAGACGAGCCGCACCATTGACGTGAGGCGTCCGAGGTCTTCAATCCGCCGACTTCTTTTCGTGCTCCGCGTGGCAGCACAAATCAATCACGACGGCGCTGGCGACAATCAAAAACGGATCCTCGTCATGCGCCACATCGATGCAATACGAATCCGTAAAGCTGAACCAAGCCTTCGATACCCTCGCGACCGTTTGCCCGTGGCGGCGAAATTCGTAATCGTGGTCGAGCAGGTTTCCTTGCGCTTCCAAATCGTCGGGGCCGGGAACGTCGACGGTGAACGAACACCGGAACAAATTGAAAAAGTCTTTTTTGACGACGGCGAGCACTTGACCATTACGCGTAATCTCATACGCCGGACGCAATGAAAGCAATTGCTGGGAAATCCGTCCAATTTCGCGACCCGAGGCATCCAGAAACGTGAGCTTGTTACCGATCGAAAATACATGCCCGTCGACCTTCGCCGCGACGTTCCCCCGTTCGTCGGTGATGGTGAAGTCGTCCCCCAGCGATATCCAATCTTGTTTCATGCGGTATTTCATGCTGTCTCCGTCCATTCCCGGTCGAACCGCGTCGGTTGCTGGGGCAGTTGTAGTCGTTTTTTCGGAACGTCGCACGGATTTTTTGCGTTCGCGTGACCGAGTGCGGTGAGGCGCCCAAGGGGCCGCGACGAACCAATTGCGCGAACGCGCAAAACCAGCGTGCGCGATGTCTCATTGCCGCTAGTCATTTCGCAAAGATACGCGTTTGGCACAGTGGCTGCTTCTCGAGAAAAGGCCGGAATCAATGGAGCGAACCCCATGACCTCCCGAACGTTCTCCGTGCAATACGGATCCAAAGCAGCGCACTCGGCACTTCTTGTCACTTTGGCGATTTCCACAATGGCCTGTGCGGCGACGAGCACGACGACGACCAAGATGTCACCACAAGGGTTTGTCTCGCGCTATTCGCGTGAAGCTCAAGCCGAAGCAGCACAGCGATTGGCTCATGCCTCGGAAGCGGAAAGAATCGAGAGCCGGCCCATCGATGGAATGCGCATCGTTCACGCATCGGGCGAAATAAGAATCGCCACGCCCATGGATGCCTATTGGCGAGGCGAGCAAATGCATGTCGTCCTGAGAAACGGAAACGACATGGGTATCGACAACGTCGATTATGTATCGATTGATTACCCCAAAGTCGAAAGGGAGAGCAACGGGACCGCCGTTGCCCTCCTGGTCGTTGGAGCGCCCATTTTTCTCGCCTCGGGGGGACTTACCGTCGTCGCTCTCTCCAGCCCCAGCGAAGGAGCCATCCCCGTGTTGTTCATCAGCCCATTGGTCGCGCTCGGATCGCTCGGGCTCGTCATTCCCGGCCTCGTTATGCTCAAAACCGATTCGAACCAAACCGCCGCTTGGCGTCGCCCTGCGATTCAGGTCTATCCCGGCGGACTCGGAATGAGCATGGCGTTTTGAGCCATTCATTTCATTCGCTCCCCTTGCCCGTTGACCACAAACGATGCAGGATGGCGCGCATCGGGGTCTTCGATGAAGTACTTCGGGACAGCACGATCGCCTCGACGTCCAGCGCCCAATGTTCCCGCGACGCGCGGGTTGAATACAAGTCCACGGATGCGGGTGTGTGGGAATGTCTTTGTCGAGGCGCCAATGGCTCATGATTTCGTCGACTGCGTTGTTAGGCGCCGCGGGGACGGCTGCTTGGCAGCGCTTGACGCCGGAGTGGACTCGAGGTCCGAAGCTGCGGGACGGTCATCCCGTGTTGCGGATGCCCTTTCGCGCGGGCTTGGTCGTATTGTGCCAACAAGGTAATTCATCGCCGCGGGGATATACGCATTCGGGCGGCAATTGCTTGTATGCGCTGGATTTGTCCAATTGCGCCGAAGATGTCGTGGACATCGTCGCGGCGGCTTCGGGTCGCGTGGCATACGTGTACGGTGATTCGACGCCTGGAGATTCGAGCGCGGGGATGCGCTTCGGCAATCAAATCAAAGTCGACCATGGCGGCGGATATTTTACGTTTTATTCGCACTTGGATAAGGTCTTCGTGCGCGAAGGCGACATCGTTCGCAATGGTGATGCCCTCGGGACGATGGGAACGACAGGCGCCGCGGGCAATCGCCACTTGCATTTCAGTCTGCATCAAGGCGTCGCTCGCGACATGGGCGTCGCCGATTCGATCCCGATGCGAGCGCTCGTCACGGCCAATATTTCCCACAATTACGTTTTTCAATCCACACCGAGTGCGGACTTCATCGGTGGTCAATACGATTTGTGGAACGGCCGGTTGTATGCTTCGGAAAATGCCCCGGACACACGTCTTGTCGACACCGCACCTCGAACCGAGCTGCTCGAACAGCTGCAAACGGCGCACGAAAAGCTGCGAGTCATCGTGGAGCACCGCAAACGGCTGGATGAATTCGCGCAGGCGTGGGAAGCGCACGACGTGACGTGGGCGATGCAGCAGCTCGATCCGATTCTGGCGCGCACGCCGCGTCACGCGGTCGCCCGATATTGGTTTGGCACAGCCGTACTCATGGCGCAGAAAGAATGGGCGAAAGCGGAACATCTGTTCGACGAACTGTTGAATCACGGAATGGCGGAGCCGACGTGGGAGATGTGGTTGCGGTCGTGGATTCACAATCGATTCGGCGTCATGGCGCTCGAACAGAAACGTGCGGACGCGGCATTGACGCATTTCAAGACGGCATTGCAATGGGCGACGGCGCTGCCGGAACGAGATTTTGCGGCTACGCATATAGAAGAAATGGGCGTGCCGACGCCGTGAACGATGTGCCGACGCAAGCACAGCAGCGTGCTTTGCCGACGCTCAGCCTGACTCCGCACGAAATTTGACGCATCGGCCCGGCGCAAGATACCGTCCTTTCCCGGAGGTCGTCCGGATGCGTGAACATCGTGCAGGCACGGCTGCGGGAGCGTTGTGTTGGGGTTTGGCGAGTATCTCGGCGGTGATGCCGGCGGGTTGTGGCGCGCCGGCGTCGGGGGACTACGTCGTGGTATCGCCGGGGCAAACCGTGTTGCCGGCGCCCGAGAGCGCGTGGCAGCCGCCCGAGACGCTCGTTGCGGATTTACGCGCATGTGTCAAAGAGCACGCAGGCGATTTGAAGACATATTCGCATCACACGAAATTCGACCTGACGGTGACCGAAGCAGGCGCCGTCGAGCGCGTGGATTTGCGCAGCTCCACGTTGCACCATTCGGCGCTGGAGTCGTGTATTGCGGGGGTGTTGGCGACCTTGTCGCTTCCCGCGTCCGAGCTTCCGCTGCGTACGTCCGAGCCGATCTCGGGCGGGGAACGGATGCGTTCCGAGGGGCAACCTTTGGGGGTCGTTCAAGTCATTGCGGGCGTGGCGTTGGGTCCCATCATCATCGTGGCGGCGGGCGTGACGCTCGGCGTGGCGATTGTCGTGGCGGCGACGGAAGAAGCGATCGAAGCGGCGAAGCGGAGGCGACGGAAGCAAGAGGAGGTGTGCACGGATCTTTGGATGGAATGTACCGCATCCCGTGACCAACCCGAATGGAATCGGGAGAAGTTCGGTGATACCAAGGATTGCCAGTCATGCCGCTGGGAATGTGAGAGATACAAAGGAGTTTGGCCTCAATACAAATGCCCTCGCCCAGGTACTAACGCGCCGAACTAATTTCTGGAGTCATGCCCATGTCAACACCGAATCCCTCAACTGCGTCGATGTGCTGGTCGTGCAAAAAGCGGCCGGCAACGACGACATACACCGATCACCGAGGTAACTGGAGCGAACAGGTATGCCCTCCGTGCCTCGAGCGGCTGGAACTTGAAGAAGCATTCGACAACGGAGTCGCGGACAGGTGGGCGCCGATTGAGCAGGAGCGATACGACGAGATTCTGGCGTGGCTCGATGAGTTTGAAGCGACGAATCGCCACCGTATGCACGATTCGGTAGCGCGACGCGTCGCCGCGCATCGCGCGTACGTTTATTGGGAAGCTGAACGGTATGAGGAAATGCTGGCAGAATGCGAGCGGCGGCATGCGCTGGGCTACGACTACATTTGGGATCGTTGGCACGTGGCTGACCTCAAAGCCAGCGCTTTGGAAGGTTTGGGCCGGCACGCCGAGGCGCTGGCCGTGTTCGAAGAAGCCTTTCGACTCCAGGACCCCCGTCACTTGCCCGGTGCACGTTATTACCTGAACTCGCTCGTTGAATACTCGACCAACGTGGGAAAACCCGTCGACGAATCCTGGCGTGAGCTGGCGCAACGCATTGCGGACCATTACCACGTGGAATTCCCCGATCGTCCGACGCTGGCCGAAAGCATGTTGGCGTTGTACGAGATGACCAAAACGGACGCGGAGCGAATGCCTCCCGAGGACGATTGATTTGGGGCGTGATGCTCACGCCCCTACAGACAAACCGTCAAACCGCTTCCGGCTTTTTCCGCGAAATGCGGCGCGACCCCAATGCGGGCGCGCGGTCTTCCCAATCCGTGGGATGAAAATAATATTGGAGTGAGGTTTGTGTCGGGAGGGAGCAAACGAAGTGACTCTCGGCTTTATCTCCCAGCGACAAATTTTGCCTCAGCATGCGAAACAAGTATGTGTCGACTTCACGAAAGGCGGCGCATCATGAAACCGAAACCAAATCGGCGGCCATTACGATCTTTCCTGCGCCTATCGGCAGCGATCGGCGCGACGGGATTGCTGTCAATCGGTATGCCGACGGGATGCTCGAGTTCAATCCCGCCGGCCCCCGAGCTTTATCGCCTGCAGAATCAAACCAACAGCCGAGTCCTTCTCCCCGATGTGACGGTTGAACACTTGCAAGCATGCGTCGACGAATCGGCGACAAACCTTGATGATGGTGCCAAGCGTGTGGAAGCGACCGTGCAGGTGAATCAAGATGGCCAGGTTCTGAACGTGACGCTCGAAGGCGTTCCCGAGGGCGCTGCGGATCTTGCGACGTGTACGCGTCTTGCTTTGCGGGCGATGGATGTTTCCGCGTTGCCATTGCGATCACACGACGCTCCCGATGAAAAAGACCGGCCGGCCCCGTCCGGCGGCAATGAAATGGCCAATCCGCTCGTGCTGGGCGAGGCGTTGATCGTGCTCGCCGAATTCATGGCGCAACATGGCGGACGAGCGATCCTGTATGCGGTGACGTTGGAAGTCACCGCGGCGACCACGGTTGCGGCTGTCCACGAATTGCGAAAACGGCGGAGGAAAACCTGCGTGCAACACCTCAGCGATTGCTTGATGATGCCGACCGCCGACGAACGCGGCAATCATTGGAATCATGGACGGTGCAGTGCCTGCTTTGCACAATGCAGGGATGGACATTGGCCGGAAACTGTGCATTACATCAGCGGACCGGAATCATGCAAATATTGAATCCCTTCCAACTCCAAACGCCCATGCGAATCGACAATCACCTACTGGATCCCGATCGACCGGCTGACCCACGCGAAGACCGATTCCGTAGACGAATCGAGTCAATCCTCGTCAAGACGCCGACGATGGCGTATGCCGAAGTGAGCCACGCATACCGAGAACTCGAGGCGGAAATCATCCAAAACGCCGGATACGACGAATGGGAAGTTCTCGAAACAAGACGACGCATTGCGGAAGCAATGGTTCAATCGGCGCATATGCTCGAACAGCCGTTTGAAACCTGCCGAGACAATTGGAACGCATTGGTTGAACTCGGTTTCTCGAGTATCCAAACGTTGTGCAACATGGCCTGGTTTTACGCGGATTCGTGCTTGTTTCATGCCCACTATGATGCCGGGCTGGAGGTGCTCGAGTTGGTCCTCGCGGAAATTCATCGACGCCTCGATGAACCAAATATCACCCAAGAGGCTGAAGAGTATTACGACCAAGAAATCACGAGCCTCGAAAAGCTCTATGCTGGACTTGTTGCGCACCGTTCGAGCGAAGCCGAGGGGATTGCTTGGGATGAAAATCGGGAAGCCGCCGTCGAGGCATACGACGAGCCAAGCTCTCGACAACACCTCCAAATCGAGCTGATGTGTAGGTTGTCCAAAGTCATCTTTCGAGTTCGGCGCAGTTCGTCCGCGCGTAGCTTTTCGGAAAACGTTGATGCATATCGACGAGCCGAGGCGGATTTCATTGCCCTGTTGCAGCCCTCGGAATCATTTTATCAGGTGGAGGTACGGCGGCAGATTCTTTATGGGATTCTTGAAGAGAGTCTCAAACATCGCGAGCCATTTGAGGTGGGTCGTGATGTGTGGAACGAGATTGCGCAGTGCGGTTTCGCAAAATTCACCCAGAAATGTGCGGTAACGCGACTCTATGCGGGCTATTGTTTGGTCAATCGACAACGTCATGCCGGACTCGCTGTGGTTGAACCGCTCTTGACGGAACTTCGAGCACATATCGCCGAAGGTACCAACACGGAAATGCCATCACGGCGTTATCCGCGCGAAATCGGTAAGCTGGAAAAACTCCGCGACGAACTGCGGGCATTGCCGACGTCGGCCGCCCCGCCCGCATGAACGATGCATTTCAGAGCCGACAAATCCAACGCATCCGCCCCCGGTCCTCGTTTCACCCCGGGATTGACTTTCTGCATCGGCTCCTCTACCCTCGCCGTGTTTTTTCCGGGGACACCTCATGCCGAACACACAACTTCCGCCCAGCGGCCAATTCGCATTCTTGAAAACGCTCGCATTTGCCCGCGGGCACATCGAGGTGCTCCGCGATTGCGCGCGTGAACTCGGCCGCGCGTTCACGTTACCCACGAACTTCGGGCCGCTCGTGTTGACCGGCGATCCCGAAGGCATCAAAGAAATCTTCACCGCCGACCCCGATACATTCAAACCGTTCGGCACCGTCCCGCTCGAACCCATCGTCGGCCCCAATTCGATGCTGCTGCTGTCCGGCGCACGCCATAAACGCGAACGAAAACTCCTCATGCCGCCTTTTCATGGCGAACGCATGCGCGCGTATGGACAAATCATGCAATCGACCGCGATCACCGCCGTCTCCCGCCTCCGGCCCGGCGAAGCGCTCGTGATGCAAGACCTCACGCAAGCCATTACGTTCGATATCATCCTGCGCACGGTCTTCGGCGTGCAAGATTCCGCTCGAATCGCCTATTGCCACGAGCTCAACAACGAATTGATGGGCGCCATTCATCCGATGTTCATGTTTCTGCCGTTTCTTCGACGACAAGCCGTGCCTCAGTGGAAACGATTTACCGATGGGCAAAAGAAAATGCGCGAACTTCTTCAGGATCAAATCGATGCCTGTCGAAAAGGCGAAGACAATCAAGAGCATATTCTGGCGCTGATGCTCACCGCCCGAGATGAAGCGGGCGAGCCCATGACCAACGCCGAGCTTCAAGACGAATTGATCACCATGATCGCCGCCGGCCACGAAACCACGGCGATCGGATTGGCCTGGGCTTTCTTTTGGCTGCACAAACATCCGGCGATCCTGCGCCGATTGCTCGATGAAGTCGATTCTCTCGGGGAGGATCCGTCCCCCGATGCTTTGGCCAAATTGCCTTACTTGGGCGCCGTATGCGATGAAGCTTTGCGACGTTCACCGGTCCTGCCCATCGTGCCGCGAAGACTGGTCAAACCATTTCGTTTGTTCGATTGGGAAATTCCCCCGGGCGCGGGTGTCGCCGCCGCAGTCCCCGCCGTGCATTTCGATCCGGACCTCTACCCCGAACCCGATACGTTCCGGCCCGAGCGATTCCTCGAACGGAAATACTCGCCATTCGAATACCTGCCTTTCGGCGGCGGATATCGCCGTTGCTTGGGCGCCGCGTTCGCGGGCTACGAAATGCGCATCGTGCTCGGAACGATCCTGGGCCGGCATTGCTTCACGCTCGATTCGACCGAAATTCCCGGATTGGTGCGTCGAAACGTAACGATTGGACCCAAAGGCGGCATTCCGATGCATTACGTGGGCGAACGAAATGCTCGGCACGTGGTAGCGGCAAGCTGAATCAGAGCTGGAAAAACCGACGAATCACATACGCCATGAAAATCCTCGCGCGACGGCGCTCGGATTCACCTTGTCAAGAAAGCGCTGCTCGTAAGCCCATTGTCACCCGTCCCAAAGGAAAGAGGCCGGCTCACGACGCGCCGACGGTTCGTCTCGTACACAGGCCATCAACGACACCTGCACCGCCGCGCGATTATTTCGTGACGGTCACGCCCCGCCAAAAAGCGACCCGTCCCCGGATCTCTTCGGCTGCCGGTTTAGGCTCCGGGTAATACCAGGCGGCATCGCGATTCACGTTTTCGCCGACCACGACGTCAAAGTAGCTCGCTTGACCCTTCCAACCGCACGTCGTATGCGTCGCACTCGGTCGAAAGTGCTCTGGACGAAGCGCCGCTTTGGGAAAGTAGTGGTTGCCCTCGACCACGACCGTTTCGTCACTCTCAGCAATCACGGTTCCATTCCAGGTAGCCTTCATGCGTCACCTTCCTCCGGAACGGCGAACATTAGGGCGATGGGGATCCGGCGTCGAGGGGTTTGGCGCGTGTTTGGAAAAAGAGGAGCGATTTCCAGTTCACTCCCCGCCCCTGGCCGTGATCATGGAGCTCTGGTCCGAGTTGCGAGCACCTCATGCAACAGCATCTCGGGCCACTTGCAACGGTGCGAGAATCGCTTGTACGTAGGCGCGGCACCGCTTCCAGGTGGCTGTGTTACGGTGCCGCGCAGTTCGTACTGGACAAGCGCTCGTCCGGGGACCAGAGTCTGGTTGCGGAACGCGCGTTTTCTGCGCATTTCAACCGCCTGGGAGTCAGATGTTGAAGATGTTCATCATTCAAGCGCTTGCCGCGGGGATCGCCGTCTATGTCGCGAGCAAAGTCATTCCCGGCGTGCGAATTCGCAAGAACCAAGCAGCGTTTGGCATTGCGCTGGCCTTCGCGGCGCTCAACCTCGTCGCCGGCTGGTTGCTCAAGATCATCCTGGCGCTTGTGCTTCTGCCCGCTGCGATCCTCACGTTTGGCCTGGCGTACGCAGTCGTCGGCCTGACGGTGAATGCCATTCTGCTTTATATCGCCGACCAGTTCATCGATGATTTCGAGATCGATGGCTTCTGGCCGCTTCTTCAAGCGGCCGGACTCATCTCCATTGCTGCATGGCTCTTACCGCGGATCTTTTGAAAGCGGCACGAATACCATAGAGAAATCGTTCCACGGCCTCGCCGTCCGACAAACCTTCGATACGCTGCCAAACCATCACGACCGTGACCAAGCGCCATCGCCGGGCCACCAAGGGCCCGGTGACCGTCGCGTCGTTTTGCATGGTTCAACGAGACGGTCGATGAAAAAAATTTCTCCCATGAGCTGCGGATGGCGGAGCGCCCAAATATCTGGTAGACACGCCGCCCAATGTCTGTCCTCAAATTGCCCAAAGACGTCGTCGCTGATCCCCGCCATGATGCGGTCGTTCAGTTGCTGGCCGAAAATGCAGGTTTGTTGTGGGAAAATGGTCGTCACCGCGTGGTGACACGTCCGGTGACCGAAGCGCTCATTGCCGAGCTGCGTCGCGCGCTCGCCGCGGGTCACGCCTCGCAGGGCCTCGAATTCATCACGGAAAAGCTTGCAGCCGAGCAAAAGGGACTCGACGCGCTGAACAAGAAGTCCCCCGAGAATCCGCAAAACGCCCGCGTGTCTCGGATTCTCTTTCTCGCCAACGATGGCAGCACTCGATTTTATCGAGATGCCGATGCGCTCCTTTCTCGGTATCCGCAGCGCCTGCTCGCGTGTCGACTGGACATCACGGGTGAAGCTTTTGGAAAAGCGCTTTTGGGGAGTGATAAACTGGTGCGGAGCGTGCTCGTGTTCGACAAATCGGCGGGCGCCGCCGCCTTGCTTGCCCTGGTGCCGACAAGTTGAATGGGGCGACGCGGTGAGTCGATCAAAGCTGGAAAAACCGACGAATCTTGTCGAGCAGCGCTTTTTTCGTCGCTTCCTCGTCCGTGCGGGAACGTCGCGCTCGCGCGGAGAGGTTTTCTTCAATGGCCATTTGCCGTTCGGCGAGGATCCGCGTGATCGGTTCGACAAACTTGGGATCCGACGCAATGACGTCGTGAAATGCGTCTTTGCCGACTTCAACGAGCTCGCAGGCGGAAAATGCGCGTACGGTGGCCGCTCGTTTTTCGCCGGTCATGAGGGACATTTCGCCGAAAAATTCGCCGGGACCTAATCGAGCCAATTCGGCGATGCTGTCGGTATCGTTTCTCCCGACAACCACCGCGACGTCGCCCTTCTGAACGATGTACAATTCGCTGCCCGGGTCACCTTGACGAATGATGGCTTCTCCGGGCATGAACGGCAACGTACGAGACAAACTTGCCAAGCGATCCAATGCTTCTTCCGGCAACAGGCGCAGAAAGTCAACCCGCAAGAGCGATGCTTTGCGTTTGGCCACTTCGAGTTTCGCGGCTTCGGCGCGAGCTTCGTCGGTGACCGTGTGGACGTGGACGGTACGAATCGGAAAAGGGATCGAAATGCCGGCCCGCTGGAATGCATACCAAATACGTTGACGCACGTCGGAATCGATATGATCGCGCTGAGCAAAGTCATCGATGAAGTAAGTCAATCGGTATTCGATGCCGCTGTCGGCGAAGCTCCTGGTCTGCGCGGTCGGAGCGGGAAACGAAAGAATGCCATCGACGTCTTTGGTTGCGGAAAGAAGCGCATCGATGGCCTTTTGAGGAGCGACTTCGTACGGGCCCTGCACGAAGATCTCGCGTCGTGAATTCGCGGTGGGCTTGGTAAAGTTGTGAATGGTGCTTTTCGCGAGGACCGCATTCGGAATGATGAGCTCGACTTGATCGCTCGTGAGGACCGTGGTTGCGCGCCAATTGATTTCGACGACCCGCCCGACGAGACGTGGATCCGTATCGACATTGATCCAATCGCCCATTTCGAACGGCCGTTGCGCTTGAATGGCCAGGCCGGCGAAAAGATTGCCCAACGTTTCTTGGAGAGACAAACCGATGACGGCCGTGAGCAGCGCGGATGTCGTGAGCAACGAGCCGGGATCGACGCCGACGGATCGTAACACGATCGCGGCTCCGGCCACGTAGACCAAGCCTTGCACGATGTCGCGAATGATTTTCGGCAAGGGTTTGGAAAGACGAGCGGCGAGGATGCCGTCGGCGACCACGACAAACGCCGTGCGTCCCAGGGCAAACAGCAAAAACGCCAAACCCAGCACATCCAGCGAACGGGCCAAGTCCGAATCATCCGGAGCGAACAATCGCGCGCTCATGCACGCGATATGCAGGGCGAAAAGCACGAGCGGCGTGCGCAAGAGCTTCATCCGTTCACCTTGGCGCAATGTGACGGCGGCCAAGACGAGGAGCGTGGCGCCGGCGCCTACTCCAAATGCGTTCGAACGAAGGAGCTGCAAAGCACGATGCAAAAGGTCTGGATTCACGACGTAGGCTCGATCCGGGCGGCTGGAACGCAGTCGATGAATTCTCGACCGCTGCGTTCGAGTCATCGATTCATTTCGGTTCTGCGTCAATGCATTTTTGCGCGAGCCCGACCTGAAAGCTCAAAAGATGCTTGAGGAACCCCGAAGCCTCGACTATATGCGACGCCGAGTTTTTAGGGAGGCCCGATGCCGATGATCGCCAAGCGCCGTTTTTGCGGAATGACCGTTGCCAGTCTCTTGCTCGCCGCCTGCGCGGGAGCTCCGCCCGACGTGATTGAGCCCGCCCCGGCGACGTCCGCGAGTGCGTCGACCCCCGCGCCGTCGGCCACGCCTGCGGGCACGCCCGTGGTTACGCCCGCGCCGCCGCCTCCCAAGGCGGATCCTTCGCTGATTCCGCGCGAAACGCTCGTGGGAAATCCCGACCATGCGTTTGTCCAGGTGAGCCCCGATGGCAAACAAATCGCGTTTTTGGCGCCCGTGGACGGCGTCATGAACGTTTGGGTTGGTCCGGTACAGGATGTTTCAGCGGCCAAACCCGTGACGAAAGAAAAAGTACGCGGAATTCGACGCTACGATTGGGCTTACACGAACGCGCACATTCTGTACCTCCAAGACCACGACGGTGATGAAAACTGGCGTCTTTTCGTCGTCGATCTGAAAGCCGGCAATGCGATCAAAGACCTCACGCCGGTCGAAAAAGCCCAAGCTCGACTGACCAGTTTGAGTTCCAACTTTCCCGACGAAGTGCTCGTGGGGCTCAACGACCGCGATCCCAAGGTCCACGATGCGATGCGGATCAACATCAAAACCGGCGAGCGCAAGCTGGTATTGAAGAACGAACTTGGATTTACCAACGTGCTCGTGGACGATCAATTCAACGTGCGCCTCGTGATGCGTCACACGCGCACAGGCGGAATGGAGTTCCTGGAGCCAACGGCGAAAAAGGACACGCCGCCATACCTGGTGATCGGGCATGAAGATTCCATGACGACGAGCCCCAGCCATTTCGACAGCACGGGTAAAACCCTTTTCCTGATGGATAGCCGCGGTCGTAATACGTCGGCGTTGTTCCGCATGGACTTCAAGACGAAGAAACCCACGCTCGTCGCCGAGGACAAACGCGTCGATATCGACGATGTTCTCATGCAGCCCAAGACGAACGAAGTACAAGCCGTCGCGATCAATCACGAACGCGTGAAATGGCAGGTGCTCGATAAGACGTTGCAGCCGGATTTCGATTACCTCAGCAAAGTGCTCGATGCGGAGTTCCAGGTGATCAGTCGGTCGCTCGACGACAAGGTTTGGATTGTCGTCTATCGCGTCTCGGATGGGCCCGCACGGTATTACGTCTATCAACGGGGCAAGAAGCCGGAAGCGAAGTTCTTGTTTACAAGCCAAAAGTCGCTCGAAGGTTTGCCCCTGGCCAAAATGCATTCGCGGGTGCTCAAAGCGCGCGACGGATTGGAGCTCGTGAGTTACTTGACGGTGCCCAAAGCGTCGGATCCCGATACCGATGGCAAACCGGACAAGGCTGTGCCGATGGTTCTTTTGGTGCACGGAGGGCCCTGGGGGCGGGATCAATATGGTTACAATCCGATGCATCAATGGCTGGCGAATCGAGGTTATGCCGTATTGGCGGTAAATTTCCGCGGGTCGACGGGATTCGGCAAAGGGTTCGTCAATGCGGCGGACAAAGAATGGGCCGCCAAAATGCACGACGACCTGCTCGATGCGGTCAAATGGGCGGTGGACGAGAAGATCGCCGACCCGACAAAAATCGCGATCATGGGCGGAAGTTACGGCGGCTATGCGACGCTCGTGGGTTTGACGTTCACGCCGGATACGTTCGCGTGCGGCGTGGATATCGTCGGTCCTTCCAAACTGCAAACGTTGCTCGAATCGGTGCCCGAATATTGGAAGCCGATGCTCGACGAGTTCACGCACCGAATCGGGGATCATCGCACCGAAGAAGGGCGCAAGTTCCTGGCTTCGCGGTCGCCGCTCACGTTTGTCGAGAAAATCAAGAAACCTCTGCTCATCGGCCAAGGCGCCAACGATCCGCGGGTGAAGCAGGCGGAGTCGGATCAAATCGTCAAAGCAATGCAGGAAAAACACATCCCGGTCACGTACGTGCTTTATCCGGATGAAGGGCACGGATTTGCTCGCGCCGAGAACCGGTTGTCGTTTAATGCCGTCGCGGAGACGTTCCTCGCGCAATGCTTGGGCGGTCCGTACGAACCGATCGGCGACGACTTCAAAGGCTCCACCATTGCGGTTCCCGCAGGCGCCGAAGGCGTGTATGGTCTGAAGGACGCGTTGTCGAAATAATCGTGGGCCCGCTCTTCGCGGTTTTCACCCCGGAGCGGGCTTTCTCTTCAGCGGCGTGTTCCATTTCGGCGAAAAAAAGCGCACGCACGAGGGTTCATTGGCCGCGAGCGGCTTGGCATTGGCCCAAATCCGAGCGATGGGGGAATTCGCTTTCAAAATGCCCGCCCGCACGAGCGCTCCCCATTGAATGACCGGACCTTGCATTTCCAAAAACGCGCCCACCGTGGCTTGGTTGCGAATCAAGACGGCCAATCCGTCCGGTAAAACCAAAAAAGAAGGATCGTGAATCGACGACGGATCGAAGTCTTTCGACGTTTCTTCGACGGGTTCACCATCTTTGTCCGACGGTACGCCCTGAATGTCCCGCTCGTGCCACCATTCATCGCCGCCGTCGAGCGTTTCAACGACAAGTTTCATGCACGACTTCACCACCGGACGCATCGCTTTGCCCGAGCTAACGATATCGGCAAGCGCGAGTTTTCGGCCCGTGGGAACATCAACACTGATTGCCGCCGCAGCCGCATTAAATTCCCCATGCGCCGCAGGCCCGAGGTACACATACCCGTTTTCGAGAATGCTCAGTACGCCGGATTCGTTCATTTCAATCGAATAATATCCCGTGACGTGATTGTCCGTCCCTCGAGGACACGTTTGCACACGTTTTTCAGCGTCGGCTTCGTCCAACCATCGAAACTTGAGCTTCAATTGCGCATTGATGAGCCCCGCCCGCGAAACATCGCCCAATCCAAACACCGCCGGATTGCGCACATCCCAATGACATGACGGCTCATCTTCGACCGATTTGCCAATGACACGCCGACGCTCGAAAATGCCCACGGCTTTGGCATTTCGCGGCGCCAAGGTGAAGTTGCGTGTCGTTTTTCCCTGCTTCCACGAGCCGGAGAGTATTCCCGTATCCGCCGCACAACGCCCTTCGATTTGCCCTCCGCGTTGACCGTCTTTGCTTTCTTCGAGCGTAAAGGTTCCATCCGGACGAACAGAGCCGCGAAGAGCGAGTTCCCCAGAACCATTGTCGTAGGCGACGACCCCTTCGAGGACCGAATCTTTGCGGTTCAATTGCACCGACCACGGGCTGTCGCCGACTTTGCCGCGATAGTTGCGTGAAAAATCGCAAGGGGCCGAGGGAGCATCCGCATCGATCGTGCCGGCCAGAAGGTCGAGTCCGACCGAATCGTCGCTATCGGCGGAAGGCGGAGGAGTTACGACATTTGCCGAGGGCGCCGGTGTCGCGGTTGCTGCGTTTGTCGTGGGCAACGAGGGCGACGTGGACGTCGACGCCGAGACCCCAGGCACAGGCGTCGTGTGAGAACCGTTGGGCGGCGGATTTTGGCATCCGGCGATCAGGAAGGCGGAAACAACGGTGACGGTCGATTGCGACAAGCGGCGCATGAGCATCGTGATCCTTCGCGTGCACATTGCGGCCAAACACGGGCCGGTGTCAAGCGTTTGTCGGAACCAGTGCGCGCCGGATCAATGAACCTCGATCGGCAGCTCTTCCCGTTTCACGAGCGCCCCGGTCTTTGAAAACGTCGCCCGCACGGCGTATTCGCCGCGATGCATGAGCGATACGGTGATTGTTGCGGGAATATGCCTCGGCGCGCAGTCCGCGCCCGGCGGCGCATAGCAATTAAATCCTCCTGCATGCGGATCCGGATTGGGCGCTTCGCGTGAGAGCGTTTGCGTGAGGCTCGCATAAAAGCCCACGCGGAGTTCTTCGGCCTTTTCGTCCCAGGTGGCGTGAAAACCGGCCTGGTATTGATCTTGTGGTACCGCCGCGCCAAACGATTTGTACGTCGGCTCCTTCTTCATTTTTTGCGTGATTGCCGCGACCAGCTGTTCGCGCCAACGCTTGCCTTCGGGGCTGGTTTCCGTAGCGAGCGGCGTGAGAAATCCGCTCAGCACCGCGGTCGGATCGAGCGGCACTTCTTTTGTCTTATCGAGAACTTCTACGTCGGACGCAATGAAGTGCAGTCCGCCGCCGGCACCAAGACCGTTGTTGACACGTAAACGCACGATATGGGCGGCATTGACGAGTTTCCATGGATTCGCAATTTGCGGATCAAGCATACTCGAAAACGTCGAGTACGGTTTCCCGTCACCGCCGCTCACTTGAAGATTGAGCGGGTTCTTCCCATTGGGTATCGCGAAGTAAAGAGCACGAAAACCGTCGTCATTCCGCGCAAAAAGATATTCGCCGCTCGTCACCGGTTGTGCGGGAGCTGCAATGGCGAAACCACTCCAACTGAGGATCGGAACGGCCAAAGACGACGTGACCAAAAGGCCCGTCACGGTTCCGTTCAAACAGGTCCAATGGTCTGCCGGGGAAATTCGGGAGAAAAGATGGCTCGTCGTGGTACCCAACGAAGAACGCGGCGCCGGCTTTCGGTCCGGACACACAAAATTGGCCGCCGCAACCGGTGCTGGCGCGGAAGAATCGGCCGCGACCACCACCGGATTGGACGCTTGCCCCTCACGCGGACGCGTATCCGTTGGAGGAGGACTCGACGCATGAATGTCGGTCACGGACGCATCGGCGGCAACTTCAAGGGGCCGCGTGCTGAAGTTTGCCCCATTGCCGGCTTGTTGCAGGGGTGTCGTGGTTGCACAAGCCGTGGCGAGGTTCGCGAGAACGCCAAAAACGCAGGTCGCGAGGCGGGTTTGTCGGGTGCACGAAGGCGGGAACGAGCGCGACATGCGGGCAGCGTAAAGGATTCTTTTGGGCGAAGCAATGGAGCATTGTCCCGGCGATCGCCCCACGATGCGTGCTCATGGCATCATGAAGATGGCCGAGGTTCGTTCATCGCCAAACCCAACGTTTCTTCGAGTGTGGCCGCGGTGAGCACCCGCAATTGGATCTCATCGAGCTGCGCCTTGGTTGCTTGTTTCAGCAAGGTAGCTGCGTGCGCGGGCAACGGGCCGAAACGCTGCGTGAG
>WBZU01000668.1_pt1 | contig 28386 bp, 26 predicted proteins | sample 5204311 | NCBI WGS metagenome assembly WBZU01 (sample SAMN12344359, study PRJNA552823) | activated sludge metagenome | biome: Activated sludge suspended growth; feature: Nitrification reactor; material: Wastewater; isolation source: activated sludge from nitrification reactor of wastewater...
CTGAGGCGGGCGCTCACCTAGACCACTCTTCCGCTGGTAACGGTGGGGCGGATGTGACATGAGGGTTCGGCGGCTGCCGCCGTCCCGCTACCACCAAGACTTGTCGGTGTCCCTTGGTAGCCTTAGGGCATCACATTTATGGCATAATTGAGTTAAATAAGGATGGGGGGATCACATGACGGATATCAACGTCGGCCACGCTGTTCTGGTGATCGGGGACACCGACACCGCCGACCGTGCCGAGCTGCTGGCCGAGAAGGCCGCGGAGAAGGGTCTGCGGATCGCGCAGACGTTCGCCTTTCACCCCGGCGAGGCGGCGTCCCACGACGACCTCACCGAGGTCGACGAGGTGGTGGCGGCGCTGAGCCGGGCGATCGCCACCCGCACCGACCTGTGGTGCCCATTTCCGCTGCAGGACCTCTGCCGCGAGGGTCACTTCCGTCGGCTGAGCCTGGCCCTCCAGCGCCACGGCCTCAACCTGCTGATGGGCCCCGACCTCGATCCGTCCCCCACCGAGGGCGGCTTCCACGAGGTGGATGCCGCATTGCGCAAGGAGGTCCAGGCGGTCGACGCCCTGGACAACGCCGCGCTGGCGGCCGCGGGCATGCGGACGCTGGAGGCCGAAATCGAGGCAGCCCTGGCAGATGCCCCCGCGCTGCCGGCCACCGCCTGGGAACACGACGACCTCATCCACGCCTGGTGGGTCATCCCCGGCAAGCTCCTGGCCGGTGAGTACCCGGGCGCCACGAGGGCGAGTAAGGAGGCCCGCAAGCTCAAGGCCCTGCTGGCCGCCGGCGTCGACTCCTTCGTCAACCTGACCGAGGCGGGCGAAAAAAACGGGGGAGGAACGCCGATGGTGCCCTACCACCGCGGTCTGCCCGCCCGTCACGTCCGCTTCCCGATCCCGGACACCGGCGTGCTCAGCGATGCCGGCTACGACGAGATCCTCGAGCACATCCGCGACGAGATCGCCGCCGGGCACGTCGTCTACGTCCACTGCTGGGGCGGCAAGGGTCGCACCGGCACGGTCGTGGGCGCGTGGCTCATCGACCAGGACGGGCTGGGCTATCCGGAGGTGCTCGAACGCATGCAGCAGCTGCGCGCCGGAACCCGCAAGGCGCACCACCCCGTGCCGGACACCCGCGAGCAGGCGCAGGTGCTCAAGCGTCGGGCCCGGGCGAAGGGGGCCTGATGACGGACTGGTTCGAACGGCTCACCGGATTCCGGGAGGATGGCTACGCCGCCACCCAGCAGCGGCTGGCCGTCGACCGCGACGAACTCCTGTCCACCGTCAACGGCCGCCGCTACGGCATCGGGCAGCTGACCGTGCCCTCCCTGGCCGAGCTGCGGTCGCGGGTGAATACCGCTGGGGGACAGCGCACCTGCATCGGTGCGCTGGTCGGCGACGCCCGTGGACTGCATTCGGATCCGCGGTTCACGGGCGCGCTGATCCAGGTGGCCTCGCAGTTCAACCTGCTGGAGATGACGTCGCAGCACATCACCCCGGAGCAGGGCGTCACCCGCTACGCCGCCGACCCCACCCAGGGTCCGGCATGCGCGATGGCGGCCGGCGCGGCGACGATCTACCGCAACTACTTCGTTCCCGTCGGCGACCAGATCGGCCAGACGGCGCAGCGTCAGGTCGACGCCCTGGCCGGGCTCGGCGCTGCGCTGTCCGAGCTGACCGGTCTGCCGGTCGATGCCTTGTGGACCATGCAGAACGGCTACGCGCTCGGGACCGACGACGGGCTCTCGGCGATCGGCCGGGTGCTCGAGCAGGCGAGCGACGACGTCTGCGACGGCCTGCGTGGCCGGCTGGCCATCGGGCTGCACCGCGACGTTCAGGTGACCGACGTCGCCGGCGACGAACGACGACTGGTGTCACAGGCCTTCTGCTCGGCACTGCCCCTCGGCTACTCGCGGGTGACCCGGCGAACCTGGGAGCCATTGGCGCGCCTGGTCCTCGAGGCCACCTACGAGGCGACGCTGCTGGCCGCCGCGGAGCAGGCGGCGCAGGGTGGGTCGAACACCGTGCTGCTGACCCGCGTCGGCGGGGGAGTGTTCGGGAACGACCCGGCCTGGATCGACCACGCCATCGAGCGGGCCCTGGGAATCGTCGAGCACGCCGGCCTGGACGTCCGGATCGTCGGGCACCGGGATGTCTCGCCGGAGGTGAGGGCGATCATCGAGAGGTGGAGCGCAAGACCGTAGACAGCCACTGACCCTCTCCCGTTTTCCGTCGCGTCGGGTCCACGCCGTGCAACAATCCGCGGCGGAGGTCGATGTGAGCGAGCGGCAGGGATTGCTTTCCAAGGTGTTCGGGTCCAGGGGACTGAAGGGCATCTCCGAGATCCGTACCTTTTTCCGGACCAACGAGCAGCCCATCTTCTTCATCGGGCCGACCGCGTTCAACCTGCTGGGCATCGACCGCTGGGTGCGCGGCTTCGAGTACATCGTCTATCACGACTCCTGGGACGGCGCGCATCCGCGGATCTTCGCGCCGAGTAACCGCCCCTACGTCGAGTTCCAGAGCAGCGAGGAGATCGTCAACTACCTGCTGCGCGATGCGGAGGTGCAGCGGTTCATCGAATCACGCTGCAGCGCGACGGGTCTACGGCCGATGGTGGCGATGGTGTTCTTCGACGCCGAAACCGAGCAGATCTGCGAGGAACTGGACTACAACCTCATCCTCCCGAAGCACGAACTGCGCAACCATCTGGATTCCAAGATCGTCACCACCCGCCTCGGTGCGGAGGCCGGCGCCCCCTCCGTGCCCAACGTCCTGGGACGTGCGGACAGCTACAAGCGGCTGATCAACCTGGCGCGACGGCACAAGCTCGGGACGGATCTGGTGGTCCAGACGCCCTACGGCGACTCCGGCAAGACCACCTTCTTCATCGCCTCGGAGGCCGACTGGGACCGCGACTGCGAAGACATCGTCGGCGAAGAACTCAAGATCATGAAGCGGATCAACAACCGCGCACTGGCGGTCGAAGCGGTCAACACCCGCCACGGCACCGTGGTGGGTCCCTTCATGACCGACCTGACCGGCTACCCCGAACTGACGCCCTACCGGGGCGGCTGGTGCGGCAACGACCTTTTCCCCGAAGCACTTTCGGAGGCGCACCGCACCATCGCGATCGGCCACGTGCGCCGACTCGGTGACCGGCTGCGCCAGGAGGGGTACCGCGGCTTCTTCGAAGTCGACGTCCTGGTGGACCTGGACTCCGACGAGGTGTACCTCGGCGAGCTCAACCCGCGTATCTCCGGGGCCTCGTCGATGACCAACGTCACCGCGGGGGCCTACTCCGACGTCCCGCTGTTCCTGTTCCACCTGCTGGAGTTCATGGGCGTCGACTACAGCCTCGACGTCGACGAGATCAACGACCGCTGGCGGGAACTGGCCGCCGTGGACGTGTGGGCGCAGCTGATCATGAAGGAGCCCGGCGAGGGCGTCGAACGGATTCTGGCCGCCCCGCAGACCGGTCGCTACCGGCTCGGCGAGGACGGCGCGCTGAATTTCGTCGGTGTCACCAACGACTGGCACGACGTCACCCATGAGGACGAGTGCTTCTTCATGCGGGTCTACGGCCCGGGTGACTACCGGTTCAAAGGGGCCGACCTGGGCATCCTGGTGACCAAGGGCCGCATGCAGACCGACGACGGGCTGACCAGCCGCTGCCGCAGCTACATCGACGGCGTGCGCTCGATGTACATCAGCGAGCCGCTGCCGCAGGCCCCGACCGTGGTGCCGATCAGTTTCGTGAAGTAGCCGGGTGCGGGCTCAGACGCTGTGCCCGCGCTCGCGGCCCTCCACCACGCCGATCGGTCCGTTCAACCCGCCCCGTTCGGCGGTGCGGGCGCTCAGTCCGGCCAGGTGTCGGCCGGTCGCGGCGAAAGCCCGGAGGGTGTCGACGAGGTTGGCGGTGTCCTGAGCCGTCGGCCACGTCGACATTTTCACCGACACCGTGCGGGTGGCGCGGTCGACCACCACCATCTGGCCGTGGATTCCGAGGCAGACCTGCAGATCGCCGACCGCACCCGGAACGAACCAGAACTGGTTGCGATACCACCCGCCGGTCAACACCGACTCGGAGTTCGACGAGGCGAAGGCGCCGCGGATGTCGGGATCCAGCGTGCGGGCGGCGCGTAGCCAGCGACTCGGTATCACCGGCGCGGTGCCGGCGTAGCCGTCGTCGAGCAGCAACTGGCCGAAGCGGGCGATGTCGCGGGTCCGGGCCGACAACCCGCCGTCGTGAATCGCCGAACCCACACCGTCACAGGTGATTTCGGCGTCGAACTCCGCACCCATCGGCTGCCAGAGCAACTCCGACAGAAGATCGGCCATCCGGACGCCGGCGGCGCGCTCACAGATCCAGCCGAGCATGTCGGTGTCGGCGGAGCGGTAGACGAAGCTGCCGCCGTGCGCAGAGGCGGTGCCCAGCGTGCACAGGTAGGCGTACATGCCACCGTTGTCGCCGGGGCTCAGCCCGGGACGCCACCCCATGTAGCGCTCCATCACCCGGACCTCGGCGTCCGGGTCGGTGTACTCCTCACTGAAGGCCACCCCGGTCCGCATGTCGAGCACATCGCGGACCCGGGCCCCGCCGTAACCCGAGCCGGTGACCTCGGGCACGTAGAGCTCGACCGGCGCCTCCGGGTCGAGTTGGCCATGCTCGGCGAGGATGCCAGCGATGCAGCCGACCACCGACTTGGTCACCGACATCAGCAGATGCGGGGTGTCGGGGGCCATCCCGTTGTCGTAGCTCTCCAGCACGATCTGGCCGTCGTGCACGACGACCACCGCGTCGGTCCAGGTCTCGGCCAGCACCTCGGCGAGCGTGCTGGTCCGGCCGTCCATCCGGTCCACCGGCACCGCTGCGGTGTCCAGGGCGCTCGGGTGCTGCGCGAGCGCCCGGGCCGGCCCGGTGCCGCGCGAGATGCGCTGCGTCGGGATCAGCTCGCGGAGATGCTGGAACGACCAGCGGTTGAACGGCGGGTCCTGCCAGTTCACCAGGGTCACGCGGGAGCCCGGCTCCGACGGGAAACCGGACATCAGGGGCAGTTCCGACATGGGCATGACCCTACCGGGGGCGTGTGGATTCGACGGACGCGGCGTAATGTTGAACGCGCTGCTTGACGGCAAGGGGTGGGTCATGACAGACCTCGATTGTTGTGTGGTGGGTGCCGGTTTCGCCGGGTTGACGGCCGCATTCAGACTCAAACAGGCGGGCCGTTCGGTGGCCCTGCTGGAGGCCCGGGACCGGGTGGGCGGCCGCACCTTCACCGAGGTGTTGCCGAACGGAACCTGGATCGACCGGGGCGGCGCGTGGATCGGTCCCGGACAGGACCGCATCAAAGCGTTGATGGCCGAATTCGGGGTCGCGGAATACCAGCAGTACGTCGATGGCGAGGCCCTGATGATCGTCGACGGCCGGAAGCACCGGTACTCCGGTTCGATTCCCTGGTCGATGAGTCCGTGGGCGGTCGCCAATCTGGGCGCCGGCCTGTTGGAAATCGGGCACATGTGCAACGCGGTACCCGGCGCAGCGCCCTGGACGGCGAAGAAGGCCGCGGAATGGGACCGAATCACGTTGGGAGACTGGCTACATCGCCACGTGCTGTCCGCTCAGGCCCGCGAGATGCTCGACATGGCCCTCGCCGGGATCTACACCTCGGCAGCCTCGGAGGTATCGTTGCTGTGGGCGCTGCACCAGATGGGGTCCGGTGGCGGACCCAATTTCGTCCTCTCCAACAAGGGCGGTTCGCAGGACGCCCGCGTGCACGGCGGGATGGGAGCGATCTCGGACCCGATGGCCGCGGAACTCGCTGGTGCACTGCACCTTTCGCAACCCGTCCACCAGATCGACCGGGATGGCGACGGCGTCACGGTGCATTCCGGGGGGATGACCGTGCGGGCGGCGCGAGTGATCGTCGCGGTGCCGCTGGCCATCGCCGGGACCATCGCGTACGAGCCGATGCTGCCGGCGGACCGGATGTTTCTCCACCAGCGGATGCCCGGCGGTGCGGTGATGAAGACCTCGGTCCTCTACGACAGTCCGTTCTGGCGCGCCGACGGGTTGTGCGGTCAGTCGGCGGCGCCCGGATCCCCGGCCACCCTGACGATCGACGCGTGCACCGACACGGGCGTGCCGGGCGTCCTCTGCGTGATCACCGAGGGTCGTGCCGCCCGCGACCTCGGGAAGCTCGACGCCGCCGAACGGAGATCCGTCGTCATCGGCGAACTGGTGGACCGGTTCGGCCCCAAGGCTGCAGCGCCGGCCGGCTACCACGAACAGGACTGGACCCTCGAACGCTATTCGGGTGGCGGGATGATCAGCCACGCACCGCCCGGGGTGCTGACCGAGTTCGGCCACGCCCTGCGGGAGCCCTGCGGGCGTGTGCACTGGGCGGGCACCGAGAGTTCGGCCGTCATGTGCGGCTGGATCGACGGTGCGGTCCGCTCCGGGGAACGCGCCGCGGCCGAGGTGCTGGCCGCCGAGGCCGCTGCCGCGGCCTAGGTGCTGGGACGCCAGCGCCGCCCTGCGGGGGACCGCGCACCTCACCAACGGACGTCGTGGCGCTCCATCACCCCGTAGCCCTCACGGAGAGTGACGCCCGCGATCGACCCGGTGAACGTCCCGAACGGCTGGCTGTACTTGCTGTCGACGAGGATCAGCCGGTCGTGCCGGGAGCGTTCGGACTCGGCGTGGAACTCCAGATCGCCGACGCGGGACAGGTCCGGGGCGAACCGCTGCGGTCCGACCTCCTGCGGGACGCCGTCCACCCAGACGGTCCGCTCGGAGTTCGTCGGCGAATCATGCACTCCTTCAACGAGATTCCAGGTGATTGCCGCGCCGGTGTCGGACGTGCCGCAGCCGGCACTCCACAGCCAGCGGGTCACCCGCGCATGATGTCCGGCGGTCTCGTCGACCAGACCGGCGGAGTCGATGGCGATGCCGTCGATGGTGCCGGTGACCCGCACGGGCGTCTTACGGGTCCAGATCGGGTGGCTGCCGTGCATGGTCACCACCTCGACCGGCTCGCCGGCCGGCCGGTAGCTGACGTCGACGCCGTCGAACCGGGCCGAGGTCTCGTCGAAGTGCGCGATCGGCCACAGCGCCGCCCGGTCCCGGAATGCGTCGGTGCGACGGTTGTGCACGGCCCAGAACGCCTGATAGCCGGGGCCGATGTGGGCGACGCCCACGCACATCTGCACATCCGGCCCGTAGACGCCCATATAGCGCCACTTCTTGCGCGGCCGCAGACCCCGGAACAGTGGGAGCCGGTCAGGGTCGATCGGGGGGTTCGACGAGCCGCGCCATGGAAGAGTCATGGGCACAGCATGCCCGAGTCATTCCGTTCGGTTAACGCCTGACGCTCGCTTTGGTCACGAACGCCTCCTGAGTGTGTAGGAGCGGGGAAAACGTTGCTTGGATCGATGGTCATGGGCTGGGAGGCGGTGCCGGTGTTGCTTGCTGTCGCCGTCGCCTCGGCGGCCGGCGGCTTCCTGGCGGCGGGCGCCCGGCAGAAGAAACGTCGCGGTCCGTTCCTCGTGGGCGTGGTCTGCGGGCTGCTCGCCGGCGCGGCGGTGGGACGGCGACGAGTGTTCAGCACCAGCCTGGGGGCAGTTGCCCGCCGGGCCGGCATTCCCCGCCCACTCCGCACGGGGGCCATTGCGGCAGCGGCGGTGGGGCGTCGGGTTGGGCTGGGGGCGCCGGCTCCGGCGGTGGGTCGGCGTCGGCAGGCCCAGCGGCGCTGAACGCGGCCAGGGCCAGCGCGGCCCGCCATTGGCATTCACCCACGTCGAGCCTGCATAGTGGAGTTCATGCTGACGGCGATGTGGATGCGTGCGGGCCGGGTCCGGGTGACCCTGTTCTACGCTGCGACGCTCGCCGCGGTTGCCCTGGCGCTCTACATCCTCGGTCCCCACGCCAACTCCGAGGTCGTTCGCCAGGTCAGCACCAACCTCCACAATCTGGGCGAAGGCCGCATCGGCACCCTGATCGGCAGCGCGTTCGTCACGGTCGACGGGCCGATCTATGTGTGGTTGCCCGGACTGGTCGCGATGCTCGCACTCGGTGAGTTGGTGTGGCGCAGCGGACGCCTGGCGGTGGCGTTCGCGGTCGGGCACGTCGGCGCGACGCTGATCGTGGCGGCAGGTCTGGCGGGCGCTCTGGCGGCCGGGTTGCTCTCACGTTCGATCGTCGACGTCGCCGACGTCGGGATGAGTTACGGGGCGGTGGGTGTGCTGGGCACCATCACCGCCGCGATCCCGCATCGCTGGCGGAAGGCGTGGATCGGCTGGTGGCTGGCCGTCGCGGCCGGCGCCGCGGTCGTGAGCGGGGGCTACTTCACCAACGCCGGGCACGGCGTCGCGCTGGTCCTCGGGATGCTGGTGGCCACCCGGTTCGGGCCGCCCGAGCGGTGGACCGGACCGCGGTGGGCACTGCTGGCCGGCGCCGCCGGGTTCGGTTACCTCGTAGTGGGCTACAACTCCGTCTCGCTGCTCGCCCCGGCGGCCTGTGGCGCGCTCGGCGCGCTGGCGCTCGGGGGCGGGGCGTCCCTGATCGGCCGACGGCCGGTGCCGAGCCGCTGATGGCCGGCCCGGCGGTCGACCCCGCCGGGGAAGTCACCGGCGGGCATGTGGTGCTGAATCCGGCCTCGCGGCGGGTGCAGCGATTCGCGACCCTGCCTTTTGTCGCGGGCCTGTGCTGGGTGGTCCTGCTGCTGTCGCAGGGGCAGGGCCGGCTTCCCGAGCGGCTCGTCGACGGCCTCGCGGAATGGTCCATCACGCTGACGCTGGTGATCGTGGCGCTGGCTCGTGGTATCCACCTCGGGCGACCGGTCACCTCCCCGCACGCGACCGCCGCCGCGGCGCTGCTCATCCTCGGCGTGGTCGTGCGGCTGCTGTGGTGGACCTGGGCCGGGGACGTGTTGGTGATCGCCGCCGCGGTCGCCCTGATGGCGCCGACGGCGTCCCGGCCCGATCGCGAGTCCGTCGCGCGGATCTGGCCGCTGGTGCGCCAGACCCACGGGGATCCGTTGGCGCCGTTCGCGATGCACTCCTACAAAAGCCACTACGTCAGTTCCGACGGCTCGGCAGCGGTGGCCTACCGGACCCGGTTTGGCCTGGCCGTCGTCAGCGGGGACCCGGTCGGCGGGCCGACGGCCTTCGACGGTCTCGCGGACGGTTTCGTGGCGATGTGCCGCAGCCGCGGCTGGCGGATCGCCGTGCTCGGCAGCAGCGAGGAACGGATCGCGCTGTGGCGCAACCGGGTTCCCTCCCTGCGCGCGATACCCATCGGCTGTGACGTGGAGGTCGACGTGCCGAACTTCGCCATGGAGGGCCGTCGCTTCCGCAATCTGCGACAGGCGGTTTCGCGCTCGCACAACCGCGGGATCACCACACACTTGGTCGAGGAGCAGGATCTCGGCGACGCCCTGACCGCCGAGCTGGCTGAGGTGGTGCACTCCTCAGGGCACGGCGCGCGGTTGGAGCGGGGATTCTCGATGATCCTCGACGGCGGATTGGAAGGCCGCTACCCGGGGGTGATGCTGATGATCGGACGCGGCGCCGACGGCACCGTGCAGGGCTTTCACCGTTACCTGGTGGCCGGCGACGGCAGCGACGTCACCCTCGACGTGCCGTTCCGCCGACCGGGGGCGCCCAACGGTCTCGACGAGCGGCTGGCCGTCGACATGATCGGGTGGTGCAAAGCGTCCGGCACGCAACGGCTTTCGCTGGCGTTCGCGGCGTTCCCAGACATCTTCGACAACCCGCACCGCTCCCGCCTCGAGAACTTCTACTACCGCGTCATCACACTGGGCGGTCCGCTGATCAGGCTGGAATCGCTCTATCGGTACCTGCAGAAGTTCCACGCCCTGGGGGCGCGGCGCTACGTGCTGGTGTCGTTGTGGAACATCCCGCTGGCGCTGATTGTCCTTCTGGGACTGGAATTCTGGCCGCGCCGCCGGATGCTGTAGCGGACCTCGATCGGATGCGCGTGGGTGATGGCGCTACGGTAGGCGGGTGAAAGACCTGCGTACTGCCGTCCCGATGGGAGCGGTTGTCCTTGCCGTCGTCCTCGGGCTGGCGGGGTGTGGGGCCGGTGACACCAAGACGGGCACGGCTTCGACAACGGCGTCCCCCACGGAGTTCACCCCGCTGTTCCCGGCGGCAGCGCCACCGCCACCGCCACCGCCACTGCCGCCACTGGCCAGCCTGCCCGACGGGCGGGTCGCTGCGGCTGACCTGCCGGTCATCGTGGCGGACCGGACCTTCACGACCGAGGTCGACGGCCAGCCGGCCTTCGAGTACTACGGCCGCAATGGCACATTTCGCGGCAAGAACGGTGACTACCGCTATCGGGGAACGTGGGCAGTGATCGGCGACCAGCTGTGCTTCACCTATCCCGACAGCGGTAGCACCGAACCCACCTGCTACTCGGTGACCAAGGAAGGTGACGTGATCACCTGGACGGACAACGATGGCAACAGCCTCGAGGTCAAGTCGGTGGAGGGGAATACCGAGGGTCTTTAGCTGACCGTGACGTGGACGTGGTTGAAGTGGTCCGCCACTCGCCACATCGTGTACTTCACGCCGAAGCGCGACGCCTGGCTCTGGATGTCGGCGTTGATGGTGTCACCCAGACCCATGTTCGAGCCGATCATGATGTCCAGGGCGTGGCCGCTGGGATGGTCGGGACGCGAGTCCGCGCGAACACCGCCGATGGACTGCACGCCGGGGTAGTTGGCCTGGATGTACTGCAGGAGATTCCAGGCGTTGGGAGAAAGTCCATTGGTTCCGACGAGGGGAAAGGCCGCCGCCGTTGCCGATGAGGTTGCAACCAAGCCGGCGGTAATCGTCGCTAGCGCAATCTTTTTCATCATGCTCTCAGGATAAGTTGATATGACGGATGCGGAAAATCCGCGCACGCGGAAAAGGTCGGAAAAACGTGGTTGGACCGTTTGCCGACGCTCGCGTTTCCGCTGGTCGATATTGCACTGTGATATGACGAAACATGCAGGTCACGCGCTCTTGCCCGAAAGTCGTTAAATCGCAGGTAGATCGCGTGTTGGTCTGCCGTTTATGCAGGTAGATGCCGGTTGGGCAAACCGGCTGTTGATTGGTCGATTTGCCTCGGTGCCAACATCATTGGAAACGTGTTCTCCGACACATTGCTGCCTAACAGGGGTTTTCGCTGTCTTCAGGGGCTCCGCATTGCGAAAAGTGTTGGTGTGTCTGGCGGGGATTTGTCACGTTAGGCGGCTTGCGACGAAATCCGCTGCCTGCTCCACCATTCCGTTCTGGACGTAGGCGAGATGCGCCAGGAAACTGTTTCCGCCTGGTGCGCAGTACATGTCGTCGGGAGCGCACAGGTCGATCGTTTTTCCGCCGTAGAGACTGCTCATCGCCGTCAGTGATCCACCGCCCGGGATGGTGCCGGCGGGATTGCCGAACACGGCAACCGCCGCAACGTGATTGGCCAATTGGGGGGCCATCGGTGTCGGAGTCCAATCGCCGAGTGGGCGTTGGTCCATCGTGATGAGGTCGATGACGCCCGCACCCTGTGAGATGCCGCTGAGCACGAGCTTGGTGGTGGGGCAGTTGTCGGTCATCCACTGCACGCGTGCCGCTGCATCGGCGGCGCCTACCGGCACCGAACTGCTGAAGTCGAAGCTCGCCGGGTAGTTCACCGAATACACGTCAACCGAACGGCCGGCGGCCTTGGATCGCACCGCATCGACGAAGGCCTGGCCGACGTCGCCCAATCCGGCGCCACCGGTTCCCCTGGCGAAGATCACCTCGACGTCGGGACACGGCTCAGCGGCTGCGGCGGGCGTGGCGGGACTGTTGATCGCGGCAGTGGCGAGCACTGCGATGAGGAGAAGGCGCTTGACGAACATGCGTCCATGCTGACTGACGGGCGGGAGTTCCGAAGGGTAAAGGTATGGGCCCGCCTCGCAGCGACAACGGACCGAAGTGCCCGCCTCAGAGCGACTGCGAAGTGAAGTGCCCGGGGAGGGGCGATGGAGCGGCACCGCGGGCGACAGCTGGTCGCGCTCGGAGGGGCGACGGAGCGGCACCGCGGGCGACAGCTGATCGCCTACGCCAGGCGACGCCTCTGTCGCTCCTAGGCGGGCATTGTTCGAACTTGTCGCTCAGAGCCGGGCAGAAGTCTTATGCCCTCCGGGCGCGGCTGAGGGGAGCCGCTGAGCGGGGTCGCCTGCGCGGGGTCGCCTGCGCGGAGGTCGGCTGAGCGGGGTCGTCTGCGTGGAAGTCGGCTGAGCGGAGGTCACCTGCGCGTCGGTCGCCGGAGCGGCCGGCACCGCTCAACGTCCGGCTCGTCCCGCCTTGACGCTGCTCGCCGCGCCCGGCGTCCCCTTCGATGCGCTGCGAGTGGCCTTGTGCACCCGGGAAGCCGGTGCCTGCGGGCCAGCCTCCGGCGCCGCGGGTGAGATGTCTTCCCCCGTCGCCGCTGCGCCGATCGTCGTTGACGCCGCTGCCTTCACCCGTGTGCGCTTGCCGGGCGCCGCGAACGGAACGTCGGCAATGGCCTTCACTGACGCCGGCTTCGGGGCTGACGCGGCAGCCCGTGCGGCGGGCTTCGGCGCGACCACCGCCGCGGCGCCGCCCAACGGCGGCAGGGGCGGGAAATAGCTGGCGATCCAGGAGAGTTCGCCTTGCACCAGGTTGTTGACCGAGGTTTGGATGCCGTTCTTGATCGTCGGCGGGATCAGTTCGGGCTGGCCGTCGATCGCATACGCCACGCTGTACACCGCGGCCCGGCTGAGCGGTTCCACGGCGCTGTAGCCGATGTTCATCTGGGGAGCGATCAGCCCGATCGGCCAGGGCAGCCACCCGACGCTCCAGGCGCCCAGCTCGACGCCGTACTGCACCCACGGCTCGATGGCGTTGTAGCCGTTGATGATCCGCTCTCCCGGTGTCGAGCCCGTCGCGCCCCCGAAGGGGTTGGTGAGCGGCTTCGTCGGCTTCGGAAGCGAGACCGCCAGCGCGCTCAGTTGCACCGCCGGTGATGCAGTGACGGGCAGGGGAGCGGCTGCGATCGGCGACGCCGCTGCCAAGCCGGCACCCGCGGCCAGCACCGCGGCGGCGACTCCAGCAGCCAGAGAGGAACGAACGGTTACCGACACTGGCAACTCCTCACGCTCACGGCTTGACAACCGCACTGTCGCAGAAGCCGGGTCTGCCGTTACACCCGGGCCCACCCCGGCCCAGTCGGTCCTCGGCGTTACGGTGGCCTCGTCTCCACTCCCGTGGAGCGGAAGGGGCACCCGTGAACGCCGGCGAGCAGACCATCGACTGGCTCTACCGCGAACAGCTCCAGGTCGACGAGGAATGGTCCGCACGCACGCCGGACGGTTTCACCTGGTGGGCTGACCAGAACGCCCAGACTGTCGAGATCCTGGGCGAAGAGACCGGCCCAGACGGCGAAACCGGCTACCTGATCGGCGTGCGGACAGATGTGTTGCGCGACCTCGACCTGAACGACACCGCCCTGACCGAACTCAACGACGGGCCGATGCGTTTCGCTGCCATGGCCGGGCCGGTCTACGACCGCGACAGCCGCACGCTGAGCCTGCGTTCCCTGGCCCGCGTGTACGACGGCAACGCCGAATGGATGGGCCCGGTGCTGGGTTCGGCCGCGGTCATGCAGATCGCCGAGGCACGCCTGCTCGGCCCCACGCTGGTGGAGGCGCTCCACGCGGAACCGGCGCACAGCGGCCATCCCGAGCACGGCCGGAGGATCACGCCCGACGACCTGATCTACGCCGTCAACGTTTTCGTCGAGCAGGGCAAGGCTCCATGCGAGTGGCCTGAGCAGGAGTTCACCGACGCGGTGAACCAGTTCATGATGCAGCCGCCGTCGATCGGTGCCTCCGGCAGCGGCCAGGGCTTCGTCGTGGAGTTCCCGTTCGGTGACCGCTCGTCGCTGTGCCAGGTGATGGGCAGCCAACCACACCCCTTGTACGGCAACGGCCTATTCATCCTGCAGCGCTTCCCCTTTCAGGCCGCCACGCCCGCCGCAGGTGTCGATCTGGCGCTGATGCTCAATGGCGCCGAGCTCACCAACAACGCCACCGGGTTCGGCTTCGGCAGCTATGTCCACGACAACGGCATCCTGTGCTTCACCGGGTTCATCCCCAACGCGCTGCACCGTCAGACCGCACTGCCCAACGTCTACTTCGCTTGTGCGGCAAGGGCTCTGGCGATATCGGTCTGGCTACTCGATCAGAACTGGACCGAGGAGTCGTTCTCCCTCGAGCGCAGCGCCATGGGGCGGGCGATGCTGCGCGACGCCGGCGGTCAGCGGGGCCAGTCGGGGTAGCGGCCCTCATGCACGACGTGGCCCATCGACCCCATGAGGGTGATCACCTCGTCGCGCCGGAAGTGCAGCCACGGCGGCATGCACCGGACCCAGTCAGCCGCGGCCGGCACGTAGGCCACCGGCGGTGAAACACCCCAGCCGCAGTAGAAGACAAATGACCGGTCGTCCTCATCGGTGACGGTCAGGATCTCCTTCCATGCCTCCTGGCCTTTCAGCATCGTTCGAACCTACCTGCGGCCGGGGTAATCTTCGGGTTCGTCTATCGGGAGGGGCAGCATGCGGACGAGCCTTGTTCTGCTGATCGCGGCGTTCGTCGCGCTGATCGGCTGCGCCGCCGCCGGCGCCGACCCGGGAGGTTCCGTGGCTGACTCGGAAACGCTGAACGGCACGGTGGTTCTGCGCCTACCGGCCCTCCTGCCGCCAGGCTCGCTGCTGACGGTGACACTGGAGGACGTTTCGCTGGCCGACGCCCCGGCGCAGACCATCGCCCAGACCCAGATCCAGGTGAAGGACCAGCAGGCCCCGATCCAGTTCGCGCTCGTCTACCCCAGCGCCGCGGTCCGGCCGGGAGCCGTCTATGCCGCGCGCGCCCGGCTAAACCTGCGCGACCAACTCCTGTTCACCACGACGGAGCGTTATCAGGTCGACGCGCTCAACCCGGTGCCGCTGCAACTGGTGATGGACCCGGTGCCGAGCAGCCCGTCGCCCGCGCCGGACGTCTCACTGACCGACACCTACTGGAAGCTGCTCGAAGTGGGCGGCCAGCCCGTCGCGGTCGCCGAACAGATGCGTGAGCCGCAGCTGGTGCTCAACGGCCAGGACGGCCGATTCGCCGGATCTGGCGGGGTGAACCGGCTGATGGGTGGCTACACACTGGCCGGCAACTCGCTGACCTTCTCGCAGGTGGCCTCGACGATGATGGCCGGCCCGCCCGAGGCGATGCAGCAGGAGCAGGCGATCGTCGCCGCGCTGGGCAACGTCCGCGGCTTCGCCATCGCCGGTGACCAGTTGACGCTGACCGACCAGTTCGGTCAGCCGTTGATCAGGGCTGTCGCGGTGGCGCTGCGCTGACGGCCAAGGGCGCCACACCGGTTCATTGCGGCGCGCCCGCACAGGCCGCCCGGCAGCCGCGTTGACCTTGTGACGGCATCCGTGGGTTGTCTCCTTGCGGGGACTGTCATTTGGCGGTGAAGGGACCTGGCGGCAGCGGAGCCGGGCAGCGGGTGTGGTCCTGCAGAAGTTCGGCGGCGGGCAGCACACCGGCCGCCGGGTCGGCCTGGCTGCGCAGGACGACGAATCCCGGGTCAGACTCGGTGCCGGTGCCGACCACGGCCAGTGTCAACAGGGCCGGGTCGGCGCCTGCCGCGGCCAGAGCGAACGGGTTCACCGCGTCGAGGTCGTCGACGGCGAGGGCGTCGTAACGAGATCCGGCCAGCGGCACGGGGAGCGGCGCCCACACCGGTCCGATGGCGCCGGCGAAATCACGCAGTGTCCGGTGCACATCGGCGCGCAGGCAGTCGATGTGAATGTGCAACTGGTTCTGGGTGCGCGCCACCGCGCCGTTCACGGCGAGGCTGATCCAGTCCCGGGGCAGGGCGCCGCCGGCACTGGACTCGGTGAAAGCCCTTGTCCGCCAGGCGTCGGCCAAGTAGTTGGGGGCGTCCGGCCGCAGCAGTGCGGGGTCCTCGATCCCGGTGATCCGGGTCGTCGGGATCAGCAGGTACTGGTGGTCGCCGACGTAATCCTTGAAGACGGCATGGCCGCGATCGATGCCCGCGCTCAGGTCGACCGCTGCGCACGGCGCGGGGTTGAGGTTGGCCTGTTGATCAGGGACGCACTGCTCGTGGACGAACCGCCACAGCACGTCGGGGTCGGAGTCCGCGTGTGCCGTGCCCGCCGGGAAGCCGGCGAGCAGGAGTGTGGCGAGGGCGACGGCGGCGCTAGCCCGCAATCGGACGCCACCCGCCCAGCACCGCGGTGCGATACCAGCCGTCGCGCGGCCGGACCTGAATGCCCGCCACGCCCCCCGCGCTGATCCGGCTGTCGATGATGTGGCTGTCGTCGATGAAGATCACCGTGTGCGACGCCCGGGTGGTGTCACCGTCCGGATGCAGATACAGCAGGTCACCCGGTTGGAACGGGCCGTCGGCCGGAAGTCGTTGTCCCATCGGCCCTGCCGTGCCGGCGTACTGCTTGGTCACCGAGCCGCCGAACTTGATGCCCAGGCCGAAGTTGTACACCCAGGCGGTGAAGTTCGAGCAGTCCAGGCCGCGGCCGGGACCCCAGCTTTCGGGATTCTCGCCGTCCTGCTCCTCGGACTTCTCGGCGGCGGCCGACGCCGTCGACTTCTGCGGATCCCAGTCCGGAATGTGGTGGTGGCGGTATTGCAGCGCCGCCGGATTGCCCGGGTCGTTGACGTAGTGCAGCGCCGCGGAGAGGATCCGCTCCTGCTTCCATGTGGTGGCGTCGCAGCCCGCGTCCGGCGGGACGGCGGCCGGCGGCAGCGCGGCGGCATTGGGTCCCCAGCCGCCGTTGGGGTAGCGGCCGTCGCGCTGCTTGTACCAGTCCGCCGGGGGAGTCTCTGTGTGCGGCAGGGCATCCCGCTCGGCGAAGTCTGCCGTCAGCGAGGCCTGGTTGCAGGTGAACGCGTAGTCGAATCCGGCCGCGGAGGCGGTGGGCATGGTCGTCGCGGCGAACACGGCGACGGTCAGCGCGGCGAGACGGATCATCCGGCGCAGCCTAGCGCGGCGTGCGCAATTTGTAGCCGCGGTCGATCACGTCGTCGGGCAGCGGCTGGCTTTCCTCGTCGGGGATCATCACCTCGACGTATGCCGCGCCCTTGTGCGATTCGATGTCGACGAGCACCGTCTCCAGCTCGGCCACCGTGGACACCTTGGCGCACAGCCACTTCCGGCAGCCGAACGCCTCGGGCAGCAGGTGGTACTTGACCGGGGCCAGGTTGTCGTAGTCGTGGCCGCGTTCGCTGATGATGTCCTCGATGCCGTAGAGGCCGTTGTTGAGCACGAAGATCCGGGGGGCGATGCCGTAGCGGCCCATCACGGCGATCTCGTTGAGCGTCAGCTGATGTGAGCCGTCACCGGTGACGAGCCAGGTGTTGCCGGACGTCTTGGCCATCGCGACACCCATGGCGGCGGGGGTGGCCCAGCCGATGGATCCCCACATGCCCTGCCCCTCGGCGCTGACCCCGGCCGGCAATCGCATGCCGTTGAGATGGGTCATGCAGGTGCCGGTCTCGATCACCAGGGTGTCGCCGGCCTTGAGTCGCCGCTGCAGGCGGGGATAGAAGTTGGCCGAGCAGGTCGGGTCGTCGGCGGAACCGGTCAGCTCGAGCTCGCCGTACTCCGGCGCCTCGGGGAGGCTGCGCTTGCGGACCTTGCGGGCGAGGGCGTCGAGAACGTCGTCGATGGCGACGTTGAGGTAGACGTCGGTGCCGATCTTGACCCGGTTCTGGTGGATGCAGACCGCCAGGCTGGTGTCCAGGACACTGCTCCACAGGCCGGTGTTGAGTTCGAAGAGCATCACCCCGCCGATGTCGAGGATCAGGTCGGCGTTCTCCACGATGTCGCGCACCGCCGCGGGATGCGAACCCGCACCGGCATACAACCCGATGTACTGCGCCAGCGACTCGTCGAGCACCCCCTTGTCGTTGGGGGTGAGGGCGACCGGGATGTTGGCCTTGGCGACGAGTTTGACGGCCTTGTCGGCGACCCCGTAGTGCTTGGTCAGGCTGGTGATGGTGGCCACCGGGCGTTGTGCCGCAGCGATTCTCGCGGCGATGGCACCGACCGCCGCCGCGAGTTCGGTCGGGTCGCTGCGCTGGCGCTTGATCCTCGGCAGCGGCTGACCCCGGACCGGTCTGCCGATCACCGGCATCAGTCCGTTGGCCTCGGAGATCACGATGTAGGCCGGCATCGACTGCCGCAGGGCCTCGCGGATCACCCGCTCGAGCTCGTCGATGCAGTTGTCCGGGGTCAGCACCGCCGACACGCAGCAGGCCGCCGACGAGATCTCCTGGAAGCGGTCATATCTGGTGTCACCGAGATTGTGGTGTGTGATCAGGCCCAGTTGCTGGATGCGTTCACTGGGCATGCCGACGATGTGGAACACCGGAAGCCGGTGCGCCCGGGAACCCATTACGCCGTTGAGCGCGGAGAGCTCACCCACCCCATAGGTGGTGGACAGGATCGCCGCCCCGCGGATGCGGGCGTAGCCGTCGGCCGCGTAGGCGGCGTTGAGCTCGTTGGCGCACGCCACCCACTCCAGTTCGGGGACGGTCTCCACGGCGTCGTCGACCGAGAATGCGTAGTCCCCGGGCACCCCGAAGACCTTGTCGATGCCCAGCGCGGCCAGGCGCGACAGGGTGTATGCGGCAACTGTGGGCTGAACCATAATCCGGACGCTACCGAAGAGGGGGCGATAACCTGAAGCGGTCCTGCAGCGCGCCAGAAGGAATGCCCATGGCCAGTCCGGCCGCCCAACGCCCACGCGTCGTGATCATCGGCTCCGGGTTCGGCGGGCTCACCGCCGCCAAAGCCCTCAAGCGAGCCGACTGCGACGTCACCCTGGTGGCCAAGACCACCAGCCACCTGTTCCAGCCGTTGCTATACCAGCTGGCCACCGGCATCCTGTCGGCCGGCGACATCGCCCCGACCACCCGGTTGATCCTCAAGCGGAACAAGAACTGCCAGGTGCTGCTCGGTGAGGTCGAGGACATCGACCTGATGAACAAGACCGTCACCTCCAAGCTGATGACGATGCAGACGGTGCTGCCGTTCGACTATCTGATCGTCGCAGCCGGGGCCGAGCAGAACTACTTCGGCAATGACCAGTTCGCCACCTTCGCCCCCGGCATGAAGACCGTCGACGACGCTCTCGAGGTCCGCGGGCGCATCCTCGGCGCGTTCGAGGCGGCCGAGGTCACCACCGACCCGGCCGAGCGGACCCGGCGGCTGACGTTCGTCGTGGTCGGCGGCGGCCCCACCGGGGTGGAGTTGGCCGGGCAGATCGTCGAGCTGGCCCAGCGAACCCTGCCCGGCGCGTTCCGCACCATCGACCCGGCCGAGTGCCGGGTGATGCTGTTCGACGGCTCGCCGTTCGTGCTGTCGCCGATGGGGGAGAACCTCGGAATGAAGGCGCAGCGCCGGCTGGAGAAGATGGGCGTCGAGGTCTACCCCGACTCGGTGGTCACCGACGTCGACTACATGGGCATCGTGGTCAAGAACAAGGAGACCGGCGAGGAACGCCGCGTCGACTGCGCCTGCAAGGTGTGGTCGGCCGGGGTGGCGGCCAGCCCGCTGGGCAAGATGGTCGCCGACCAGTGCGAGGGCACCGAGGTCGACCGGTCCGGGCGGGTCGTCGTCGAGCCGGACCTGACGGTCAAGGGCCACCCGAACGTGTTCGTCGTCGGCGACATGATGTCGGTGCCCGGCGTGCCGGGGGTTGCCCAGGGCGCGATCCAGGGCGCGAAGTACGCGGCGAAGATCATCAAGAACGACCTGAACGGCCGCGACAACCCCGAGTTCCGTGAGCCGTTCAGGTACTGGGACAAGGGCTCCATGGCGACGATCTCGAGGCATCACGCCGTGGCGAAGGTCGGCAAACTGGAGTTCGGCGGCTACTTCGCTTGGCTCGCTTGGCTTTTCCTGCATCTGCTCTATCTCGTGGGCTTCAAGAACCGCATCGCGACGTTGTTCAGCTGGATCAACACCTTCACCTCGCACAGCCGCGGTCAGCTGACCACCACCAGTCAGATGGTCTACGCCCGGCTGGCGATGGAGCTCATGGAGAAGCGGACCCACGAGAACGGCGACGAGATGGAGCGCGACGCCGCCCAGCTGGAGCGCGACGCCGCATTGCCCGACCGTCGCTGACCGCGCCTTCCCGGCGCGGACGACTCTGTTGGCCATCATGGCTGCATGGCCCCATTCCGCAGCCGGATCGCCGACGCCTTCCGCTTCACCGAACCGCCGGCGCTGGCGCCCCCGGACCACTACGGCCGGGCCGACGTCGCGGCGATGCTGCGCGACATCGGCATCGCGATGGTCGAGGTTTCCTTCCCTGTGCAGCTGGTCGAGGACCGTCTGCTGGAGATCGCGGCCCGCTACACCACTGCCCGGGTTCAGGTGGCGGTGCTTCCGACGATGCTGTTCATTCAGGTCGGCGACGCCCATGAGATGGAAGGCTCGGCGCAGCCGTCCGGCCGGCTCGACATGGCGGCCCGCGTCGAGGAGATCGCCCGCCTGGCCCGCGCTGGCGCGATCACCCCGGGCGACGCGGCCGAGGCCGTGCGCGCTGCACGTCAGCAGAAGGCCCGGTTCGGTTCTCTGGCAACGACATTGGGGTATGCGCTGACGACGGTCGGGTTCGGCATGGTCGTCGAGCCGACCTGGAGGGCGCTGCTGGCCCACCTGTTCCTCGGGTTGGTGGTGGGCCTGATCGTCCAGTTGAGCCGGCCGTTTCCCAGTCTGACGCCCATCCTGCCGACGCTGTCGGCGGTGGTGGTGACGCTGCTGGCCACCTGGTTCGTCGGAGATGTGGCCGACGACGGGTTGTTGCGGATCATCAGTCCGGCGCTGATCGCGATGCTTCCCGGCATGGCGCTGGTGATCGGGGCCATCGAATTGGCCGGTGGCCGAATCGTTTCCGGTGCCAGCCGTACCGTGTATGCCCTGGCACAGCTCGGGCTGATGGTCTACGGGGTGGTGGTCGGGGTCCGGATCGCCGGGCAGGTGCCGCAGCAGGCTGCGTCGACCCAGATGGGGCCGTGGTCGCTGTATGCGTCGATCGCGGTGGTTGCCGTCGGGTTGTACTTCTACCTGTCGGCGCCCCGCGGTTCGCTGCCCTGGCTGCTGGTGGTGATCGCGGTGGCGACGCTCGCGCAGACGGCTGCGGGACTGGTGTTGAACTCCGCGCACTCCGGTTTCGTCGGTGCCATGGTAGCCATCCCGTTCGCGGTGCTGGCGTCGCGGCTGCGGGGCGCGCCGCCCGGTAGTGTGCTTGCGCTGGCGGTGTTCTGGTCGCTGGTGCCCGGGCAGTTGACTTTCATGTCGCTGAGTCGCTCGGCGTCTGGGGACTTTGCCGGGTCCGCGACGATCAGCGTGGCCGGGGCGGCGATCGTGTCGATTGCGCTGGGGACGCTGGTGGGTTGGAGCTTGGTTCGGACGCTGGCTGCGCGGGGGACGCTGCCCCGCTGACGGGGCTGCCGCGTTGCCGCGCTACTGCGCGACCGTGCGCCCGTGCGCCCGTGCGCCCGTACGCCCGTGCGACCGTACGCCCGTGCGACCGTACGCCCGTGCGACCGCGAGTCACATCCGTCACCGCGCCGGAAGGCATATGACAGTTGACCGCCTCGGAGCGACAACGGGGCTATTTGCCCGCCTCGGAGCGACTGTGGTCGGTGGAGCGACGACGCGGTTGTGCGGGTGGGCCGCGGAAAGTTGTGCGGACTGAGGCCGTCACCGCTCCGGCGCGTTGTCGCTCCGAGGCGGGCGCGCTGATGCCTTGTCGCTCGAAGGCGGGCAAAAGTGCTTACCGCGTTCCCCTGGGGACTCCTGGGACAGGTGTGACTGGGGCTGTCGATGGTGGGCTGGTCCCGGTGGGGGCTGGGCTGGTTCGGCTGAGGGTGAGGCTGGTCCGGCCGGGGTTCGCATCCCCCTCGCTCCCCGCTTGCTGGTGCACCAACTTCTCCTGATGCACCAACTTCTGCAAAGTCCGGATCTCCTCCCGGAGCTCCTCGACGTGGGCCACCGTCGCGGCCTGCTGGGCGCTGTCCTGCTTGCCGACCTCGGAGATGATCCAGTGCGCGACTGTCGCCGTGACCACACCGATTAGGCAGATGCCGCCAATCATCAACAGCACCGCGATGATTCGCCCGGTGTTGGTGATGGGGACGTGGTCGCCGTAGCCGACGGTGGACAGCGTCGTCACCGCCCACCACAGGGAGTCGGAGAGGGTGTTGATCTGGCCGCCCGGCGCGTACCGCTCATGGTGCAGCTCCGCCAGCGCGGAGGTGTACACCAGCAGGATGGCCGCGAACGTGGTGAACGCGATGAGCCGTCCGCGCACTGCATCGCCCAGCGCCCGCTCCAGAATCCGGGCCAGGGCCACCAGTCGCAGGAATCGCAGCGGCTGCAGGAACGGCAGTGTCACCACCGCGAGATCGAGGGGATGACGAATGAACCACTGCCAGCGGTTCTCTGCCAGCTTCAACCGGACCAGGTAGTCGATGACGAACGGGACGTAGAGCAGATCCAACGCCACCGAGACCGCTTGGCCCGCAGGTCCCTGTGGCTCACCGAGTACCTGCACCGAATACAGCACGAGGAACGCGACGGCGCACGCGGCCAGCGGCCACTCGACCCTGCTCTCCCAGTGCTGGAGTTGGCTTTCGGTCACTGTCCGCTGATGGGATCCCCAACAAGAGCGCCCTCGCCGAGCACCTCGGCGAACCCGAGACGCAGGCTCTCCAGCAGTTCGGCGCGATCGCCCACCGCCGCGTCGTCGGAGCTGATGCCGACGCTGGCGGCATTGGTGTAGGTCAGCATCGTCACGTTGATCGCCGCGCCGATGGTGCCCACCAAGGGATACATCCGCTCCACCCTGGCCCCGGCCAGCCACACCGGAACCGGGATGCCCGGCACGTTGGACGCCGTCAGATCCGAGGTCTGGGCGGCCGCCGACACCAGTTCCGGCGGCAGGAATCGGCTGAGCTCGGCGAGATAGTCGGCCATCTTCAGGGCGGGCTCGGCGCGCCAGCTGCGCACCGTGTTGGCCGCCGTCTCCAGCACGTCGTCGATCATGTTGCTCACCGGGATCTCGAACCGCGCAATGGTGACCGCGTTGCTCTCATCGGCGGAGGTCCGCAGGGAGATCGGCATGTTCATCCGCAACTCATCGACCGGATGGCCCATCTTCTCGTGGTAGTCGTTCATGCCGACGCTGATGGCCGCCAGGAACAGGTCATTGACCGTCCGGTCGCGCCTCTTGGCGGCGGCCTTGAACTTGTCGAAGTCCATGTCGATGGTGTCGAAGTGGTAGTTGATGCTGCGGCCCTTGAGGATCGGCGACAGCGGCTCGACCGACACCTTGGTGAACCGGACCACCGACCCGGCGGTGTCGCGGATCTTGCCGAACAGCGTCCGCGGGTGCATCAGCGCCGTCATCGCCAGCGGTCCGAAGCCGCGGATGGCGTCCTCGGCGGTGCGCGCCACCCAGCCGACGTTGTTGCGGATGACCGCCTGCATGAAGCCCTTGGTGTCCAGCAACACCGGCTCGGGCGCCGGCGGCATGGGCCCCAGATCGGCGCCCTCCTCGGTGAAGTCCAGCAGGGCCAGCCCCAGCTGCACCGCACCCTGCCCGTCGGCGATCGCATGGTGCAGCTTCTGGACCAGCACCGCCTTGCCGCCGGGCAGACCCTCCAGCAGGGTCACCCGCCACAGCGGCCGGTCCTTGTCGAAGTCGGCCATGGACTGCCGGCGGGCCTCCTCGAGGACGTCCTCCCACGACGAATCCTCCGGCATGCGGAAGCGCCGCATATGGAAAGACAGGTCGAAGTTGGGGTCCACCACCACGCGCGGGGTCTCCAGGCCCGTCGGGCCCTCCACGATCTTGGAACGCAGCACGGGAGCAAGCCGCGTCGCACGCTCGTAGCGGTCGCCGAGTTTCTCCCAGTCCGGGCTCTTGTCGAGCACCAGCACGCCCAGGATGGTGGAGCGCATCACCGGGTCGTCGGTCGCCATCCGCCAGGTCGCGAAGTCCCAGCCGCCGAGCCGCCGGGCCCCGGTGATGGTGTCCTCGCCGCGCAGCTTCTTGGGCGCGGCCTTTTTGGCCGCCGTCTTCTTGGCCGCCGCCTTTTTGGCAGGCGCCTTTTTGGCCGCCGCCTTCTTCGCGGGGGCCTTTTTCGCGACGGCCTTCTTCGCGACGGCCTTTTTGGCCGGGGTCTTCTTCGCCGCCTGGGGCTGGCTCTGCGGGCTGTCCGCCACGTGTTCCTCCGTCATTCCGCAGGTTGAACAGAGGCATCCTGTCACCAATACGCCCCCGCTAATGCGGAATCGGGCGCACCGTGACCTTGCCTCGACCATGATGTGACCCGACGACCTGTTGCATTGACGGTCCGTTCCTCCTTGTGGTGGTCGGGCGGATGCTCGTGGCGCACAGCCCGGCCGCAGTCGAGCGGCTCTCGGTCGGCACGGTGCTGCTCTACGGCGCGGCGGGGCGCAGAAACACCTCTCGCCGGTCGTTGAGGTCGACCGACACCAGCGCGCCGCCATCGTCGTCGGCGGTGATGCTGTCCTCGACGCCGCCGGTCACCTCGTAGTCGCGCTGCGGCTGGAGGCGCTCGATGCCGAGTGTCGTTCTCCCGCCGCCGTTTCCGGGCCGCAGCACGAGGTCCAGTGCCTGCCCGTCGGTGACCGCGCGGGTCACCAACACGTCGGGGTAGGCGGCCTGGGCGAGCACGGGCCCGGTCTTCCACTCGGTTGGTACCTCACCGGCCAGCAGGGCGCGCATGGACCCCTCGGTGGTGAACCGCGCCAGGACGTGCCCGGCGTTGCCCCAACTCGAGATACCGGTGTAGGCGCGGGCGCCGTTCTTGCGGACGGTCTTGTACCGCCGGTCCAGGGATCGCTCGAGGGCGTCGGCCATCTCGTTGTCGCCGTGTTCCTTGGCTGAGGCCATCACCGACACCCGGCTCATGCCGGTGCCGCGGCTGTAGTTGCCCGGGTCGATGACCTCCCAGCTGGTGGCGTCGATCTTGACGTCGTCGCCCTCGATGCGAATCAAGTTGGCGCGGAGGTTCTCCCACGTCCTGGTGGCCTGCTCGGGCATCGGGTAGTTCAGCCAGAACGACATCACGCCGTCGTTGCCCACCGACGGGCTCATCGAGAACTTCAGCGGACCCCGGCAGGCCATGAAACGGTTGTCCGGGCGAAGGTAGCCATGGGTGAGGTAGGCCTGGGCCATCTGCTCGACGCGGCCGTCGCCGTAGTCGGTGCCGTGCAGCCGGTCGTGCATCAGCAGCGTCGACAGTGAGAAGGCGTTGCACATGGGGTAGATCAGCCGTGGCTCGCACGGGTACAGCGGGCCCTGGCTGCTGATGTCCATGTTGTGCACGATCGCCTCGCACAGCGAGTTGAACTCGTAGCGGTACTCGGTGTCGTCGTTCCAGCGCAGGCTCAGCGCGCCGGGCTTGGAGAAGCGGTGGTCGTTGAGGGTTTCGAACAGGCCGACCATCACCCCGAAGAAGCCGGTGTACATGACATTGGCGAACTTCATCGGGTCCGGGTCCCAGCGCTGGTAGCCGACCAGCATCTCGTGCGCCCAGTAGCCCCACACCTTCTTGTCGCGCATCTTCTCGATGGTGTTGGCCTGGGCCTCGGTGAGGTAGCCGGTGAAGGCGGGGGTGTGGTTGTACTGCGCCATGGCCAGCGCGTAGTTGGTGTAGTTGAGCTGGTAGCGCAGCGCCGAGAGCAGGTACTGCTCGATGTGGGAGAACCCTTCGAACTGTTCGATCGGCTGCAGTGACAGGTCCAGCAGGTACCGCTCTAGCTCCAGGTCGTCCGGGGTCAGTTCACCGACCCGGCGGCCGGCGGACTCGATGACGTGTTCGGCGCTCGACATGGTCGCATCTTGTCATTCACAAAACAGGCGTGGTGGCGCTTTCCCGCACCACTGCATGCACGAACCCGAGCTTGTCGGCGACCGGCGGGCTGATGTCGAACGGGTACAGCGGGTTCTTCCCCATCGCGGTGTTCACCCGGTTGAAGAACAACGAAATCCAGCGCCAGTCGAAAAGCAGCTGCTCGATCGGGCCGCGGCAGTAGGACTCCAGCGGGGCGATGTCACGTGGGCCGGCGAAGCGCACCCGATCGGCGTGCAGCACCATGCCCGCCTCGCGTGTGGTGTCGAGGGTGTCGGTGATGTGCAGGTAGTGCGCGAAGCACTCGGCGAAGTCCTCCCACGGATGCATGGTCGCGTATTCGGAGATGAACGTCTGCGGCCAGTCCGGCGGCGCGCCGAAGGTGTAGTGGCGCTGCAGGGCGTCGGCATAACTCGCGCGTTCATCGCCGAAGAGCGCACGGCATCGGTCGAGGTGACGCTCCGCGCCGGGACCGGTCTCGACGAGGACGTTCTGGTAGTAGTGGCCGGCCTCGTGCCGGAAATGGCCGAGCATGGTCCGGTAGGGCTCACCGAGCCGAACCCGGAGTGACTCGCGGTATGCGTCAAGGGATTCCACCAGGTCGATGGTGATGACGCCGCCCGCGTGGCCGATGAGGATCTTCTCCCCGGTGCTGTAGCTGGAGAGCAGGTCGAACGCGAGTCCGCCGTCGCGGCGCCAGTACGGGTCGACGGGCAGGCCGATGTCGACGAGTTGATAGACCAACCGGCGCAGGGCCACCGCGGTGGGGACGAGCTTTTCCCGGGCGATGGTGTCGTCGGGATCGGGTTCGCGGCGGATCAGCGAGTCGGCCAGGCAGCGCCCGCGGGCGGCGGCGTCGCCCTCCGCGGGCGTCAGCCAGTTGCAGTCCAGCGGCTCGTGCTGGGTGCACCGCACCCAGCGTTGTCCAGCGACTTCGGCGGCCCCGTCGGTGAGGGCCACCATCTCGCGGGTCGGCAGATGCAGGCCGACGGTCACCGCGCAGGACGGGCACCGCGGCGCCTCGAACGGGACGAAGCCGTGGCAGACCGGGCAGGCGAAGGCGCGCATGGAGTCTGATCGTTGCACGAGGGCGAGCGCCCCGCCGTTGCAGTGGCGGGGCGCTCGCGTGAGGGGATCGTCTGGAGTGTTCTAGTTGGCGCCTCCGTTCATCTGCTCGAAGTAGTTGCCGGAACCGGTCTGGTGGTCCGACATGTGCGGCACGCCCTCGGAGCGGGCGGTGCCGGTGGAGTTGTCCGCGGTGATCGCGGCGCCGTAGTCGGCCAGGTTCTGGGTGTGGGTCTGGCTGACGGCGGCGCCGGCGAGGATGCCGGCGGCGATCATGGCGCTGGCGATGGTGGCGGTGAAGCGGGCTGAGGCGGTGGTGGTGGTCATGTCGTTCTTCTTTCTCCGGTGGCCGGGGTGTCGGCCGTGATGGCTTCACTTTCCGTCGTGAAGACGGCCCCGGGGGTCGACCGGCAGGGGGATCGGCGGGATGAAGATCGTGTCGGCCGATCGGGGGAGTGCTCAACTCCATGTCTGACGGGGCGTGCTCTGGAAGACTGCGCCCTGAGGCCAACCGAACTCCAGGAGGACGAATATGAGTGCAGTGTTGATGACGGGGTTTCCGGGCTTCCTCGGGTCTGCCCTGCTCCCCGGGATCCTCGCCAAGCGCGACGGAGCAGAAGTCATCTGCGTCGTGCAGGCCCGGCACATGGACACCGCGAAGGCCAAGCTGGCCGAAATCGAGGCAGCCCACCCCCACATCACCGACCGGGTCCAACTCGTCGAGGGCGACATCACCCAGCCCGGCCTCGGGCTGGCCGATTCGGTCCCGGTGGACGACGTCACCGAGGTCTGGCACCTGGCCGCCGTGTACGACCTCTCCGTTCCCGAGGACATCGCCAAGCTGGTCAACATCACCGGCACCGCTAACGTCCTGCAGTTCTGCCGGGAAAGGTCGAACTTCCGCCGACTGCAGTACGTGAGCACCTGCTACGTCTCCGGCGCCTACGAGGGCGAGTTCACCGAGGAGATGCTCGAGGAGGGTCAGGAGTTCCAAAACCATTACGAGTCAACCAAGTACGAGGCCGAGCGACTGGTGCGCGCGGCGATCGCCGAGGGGCTGCCGGCGACCATCTACCGCCCCGGCATCGTGGTGGGGGACTCACGCACCGGTGAGACCCAGAAGTACGACGGACCCTACTTCGTCGCGGCTTACATGAATCGGCTGCCCGGCGTGACATTCCTGCCGAACGTCGACAAGTCCGTCATGGCATCGCTGGTTCCGCGGGACTACGTCATCGCCGCGATGGACGCACTGAGCGTCCTGGACCGTTCCGAGGGAAAGACCTACCAGCTGACCGACCCCAATCCGCC
>WBZU01000671.1_pt1 | contig 28305 bp, 16 predicted proteins | sample 5204311 | NCBI WGS metagenome assembly WBZU01 (sample SAMN12344359, study PRJNA552823) | activated sludge metagenome | biome: Activated sludge suspended growth; feature: Nitrification reactor; material: Wastewater; isolation source: activated sludge from nitrification reactor of wastewater...
TGTCCAGGCTCAGCACCGTTTTTCTTGCGCAGGATCGAACGTGGGGATCTGAACAGTGGCCGAGTTATGAGACAGTCTCTAAATCGCGCCCCTACATTTCGCGTCTTGAATAAATCAACGGGCTGTTGGGAGGCATGACCCACGCAACAGGTTGTCGTGGATTATGTCACCGGGCTCGTGGGCGGTGATGATTTCGCTTTCTTACGCCGCGTTTCCGCAGCTTTCACCGCGTACTGCGCATTGTATTCGAGCGTCTTTTGAAATGGCGCCAGCAACGACGTATTGCCCGTGCGTTGCGCCGTCGACTTGACCCGATCGGCGATCTGGCTCAGCGTGTTTTCTCGTTCGTGCTCGCTTTTCGCCAGTGTCTCGCGCACGACTTCGAGCGCTTTGGCCAGCGCAATTTCGTGCGCCCGCAGTTTGTCGATCAATAGCGTATCCGCGACGAACCGGCTGTGCATCGCCGACGTCACGCCCGCCGCGTCCCCGTGCACAGGAACACTTTGCTCCAGTTCCACACGTACCGAATCGATTCCAGGTTTTGCATTACGCAGATAACGAGTCGCGTCTTGCGGAAGATCAATCAAATCGTCCTTGCAATCATCGAGCGAGATCTGCAACGGACCGGCGTAAGGAATACCTTGAATGGATGCCATGACAATGTCTCCTCGTACTAGCGCGCGGCATGAGTATGCCTCGCGGAACGGGTGTCTTGCGATGAACGTAATCAGTCGACCACGAAAAACGATTTCTCGGAGCCTGCCCGAGTCTTCGTCTTCCGTTTTGTTCGACCTTGCGCTATCAGATGCAAGACCACATTGATTCGTTCAAAGAAATTTTCGCCGCGCGCGAAAAAATCTTGCTCCTGGGAATTTGCCCTCAAATGCGCCGGATTCGACTACGTGGTTGCCAAAGACGACATCTCGTTCACGCAAGATGATGTCGAGGTGACCGGACCTTGCCATCACGGTCGCGCAAGACGATGTCGTGGTGAGGGGAGGTTGCCATCGCGGTCGCGCAAGACGATGTCGTGGTGACCGGACCTTGCCATCGCGGTAGCGGAAGGCGATGTCGTGGTGACCGGACCTTGCCATCGCGGTAGCGGAAGGCGATGTCTTGTTGGGCGAAGGCGATGGCGTGGTGGAGCGAGTTCGAGGGCGCGTTGACGGAAGGTGAGGGCGTGGTCGGTGGAGGTGATGGGGCATCACGGCACTCATTCGTCGTCATCCGCGTCATCGAGTTCCGCCCCTTGCTTCAATTCCGCATTGCACAATTTCCTGTAAAATCCGTGCACGAATTTCTTGCATTTGGCCGCCTCGAGCCATGCCTCCACATCGGCTGGGCTCGCCGCGGGAGGATCTTTCCATAATACGGCGAGCGTCCATAACACGATTCGTCGGCGACGCACGAGCGATCCACCTTCGTATTCGTTATTGTCGCGCGATTCATGATACCGTAAGAGCCGCTGGCACAAATCTTCGACAAACCATTTCAATTCGACGTGCGGATCAGGTACATGCTCCGGCGCAAACACCTGCAAGAAGCAACGCACCGTCAACGAATGGGGCAAAAATCGATTCGCCCGCCGCGATAATTTGTCCCATTCCTGTGCACGAAGCAGCTTCGTCAATTCGGCAAGGAGTCGCGCACGTTCCGTCTGGTGGTCCGAATCGGTGTTCAACCGGAAAAATTTTATCGTTTCGTCGGCACGTTTCCATCCTACGTGCGAATGGTCTTCCAGGCGTGGAATGACGTCTCCAAGGCCGCTGTCATCAACCACTTCCACCGCCATCCATTTGTCCACGTCATCGCGGACAGCATCAATGAGCAAACGTTCTTCGAGGTGAATATCAGTTCGAGTGTCAAATGTCGTTTGGCTGCTGCCCACCGATAGCGGAAACTTGTCCCCCTTGATCTCATTGCATAAGCTGCAACTCCAGAAGAAGTTCTCCCATTCATACGCCAGCCAGAAGTATCCACCACGCTTGGGACGGAAATGGTCGACATGATGCGTGCTTCGCGCGTCTGTTTCTCGCAAGCAATATGCGCACACCCATCCTTGCATGGCGTGTAATGCGCCGTGAACTTGCTCCTTGCCCCAGCATTCCTCGAATTCGAGCCGAGCTTTGGGATTCTGCTCGAGAACTTCTCGATGCTCCTCCGTACTTGTTCCCGCTTTACGTGCCTTGCGCAAAGACGACAAGGTCACCTTGGGGCGCTTGTATTGAATCACTGCGGCTCTCCGTCAGGAATTCGCTGCCTTTTTCTCGTCGTTCGCCTGCTGTCGACGCTGTTCGAGCAACTTGCGACGATAATCCCGATTCTCGATGGCTTCTTTTTCGCTCGTGCTTGGAGACTGCGCCAGAATCAAATTCTTCCGAGCCTTGTCGTCCGGTGAATCGCCGAAATTGACGTCCAGCGCCTCGCTTCGGGGCTTCACGCCCATCACGTGCTCGTAGACCTCATCGGCGGTATACCCGAGAATCTGCCGATCGAGAGGTTCACCAAGACCAACACCTTGGTCACCATTCCATCGGATCGGCTTGATTTCTGATTTATCAAAAGCGCTCAGCACGAGCGGCGAGTGGGTCGTGACAATCCATTGCACTTCCGGGAGCGCGAGGCGAAGCCGCGGCACGAGCACACGTTGCAGCTCGGGATACAAGTGCAAATCGATTTCGTCGAGCAATACGATTCCGCGAATGGCCGACGGAACATTTTCTTTGGCGGCATCCGGTGACTTTTCGACCCAGGTGGCGCACAAGTCGGCGAGCCACGCGATGGTCGCTCGAAATCCGTCGGGCAAGTCCGTAGGTTCGAGGCGCGCATTGCCTATTTTGAAGCGCAAAGCCGTACGATCGGGATCGAGCGTGATGCCTGTTTCGTTTTCGTGTAGAATGCGCGTGAGCAATTGGCGAAGAAGTGGATAAATACGTTTAACGTGGGTTTCCTCGCGCAACAACGCTTCGGCGCTGGCAATATGCGCGAGCGGATCAAACAGAGTGACTTGGCGGAGGTATTCGGACTCATCACGCTTCGCATTGGATTGTTCCGAGAGATTTCGTCCTGGCCCGTACGCGAGAAGCACGTGATCTTTGGTGCGTTGACGCCAAAACGCGCGCATTTTGTCGAACTCCTCCCATTGCGCACGATAAGGATCGTCGTGAATGCCGCGCTCTTTGGAGATGTACAAAGAGAGTTTTCGTTGTTCTTCTGCAATACGAACGGTGGCGTGAATTTCGGCGTCATGTACTTGGTCGCCATCGCGACGGCACATCCGTTTCAATTGGTCGATACGGGCGTCGCGTGCATTTTCATCCCCGAGCAGAACGAGCGCGATGGCCTGAAGAATGCTGCTTTTGCCTGCACCGTTGATGCCGAAAATGCAGGTCCATTGGCCTCCGAGCTCCGAAGGGTGGGTAAAGTCAATGGCGAGGTCCCGAATGCCTTTGAAGTTTTTGATTTCAATGCGCTCCAGGACGGGATTCTGGAGGAGGCGGCGCAAAGTCTCACGATTGGGATGATTGGCTTTTTCAGCTTCGTCGAGCGCGAGGGCGATCTGCACGCGCGCCTCAGCAAGGTCATTGACGCGATTCCGACGGCGGAGTGTTCGACCGAGATGTTGGCGTACAACCCAGGATCCAGGCAATTCGTGAGCATCATGCAGCTCCATGGCCCGGTTGAACACGTCGAGGCTCTGTTCGTATTGACCAGCATCGGCAGCCGACACGCCCCAATTGTAGAGCAGAGTGGCCTGCTCTTGCGGAGTGCCGAGCCTTTCCATAACCGGCCAAACGTGTTCCTCGATGATATCAACACTTTTAACAGGATCGCCTAGGTGACAAATGGCGTCGGCAAGAATGGAATAGGCCACGGCGAGGTGGTGTTCATCCTTCGTCTTTTCAAAATAAGGAAGCAGGTCGTCAACAACGATTTGGCGCGCCAATTCGGGTCGATCCGTCTTCAGGTACAAGTGAGCGACCAAATACTTGACTTTACCAAGGTCCTCTTCTCGCCGGAACTTCTCATACGCGGGAGCCACATCGTGGAGATACAGCTCAAGCGCTTTTTCGAACTCCCCTTGCGCCTCAAGACTCTCGGCAATGGAGAATTTCTCATGTGCAACGGATCGTTCATCGCCAAACTGCTCCAGGATCGGAATAACGCGCTCTCGACGCATGAGTAGCGCTTCCAGATACTTTCGTTTCCGCTCAAGGGCGGTGGCGATTGCACCATAAACAATTGCCTCTCCATGACGATCACGCTGCTTTTTCAAGGTCGGCAGTACTCGATCGTAGTAAATGGTCAATGCCGCGTCGGTACTTCCTGCGTATACCTCGACATCTCCCAAGATTTTCCACGCGCTCGACAAGTTCGACGAGTCCCGAAATTCTTCCAATACGGGCAATGCAGCATTCAGCAGATGCCGCGCATCGTCATAGCGTTTTTTCAACAAATAAATACGTGCAATACACGCTTGCATGACTGCGTATTCATGCCTATTCTTGATTTCACCCAAATACTGAGCCAATTTTTCACGTATCGTGAGTGCACCATCGAGGTCCCCGTCAGTTTCCAGTAATGAGCAAAGTCGATTCAAAACCGCGGCTTTCTCGGAAAAATCCTCCAAACGCGGTAGGACGTTCTCATCGAGTATTCGTGCACTCTCTAAAGTTTGGCCTTTCTTTTCGCGAACCTCAGCCGCCAGAAGCCAAGCGTCAATCTGTGCGCGGTTTTCGCCAGTCTTGATAGCCAATCCGACCAAGCCATCCGATATAGTGGTTGCTTCGGCAATTTCTCCGACGCGCACCATAACTTGCGCAAGAATATGCATAACAGGAAACCGTTGACCCAGCTCCTCCTCCCGTTTTAATGCACGACCACCAAACATGAACCAAGCCATGGGTACACGACTATGTCGAACGTAATACTGCGCTTCTTCGGCCACCCGATGCCAATCTTGCTCCGGAAGTTCTTCCAACCACCACACCAACACATTCTGTTCGGTATCAACGTCGGCGTAGGTTTCACGCTTCGACAACTTCTCGACAAACCAATTCGTCATCCGCGAAATAACCGTGTCGCGATCCTCGTCTTTGCGCAAAATCTCGGCAATCATTGGATGCATTTGCCAGCGCTCGGCTCCATCCGGCTCCATGGACGGCACCGAAACCACCAACCCAACTTGTTCAGCGTTGCGCATCAAGCGCTCGAATTCGTCTTCTGTTATACCCAACGTCGCCGCGCCAAGGTTTTTCCCGACTCCAGAAGGAGGTATGTGGCCCAATTGCCGAAGTGCATCGACGGCCCACGGTTGATCGACACCAAAAGCCTCGCGAATCCGTTCCAATCCCAGCTCAACGAGCACTGCGAGGGTTTTACGAATCTGGTTTCCCGACGACGGCGGTTTTCCCTCGTCACCTGCCGCCGTGCTCAAGGAAGATACCAGCGTCGACGCATCACGCCCGGCACGAAGAAATCCCGCAATCATTCGCAGGAGCAACGGCAAACGATGGGCCGACGTGATCAAGGTTTGGCGCACCTGTTTTTCCGCCTCGTTTGTCGCGGGTGCATGAACCAACGACAAAAGCTCGTGCGCCGAGGCATTATCCAAGGGAGCAAGGCGAATGGCCTGGTCGTCCATTCCAATGCGTAATCGGTCGAATCGCCCCGACCACACGACGAAACATCCGCGCAATCGCTTCGAAAGGCGTCCGATGGGCACGGTCGTCAATGTATCAATGCCGTCGATTTGAATGAGCGTGGGAATCGATTGCAATCGTTCACGCAAAGCCTCGTCGTCGTCTTCAACGCTGCGCGCCAGCTTGAGCGATTCGATAATCAGCGAGATCATCGCGCGATCATCGGCTTCCACCTCATCGACGCGGATCTGGACGTGGCCACCGGGGAATCGTTCGCGATGTTTCAACGCAAATGCAGCGATCAACGCCGACTTGCCAACGCCCGCAGGTCCCGTGATGACAATGGGTCGAGGTCCTCGGCTGTCCGAGAAGAACGCTTGCTCCATCAGAAGAAGCTCGTTCGTCCGTCCGACGAGTATTTCGCTGGAGTTCCAGAAAACGTCCTGCTTTGCCATCGCGGGCGATGGTACAGCAAGACCAATCGCATGGCTACTTTTCTACGTTGAACATCAACCTGAAAAGTTTGCCCGGGCCACGGACACAACGCTCCTGTCCTGACCGTGAACGCTGCTCGTCATGAACTTGCCCATCCCCTCGGGCTTTGGCGTACGATGCCTTGCGCGAACACCCGCTCGCGCGAACAGCGCTCTTACTGCATTTCGTTAGCCGATGGAACAAGGATCCGCAGACACGCTCGATGCCCTCGAAACGCTGGTTCTCGCACGGTTGCGTGACGATCCCGATGCGCTCGACGCCGAAGCGTTACGTGACTTCATACGTCTCGCCAAACATCTTACGGGTCCGTTGTATCATGAGCCGGCTCCGATCGATCCATCAGAAGGTCGGCACTCCACCGCGGAATTGCATCGGTTGCTCGACATGCTTGAAGGCGAGAAGCATGAGCCGCGACGCCCTCGCGCACGTGCAGGGTACACGCTCGCACCAACGGGGCTTCGCCCGAACGAACCCGGCGTGTATCCCGCCTTTGTCGCCGCCCTCGGAAGCCGCACTCTGCGCGCACGGTTCGGCGATCTCTGGGCCGTCGATGCGTTGCTATGGGACAAACTCGAGACAGCTTCGCCAAGAGAACTGGCAACGTTATGGCTCGAAAGCCCAGGACGACGCCTCGTGCAGGATCTGCGTGTGCTCGACCTGATGGCTGCTGGAGGGAGGTTGGGCGCGACAGACTTTTCGCCGGCACGTATCGATGCCGCGGTGGGTCTCGAAAGCATCACGAAAGATGACGTTCCCGCGGCATTTCGAGAGCATCGCGAACTTTATGCAGCGGTCCCGGGTCAAGTATACCGGGCCCTCTGGCAGCCCAAGCCGGAGCCGACGCAGCATGCGGAGCAAATTGTCCGAGCGCTCGAACTGCTGGAAACTGGCAGTCCCTTGGGTTTGCGTGGAGCGGCGTTGCGGTGGTTGCTCGACGAAGCTGTCAAAAATCCGTTTTACGAGGTCGACGGGGCACATCGTGACGTGCGTGAAGACTTGACGCTGCGTTTGGGAACAGCGCTCCGTACGTGGCTCGCCGCGCCAAACGAAAATGCGTCGCAACGACTCGAGACGCTGGCGCTTCAGCATGCGGCGCGGTTTGTCGAAGACGATACGAGCGACCTGGCGACGAAACGCGCTTGGGCGATCGCTCGGTGGTTGCAAGGATGTTTGCGGCGCAGTCCGTTTTACGGGGGCGATGAAGAAGTGCTGGCGGCGCATCTCGAAGCGCGTTTGTCCAAGACGCCAACCGTTCCCGAAGGCGCAGACGTTTTGCACCCGGCACGCTTTTCCGTGGACGACCGAGGGTTGAACGTCGCGGAAATCTCGTTTCTCGCGGCGGTTATCGTGCATTACGAGCAGTCGCGGGAGCTGCAGCTCCTGCCCACACCGATGCCGATCGTTCAAGCGTTGCGGCGGCTTGCAAGTCGGCCCATCACCGAGGCGGAAGAAGCGGCCGATGTCGCACGTTTGGCGGGACGAAACGCTTTGGGATGGCCCGCGAAAGATCCGATCATCGTGCCGTTGGCGGCGCGACGATTGATGACGGAATTGCGTATCGGGTGGCCTGGGCACGTCACCGAAGAAGCGCAGATCGATACGTTGGAGCGGTTTCGGAAGGATCACGATCAGTTCAAGTGGGTCGCGTTTGCCGTGCATCGTGAAGGCGAACTCTTGACGCCCGAGGCACGGAAAAAAGCGGTGGAGGTGTTTCGCGAACTCGCTCCACAAAAGCCGCTCAAGGCTCGGGTCATTGCGACTTTTGCTTCGGGCATCCTCGAGGATCTCAATGACGACGATTCCGCGCAATTGATCCTCCTCGCACACGAAAGCAACATTAACTGGCGGCCGTTTGTCCTGGATGCCTTGGCCAACGCGGCATTTCAAAACAATCGGGCCGAGCTGTTCCAATGTTGCCTGGAGGAATTGTGCAACTTGATGGCCGACGAGAACCAAACGCCCAAAACGCGACTCAACGCCGCTCTTTTCGCCGTCCAACGCATTGCGCCCACCAAAGCGCCTCAGCGCGAGGCTCTACAAAAACGCATTGCCGAAATCGTCGCGGCCCGGTCCTTCCCTGAACATCCCGAATTACGTTCCACCGTTCGCCGGTTTGGCGTGGCGGTACCTTCACCCGGATCCAAACGATGAGTTCCTTGCTGCATTGTTGTTCGTTTCATTCGGTCAAAGGCGGCGTCGGCAAATCAACGTTGTCGACGCTCACCGCTATAGCCTTGGCCCACAAGCATCCCGACGCCAACGTGTATTTGATCGACATGGACCTGACGGGCACGAGTTTGGCCGACGTCTTGCCGATCGAAGCTCCACGATGGGACGAAGAAAAAGCCGACGGGCGCTTGGATCTTTTGCAAAATCCTTCGGGGTTTCATCATCGGGCCGAGTCGAAAAAGCGGATGCGATCGCGCAGCGAGGTTCTCGCACCGGTGACGGGAGCGATCGGCGTACCGTTTCTCAATGATCATTTGCTCTTCGAACCAGAGAACTGGGATGAAGAGCAAGATGTTTCTCCCCGAGCGATTTCTTGGCGATTTGCGAAGGGTCCCGCGAATTTGCATGTTCTGCCCAGCAGTGCTTTGCCTCGAGATCTCAATCGAGCATTGCCAGTGATTTACGATGAAGAACATGCCGCGTTCTTGGAAGCGCGTCTCGAGACGCTGCTTGCGGCAATGGTGGCGGAGGGAAAAACCACGTATGTCGTCTTCGACACGCCACCGACCATTCCGGGGTTGTCGCGATCTGTGCTGAATATGGCGTTTCGATTGAGCGGAATGCCGAAGAAATCCCTGTCCAAAGATGGATTCGTGCCGGCTGCGCTGGAAGACGTGCCGCTGACGTGGCGAGCGTATCTGGTAGCGACGTTGGATTGCCAGGACATTCGCGCCGCCGAACGATGGTTGCATCATGTTCCGCCGGAGGTCGAAGACGTTGTGCAGCTGGTGCTCAACCGTGTGCGCGTGAGCGCAGAGCAACGCGAATCTGAACTTCGGCGGATCTTGCAGGACGACGAATCGACGATCGAAAGGAATGAGTTTGGCGATCTGGAACCGATGCAAACGGTGAGCGAGTATGTATTTGGCGAACCTGTGTGGATCGACGAAGACGTCGTGAAGCAAGAGGTTTTCCGAAAAGAGGACACGCCGCCACAATTGCTTGCGTTGTTGCGGGATCTACGCATCGAACTCGAGAGCGACACGGAATTGGTTTGACATGACCTCCTCGAACCCTCTTTTGCGGTCACCCGTGCCGCATTACCCGAAGCGCGGATTGATGCGTTTCGTTCGCAAAAGCGAATCGGATGTGTCCTTGGCCCGCGCTCCGGTTGCCGTTCCTCCAGCGCATTTCGTCGTGGGCATGGAGGAGGACAAACGGCCGTTATATCCAGAACGTTTGCCCGAAGGTTTGCCCGAGGGAATCGTCGAAGGCACGGCGATTTCGTGCACGTCGTACGTCGCGCGGGTGGACGAAGTGAGCGCACGTGGCGAGGTGAGCGTCACGCTATGGGAACGGCCCAATGGTCGCGAAGGATTGACGACGTTGGTCTGGGACAAACGGCTTGGGGATGAGCGGCCGGAAGCGGGAGATCTGTTGTGGATTTGGACGTGGGTGGATGTTGTCGAAGGAAAAAGCATTGACAAGATTCACGTGGAGATCGAGCGCGCGGAATTGACGGAGGAAGATCGGCTGGAGCTTGGAGCATTGCTTGAACGATTGCGCGAGGAACACGAATGAAGCCCGCGACGGACGCGCACAAGCTCGACCCGGAATACGTCGACGAGATTCTTCCCGAGCATCTTCCCGACAACCATCTCAGCATCGTGGTATTTGGTCCGGGCGTTGGTGAAGCAATTCTGGTACGTTTGCCGGATGGAACCATTGGCGTTGTCGATGGCTGTCGAGAACCCAAGGCTCGAAAGGGTCAAGGGGATCCTATTCGCGAGTTGCTGGCGAAGTTCGAACGCACCGCCAAATCACCTCTACGACTCGAATTCGTCTGTTTGACGCATCCACATACGGATCATTTTCGCGGCCTTGGGAAACTCATTCAAGCATATCAAGGTCGAATCGATCATTTGTGGACGGTTTCGAAGATGATTCGCAGATACGAAGAATCGCTCGTGGAATGGCTCGAAATCATTCGAGCAGGCTCAGCTCCGGATGATGCGGATCTTGGCGGTTTGACGCTCCTCATCGAACAAATGCATCATCAAAAGAAACACCTTGCAGCATCCAACCCGAATGGATATGCGCAGCTCTCGACGAACAAACCACTCCTGCGAAGAGCTTATGGCGGCTATGATATCGTCATCGAGGCGTGCGGACCGTCGGATAACGATATCGATGAGGCGCATGAGCAGCTCTTCAGTATCCTGGATGCGGCACGTAAGGGCGAAAAAGTATCACGTACCCATGATCCTAATATGACGAGTGGAGCATTGCTCCTCCGTTGGAACGAGGCGGCTGTCTTGCTTGCCGGTGATTTGCTGAATGGCAAAGAGATCTCGTCTGGATGGCACCGCGCCGCCGAGCAAATCAATTGCAAGGTTCAAGTGGTCAACGTCGCTCACCACGCGTCGGAAGAAGCCCACCATGAAGCATTGTGGTCGAAGATGACGCCGGCATTGGCGATCGTGACACCCTTTATGCATGGCAAAGGCTCGTATCCACCACGTCCCCACCGTATCGCCGAACTGGCAAAGTCGTCGACTGTGGCCATTACGTCGCCACCCGATTGGGACGGAGAATCCAATCCTCCCAAGTCACTGCGACCGGGAAAAACAATCCCTCGATTGCCTGTGGCCAGCCCCCACTTGTCCGCTCCCGTCGCCAAGGATAGCTTCGCAGCGCGAAAAAATGCCGTCGCCGTTTCTCTCGATTCAGCCGGCATCATTCAAAAGTTCGTCCTGGCAGGTCAAGCCGACGTGTACGTACCTTGACCAACGTGGCGCAGATCTGTTCCCGGGCCGGGGAAGAGTTCGGCGAGGAACATCGCGCATCGGTGCGGCAGTGGCTGGCATCGCATCCGCAGCACAAGGCGGGAAAACACGTGTATTCGGCGGAGCAATTCGGGTTGAATCCGGCACAGTTGGTCGAACGCTTGGGCGAACGCGGTTGACGGTGAGGCGGCGACCGCCGTCCTGCCGAAGTCAACAGCAACAACCACGCTGTTGAACGGCCGATTCCGGCGAACGTTTGCGGAGTGCTTTCCAGTCCGCCGGCGCCATTGGTCGACGTTTGCGCCTCCACGAGCGGCATTTCGCGCGCCCGCACGGCGCCCGAACCGAAAGAAATCACCGGGCGCGACGACGAAGCCCCATCGTTCTTCGCTGGATTTGCGTCCCAACTGCGCATAACGTCGCTCTTCCGTGAATGCATTTCCCTCGCCCGAGCCACGCAAACCATGACCAAGCCTCCTCGCATGTCGCCGAATCCCCGGCCGATACCGCTCTTGATTGCGTCGGTGTTTCTCGTCGGCTTGGCGCCGAATGCGTACGCCGAACCGTCACGTACACCGCCCGAGCGGCCCTCCAAGGCGAATTGGTCGTACATGGCGAACCTCGGTTTCTCCAACGATAACTTGCCCGGGCCGCAATGGTTTGCCCCAGCCGATCGACTCGATCCCCGATCCGCCGCTTACGCCGATGACGATGGTCGGACCTTCGGCCTCGTATTCGAGCACGCCCTGACGAACGAACGTCGAGGGTTGCAGTTTGTCGTGTCCAGTTGGTATGAAATGCTGACGCAGGACGGAGCCCAGGAAGATGTATCTCGGGATCGGCGCGCCGATGTGGTCAACAACATCGTGCAAGTGAATCAACGATTCGACTTGGGCTCGGGTTTCAGCGCCTTCGTCGGCATGGGCGTTGGAGTGCAGACGGTGGGCGATCTGGGTGGTATCAGGTTGCAATCGTGGTGGCACCGCGAAGGCGGCTTTGGCGGCCGGTTACTCGATGAAGGATTGCAGAACGATTATGGCGATATGCGGGGCAGCGTCACCGTACCGGCGATGAGCCCCGGGGTTCGTCTTGGAAAACGATTGGGTCATGAAGACGGCTGGAACGCGCGGGCCGCGCTGGGTTTTTCGGCGCTCGTGGCGATGGGCGGATCAGGATTGTCGTTTGCCCTGGTGGACCTCAATGCCCGAGCGGGGCACCCCAACGTGGCCGATGTTTGGGCAGGCGTGTTTCTTTCCGGAGGAAATACGAATGATGACTATTTACGCTTCGCTCCGATCGGGCATGGCGCCTTGGGTTATGAAATCGGTCTCGCGCTGCATCCATTGCACAACCTGCACGTACCGGTTTCTCCCTACATAACGATCCAAAGCAACGGGAGCGGTTTGGCCGATACGACCTTCACGGTGGGCTTTTTGTTTTGTCGTGGTGCATGGCCGTGGCTCAGGCCGCCGAGGTAATCGAGGTAATCAAGGGTTGAACCCGACGAACCTCGTTGTGCTGTTCCCGCGCGGGTGGTCGCTGGAGTTGCCACGCGAAACCATTACGTTGACCTCGATTCTACCATTGACACGGCTGTTTTTCTCGCGGAACATCGGCGCATGCGTTATTTGAACTCGCTTCGTTTCTTTTCGCTTGTACTCGCCAGTGTTCCGGCCTGTATGCAGTCGACCGATGGCGTGGACGCTTCAACGGTTGCTCGCGGCGTCGAGCCTCCGCGGAGCGTTGCTTCGCTCGAGGTTGATTCTTCCGCGGTGGTGACCACGCTGTGGAATACGAAAGAGAATCGGTTGCGGCGGGTGTCGGGTGATTTTGCCGTCGTCCAGGCGCAAACGGATCTCGAGGCGGCCGAGGTATTCTTGCGTCGCCACGCCGAACCTTTCGGCCTCCGTCAAGATGGCGCGGACTTGAAGCTCGTTACCACTCGCATGGGCCTCCTTGGCACCTACGTGCGATTTGATCAATTCGCAAACCTCGTGGGATCGTCCGAATTCGTGCCTGTTTTCGATGGCGAAGTGATTGTCCTCGTTTCCAATTCGCTCGGCCGGCGCGCCGTGCGCAGTGTCGAAATCGCGACGCGTCACGTGCGATCCGTTCGGGCACCTTTGGTGGATATCGGTGCGTCCAAAGCGCTCGCTTTGGCTCGAACGCATCTGGGAGCGCCTGTCGAAGATGCGGCGCCCCAGGTTTTACGAGGTATTGGTGGTGAATCTCCGCGCGTCGCTTATCGTGTGCGCATCACGGCGGAGACTCCCGCGGCGTGGGAAGTGCTCGTGGATGCCGCAACGGGCGACATCCTGTCGGCCAAGGACCGAATCAAACACGTCAATGGCACGGCGCTCGTGTATGATCCGAATCCGCTCGCGTCGACGGGCGTATTCACCTTCGTCGATGGCGGCAATGCGACGACGCCGGCGCTCGATGCCGCGCGGTTTGCCGTGACGCTCCCGAACCTCGATGGATCCGGTTTTACGCGCGGGTCCTGGGTCGACGCGCATACGAAAAACGTCAATCAACGGGCGAACAGTCCCTCTTTGATGTTTGCCTACACGCGGGCTCAATCCGGGTTCGAGCAAGCCAATGCGTATTATCATCTCGATCGCACGCAGACGCGAATTCAGGCGCTCGGAATTCTCAACGCGAATGCTCGCCGGCAAGAAATCATCAGCGACGGTCAACAAACGGACAATTCGTTTTATGACCCCGCCAAACTCATCATCAACTACGGCCAGGGGGGCGTGGATGATGCGGAGGACGCGGACGTGGTCGTGCACGAATACGGTCATGCCGTGCAGGACGATCAAGTGCCCAATTATGGAGCGGGACCGGAATCCGGGGCCATGGGCGAAGGTTTCGGCGATTATCTTGCCGCCACGATGGGTCGGTTTGGCGGGCATAAGATCGACGATCCCTATTGCATTGCCGAATGGGACGCGACGGCGTATGCCCAGGGAAACCCGCCCTGCTTGCGTCGACTCGATACGGCAAAGCATTATCCGGAGCATTTCGTCGGAGAAGTGCACGACGACGGAGAAATGTGGTCTGCCGCGGTCAATGCGCTCGATATGACCCTCGGGCCGGACATCATGATGCGCCTGGTCATCGAAGGGCATTTTTCGCATTCGACGACCGAGACATTTTTCGGCGCAACCCAAGCCATCCTCGATGCCGACAACATGCTTTACAACAACCTGCACGAGCCTGCTTTGCGACGCCGATTCATTTGGCAAGGGCTGTCGCGCATTCTCTCGATGCCGTCGCCGCTGTCGACGTTGCTCATGCAAATCCCCGTGTCCATTGATAACCCGCGTACGGGCGGGCTTTATGCCAATACGTTCGACGATACGCAAACCTACACGTATCCCGGCGCGCAGGCATTACGTGTGCATTTCACGACGATCGATACGGAGACCGATCCGACGTGCCTCGATAACGGTTGCGACAACATTTACCTGACCGATGGGAATGGCGATCTGTTCCAAATCATCTTTGGCACGCAATCCAACGTTTCGAGCGTCGTCATCCCCGGCGATACCGTCAATATCCGCCTCGTCACGGACGCCAACACGCAGAAAATGGGCTATCACGTCGACCGCATCGATATCCTTGGCGACGGAGGCAGCTCGAGTTCATCGAGTAGCAGCGCGAGTTCATCGAGCAGCAGCGCGAGTTCATCGAGCAGCGGCGCGAGTTCATCGAGCAGCGGCGCAAGTTCATCGAGCAGCGGCGCAAGTTCATCGAGCAGCGGGGCGAGTTCATCCAGCAGCGGCGCAAGTTCATCGAGCAGCGGGGCGAGTTCATCGAGCAGCGGCGCGAGTTCATCGAGCAGCGGGGCGAGTTCATCGAGCAGCGGCGCAAGTTCATCGAGCAGCGGCGCGAGTTCATCGAGCAGCGGCGCGAGTTCATCGAGCAGCGGCGCGAGTTCATCGAGCAGCGGCGCCGGTTCATCGAGCGGTGATGGCGGAATGGGCGGTCATGGCGGAGCCGGCGGTAACGGCGGTCATGGCGGAACGGGCGGTTTGGGTGGCAGTGGTGGCAATTCTTCGCCATCCGGCAGCAGCTCCAGCGGTATGGGCGGCGGTGGCGAGACGAGCAGCTCGAGCAGTGGTGCGCCAAGACCGAGTCCCGAGGATGATGGCAGTTGTGGATGCCGCATGGTGGGCGATTCAAGCCCGAACCATTCGGTCCTTTCGTTTGTCTCGGCAATAGCGCTTTCCGCAGCCCTCAAGCGCAGGCGAAAACCCACGCGCTCGTAATCATCCAATAAAAAGTCCAACCTGGCAACATCCGCGGATCGTTCTGGCACGTCGTCGGCCTGTGTCGCTTTGAAGTGGGCGAATTGCCCGCGTTTCAGTGGCCCGACGATGCTGATTTGCGCAACCTTCCACCGCTCGTCAATCCGTTACCGTATTTGTCCTACCTCCGCCCCGTTTTTTTCACGGCTGCCTTCTTCGATGTCTTCCGCGCCTTTGCCGCGGCATTTTCGAGCACGTCGTCGACAAGCTCCATGAATACCTTTTTCCCGTCAAACGCGAGCGCGTATTCGATCACTTGTTCGCAGCCGGCTTTGTGTAATGTCTCGGCATAACGCATTTTGCGCGCTTGCAGCGCGGCGCTTTCGAGCGCGACGTCGGCATGTTCTTTCGGCGCCTTGACCTTGAATTCGAGGACAATGCCGGGAAAGCCCGGTTTTTTGGGGCGAATGAGGACATCGGCGCGGCCATAACCGGCCTCGGGATTGGACTTGACCTCGAAACGATGCTCCAAATGAACGAGCAAGCCGACGATGAATCCGTGGTAAAGCTTTTCGGGTTGTTGTTTTTTGCCGCCCGGATCGAACATGGAGACGGCCGTGACCATGATGTTTTGCAGGAGGGTTTGCGCGGTCGATGGTTCCCGGTCGAGCAATGCGCGGACAAACTCTTTGGTTTGCGAGTGCTCGGGATCGCGCTCGGTGAGCCAATTCTTGAACAAGTCGCGATAGACGAGTTTGACTTCTTTGTTGGGAATGGCGAGTTTGGCGTGGTATTCGCCTTCGATGAGTTGTAAATCGACGGGCTTCAAGTATCCGGAGAAAAACAAGAAATTCCAAAAAGCTTCGGGGGATTGATCGATGTAGCGCAGTTGGATATGAGGATTGACGATCGCGTCGATGCTCCCGTCATTCAGCAACATCGTCGACTTGTCCGACAGGGCCATTCCATGTTTCAATGCAAGCGTTTCGAGGAGCACCGTGCCGCCGGTGTTGACCCAATAAGGCTCGAATTTGCCAAACTTGATATAATGAAGAATCGACCACGGGTTGTAAATGGTTTGGCCGCCAAAGACGTAGCCGTCGTACCACGCGCGCACGTCCTCGAATTGCCCCGGTTCGACGATGGCTTCGACTTCGTTCGCGGTAAAACCAAAAGCTGTCGCGTAGGGTTCCTGAAGGATCGAATAGACGCTGATATGGTTCAAATCGGAAAACATGCTTTCGCGAGCAACACGCAAAATGCCCGTGATGACACCCTTGAACAATGCGGAATTATCCTTGAGGCAGGCCGACATGAACGTCCGAAGAAATCCGGTGACTTCGTCCAAGTATCCATGCGCGTAACCCGCGTGCATGGGCGTGTCGTATTCGTCGATGAGAATGACCACGGGCTGTTTGTGGTATTCGAAGAGGGCCTGCGAAAGCCATTTGAACGAATCCTGCAGGTCGGTGCTCGAAGCATCACCTCCGATCATTCGCTCGAATGCCTTCAACTTACCGGGCGACAGCAGCTTGCCGTCGAGCAAGTACCGATGATCCTCAAAGACGTCCCGAACCTGTGAACGAAACACCTCGAGCGTATCGGCAAACGTATCCGCCTTGGCATCCTTGAAACTGATCGAAATGACCGGATACTTCTGAAAGTGCTTCATCGTATCGGGATCACGCGTGACCTCGAGCCCCTCGAAGATGTCCGTCAGATCTTCATCGGTTTTGCGCAAGAAATGCCCGAGCATCGATAAGTTGGTGGACTTGCCAAACCGTCGCGGTCGAGGGAAACAGACGACGACACTCGAATCGGCCAGGACATCGCGGATGAACAAGGACTTATCGACGAAGCCATAGTTGTTCCGACGCAAGATGCGAAAATCCGGCTGACCAACGGGCGGAATGAACTTCTTCATGACGAACCTCTCGCGAGCGCGCCGACTTTGGCAGCCGTCGAGAAACGTGTCAAGTCTTTTGTTGCAGATTGACCGCGTTCGGGGTTCGTCGGAAAGTAACGAATGCGTTGGGGCCGACGGAAACCATCCATTCACTGCGGGCGCTGGTTGTGCGGTTTCCCGTTCTGTGAACCCGAAGGCCGAGTTCGGGGTGAAAAACAGGGGCAACGCCGAGCGCCCAATCTCGATATGGCAACCGCTTCAATGATCGCTCGGGAACGCAAAAAGCTCGTCACCCTCTGTCATCCGGATCCCCATTCTCGGCGAGAACCGAGAGGTGACCACGATCACGGTCAGGGCAGGGTTTGGAGAATGACGCTGCGTGTCGGTTCAAGCCCCTGGTTGAACATTGGGGGCTTCGGATCGCTTTCGGCGTCCTTCGCCCCAAGCCCCTGATTCAACGGTTTGGCGCGGCAGCGGACGCCGTACTGGTGCTGACGTACACATGGGAGAAACGCCTGGGGACTCGATATGGTTCTTCCTTACGAATCGTTTGTCCAAGCATTGGCGGACGAATCAACCCTTGGGTTTGCGTCGATTTCCACGTTGACGGGAGATCGGCGTTGCAGTACGTCGGCGACATGTTCCGTAAATTAGCCAATTTCTGGTGGTTTCACGACCATGCGGCAGTTGCGCCCCACGCGAATTTCGTCGCCTACAGCCGGGCCGTCGCTCTCACTGCGATGGTCGCGCTCGTCGCGCCGGGATGCGCTGAGCACATCGATGCCCATGATGCCCCGACAAACGAATCATCCAAACAAGGCGGTTCGTCAGAACAGGTCAGCGGTTCGTCGAAGGCGCCCGTGTCAAACGCGAGCGATTTCTTCGGCGACGCTGCCAACGACGCGGACGATGGTATCCAAGCGGCCATCGATCCCGGCGGACGCGCGCTGTATGTCGATGCGGACGGAGTGATCCAAGGCGACGACAAACCCGCAACGTATGCACTCAAAGAAAAAGGCCAAGTCGCCGCGAAGGTCGAGCGTCCTCAGGACGCGGTGGTCTCCACCGAATTGGCCAAGCCCGCCAACTTGATCGGCGCTGCAACGTACGCGTTCGCCGCTTCGACCGGGGCGGCGCTGGAAGACATGTCAAGCGGTACGACGCTCTTGGTCACCGGCGATCAGGACGACACCGCGTCGGCCGTCACGCCGATTGGCTTCGAGTTCTGGTACGATGGCGTTCGCCAGACCCTGTTTTCCGTCAACGCCAACGGCCTCATGAGGCTCGGGGTCGCGGCTGTTTCGACGGCCTTCGGCAACGGCATCGCCAACACGACCAATCAGCCCCACATCTGTGCGTACTGGGACGAATTGTGGATCGGTAAAAACGGTCGCGTGCACTACAAGGTCGTCGGCTCCGCTCCGAACCGCAAGCTGGTGATCGAGTGGCAAAACCAGCAGATCCCGCGTGCAGGCAGCGCAACCGATGGTACGGGAACGTACCAGGTTTGGTTGTGGGAGTCCACGGGGGTCATCGAGTTCGTGTACGGCACGGGTATCGGCGCCAACACGGCCAACAGTGGTTACACGGTGGGTCTCGGTACCTCGGCGATGTCGTTTGCGGCGGTAACGACGGCCACGAATTCGGTCTCGTACGCAACGGCCGCGGACGGGCAAACGAACGCTATTCCGGCGGGAACCAAGTACAGGTTCACGCCGAACGTGCCCGTGGCTCCAGGAGCGCTTTCGTTCTCGGCCGTGGGCCTCAACGCGATGACGATCGACTGGGCGGATACCAATTCCAACGAAGTCGGTTACGCCGTGTACCGGTCGGTGGATGGGGTCAATTACGAGTTCGTCACGCAAACAGCGGCCAATGCGACCTCCTACGCGGCCACCGGGTTGGCGTCGAACACCAACTGGTCTTGGAAAGTGTTCGCGGTGACCGAAGGCGGCGTGGGCCCGGCGGCGTCCGGCAGCCAAACAACAACGGGTGGAACCGCGAGCGGCACGATCACCGTTGGACCGACGGGAGCCTTTCCGACCCTGACCGCCGCCCTGGCGAGCCTCGGGACGACCGGTCTGGGGGGCAACGTGATCTTGGAGTTGCAAGACACGTACACGAGCACGGCCGAGACATTTCCCCTCGTGATCAACACGCTGGCGTCGCCGACGAACACGGTGACCATCCGGCCGGCGGCGACCGCGGTCAACTTGACGATTGCGAGCGCAAATACGACGGCTACGGTCGACCTGAACGGGGCGACAAACGTCGTGATCGACTGTCGCGCCGGTGGTTCGGGTCCCACGCAGTTGGGGATCGGAAACCTCGCTCCGACTGCGCCCGCCGTTCGGTTCATCAACGGTGCTTCCCGGAACACGATCCAGTCCTGCGGGATTGGGGCCATCAACACGGCGACGACAAGCGGTGTTGTGCTCTTCAGTACGTCGAACGGCGTGACGGGCAACAACAACAACACGATCGATAGCTGTACGATCGGGGATTTGACGACGGGTGCATTTCCCGCAAACGGGATTACGTCGATCGGGACTGCATCGACTGCACAGCTCAACACGGGCAACGTCATCTCGAACAACAACATTGCCAACTTCTTCAATGCCGGCACAGCGACGAACGGTATTCTGGTTACGACCAACACCAACCTGAGCAATACGGGTTGGACGATTACCAACAACCGATTGTTCCAAACGGCACCTCGTACGTACACGACGGGAACGACGCACCGTGCGATCCAGATCAACGGCGGCAGTGACTACACGATCTCCGGCAACACCATCGGATTTGCTTCGCCTGCGGGTGCCGGCACCTACGCGATGGCCGGGGCCGTGTCGACGAGCTTCCAGGGCATCGCGTTTGCCGGTGGAGATGGCCGCAACAGCATCCAAGGCAACACCATCTCGGGGATCAGCCTGTCGACGACGACAGGCACTCTGACCGGGATCACCGTGACGGCCGGATCGGCCGACATCGGGACGACGACACCCAACACGATTGGCAGTGGCACCGGAACGGGAGCGATTTCGCTCACCGCCACGGGGACGAGCGGATCGAGCATTGTGGGCGTGAACGCGTCGAGTACCGCTGTGGGGAGCATCAACGTTGCGAACAACGTGATTGGGTCGCTGACGGCGGCAGGTTCGGTTGCCACCAACAACACGAACATCAACGGCATCCAGCTCACGGGCGGTCTCGTAACAGCCTCGAACAACACCATTGGCGGCACGACGGCGAACAGCATCCAGATCACAACCACGGGCACGAGCGGCACGGCGCAGCAAATCGTCGGCTTGCTCACCCAGGGAATCGTGCCGGTCACCGTGGACCGGAACCTGGTGCAGAACCTGACGAACGCAGGGACGGGCACCGCACACATCGTCCGTGGGGTGCAGATTCAAGCAACGAGCTCGGGTGCGGGAAGCATTCCGCAGGCGGCAACGGTGTCTTCGAACACCGTGCATGACATCGTTGGAGCCAACGCCAACACGACCGTCGCGGGCGGAGGCACGGGCGTGCAAGGTTTGCTGTACACGGCACCTTCGACCGGGGCCACCATCACCCAAAACACGATCTACGCGATCTCCGCGACGAATGCCGGGGCCGTGGCCACGACTGCGTCCGGATTGGGTTACGCCAATGCGTCGAACGGTACGGTGACGCGCAACCGAATCTACGACATTCGCAACGCGTCGACGATGGCTACGGCCACGACGCCGCCGATGGGTGTCGGTGTCATGATCCGCAACGTGGCGGGTGTCGGGGCGCTTTTTGCGAACAACATGATCTCCCTTGGCGACGGCCAGACAACGAACACCGAGTTCGTCGGGATCATGAACTACTTCACCTCGTCGACAAGCCAGGTGAACAGCATTTACAATTCCGTGCACATCGGAGGAGCCGCGGGCGCGGGTGCGTTGCCGAGCTACGGTTTCTTGCGTGGTGACAACTCGGCCACCTCGGCGATCGCGACGCCGGTGAACGTTGTGAACAACATGTTCATCAACACTCGTACGGGCGGCACCGGGAAGCACTATGCGATTGGCAACGTGAACACGACGCCGGCGACGGGTTGGGGAGCGACTGCTTCGAACACCAACGTGCTGAACAGTCCTGCGGCCGGCACCGTCGGCATTTGGGGACTTGCGACCGATCAGACGTTTGCGCAATGGCAGGCGTCCTCGGGCGGCGATGCGGCGAGTCTTTCGGGGGTTCCCGTGACCTTCGCGGCGGCTGCGACAGGTGATCTGCACTTCGTCTGTGCAGGTGTCACGCCGATTGAATCCCATGGCGTCACGATCTCTGGTCTGAGCACCGACTACGACAACCAGACCCGTCCCGGTCCTGCCGGATCGGTCAATGGCGGTGGTACGGCACCCGACCTCGGAGCGGACGAATTCGACTGCACGCCGGGCTGCACGGCGAACAACCAGTGCAGCGACAACAATTCGTGTACGGATGACGTGTGCAACATGGCGACATCGCAGTGTGTGTACACGGCCAACAATGCCAACTCATGTACGGACAACAGCGCCTGTACGACGGAAGTGTGTCAGAGCGGCGCTTGCGTTCCCACGCCCATCGTGTGCAACGACGGCAACGACTGCACGACCGATTCGTGCAACGCGGCAACGGGTTGCGTCTACACGGGTAACTCGAACCCGTGCAGTGACGGCAACTTCTGCACGAACAACGACACCTGCGGCACGACGTTCACTCAAACGTACGGGGAGAACTTCGACGGCGTGGTGGCTCCCGCGTTGCCTGCCGGTTGGACGAGCACCCAGACGGGAACGGGTACTCTTTGGGTGACCAGCTCCACGAGCAGCGATACTGCACCGAACTCGGCGTTTGGCGCGGACGGCTCGACGGTGTCGGACGAACTGCTCGTCAGCAACGCGATTCCGATCTCGTCGACGGGGGCGGTGCTTTCGTTCCGTCAACGTTATACCTTCGAGGGCACCTCCATTTGTTATGACGGTGGCGTGCTCGAGATCAGCATCAACGGTGGACCGTTCACGGACATTGTGGCTGCGGGAGGGACGTTCCTCAGCGGCGGTTACAACGGGACGATCTCGGCGGCCACCAATCCCATCAACTTGCGGCCGGCGTGGTGTTTCGCGTCCACGGGCTACCCGGCCTACTTGACGACGCAGGTCAGGCTTCCCTCGGCGGCCAACGGGTTCCCGATCCAACTCCGGTGGCGCATTGGTACGGACTCGAGCGGCACGGGTCTGGGACAGAACATCGACACCATTACGATTGCGAATCCGAGCTACGTTTGCCAGGCCGGTCCGGCGCTCGCGTGCAACGACAACAACGGGTGCACGGACGATTCTTGCAATCCGGCATCGGGCTGCGTCTTTGCGAACAACACGGCCCCGTGCAGCGACGGCAATGCGTGTACGCAGCTCGATGTTTGCGCAGGTGGTACGTGCAATGGCTCAAACCCGGTCGTCTGTCCGATGCCGGATCAATGCCACGTGGCGGGTACGTGCAACCCGGCAACGGGGTTGTGCGACAATCCCGCGGCGCCTGACGGCACGGCGTGCAACGACAGCAATGGTTGCACCCAGACGGACGTTTGTCAGAGCGGTACATGCAATGGCACGAACCCGGTCATTTGTACTCAGTTGGATGCATGTCACGTCGCAGGCACGTGCAATTCGGCGACGGGTCAATGCGACAACCCGAACGCTCCGGACGGCACGTCGTGCAGCGATAACAATGCTTGCACGGCGACCGATACGTGCACGGCGGGCGCTTGTTCCGGCAATGCCTACACGTGTACGCCGACGACCTGCCAAGCGTCGTCGACGTGCGACGGCAACGGCGGTTGCGTGGTTGTCAACAAGTCGAACGGTGCGATTTGCACGGACGATGGCAATCCCTGCTCGTCGGATGTTTGTGACGGAGTCGGCACCTGCACACACCCGACGTTGCCCGATGGAACGGACTGCGGCGGCGGTACGGTCTGTTCGGGTGGCTCGTGCGGCCCGCAATGCTTCATCGGCGGCCAATTCTATGCGGCGGGAACGATCAATCCGGCAAACGCTTGCGAGCAATGTGTGCCGGGTACGTCGACGACGTTGTGGACGCCGCGGGCAAACGGCACGTCATGCAACGATGGTGATGCCTGTACGCAAACGGATACGTGCCAAGCGGGAACGTGCACTGGGGCAAACCCGGTGACCTGCACGGCGTCGGATCAATGCCACATTGCGGGTACATGCAATTCGACGACGGGTCTCTGCAACAATCCGAACGCGCCGAACGGTACGGCGTGCAGCGATGGCAATGCGTGTACGCAATCGGATACGTGCCAGGCGGGAACGTGCACCGGGGCAAACCCTGTCACCTGCGCCGCGCTCGATGCGTGTCACGTGGCGGGTACGTGCAATCCGTCGACGGGCCAATGCGACAATCCGAATGCGCCCGACGGTACGTCGTGCAGCGACGGCAATGGTTGTACGCAAACGGATACGTGCGTGGCGGGTACGTGCAATGGGTCGAACCCCAAGACCTGCACGGCGCTCGATGCGTGTCACGTGGCCGGTGTCTGCAATCCATCGACGGGTCAATGCAGCAATCCGAATGCGCCCGATGGCACGTCGTGCAGCGACAACGATGGTTGTACGCAAACGGATACGTGTCAGGCGGGTACGTGCACCGGGTCGAACCCCAAGACCTGCACGGCGCTCGATGCGTGTCACGTGGCGGGTACCTGCAATCCCTCGACGGGTCAATGCAGCAATCCCAATGCTCCGAACGGCACCAGCTGCGACGACAACAATGCGTGTACGCAAACGGATAGTTGCCAAGCGGGTACGTGCAATGGATCGAACCCGATCACGTGCACGGCGCTCGATACGTGTCACGTGGCGGGTACGTGTAATCCCTCGACGGGCCAATGCAGCAATCCGAACGCGCCGAACGGCACGACGTGCAACGACAGCAATGCGTGTACGACGGCGGATAGCTGCCAAGCGGGAACGTGCACGGGGACTGCGGTGGTTTGCACCGCGCTCGATGCTTGTCACGTGGCGGGTACGTGCAACTCGGCGACGGGTCAATGCAGCAATCCGAATGCGCCGGACGGGACGACGTGCAGCGATGGCAATGGCTGTACGCAGACGGATACGTGCCTGGCGGGTACGTGCACAGGCGCGAACCCGGTCACCTGCATGCCGCTCGATACGTGCCACACCGCGGGTACGTGCACGCCGGCGACGGGTCAATGCACCAATCCGGTTCTTCCGAACGGTACCGCGTGTAACGACAACAATGCCTGCACGCAAATGGACCGGTGCCAAGCCGGAACATGCACCGGGTCCACGATGCCTTGCGCGGCGTTGGATCAATGCCACACGGCGGGCGTGTGTGATCCGATGACGGGCCAATGCAGCAATCCGAACGTTCCCGACGGCACCGCGTGCAGCGATGCCAGCAACTGCACGCAAGGCGATACGTGCCAAGCGGGCGTGTGTACCGGGACGAACACGGTGGTTTGTGCGGCGTTGGATCAATGCCACGTCGTAGGCACGTGCAATCCGGTGACGGGCCAATGCAACAATCCGAATGCGCCGAACGGTACCGCATGCGATGACAGCAGCGCATGCACGCAATCGGATACCTGCCAGGCCGGTGCATGCGTCGGGGCAAACCCGGTCGTATGCGCGGCGTCGGATCAATGCCACGTCGCCGGTACATGCGACGCGGCGACGGGGTTGTGCGACAATCCGGAAGCTCCGGACGGACAAACCTGCAATGACGGCGACCTCTGCACGCAGAAGGATTCGTGCCAAACCGGTACGTGCATGGGGACGGACCCCGTCGTCTGCACCGCGCTTGACGAATGCCACGACGTGGGTGCGTGCATTCCGATGCTCGGCGTCTGCGATAACCCGGCCAAACCCGATGGTACACCTTGCACGGATGGCACCTGCCAAGCGGGCAAGTGCACGACGGGAACGGGCGGCGCCGGCGGAACGGGCGGCGCAGCGGGTGCCGGCGGTACGGCCGGCTCGGGCGGCACGGCCGGAACGGGCGGCACCGCAGGTACGGGCGGCACTGCCGGCAACGGTGGCGGTGGCGCCGGTGGAGCAGGCGGCAAGGGCGGCGCTGGCGGGGCCGGCGGTAAAGGCGGCAGCGGCGGTACGGGTGGCAAAGGCGGCGAAGGCGGAACTGCCGGAGCCGGCGGCAGCTCGACCGGACCTTACCCTGCAGGCGGCGGTTGCGCTTGCGCAGTTCCGTCCGATTCGACGAGCAGCTCGAGCACCGGTGGCATGATCACCGCGCTGGGCCTCGTCCTCCTGGGTATGCGTCGCCGCCGACGCTGAACCATCCAATCGACTCCTCGAACATCCGTCGGCATGAGCTGATCGATGTTCGAGGAGCTCGGCTCCCTCCCATCGACAAGTCATCAGATGATGCGCCGGACGCGGTGAAACCTCGACGGCGCCCGGGGCCATGATGCCCTCGCCCCTCTGACAGTCGCCACGGTTGTCGCTACGTTCGCGTTTCGTCGAGCGTTTCGTCCGCGTCTCGCAATCCAAACGCCTTCATTTTGCGCTTCAACGTATTGCGATCGATCCCCAAGACCTTCGCCGTGCGGCTCAATTTGTTCTTTTCCGCAGCGAGCACGCTGGTGATCGCTTCGCGTTCGGCGTTTTCCACGCATTCGCGCAACGTGCGGGATGTTTCCGCCGGCGAGGTGGTTTGGCTTGGCGCACGCGTCGACTTGGGCGAGGTTACCTGGCGGATTTCATCGGCAAGATCGTTCGAATGGACGACTTCGTCGCAAAAGATGCCCCAACGCAGGACCTCCGCGCGTAATTCACGGACGTTGCCGGGCCAGGCATATTGCGTCAACAGGCGCATGGCATCTCGAGTGACCCGCAAACGACGCCCCGTCTTTTTTGCGCTCGATTCCACGAGGAAACTCTCCACCAAGAGCTCCACGTCGCCGGGACGCGATCGTAAGGGGGGCATTTCGATGGTCGCTCCACGTAATCGATAATAGAGATCCTCGCGAAATTCGCCATGACGAACCATTCCGAGCAAATCGCGATGCGTCGCCGCGACGATCCGGACATCGACATCCACGGAAGACTCGGCGCCGACGCGACGCAAGGTTCCTTCTTGTAAAACTCGCAAAAGCGCCGCTTGGACTCGAGGCGACAATTCGCCCACTTCGTCGAGGAACAGGGTTCCGCCGTGCGCTTGTTCGAATAAACCTCGTCGACGTTTTTGCGCTCCCGTAAACGCTCCGGCCTCGTGCCCGAACAATTCGCTCGACAAGACGCCTTCGGCGAAGACCGAACAGTTTTCGGCGACGAACGGTCCTTTGGCTCGGGCCGATTGCCCATGGATTTCCCGCGCGGCCAATTCTTTGCCCGTGCCGGTTTCTCCCAAGATCAGCACCGACGTATCGCTCGCGGCGATCCGCCGGACTTTGGCGCGTAAATCCACGAGCGCCGCGCTTTCTCCGAGCAACGCCGATTTCGGCGCCGATGTGGCCGCTCGTAAACGTTCCAGTTCGTCGCGCATGGCGCGGATCTCTGGAAACCCCTCGATATCGAGGCGCACTTCGCGCACGGCTTTCGGATGCGGCACGGGGACGAACGCGGGCGGAATGACCTGCAACATCCGCGCGGGCAACAGACCCGCTTGCACCAAAATGACCCACAACGTTTGCGCTTGTGGCGTTCCGGCAGAAAGGAGCACGTCGATTTCAATGCCCTTGGCCAAGAATTCTGTTTTGGCTCGACTCACCACCGGACCGAGCATTCGGAAGAGCCGCGCATAATCGCTCGGATCATCGGTATCGGCAACGGTCAGCTCGACGTGCGGAATGCGGGCGCGCAAGGTTTTACATAACGAATCCGCGGGCGCTCGTCCGGCGGGAATGGTCAGAATCCACGCCGCTTCATAAGGGACATCGCCGTGTTCGATCAGGCGCAAAATGGGCCCGCGATCGGTGGTCGGACGAGGTGTTTGATGCGAAGGCGAGGGGCCGACCACGCCTGCATCCGACCAAGTGAGAAGTGCTCGACGAGAGGTCACTGGTGCATGATGCACCAGAGCGGGGGCGAGGTCTAGGATTTCGAGGCAGGTCGTCGGTGATCGTTTCCACCTTTGAGGACTTGAATCGTGCGCCGCACTGTCGGTACTCTGGGCCCATGCGAACGAGTCTTCTTCTTTGCGTTGCTCTTGCTTTGTTCGGATGTTCGGACCTGGACCCCAAAACCGTGCCGGGGGGCAGCTCCGGCTCGACCGGGGGCGCCGGCGGCGAATCCAGCGGTGGTTCGGGCGGTGGAGGTCAAGGCGGGCAGGGTGGTCAAGGCGGTCTCGCATTGGATTGCACTCCGAAGCCGGCGCCGGAGCTTCCGCCGGAAACATTTTGCGATCGTATCGTGACGGGCGGGGCGGGAACGCGCTCCCCGGTGGTGGATCTTTCGGCGGCTCACGCGGGTATTCGTTTTTTTGCACCCATTGCAACCGTTGCCGAAGCCGATCAGGCGCTCGCCGCGAATCTGCTCGCGCCGGATGCCCTCGATACGCTCGATTTCGCAGCGTACGCCGACGTTTTGCCCGGCGTGGCTTGTGCCTTGCCGGCATCTTCCGTGGTGCTCGGATTTTCGGGAGCCAAAGTGGATATTTTCGACGGCAAAGTGGCCTTGATCCGCCCCGGTACGGGGCTCGTGGACGTGCCGTCGACCGTGACGGCCATCGTGGTCGATTTACGTGATTTGCCGCCGGTCGAGGGCCTTCGTGCGGCGCTCGAGGCTGCCGTTTCGCCTGCGTTGAGCGCGCCCGTGGCACGTTTGTCCCGGCGCGTGCGACGTCATTACGGCATGACGGACGAGCAATTCACGCCGTTCAATTTGTATAAAAATACGATCGCTGAAATCGACGATGGCGTCATTCCCGCAACCGGCAAATTCGACCGCACGCTGGCGTTGCTCACGAGCGCCAAACTCGCGCCGGAAGCCGCCTCCCTCGCGCTCGCTTTGCGTTTGGCCAATCGCGCGACCATC
>WBZU01000672.1_pt1 | contig 28301 bp, 26 predicted proteins | sample 5204311 | NCBI WGS metagenome assembly WBZU01 (sample SAMN12344359, study PRJNA552823) | activated sludge metagenome | biome: Activated sludge suspended growth; feature: Nitrification reactor; material: Wastewater; isolation source: activated sludge from nitrification reactor of wastewater...
GCGCCGCACGAGGCGGCGGTGAAGGTGCTGGCGCAGGGCATGATCGACCTCAAGCTGCTGCACGGCAGCGTCGACGGCGTCATCGAATCGGAAAGCTACAAGCGCTTCTACATGCACCGGACGAGTCACTGGCTGGGCATCGACGTGCACGATGCCGGCGAATACAAGATCGGCCGTCCCGGCGACGACCACTGGCGGCCGCTGGCGCCCGGCATGGTGCTGACGGTCGAGCCCGGCTGCTACATCCGCCCCGCCGACGACGTGCCGGCCGCCTTCCACCACATCGGCATCCGCATTGAGGACGATGCGCTGGTGACGCCGGCCGGCTGCGACATCCTCACCGCCGCGGCGCCCAAGTCCATCGCCGACATCGAAGCGCTGATGGCCGAGCGCTCGACATGAGCGTCGCCATCGTCGGCGGCGGTCCGGCCGGCATGGCGCTGGCCCTGGCCCTGCATCGCCAGGGGATCGCCGCCGAAATCCTCGATGCCCGCACCCGCGGCGCCGCCACTGCCGACAAGCGCATCCTCGCCCTCTCGCATGGCGCACGCCAGATCCTCGAAGGCTTGGGCGTCTGGGCGGCGATTCCGCACACCGCCATCACGTCCATCCACGTCTCGCACCAGGGCGGGCTCGGCCGCACCAAGATCACCGCCGAAGACGAAGGCGTGCCGGCGCTCGGCTACGTGCTCGCCGCCGGCGACCTCGCCGCCAGCCTCGATGCGGCGCTGGCGCAAACCGATATCGTTTTCCGCGACCACACCCGCGTCGGCGCACCACCCGAAGCGGCGCTGACCGTCTGGGCCGAAGGCGCCGTCGAGGCCGACGCTGCCGGCGCGGTGGCGCGCGACTACGGCCAGCATGCCGTCATCTGCACGGCCGCGGCCGACCAGCCGCACGCCGGCCGCGCCTGGGAGCGCTTCACGCCCGAAGGCCCGATCGCGGCGCTGCCCATGGGCGGCCAGGGCAAGGAATATGCCATCGTCCTTACCTGTGCCGGCGCCGCTGCCCCGACCGTGGCGGCGATGAACGACGATGCCTTCCGCGCGCTGCTGCAAGGCCGCTTCGGCCGGCGCGTGGCCTTTGCGTCGGTGTCTTCCCGCTTCGTGTTTCCGCTCGGCCTGCGCTACCGAAAGTCAGCCGTGGCGGCACGCCAGGTGTGGATCGGCAACGCCGCGCAGACGCTGCATCCGGTCGCCGGTCAGGGCTTCAACCTGGCGCTGCGCGACATCTTCGAGCTGGCGCGCACCTTAGCCGATGCCACCGACCCCGGCGCACCCGAAGTGCTGGCGCGCTACGCCGCCGCCCGCAAGCTCGACCGCAAGGGCGCCATGGCTTTCACCGATGCGCTGGTGCGCTTGTTCAGTAACGACCAGCCGCTGCTGCGCCATGCGCGCGGCGCCGGTCTGCTGGCCCTCGACCTCCTGCCGCCGGCACGCCATTTCGTCGCCCGCCGCATGATGTTCGGCGCCCGAGGCTGGTAGGCCAAGGCCGTCATCGTTCCCTCCGGGCGCCCCTGGCGCCCCCTGGTCATCTGTCCTACAATTACTGGACAGATGTTACAAGGAGACTCGTCATGGGCGATATGTCGGTGGTCAAGGTGCTCGGCGGGCCGCGCCTGCTCGGCAGGCGCATCCTGAATCCGCTCGATCTCGCCGATGTCGTCGAGGCCGGCCTGCCGCGCCAGGTGGCCGATCGCCTGCAGCAGCGCCTCGACTGGTCCGAGAGCGAACTGGCCAAGGGACTCGGCGTCAGCGGCAAGACCCTGCAGCGCATCGGCAAGGAAGCCGACGCCCGCCTCACGTCAGCCCAGAGCGACCGTCTGTTCCGGCTGGCGCGCATCGTCGGCTTCGCCGAGGAAGTGTTCGAAGACAGCGCGCGCGCCCATCGCTGGCTCAAGGAACCGCAGCGCGGCCTCGGCAACCGCACGCCGCTGTCGCTGCTCGGCACCGAGGCCGGCGCGCGCGAGGTCGAGGACCTGCTCGGCCGTATCGAATTCGGCATCTTCAGCTGATGCCGCTGTCGCTCTGGCGCGTCGTCAAGGCCAGGCACGCCGCCAGCGCCTTCGACGGCGAGGGCGCGCGCCGTCATGGCGGACGCTGGAATCCGCGCGGTACGCCGGTCGTCTATCTCGGCGGCACGCTTTCGCTGGCGGCGCTGGAACTCTTCGTGCATCTCGCGCCCGAGGACGCCCGTCTCGCCCTGGTCGCCATCGAAGTCGTCGTGCCCGACAAGCTGCGCATCGAGAAGCTCGCCGCCGGCGCACTGCCCGACAACTGGCGCGCCGAGCCGCCGCCGCACGCCGCCCAGGCCCTCGGTCTCGACTGGGCCAGGCGCAACGAAACCGCGCTGCTGCGCGTGCCTTCCGTCATCGTGCCGCGCGAATTCAACTATCTGCTGAATCCCCGCCATTCCGACTTCGCCAGGCTGAAATTCCAGCCGCCGCTGCCCTTCGGATTCGACAGCAGGATGTGGAAGTGAGCAACCCGGTCCCAGGCCGTGCCAACCGGAATGCGGCGGTGACGGGAGTCCTCATCAGGTATTTTGGCTGGCGCATGGCGTTCATCATTCCCGGCATCGTCTGCATCATGTGCGGTCTCGTCTTCGCGGCCTGTGCCACGCGCGACGCAAGCGCGCCGGCAAAGCCGCAAGCCTCAGCCGATGGCCATCACGCAGGCATCTCGGTCGCCAAGGTGCTGCTCATCATGACGGTCGCCGCCGCCAGCGGCGGCATGCTGTTCAATTTTTCCACCAGCAGCAACTACGCGTTGCTATCGGACAAGTTCAGCCAGATTTCGCAAGACCCGGCCCGCATCGGCGCGCTCCTTGCGCTGGTCAATTGCCTTGGCCTCCCTGACGCAACTGCTGGTCGGCAATCTGCTCGACAGGATTTCGCTCAAGCCGCTCTACCTGGCCCAGATCGCTTTCATGGCCGCCACTGCGTGCGTCACCCTGGCCGTGGTGAGCATGCTGCCCCGGCGACACCCCCGCCCCGCCGCTGACGGATAATCCATGCCAGCCACCGCAACGACAAATATCCAACGGGAAGGAAACATGCGCGTTCACTTTGTCATTCACGAATCGTTCGAGGCGCCGGGCGCCTATGAAACATGGGCGCGCAATCGGGGACATGCCGTGTCCTGCTCCCGGGTATATCAAGGCGAGCCTTTGCCGATCTCCGCCGATGAAATCGATTTTCTGATCATCATGGGCGGGCCGCAGTCTCCCACGACCACGAAGGCGGAATGCCCCCACTTCGATGCGGCTGCCGAAATTGCCCTGATCGCCGAGTTCATTGCCGCCAGGCGCGTGGTGATCGGGGTTTGCCTGGGCGCGCAACTCATCGGCGAAGCGCTGGGCGCCAGGGTCGAGCGCAGTCCGGAAAAAGAGATCGGCAAGCTTCCGATTCACCTCACGGACGAAGGCCTCAAGAACGATAAATTCAGCCATTTCGGCCCGACCCTGGAAGTCGGCCACTGGCATAACGACATGCCCGGATTGACGCCCGCGGCGAAAATCATTGCCGCCAGCGAAGGATGTCCACGACAGATCGTCGAATACCGCCAGGGAGTCCATGGCTTTCAGTGTCACATGGAGTTCACACCGGAGGTCGTCGAACGGCTGATTGCCCACGCCGATCCTTCGCTCGAGACGCTCGCCCATCACAAGTTCGTTCAGCAAGCCGATGTTCTGCGCAAGCACGACTATTCGGAAATGAACGAGAAGCTCCACGTGTTCCTGGACAAGTTGGCCGAGGAGTACCAAGCGCAACGGGCAGCCGATGTCGATGGCGCCGGCAAGCACTCGTCTGCCGTTTAAGCTTGAACCTTGAACATTGCGACAGGCCGCAGAGAGCCGAATGCCGCCGCTTGCATTCAGTCGGACGCGTTCTTCATGCGGAACAAGGAGTTTTGCCGCGAACTTGCAGCAGCACGTGATTCGCGCCTGGCGAACGACGACGGGCGCCCGCCCGACGCTGCACAAGAATTAAGCGACTGGGGGTAGAATCCGCGCCTTCCCGTTTCCGCGACGACCATCTCCGCCCGGCCATGCAGTTCCTCGGCTTCACGCTCCGCAACAACCTGTTCGTCGCGCCCATGGCCGGAGTGACCGACCGGCCGTTCCGCCAGTTGTGCAAGAAGCTCGGCGCGGGGCTGGCGGTTTCGGAAATGGTGACCTCGAACTCGTTGCTCTACGGCAGCGCCAAGACGCGCCGGCGCGCCAACCACGAAGGCGAGGTCGAGCCGATTTCGGTGCAGATCGCCGGCGCCGATCCGCGCATGATGGCCGAAGCGGCCAAGTACAACGTCGACGAAGGCGCGCAAATCGTCGATATCAACATGGGCTGCCCGGCCAAGAAGGTCTGTAACGTCATGGCCGGCTCGGCGCTGATGAAGGACGAGCCGCTGGTCGCGAAAATCCTCGATGCCGTCGTCAAGGCCGTGCCGGACACGCCGGTCACGCTCAAGTTCCGCACCGGCTGGAACCGCGAACACCGCAATGCGCCCGCCATCGCCCGCATCGCCGAGGATTGCGGCGTGCGGGCGATCGCCATTCACGGCCGCACGCGCGCCGACCAGTATATGGGCGAGGCCGAATACGACACCATCGCGCTGGTCAAGACGCTGGTGAGGATTCCGGTCATCGCCAACGGCGACATCACGACGCCGCAAAAAGCCAGGTTCGTGCTCGAACACACTCAGGCCGACGGCCTGATGATCGGTCGCGCGGCGCAGGGCAAGCCTTGGCTGTTTCGCGAGATCGCGCATTTCCTTTCGACCGGCACGCTGCTGCCGGCGCCGTCGAACGCCGAGATCCACGCCATTCTGCGCAGCCACCTCGCCGACCTCTACGCGTTCTACGGCGAGGACACCGGCGCCAAGATCGCCCGCAAGCACATCGGCTGGTACACCAAGGGCATCGCCGGCGCGGCAAAGTTCCGCCATGCCATGAACCAGCTCACCGCCATGGATGCGCAGCTGGCGGCCACCGACGAGTTCTTTCTGTCGCAAGCCGCCAACGAGCGGATACTTTACGAAGAGGCCGCATGAGCGCCGACATTGCCGATTGCGTCAAGCGGACCTTGAACCGCTATTTCCGCGATCTCGACGGCGGGCGCCCGCATGCCATCTACGACATGGTGCTCGCCGCGGTCGAGAAGCCGATGCTGGAAGTCGTCATGAAACAGGCGGACGGCAACCAGACCGTCGCCGCCGACATGCTCGGCATCAACCGCAACACCCTGCGCAAGAAACTGACCGAACACGATCTTCTCCGAGGGCTGCCATGAAAGTACAACAAGCGCTGATCAGCGTTTCCGACAAGCACGGCGTCGTCGACTTCGCCCGCGAACTCGCCGGGCTCGGCGTCAACATCCTCTCCACCGGCGGCACGGCCAAGCTGCTGCGCGACGCCGGCATCCCGGTGACCGACGTTTCCGACTACACCGGCTTTCCGGAAATGCTCGACGGCCGCGTCAAGACGCTGCACCCGAAGGTGCACGGCGGCATTCTCGGCATCCGCGGCAACGCCGACCACGCGGCGACCATGCAGAAGCACGGCATTCCGACCATCGACCTGGTGATCGTGAACCTCTACCCTTTCCAGGCGACGGTGACGAAACCGGACTGCACGCTGGCGGACGCCATCGAGAACATCGACATCGGCGGGCCGACCATGGTGCGCGCGGCGGCCAAGAACCACGGCAATGAGGCTGGCGGCGTCGGCGTCGTCACCGAGCCGGCCGACTACGCTCCCGTGATCGCCGAACTGAAGGCCAACGGCGGCGCACTGTCCTACGCCACGCGCTTCGCGCTGGCCAAGAAGGCGTTTACGCACACCGCGCGCTACGACGCGGCGATCTCGAACTGGCTGACCGGCCTCGACGCCGACAACAAGCCGACCCCCTTCCCCGCGCGCCTGCAACTGGCGTTCGACAAGCTCGACACCATGCGTTACGGCGAAAACCCGCACCAGCAGGCCGCGTTCTACCGCGAAGCCGTCGCCGTGCCCGGCGCCATCGCCAACTACGAGCAGTTACAGGGCAAGGAGCTGTCGTACAACAACATCGCCGATTCCGACGCCGCCTGGGAATGCGTCAAGGCCTTCGACACGACCTGCTGCGTCATCGTCAAGCACGCCAACCCCTGCGGCGTCGCCATCGCGCCGACCGCGCTGGAGGCTTACCAGAAGGCGTTCAAGACCGACCCGACTTCGGCCTTCGGCGGCATCATCGCCTTCAACCGCGCCATCGACAAGGCCACGGCGGACGCCGTGGCCGGCCAGTTCGCCGAAGTGATCATCGCGCCGGAAATCACCGCCGAAGCCCGCGCCGTGTTCGCCGCCAAGCAGAACCTGCGCGTGCTGGTCGTGCCGCTGGGGAAGGTGGCTGGCACGCTGTTCGACTACAAGCGCGTCGGCGGCGGCCTGCTGGTGCAAACGGCCGACGTCGCTCGCATCGACCAGTCCGACCTCAAGGTCGTGACCAAGCGCGCGCCGACGGCGCAGGAGATGACCGACCTGCTGTTCGCCTGGCGCGTCGCCAAGTACGTCAAGTCGAACGCCATCGTTTATTGCAAGGACGGCATGACCACGGGCGTCGGCGCCGGGCAAATGAGCCGCGTCGATTCCGCGCGCATCGCTGCCATCAAGGCCGAGAACAACGGCCTCACCGTCGCCGGCTCGGTGGTGGCCTCGGATGCCTTCTTCCCGTTCCGCGACGGCCTCGACGTGCTGGCCAAGGCCGGCGCCACCGCCGTTATCCAGCCGGGCGGCTCGGTGCGCGATGCCGAAGTCATCGCCGCGGCCGACGAGCAAAACATCGCCATGGTGTTCACCGGCTTCCGACACTTCCGGCACTAGGCGAAAGCGCATCATGAAGATCCTCGTCGTCGGTTCCGGTGGTCGCGAACATGCCTTGGCCTGGCGTATCGCCCAAACACCCGGCCTTCAGAAGGTGCTGGTAGCGCCGGGCAACGCCGGGACGGCATGCGAACGGGAGCTCGAGAACCTGGCTGTCACCGACATCGAGGCCTTGGCCGATTTCGCCGAAAGGGAGAAGATCCACCTGACGCTGGTCGGCCCTGAAGCGCCGTTGGCGGCGGGCATCGTCGACGTCTTCCGTACCCGCGGCCTGCGCATCTTCGGGCCGACCAAGGCCGCCGCGCAGCTCGAAAGCTCCAAGGACTTTGCCAAGCGCTTCATGGCCCGCCACGGCATCCCCACCGCGGAATTCGCCACCTTCGCCGACGTGCAGGCGGCGCACGCCTATGTCGAGAACAAGGGAGCGCCGATCGTCATCAAGGCCGACGGCCTGGCGGCCGGCAAGGGGGTCGTGGTGGCCCTGTCGCTGCACGAGGCGCATGCCGCCATCGACATGATGCTGCTCGACAACAAGATGGGCGACGCGGGCGCACGCGTGGTGATCGAGGAGTTCCTCGAAGGCGAGGAAGCCAGCTTCATCGTCATGGCCGATGGCAGGAACGTGCTGCCTCTGGCCACCAGCCAGGACCACAAGCGCCTGCAGGACGGCGATAAGGGACCGAATACCGGCGGCATGGGCGCCTACTCGCCGGCGCCGGTGGTGACGCCCCAGGTACATGCGAAAGTCATGCGCGAAGTGATCATGCCGACCATCCAGGGCATGGAGAAGGATCACATTCCATTTACCGGTTTCCTCTATGCCGGTCTGATGATCAAGCCGGACGGCTCGTTGAAGGTGCTCGAATTCAACTGCCGCATGGGCGATCCCGAAACGCAGCCGATCATGATGCGGCTGAAGAGCGACTTCGTGAAGATTCTCGATGCCGCCATCGACGGCCGCCTGGACAAGGTCGAAGCCGAGTGGGATCGGCGCATCGCGCTCGGCGTGGTGCTGGCCGCCGAACACTATCCCGACACGCCGAAGAAGGGCGACGTCATCCATGGCTTGCCGCAGCAGGAGGCGGAGGACGTGCACGTCTTCCATGCCGGCACGACGCTTCGCGATGGCCAGGTGGTCACCGCCGGCGGACGCGTGCTATGCGTGACCGCCCTCGGCGACAACGCCAAGACCGCCCAGAAGCGCGCCTACGAAGCGGTGGATACCATCCGCTTCGACGGCATGCAATACCGCCGCGATATTGGGTATCGCGCCATCCGGCGCTAGGCGTTGACCGGGTCTCGACCGGTGATCAACGCCGCCACCGTCCGCGATTATCTGAGCGGCCTCCAGAATCGCATCGTCGCGGCGCTGGCCGCTTTCGACGGCCGCCCTTTCCGGCGCGACAGTTGGGGACGCGGCACGTCGATCCTGCTCGAGGATGGCGATTTCTTCGAACGTGGCGGCGTCAATTTCTCGCATGTCACCGGCACATCGATGCCGGCATCGGCGACGGCGCACCGCCCGGAGCTCGCCGGCCACCGCTTTGAAGCGATGGGCGTCTCGCTGGTGCTGCATCCGCGCAATCCCTACTGCCCGACCAGCCACATGAACGTGCGCTGCTTCGTCGCCTATCCGCCGGAATCGCCGCCGATCTGGTGGTTTGGCGGCGGCATGGACCTCACCCCCTACTACGGCTTCGCCGAAGACTGCACGCACTTCCACCGCACCTGCCGGGATGCCCTCGCACCCTTCGGGCCCGACGTACACGCGCGCTACAAGAAATGGTGCGATGACTACTTCTACCTGAAACATCGCCAGGAAGCGCGCGGCATCGGCGGCGTGTTCTTCGACGATCTGAACGAGGGCGGCTTTGATCGCTGCTTCGCTCTGACGCGCGCGATCGGCGACGCCTTCACCGCCGCTTACCTGCCTATCTGCGAGCGGCGGCGCGACATGCCCTACGGCGAACGCGAGCGCGATTTTCAGGCTTACCGCCGCGGCCGTTACGTCGAATTCAATCTGGTCTGGGACCGCGGCACGCTATTCGGCCTGCAGTCGGGCGGCCGCACCGAATCGATCCTGATGTCGATGCCGCCGGTAGTGAAATGGCGCTACGACTGGCGGCCCGCGCCCGGCAGCGCCGAGGACAGGCTTTACACCGACTTCCTGCCGCCGCGCGACTGGCTCTGATAGAGCATGGCAGCCGACCGATAGTGGCGCTCCGCCACGCCTGACTTTTCCAGTTCGTTTTCCAGGAGACTGGCCAGTTCGAGATGCGCCTCGGGCGTCGGTCCGATCGCCAGCGAAGCTTCCAGGTAGCTCTGCGCCTTGCCCCAGAGCTGCTTCTGGCGACAAAGCCGGCCGAGGCACAGCAACAAGACGCCGTCGCGCGAATGGTCGGCCAGCCATTTCTCGGCATGGGCAATGCGCGCCACCACGTCGCCGCCCTGGCATTGGCCATAGACCGCCACCAGGGCCGAGTCCCACTCGTGATCGAGGAAATCCTCGATCAGCCGCGCGGCGCCGCCGCAGTCTTCGGCGACCGCCAGGGCTTGCGCGGCCGTCAGCGCCAGCCGCGCTTCGCGGCGATCGTCGTCCGCCATGGACTTCCAGTAACGCAACAGCTGCTCGCCGTCTCCGGCCAGCGCGGCAAGATTCTCGCGATGCGCGCGCAGGCGCAACGGCGCCGCCTGCTCGGCCGTCAGCGCCTTGTGCTTCTGCAGCTGACGGGTAAGCCGCAATACCTCCGTCCAGTCGCCGAGTCCCTGGTGAATGCGCAGCGACAGGCGCAGCAAGGCGATATGACGACCGCCTTCATCGAGCAACTGCTTGAGCAGATCGCGGGCCAACCCGAAATCATGGTTGTCCAGGGCCAGTTCCACTTCGGCCTTCAGCCGCGCCGCCCGGACGCCGGTCTCGTTGTCGAGCGCCCGTTGACGCCACAACGCTTCACGACTCTCGTCGCGCAAGCCATGGGCCGCGCGCAAGGCGATCAGCGCCGCCAGACCGCGGGCATGTCCGGCGTCGAACGACTGCTCGGCACTCTTGATCGCCTGGCTGAAACGCCCTTCCTGCCAACACAGCACGGCATCGCGCAGCGCGCTGTCGGCTTTCGCCCGGGCGCGCTTGGCGCGATAGGCGCTCACCGCCGCCGGCATGCGCAGGATGCTGGCGATGCCGTGCAGCAGAAAGTAGGCGGCCACGCAGCCGGCCAGCAGCACGAACAGCAGCAGATTGAGCGACAGCTCGATGCGCCACGGCGGCATCACCAGCAGCGCATAACCGTCGTTGTAGCGCGCCGCCACGGCCAAGCCGGTCGCCAGCGCCGCCAACAGCAATAGCCAAAGCAAGAGTCGCATGGCCGTCTACTTCTTGTCCCGGGCCAGCTTGAAATTGCGCACGGCGTCGAGCGTCTCGTTGAGGCCGGGCGCCTCGACGCCGACGTCGACCTTCTGCAGTCCCTTCAGCAGATTCGCCGACGCCTGCACCGCCTTGGCGCCGCCGTCGAAGTAGCGATCGAGCCAGCGCGTGGCCTGGCCGATATCTTCGTGGAAGCTGCGGCCATCCCGCGCCAGCAGCGCCAGGCGGGCATTGACCAGGCGCAGCTTGAGGTTCTCGCGCAGGAAGAAGCTCTGGCTCGGCGACAACAGCGCCGGATCGGCGTGGCCGACGGAATCGATGCGTTCGATGCGCACCAGCTGCCGCACTTCCGACCACAAGTCGCTCGCCAGCGCCTGCCAGAAACCGGGCTGGGTCGGCGCCACGGCCACCGCGGGCGCCGCAGGCGCCGCCGGCGCCTCCGACCGCGGCCGCCGCTCATAGGCGAGCGGCAGGGTATCGACCACGGCGATGACGCCTTCCAGCTTCAGCGCCAGGCCCGAAACATCGGCGCTGGGCAAGGACTTGAGACGCTCGATATCGCGGGCGATCAGCTTGCGCAGGCCGAGAAACTGGGGGCGCGCAGCGCGCGCCAGCCGCGCCTCGGCACCGGTCAGCGCAATCAGCGCCACCTCGACGTTGCCTGCCAGGCGCAGTTGCTGCGCGGCCAGGCTGACCGCCTGGTCGACCTCGGCGAGTAGACGCTCGTCGCCGCTCTTCGACAGCTCCTGATACACGGCATCGAGCGCCAGCTGCTGGCCCTGCATCTCGGCCAGTTGCGCCTCCAGCATGCCGACCTTGGCCTGCTGGGCCGCCAGCGCTTCCTGCGCCTGGCGGGCGATGACGCGGCTTTCCTTGGCCACCGCATCACCCTCGGCCAAGCGGCGCGCCAGCTCTTCCTGGACGGCGGCGATGCGCTGCCGGGTCTCCAGCCACTGCCAGCCGGCGACCAGCAGGGCGACGAAAGCAACCGCCAGCGCCAGCCATTGCCGCCAGGCGCCGGCGGACGGCGGCGGGGCGGCTTGCTGCGCGCTAGGGGGTTCAGGCAACTCGGGCATGGTCACGGAAATACTCCAACAAGCCGGCCACCAGGCCATCGTCGCCCGGGCCGGTCAACATTACCTCACGGCAGCCGATGGCGCGCGCGAGGCCGGCGATGCGCTGATGCGGCACGAACAGCGGCGTCTTCTTCAGCCAGGTCTGGCCGAGCTTGCCCACCATGTCCACCAGATTGCGCAGGCCCTCGCTGCTCGTCACCGTTACGGCGTCGAGGCGGCCTTCGCTCCACAGCTTCAGCAGCGGCGCCGGATCGAGCGCCGGTCTGCCGCGACGATAGCAGCTCACGTACTCGACGGCGGCGCCGCGCTGCTTCAGCGTGTCGCCAAGCAGCTCACGGCCGCCATCGCCGCGAAATATCATCACGCGCTTGCCGGCCATTTGCTGCAGTTCCGGCAGTTCGAGCAGGGCCTCGGAGTCGAAGCGCTCCTGCGGCGCCACCACGTCGGTGATGCCGTGCTTGGCCAGCGCCTGCTCGCTGCTCTTGCCGACCGTTGCGGCGCGCAGACCGGATGGCCAGGGCCGCAGCGCCAGGATCGCGCCCAACGCCTTCTCGACGGCGTTGGGGCTGACGAAAGCCGCCCAGTCGACGTCATCGAGCTTCAGCGCGGCTTCCTGCAGCGGGCGCGGGTCGTCGATGTCGAAGATCGTCAGGACGGGAAACAACACCGGCCGGGCGCCCAGATTGATCAAGGCCTCGGCCAGGTGCGCCGCCTGCCCGGCCGGGCGGGTGACAACGACATGGCGTCCCGCCAATTCGTCCGCCACTCAAGCTCCCAGCGAGGCGAGAATCTCGTCCGCGCCGCGGGCGCGCAATTCGGCCGCGAGCCTCAGCCCCAGGGCTTCGGCCTCGTCCGGAGGGCCGGTCAACTCGGCGCGTGCCATGCGCGCACCGTCGGGCGTGGCCACGAAGCCGCGCAGCCATAGCCACCCTTCGCTCCCGTCCTGGATCTGGGCGTAGGCGCCGAGCGGGACTTCGCAACTGCCGGCCAGCGCCCGGGCCACCGCGCGCTCGGCGCGCACGCAAGCAGCGGTGTTCGGGTCGTTGAGCGGCGCCAGCCATGCGGCAAGGTCATCGCGACCGGCGGCCGCCTCGATGCCCAGCGCACCCTGTCCGGCCGCCGGCAGCGACACTTCGGCCGGCAGCACCGCGCGAATGCGCTCCTTGAGGCCGAGCCGGGTCAGGCCGGCGGCGGCCAGGATGATGGCATCGTATTGCCCCTCGTCCAGCTTGCGCAACCGGGTGTCGAGATTGCCGCGCAGCGAGCTCACGGCCAGATAGGGGTAGCGCGCATGCAATTGCGCTTCGCGCCGCAGGCTCGACGTGCCGACGACGGCACCGGGCGGCATGTCGTCGAGGCTGGCATACCTGGAGGAGACGAAGGCATCGAGCGGTACTTCGCGCCGGCCGGTGGCGATCAAGGCGAACTCCGGCGGCAAGTCCATCGGCACGTCCTTCATCGAATGCACGGCGATGTCGGCACGACCGTCGAACAGCGCGGTTTCGAGTTCCTTGACGAACAGGCCCTTGCCGCCGACTTTGGCCAGGGGCCGGTCGAGAATCTGGTCGCCGCGCGTGGTCATGCCCAGCAGCTCGACGCGGCACGCCGGATACCATTTTTGCAACTGGTCGCGCACGTGTCCGGCCTGCCACAGGGCAAGACGCGATTCACGCGTGGCAATCACGATACGCTCGGGCGCTTTGTTCACTCTGGATGCAACCTACGGAAGACGGTGGATATGGCGGCTGGGACAGCCGCTCCGGCGACGGCGATGGCACGCTTGGCCCAAGCCTTTGTCGACGCCTGATTTTAGCATGCCTGACCATGACAGCCGCCTTCGGCGCGCCGCCGCCACTGACGTTTGCGGCCGATCGGGAGGCCCCGCGACGCCATCGCGCCGGCGTCGCCGGCGACGGGGGTCGGCTAGAATGGCAGCGTTGCCCTCGCCAGGAGTTCGCCATGACCATCACCCAGGAAATCCGCGACCGCTTGCTGGCGCATCTCGGCCCCAATCACGCTGCCGCCTATCCCAGGTACCTGGAAGAGCATTATCCGCACGTCTTCGAAAATATCGTGCGCATGTGGGGCGCCCCGGAAATGGCGTCCTTCCTGAACAGCCTCATGGTGACGCAGCGCAGCGGCCGCCAGGGCTTCTCCCCCGATGCGGCCAGCGAAATCATCCGCCTGATCGACGCCTACGAAAAGCTCGGTTTCGTACCGCCGGCCCCCAAGCAGCCCGGCGACGTCTGGGACTGGGTCGGCGACGCGAGCTATTTCCACAAGGAACGCGGCGGCGATGCTTATTGAGCCAGCATCGCTTTCACCTGCGGCCACTGCCGGCGGCTGACCGGCAGGCGCTCGTCCACGTCGCGCAGAATCAACGCCCAGCTCGGCTCCGGCGACTCCGGTTCCTCGGAAGCTTCGTGGTCGCGCTCGAAGCCGGCAATGGCATCCCGCGCCACCAGGCAGTTGCGGTGGATGCGCAGAAAGCGCGCCGCGAACTCGCTTTCGAGCTGGGCCAGCGACTCCTCGAGCAGGAACTGGCGCTCGCGCGTGCGGGCCGTGACGTACTTGAGTTCGGCCTTGAAATACAGCACATCGGCGACCGGCACCAGCAGGACCTTGCCCCGCTCCGAGCTGCGCAGTTGGCGGCGGCCGCCCGGCTGGACAGCTTCGGCCGCCGCCCTCACTGCGGCGGCCGCGGACGGCGAACGCCGGATCTTGCGCAGCGCGTCGGCCAGTCGGGCCGCCTTGACCGGCTTGAGCAGATAATCGACGGCCGACAGCTCGAACGCCTTGACGGCATACTGATCGTAGGCGGTGACGAAAATCACGGCCGGCGCGGGATCGCGCGCCGATAGATGGCGCGCCAGTTCAATGCCGTCCATGCGCGGCATGCGGATGTCGACCAGCGCCACATCGATTTGTCCGTCGCCCATTTTCTCCAGCGCGTCGATGCCGTCGGCGGCCTCGGCGACCACCGCGGTCGGCAATTCGCCGGCGAGGTCGTCCAGCAGGTTGCGCAGGCGCGAACGCGCCGGCGCCTCGTCGTCGACAATCAGCAGGCGCAAGGCCGTCAAGACGCGGCTCCACGCCGATAGGGCAGCTCGATGCGCACGCGGTAGCGGCCGTCGGCGAGATCGGTCGCCAGGGTCGCCTCGAGGTCGAAAAACAGCAGCAGTCGCTCGCGGATGTTGGCCAGCGCCATGCGGTTGCCGGCATGATGGCCGCCCTCGCCCGCCTCGATGACCGGATTGGCGATGTCGATCAGCACGCGCTCCTGGCGCCGGGACAGGGCGATGGTGACCTCGCCGGCGCCGGCCAGCGGCTCGATGCCGTGATAGACGGCATTTTCGATCAAGGGCTGCAGCATCAGCGGCGGCACCAGCGCATCGGGCGGGCAGGTGTCGATCTCCCAGCGGACTTGCAGCCGGTCGCCCAGACGCAATCGCTCGAGATCGAGATACTGCCTCGCCAGCGCGATCTCGGCAGAGAGCGGCACCAGCTCGCGGTTGTCCTGCATCAGCACCCGAAACAGCTCCGCCAGTTCCTCGAGCGCCTGTTCGGCGCGCCGCGGATCGGCACGCATGACGCCAAGCACGGCGTTCAGGCTGTTGAACAGAAAATGCGGGCGGATGCGCGCGGTCAGTGCCATCAGGCGCGCCTCGGCCACGGCCGGTGCACGGGCGCGCGCGGCCAAGTCGAACCATGCCAGTAGCACGAGGGTCGCCAGCGCCGCCCAGAAGCCGGCGTGCCACCACGGCTGACTTTGGGTCGCGCTCAGCGGCGTCAGCAAGGCGGCAAACGCCATGCCGGCCAGCGCCGCCACGCCGACGACCACGACGGCTGCCATCACCGCTGACATTCGGCCCAGCCTGGGCTGGATAGCGCACAGCAGCAGCAGGCCGCACAGCGTCGCCGGTTCGACCACGGCCGCCAGTTGCGCGACCTCGGCCGGCAGGCTTGTCCAGCCGCGGACGCGAACGAGGATGGCGACCAGCGTCATGGCATTCACCGCCAGCAGCACGCGCAGCCAGGTGCCGAGGTTGCAGAAGTCCGGCAGGCGCGGCGAACCCGCCGGAAACAGAGAAGCCAAGCCGTTTTCCCCTATACTTGCCATTCCGCAAAATCACCGATATTTCAACGGTTTCATTATGTCAGATCATACTTGGTCGGGCCGTTTCGCCGAGCCCGTCTCCGACCTCGTCAAACGCTACACCGCATCGGTCTTCTTCGACCAGCGCATGGCCGCCCAGGACATCCGCGGCTCGCTCGCGCATGCCCGCATGCTGGCCCGGCAGCGCATCATCACCCCCGACGACCTCGCCGAGATCGAGCGCGGCATGGCGCAGATCGCCGGCGAGATCGAACGCGGCGAGTTCGCGTGGAGCCTCGACGCCGAGGACGTGCACCTCAACATCGAAAAGCGGCTGACGGCGCTGGTCGGCGATGCCGGCAAGCGCCTGCACACCGGCCGCTCGCGCAACGATCAGGTGGCCACCGACATCCGCCTCTGGCTGCGCGACACCATCGATGCCATCGACGGGCTGCTGCGCAGCTACCAGTCGGCGCTGCTCGATCTCGCCGAGCGGCACGCCGACACGCCGCTGCCCGGCTTCACTCACCTGCAGGTGGCGCAGCCGGTGACTTTCGGCCACCACCTGCTGGCCTACGTCGAGATGGCCGAGCGCGACCGCTCGCGGCTGCGCGGCTGCCGCAAGCGCATGAACCGCCTGCCGCTGGGCGCGGCGGCGCTGGCGGGCACCACCTTCCCGATCGACCGCGAGTTCGTGGCGCGCGAACTCGGCTTCGACGGCGTCTGCGAGAACTCGCTCGACGCCGTGTCCGACCGCGACTTCGCCATCGAGTTCTGCGCCGCCGCCGCGCTGGTGATGATGCACGTTTCGCGCTTTTCGGAGGAGCTGATCCTCTGGATGAGCCCGCGCGTCGGCTTCATCGACCTCGCCGACCGTTTCTGCACCGGCTCGTCGATCATGCCGCAGAAGAAGAATCCCGACGTGCCCGAGCTGGCGCGCGGCAAGACCGGCCGCGCCTACGGCAACCTGATGGCGCTGCTGACGCTGATGAAGGGCCAACCGCTCGCCTACAACAAGGACAACCAGGAAGACAAGGAGCCGCTGTTCGACACTGCCGACACGGTGATCGACACGCTGCGCATCTTCGCCGACATGGTGCCGGGCATCCGCGTCAAGCCGGAAGCGATGGCCGCGGCGCTGAAGCAGGGCTACGCCACCGCCACCGATCTGGCCGACTATCTGGTCAAACGGGGACTGCCCTTCCGCGACGCCCACGAGGCCGTGGCCCGCGCCGTGCGCGCAGCGGAAACGAAGGGCTGCGATCTCGCCGACCTGCCGCTGGCGGAGCTGCGGGCATTCTCGCCTCTGATCGCCGACGACGTGTTCGACGTGCTCACCGTCGCCGGCTCGCTCGCCGCGCGCGATCACATCGGCGGCACCGCGCCGGGCCAGGTGCGCGCCGCCATCGCCCGCGCCCGCGCGCGCCTATGATCGAGAAGGTCGGCAAGTACGAAATCCTCGGCAAGATCGGCGAAGGCGCCACCGCCACCGTCTATCTTGCCCGCGACCCGTTTGCCGGCCGCGATGTCGCGGTGAAGGTGTTTTCGCCGGAAACCCTGCGGGACAAGCATCGCGGCCGCGTGTTCCAGCACCTGCTGATGAACGAAGCGGCGCTCGCCGGCAAGCTGATGCACCCCCACATCGTCCAGATCCACGACGCGGCGATCGGCGAGGACGCCAGCTACATCGTCATGGAATATGTCGGCGGCGGCACACTGGAGCGCCATTGCGCGCCGGATGCGCTGCTGCCGTTCGACCGGCTGGTCGAAATCGTCTTCAAGTGTACGCGCGCGCTCGACTATGCACATCGCCTGGGCATCACCCACCGCGACATCAAGCCGGCCAACATCCTGCTCGCCGCCGGCGATGGCGGCCAGGAGCCGGGCGACATCAAGGTTTCCGATTTCGGCGCCTGCATTCACACCGGCGACGATACCCGCACCCAGGTGTCCGGCATCGGCTCGCCGGCCTACATGTCGCCGCAACAAGTCAGGGAACAGCCGCTCGACCACCGCACGGACATCTACTCGCTGGGCGTGGTGATGTATCAGCTGCTGGCCGGCCGGCTGCCCTTCCAGGCCACCAGCAACTACGGCATGATCTACCAGATCTGCAACAGCGCGGCGCCGCCGCCCTCGACGTTCCGCACCGGCATTCCGCCCGGCCTCGAAGCCATCGTCGCGCGGGCGATGCAAAAGGAACTGGATGCCCGCTATGCCGGCTGGGACGAGTTCGCGCACGATCTCGCCCAATGCTTCCGCGACCGCCGGAGGGTTGCCGAACATCGCGATGTCGCCGACAGCGAAAAGTTCGAGGCCTTGCGCGGCCTCGCTTTTTTCCAGAATTTCTCCGATGTCGAAATCTGGGAAGTCGTCCGCTTTTCGCGCTGGGATGACGTGGGGCCGGGCACCATCGTCATGCGCGAGGGCGAAAGCGGCGATTTCTTTTGTTTTCTCATCGAAGGCGAACTGCGCGTCTACCGGCAGGACCGTTCGCTCAATCTGTTGGCGCCAGGAGACTGCTTCGGCGAAATGGCGGTAATCGGCGGCCAACCGACGCGCGGCGCCAACGTCATCGTCCGGACGCCCGCCCGAATCGCCACCATTCCCGGCGCCGCCCTGCACGGGGCTTCCGACGCCTGCCGCATGCACTTCTATCGCGCTTTTCTGGAAGTGCTGGCCGGCCGGCTGACGCACGCCAACCGGCAGCTTTCCAGCGGCTGATGCGAGTTTTCCGCAAGACCGCGCCGGCGGCGGAACTGCCCCGTTTCGAGGCCGAAGCCGCCGGGCTTGCAGCCCTGCGGGCCACGGCTTGCGTGCGCGTCCCGGAGGTCGCCGCCGTCGGCATCGTGGCTGGCCAGGCCTGCATCGATCTCGAGCATCTCGACCTGGCCGGTCTCGACCGCCACAGCGGCGCGGCACTGGGCCGGCAACTCGCCGAACTGCACCGCCACACGAGCGAGCGCTTCGGCTGGCCAGGCGACAACTGGATAGGCGGCACGCCGCAGCAGAATGACAGGCAACGCGAATGGCCGCTGTTTTTCGCCCGAAGCCGGCTGCAGCCGCAACTGAAGCGCGCAGCGGGCAACGGCATGGCGCGCGCGCTGGTCGAACAAGGCGAAGCGCTGGCCGGGCGCCTCGCCGCATTTTTCGTCGACTACCCTCCGCAGCCATCACTGTTGCATGGCGATCTCTGGAGCGGCAACGCCGCCGCCTTGCCCGACGGCACGCCCGTGATCTTCGATCCGGCGGCCTACTACGGCGACAGGGAAGCCGACCTGGCGATGAGCGAGTTGTTCGGCGGCTTCCCGGAATCCTTCTACGCCGCCTATCGCCTGGCGTGGCCGCTCGATCCGGGCTACGAAACGCGCAAGACGCTGTACAACCTCTACCACGTCCTCAACCACTACAACCTGTTCGGCGCCGGCTATCTCAATCAGGCGCGGCGCATGATCGAGAAGCTGCTGGCCGAGCTACGCGGCTGAGGCGAGTTTCTGCTGCAGTTCGCCGGCCTGGTACATCTCGGTCATGATGTCGCAACCGCCGATGAACTCGCCCTTGATGTACAGCACCGGGATGGTGGGCCAGTTGGCGTACGCGCGCAGTTCGGGCACGGTGTCCGGCTCGGCCAGGACATTGACGTCGACGAAATTATTGACGCCACAGGCCTTCAGCACTTGCACGGCCCGGCCGGAAAAGCCGCAATTCGGAAAATGCTTCGTGCCTTTCATGAACAGCACGACGGGATTCTGGCTGATGGTTTCCTGGATTTTGGTTTTGTCCATTTTCGGCTCCTCGACTAAAAGCTGATTGATTTAGTCGGGCATTCTACCACCACTGACGCGCACGATGCCTGCCAGATCGCGGTGCTGCTCGACGGCCACGAAACCCGCGCCTGCCAGCAGCGCGGCGACCGCTGCGGCCTGGTCGTAGCCATGCTCCAGCAGCAGCCAGCCGCCGGGTGTCAGATGGCGCGGTGCGTCGGCGACGATGCGGCGGATGGCATTCAGGCCGTCGGCGCCGCAGGCCAGCGCCGTCATCGGCTCAAAGGCGAGGTCGCGCAAATGGGCATCGCCTTCGGCCACGTAAGGCGGATTGCCGACGATCAGCTCGAAGCGGCCTTCGACGCCGGCGAACCAGTCGCTCTCGACGAGATTCACGCGCGCGCCAAACCGCGCCGCGTTGTCGCGCGCGACGGCGAGCGCCTCGACCGAGACATCGACCGCCGTCACCGCGCAGCCGAGTTCGAGCGCCAGCGTGATGGCCACGCAGCCGCTGCCAGCACCGAGATCGAGCATCCTCGGCGTACCGCCACGGCTGACTTTCGTCAGCGCAAGCTCGATCAGCAGTTCCGTCTCGGGCCGCGGGATCAGCACCGCCGGCGTAACGCGAAAATCGCGGCCATAGAATTCGCGGCTGCCGACGAGGTAGGCAACGGGCTCCCCCGCCGCACGCCGTTGCACCAGTTCGGCGTAGCGCGACGACTGACTTTCGTCGAGCGCCCGTTCCGGATGGGCGGCGACTTCGCTGGCGGTGATGGCCAGCACGTGGCGCAGCAGCCGCTTGGCTTCCGCGGAGGCGATGCGGCCGCGCGCCTGCGCCAAGGCTTCGACGAGATTCATTCCGCCAATGCGGCGAGTTGTTCGGCCTGGTGCTCTGCCGTCAACGCGGCGACCAGTTCGTCGAGATCGCCATCCATGACGAACTGGAGCTTGTAGAGCGTCAGGTTGATGCGGTGGTCGGTGACGCGGCCCTGCGGGAAGTTGTAGGTGCGGATGCGCTCGGAGCGGTCGCCGCTGCCGATCAGGCTCTTGCGCTCGCTGGCGATCTTCTGCTGCTGTTCGCGCACCTGGCCATCCTTGATGCGCGCCGCCAGCACGCTCATCGCCTGCGCCTTGTTGCGGTGCTGCGAGCGGTCGTCCTGGCATTCGACGACGATGCCGGTCGGAAGGTGGGTGATACGCACCGCCGAGTCGGTCTTGTTGATGTGCTGGCCGCCGGCGCCGCTGGCGCGGAAGGTGTCGATGCGCAGCTCGGCCGGATTGATGTTCACATCGGCGACCGCGTCGACTTCCGGCAGCACCGCCACGGTGCACGCGGAGGTATGGATGCGGCCCTGCGCCTCGGTCTCGGGCACGCGCTGGACGCGGTGGCCGCCCGACTCGAACTTGAGCTTCGAGTAGGCGCCCTGGCCGGCGATGCGCACGACCACTTCCTTGTAGCCGCCGAGGTCGGACTCGCTGGCCGAGACCTGTTCGACTTTCCAGCCCTGCCGCTCGGCGTAGCGCGTGTACATACGGTAAAGGTCGCCGGCGAACAGCGCCGATTCTTCGCCGCCGGTGCCGGCACGAATTTCCAGGAATAGGTTGCGTTCGTCGTTGGGGTCCTTCGGCAGCAGCGCCTTCTGCAATTCGCCGTCGAGCCGCTCGATGTCGGCTTCGCGGGCGACGATCTCCTCCTGCGCCATCTCCTTCATCTCGGGATCGGCCAGCATCTCGCGCGCGGCGGCGATGTTCGCTTCGGCCGCGCCATAGGCGCCGTAGAGCGCCACCACCGACTCGATCTCGGCATGCTCGCGCGTCAGCTTGCGGTAATTGTCCATGTCGCGCGTCGCCGCCTCGTCGCCGAGGATGGCGTCGAGTTCCTCCTTGCGGCGGGTCAGTTGTTCGAGCTTGTCGCGGATGCTGGATTTCATGGAAACGATGGGCTGAAAATGGGCAGTGAAAGTCAGCCATGGCGGCACGCCGCCACATCGCCGACAGGACAGCTACTCGCCGGGATGGAGGTGGAAGATGCGCGAAACCAGTTCGGAAAGCTTGTTGCGCTCGTCGCCTTCGGCCTGGTTGAGCGCCTGCGTCGGGCCGTGCATCAGCTTGTTGGTGAGGCCGCGCGACAACGCCTCCAGCACCTTCGCCGGATCGTCGCCGCGGCGCAGCAGCTTCAACGCATGGTCGACCTCGTGGCGGCGCGCGCGCTCGGCCGTGTCGCGCAGCGCGCGGATGGTCGGCACCACTTCGCGCGCGTCGACCCATTGCAGGAAATCCTGCACCTGGCCGTCGATGATCGCTTCGGCCTCGACCACCGCCGCCTGGCGCGATTCCAGGCCCAGTTCGACGATCTGGCCGAGGTCGTCGAGCGTGTAGAGAAAGACGTCGTCGAGCTTGTCCACCTCGGTCTCGATGTCGCGCGGCACGGCCAGGTCGACCATCACCATCGGCCGGTGCTTGCGCTCCTTCAGCGCGCGCTTGACCATGCCCAGGCCGATGATCGGCAGCGGGCTGGCGGTGCAGGCCACCACCACATCGTATTCCGCCAGCCGTTCGCCCAGTTCGTCGAGGCGGATGGCGTCGCCGTTGAAACGCGCCGCCAGCGCCTCGGCTTTCTCCAACGTGCGGTTGGCGATGGTCAGGCGCTTCGGCTGCTCGCCGGCGAAGTGCGCGGCGCATAGTTCGATCATCTCGCCGGCGCCGACGAACAACACGCGCTGCTCCTTCAGGTCCTCGAAAATGCGCGCCGACAGGTGCACCGAGGCGGCGGCCATGGAGACGATGTTGGCGCCGATGGCGGTGGTCGAACGCACTTCCTTGGCGACGGCGAAAGTGCGCTGGAACAGCTTGTTGAGCAGCGTGCCGAGCGTGCCGGCCTCTTCGGCGAGGCGCGCCGCCTGCTTCATCTGACCGAGGATCTGCGGCTCGCCGAGCACCATGGAATCGAGTCCCGAGGCGACGCGGAACATGTGCCTGACGGCACCGCGCTGGGGATGCGTGTAAAGGTAGGGCTGGATCTTGCCCGGCGTCAGCGAATGGTATTCGGCCAGCCACTCGGCAACGCCGTCGGAACGATCGGCCGCGCAATAGAGTTCGGTGCGATTGCAGGTCGAGAGAATCGCCGCCTCGCGCACCGGCTTCGCCCGCAGCAGATCATGCAAGGCCTGCGGCAAGCGGGTGAGATCGAAAGACACTTGCTCGCGCACGGCCAGCGGCGCGGTGTGGTGATTGATCCCGAGAGCGAAAAGCTGCATGCGGCGGCAGGACAGGTATCTGACGAATTGGCATTATACGTCAGTGCCTTGCCGCGCTTTCCGCCCGCGTGGGCTTCTCGCGCCCGCGCGGGTCAGGCCGCGCCGCTCATCTTTTCAGATCGGGCGGCGGAGGTGGCGGCGAACCGGGCGGTGGCGGCGGCGTGGTGCTGCTCGGCGCCGCCGGTGTCGATGGCGGCGGTGGCGGTGGCGGATAACTCGCGGTCTGCGGCCGGTAATAGCTGCCCGGCAGCTGGTTGCCCTTGGCATACATGCACTGCTGATAGGCGATGTCGTAGCGCCGCTGGATGTCGCGCTCGCTGGTATAAGCGCGATCCGAACCGACAGCCGTGCCCATGACCAGGCCGCCAGCGGCTCCCGCGCCGGCACCGCGATGGCCACCGATCGCCGCACCGGCAACGGCGCCGATGGCGGTGCCGATGACGGCGCTATCGACGGAGATGCGCGCACCGGGATCCTCGTGGCCGATACCGACCGACTGCTCGGCATATTGCCGGCAGGTCCGCTCTTCAACCACGAACTGCTCGAAAGGCTTGCCTGGCGCCGGCATCACCGCGACGCGCGGGGCCAGCGGCGCCGACGCGCAACCGGCCAGCACCGTCACCAGCGCCAGCGCTTTCAGGGAATTCCGCTTTTCCATGTTTCTTGCCCTCCTTGCGAGCATTCGACAGCGAAACTGTAAGTCGAATGCGAAGCAAGAGGACAAACTGTTACAAAGCCTTACAACGGGCCCTCAGCCGGCGAGCAGACGCGCGGCTTCGGCTGCCGGCAAAGGACGGCTGAACAGGAATCCCTGCATTTCGTCGCAGCCAAGGTCCTGCAGGGTGCGGCGCTGGAAGTCGGTTTCGACGCCCTCGGCCAGCAGCTTGAGATCGAAGCCGTCGGCGATGCCGACGATGGCATTGACGATCGGCGAGTGACGATGGTTTTCGTCGAGGTCGCGCACGAACGACTGGTCGAGCTTGATGCTGTTGATCGGGAAGCGGCGCAGATAGTTGAGCGAGGAATAGCCGGTGCCGAAATCGTCGATCGATATCCGCACACCGCGATCGCGCAGCATGCGCATCTTGTCGATGACGCCGGAAACATCCTGCAGCAGGAGGTTCTCGGTAATTTCGATTTCCAGCGAATTGTGGGGCAGCCGATGCCGCTCGACATGAGAGGTGATGCGGTCGACCAGGTCGCCGCGGTCGAACTCCTGGGGCGAAACGTTGACCGACATGCGCAGTTCCGAATGCCCCCAGGCACGCCACTGCGCAAGTTGCGCGCAGGCCTGGGCCAGCACGGAATCCGTGATGGCGCGAATGAGGCCGGTTTCCTCGGCCAGATCGATGAAGCCGCAAGGATCGAGCAAGCCGTGCTCGGGATGCTGCCAGCGCACCAGCGCCTCCATGCCGACGATGCGCTTGCGCACGACGCTGAACTGAGGCTGGAAATACAACTTGAACTCGGAGCGTTCGATCGCCAGCCGCAAGTCGTTTTCCAGGCCGATGCGTTCGTGGTAGCTGGCGTTCATCTCCGGCGTGAAGAACTGGTAGGCATTCTTGCCCGCCGCCTTGACCTTGTACATGGCGATATCCGCGTTTTTCAGCAGCGTGTCGGCATTGTCGCCATCGCGCGGGAATACGGCGATGCCGACGCTGGCAGTGGCGCGGAAATCCTGGCCGGCAACGTGGAACGGCTGCTTGAGCTCCTCGACGATCTTGTCGGCGATCACCGCCGCATCGCCCGCCTGCGCCAGGTCGGGCAACAGGATGGTGAACTCGTCGCCGCCCTGACGGGCCAGGGTGTCGCCGGCCCGCACGCAGCGGCGCAGCGCCTGGGCCACGCTCTTCAGCAATTCGTCGCCCTCGGCGTGGCCATAGGTATCGTTGACCAGCTTGAAACGATCGAGATCGACGAACATGACCCCGACCATTCTGGCGTGCCGGCGAGCCTGGGTGATGGAGAGTTCCAGGCGGTCCTTGAACAGGCGCCGGTTCGGCAGCTGGGTCAGATGATCGTGGAGCGCCTGGAAACTGATGGTCTCCTCGGCGATCTTGCGTTCGGTGATGTCGCGGGCGACACCATAGGTGCCCATGAAATTGCCCGTTTGGCCACCGCTGCCTTCACCGTAGATCCCAACCGCGCTGAGCATGGCCACCACGCAACGGCTTTCGTAGGCCCAGGTCTTGCCATCGTGCTTCGCCTTCAGCTTGACTTCGATGTTGGCCGAGGCGCGATTGTCGCTGCGGCGTTCGTTGAAGATGAAGCGAACCAGTTCACGATCGTCGTCGAAGACCACTGTGGAGTAGTGCTTGCCGATCACTTCGTCGCGCGAATAGCCGAGCATCGACTCGAAACGGTTATTGACGAACAGAAAGCGGCCCTGGTCGTCGAGGGTGTAGATCAGGTCGGGCGAATTCTCGACCAGAAAACGATGCAGGCGCTCCGACTGCTCGAGGCGGGCCATCATCAGGGCGTGCCGGTGCTCGAGGTGCCGGCGGTGCAACGCGCTGTCGACCTTGTGTTTGATGTGTGCCATGTCGCCCGGCTTGCGCACGAACTCGACGGCCCCGTAGCGCAGCGCCTGAATGGCTGAATCGATACTGTCGTCGCCGCTCACCATGATCACGCTCGTCGGAATATGGTTGCCACTGATCCACTTGAGGATGTCCAGACCCGAAATGTCCGGCAGGTTGATGTCGAGCAATGCCACCGCGATGGTGCGCTTCTCGAGAAGCGCCAGCGCCGCAGTGCCCGATGCACACTGCGTGATCTCGCGCCCGTCGCCCTCGATCAGCGTGGCCAGGCTGGCCCGCATGCGGGGCTCGTCATCGACGATCAGTATTCGGTCGACTGACCGTTCCGCTTCCTGCATCGGCTTGAAGTTGGACATGGCGAAGCCGCTCATTGTGCGCTCCTTTCGGACTTCGGCAACAGGATGACGAAAGTGGTGCCCTGGCCGGCCCGGCTCTGGAAAGTGATCTGCCCGTCAAGTTCCTTGACCAGGGCCGCAACGATCGACAGCCCCATGCCGGCATGACCTGGCCGGCGCCCGGGATCGAGCGGCTGGAAGATGTTCTGTATGACTTCCGTCGGCAATCCCGGGCCGGTGTCGGCAAGCCGGATCTCCACATGGTCGCGACCCGCCTGCCGAAGACCGTTGGCGGTGGACACCACCAGGCGGCCGCCGGAGGGCACGGCTTCCGACGCGTTCTTCCAGAGATTGAGCAAAATCTGCTTGATCTGGTCGCGGTTGCCCGATACGGCGGCAAGCTGTTCGTTCAGGATCAGGTCCAGCGTGATGCCGCGACTGGAAAACAGCGACTCGCGATACAGCGCGGCCATGCCTTCGATGATGGCATTCACGTCGGCCTCGCCCTCTTCATGAACCGCGAGCGACTTGTCGCCGAGGCGGCGAATGATCTTGCCCACCCGATCGATCTCTTCCTTGAGTATTTCCAGTTCGTGATGGACGCCGGCGCTCTCGGGCAGGCGATCGGACACGATCTTCAAGTAGTTGGTGATGATCGACAAGGGATTGCCGGCCTCGTGAGCGACCTGGCGTGCCCGCTGTTCAAAGCGGCTGGTCAATTCCAGCTCGCGTCGCTGCTCGCGGTCGCGTGCGCTGCGCCGGCTTTCCAGGCTGCTTGCCACCAGTCGCGCAAAGCTGGCCATCCAGTCCAGTTGTTTCTCACAGCGAACGAACTGTGCCTCGCTCATGCCGAACACCATCACGCCCATCCGGCGACCGCCGCCGATGAGGGGCAGATACAGCACGCCGGCGCAGCCCAGGGCACGCGCAATCTGAAGATCGGTCAGCGATGCGCCTGCGGCAGGGCTGGCGTTGAAGCTTGCCCGAGGGCCCTCGTCCAGCGCGACTGCCGCGACCAGGCTGTGCGCGGCTTCCAAGGGCACTTCGAAGGATGCCAGACGCGGCGGCTGGCCGTCGATGTCGGTGCCCGAGAGCGCCAGCCCGTCTTCCCGCGTCAGCAGGAATGCCGGTGACCCGAGTCCGAACAGGATTCGCGCCGCTTGCCGAACCGCTTGGAGAATCTCCGCTTCATCGCGGATTCCCAAAAGATTGTGGTGCAGCGGCGCCATGATCGCCATGTCGCGCACGGCTGCGTCGATTCCGGCATTGAGCGAACGATGCCCGGGCGGTCCGGCGGGCTCTAACGGCGGATGCGACGCACGCGGCAGGCTGGTCGTGGCCATCGCGACGTCAATGCCCATGTCGGCCGTCAGCTGGGCGACGCGCGCGAATGCCTGCCCTGCCATCGCTTTCAGGCTCCCCTCCGTCAAGCCAAGCATGGACTCAACGATCCGGTGCTCGAATTTCTCTTCGTTCAGGCCGCCATCGACAGCGAGGTGCGCCGCCCAGACGACCTGGCTCAAGGCATCTGCCGCAGAAATTTCCGTGGGCTGGCAATGGTGGAACAAGACAGCGTCGGCCATGAAGGAAGGCAGCTGCCACTGATCGATGAGCCATGCGCCCACGGCCGCGTGATCGGTACCCAGCTCCGGACGCTCAAGCGCCAACAAAGCCGCTTCGTCACGGCTCCACGCCAATAGCGTGCCATAACGACCATTCATGCCGCCCAGCAGGAGGAGTTGGCCGATATCGTGCAAAAGCCCGGCGAGATACGCTTCTTCGCCATCTTCGCGCCCCAGTTGGATTGCGATGGCGCGAGCCAAGTCGGCGACGCGCAGCGAGTGCACCCAATAACCCGTCAGGTCGAAATTGCGCTCTCCGCCAGAACGATCGAACACGCCCCGGATTGCCAAACATGCCGCCATTGTCTGCACAATGCGCGGCCCAAGCGCCTCGACGCACCGGCCAACGGTTTTCAGATCGCCGTTCTGCCGCCACTTCGCTTGGTTGGCCGCAACCAGGACATGAACGCTCAGCGCCGGATCCTGCTGAACGGCTTCCGCTAGCTCTGTCGCCGAAACGGATGGGCTGTCAGCGAGATGCAACAGACGCAACAAGACCTGCGGCATTGAAGGCAGATCAAAACATGCTATGGCGTCAACGATCGACTCCGGAACCGGCTGCAACTTCCCTCCCGAACAACTTTCACGACGCTTTCGAGGCCTGACTCAATCTATCGCATCGAAACCGGATCAGTACCCGCGAAAAGGCATCTAATTCGGCCCAAACCTCTTTTTATTTTTCGGAAAACTCACCATTGGCTTTACTGGACGACAACAAAGCACGGACGGTGCCAGTCGAAGAATATATTTATTTAACAATTACTTGTCTTTTCAATCCAAACGACAAGAGCCACAGACTGTAAGAAATCCCAACATAATGACTACCAAGAGCATTATTGAGGGAAAACAAAAAGAAAGAACGACAAAAACTCTTTATAGGGGCAGCACGACGATTGGGGCAGCACACGGTTTCTCCACCGTCGGCGTCGACGGTTCATCAACTGGTATGGCTGCTGGGATCGGGAAACCTTCGAGTCGCCCGTAGGCACGAGTTGCGGTGCAAAGCCCGGCCCCCTTGAGCGTCAATGATCGCTCACGCGCCAGAAGTCGAGGCTGCACCTTCGTCGTACTTGACCTGCGCAAGCAGTACGGCGTCCATGTGCTGCTCAGCCCAATGCGCAAAGGTACCCAGCAATTCAACACCACCACCCCGATGGGGCGGCTGATGCTGAACGTCCTTCTGTCCTTTGCCCAGTTCGAGCGCGAGGTCACCGGCGAGCGTATCCGCGACAAGATCGCGGCTGCCAAGCGCAAGGGAATGTGGATGGGTGGAGTGCCATCCATCGGCTACGACGTCGTGAACCGCCAACTGGTCATCAACGAAGCCGAGGCGGCGGTAGTGCGCCGCATCTTCGAGGAGATGCTGACCATCGGCTCGCCGACACAGAT
>WBZU01000674.1_pt1 | contig 28297 bp, 39 predicted proteins | sample 5204311 | NCBI WGS metagenome assembly WBZU01 (sample SAMN12344359, study PRJNA552823) | activated sludge metagenome | biome: Activated sludge suspended growth; feature: Nitrification reactor; material: Wastewater; isolation source: activated sludge from nitrification reactor of wastewater...
CCCGAAGGACAGGCCGTCGCGGGCCGCGCGGCAGACCGCCTCGACGACCTCCGGGTGGGCGTGGCCGAGGATCGCGGGGCCCCAGTAGTCGACGAGGGTGACGTTGTCCTCGGTCAGCAGGTAGGGGCCGCGGGCGGCGCGGATGAACGGGGGGTCGACGGGCACGTTGCCGATGTGCTTGCTGATGGTGTCGAAGACCTCGAGAGGGCTGAGCTGCATGGGGAAAACCTGCCTGCGCGGGGCGTAGCGCTCACGCCGTGGTCACGTTGACCATCTGCATGTGCGTGAAGATGTTGGCGTTCGCCAGGACACCGGGCACGCTGACCTCGACGGCGAGGGCGCCACTGGAGTTGACGGGCGTCCAGGTCGCGCCGCCGGCGCCGTCCTGGTAGTTGTTCGCGTAGTGGTCGATCACCACGGCGCCGCCGGTCTTGTGCCAGCTGACGTCGACGGTGACGGAATGGTAGGTCGCCAGCGCCCCGACCTTGACGGCGGTTCCGCGGATCGTCGCGTATCCGCGTGAATTGTTCGGCGGGGTGATGGCGCAGAGCGTGTGCGTGCCCGCGGCGGCGGCTGCCTTGTGGCCAGTCTGCTCCCAAGCCTTCCAGTCGAGCGGTGTACCGGAGAGGCTGTCCTGCGTCTGCAGCGTGAATGCGTCGGTGGTGCCCGACTCGTGGTTCCGCCGGTAGCGGAGCGCCCTCGTGAGGGCCAGCGAGAGCTGAGAGTTGATGTCTGGGTCGAGGGGGAGGAGGCCGTAGGTGGCGAGGAACGTGTAGATGGCGTAGTTGATCTCGTCGGCCACCGCGTTGAAGAACTTCGCGTTGAGCTGGGTCGGCGGGGTTCCGCCCTGCGGGTTGCCGTCGGTGAAGCGGTTCGAGAGCTCGCCGATGCCTGCCGGGATGGCCGTTGCGGTTTCGATATCTACGCCCATGGGTCGGTCTCCTACTCGATGATGATGGTGTTGTTGTCGCCGACGACGACGGCGAGTCCGAGCAGCGCGCCAGCGCTGACGGCCATCAAGTCGTCGCTCGTCGGGGTCGATGCGAGGGTCCAGGTCGCGCCCTTGTCGACGCTCTGCAGGAGTACGCCGCCGTACCCAGCCACGGTCCAGCGTCCGCCCGGCGCGATGTCGACGGCGGAGAGCGTCGCCGTGGTGCCGCTGGTCGCCGCCGTCCAGGTCGCGCCGGCGTCGTCGCTGACGATGATGGTCCCGTTGTCGCCGACGGCCACGACGTCGTCGCCCCAGCCAGACACCCCACGGAGGTGCTCGCCCGTGGGGCTGGTGATGCTCGACCAGGACTCGCCCGCGTCGACGCTCTGGATGATCACGCCGCCGAGGCCGACGGCGATCATCGCCCCGGCGGCACGCGCCACGGCACGCAACTCGGTGGCGACGGGCGAGATCTTGGAGGTCCAGGTCGCGCCCGCGTCGGTGATCTTCCAGATCTCGCCTCCGCCGCCAACGGCGACCGCCTCGGCGACGAGGGTGTCAACGCGCGACACGCCGTAGAGCCACGGCGTCGCCGGGGCGTAAAGGGTCCAGTTCTCGCCGCCGTCCCCCGAGACGAGGGCCTGACCCGGCTCGCCCACGGCGATCATCAGGGCCCCGCCGGCGCCGGCAACCGCGTAGAGCTCGAGGAGCGCCGGCGGCGTGATCTCGGTCCAGTTGGAGAGGAATTCCTTCGCGCGAATGATCGAGCCGCTGGAGCCGACGGCGACGGTCCATCCGTTCTGCGAGGTAGCGACGCCGCGGAAGGTCGCTGGCGGGTCGACGGGGTTGTCCTGGAGCTCCCAGCTCCAATGGACGAGGGGCAGCATGCCCAGCAACTTCTCGGCGTCGACCTGGCACTCGAGGATGTCGTCGTAGCCCCCGTGGTTGGTGATGAGCCAGACGACGAATTTGTACTCCTCGCTGAACAGACCGTCGATGCAGTCGTCGTCGCAGTCCATCACGTAGTCGCCAAGCTCCTTCGCCTCGACGAGCACGTAATCGAGCGACTCGAAAAGTGCCTCCCACCAGCCGAGCTCCTGCGTGTGGCCCGCGGCGGCGCCGAGCTTCTTGGCGGCGACGATGCGACGACTCGCCAGGTCGGTCGGCTCCTCACAGTCGGGCAGGCCAAGGAGCGTCTCCCACAGGGCGATGGTCTCGACCGACGTCCGCGGGTCTGCCTCGCGGAGCATCCGACTGATGCGCCGCTGGAGGCGCGAGAACTCCATCCCCAAGCCCGCCAGAAACTTCTGCAGGAACGACCCGGTGCGCCGGGTGAACGCCCGCCCCGGGGGCAGCAGGTCCTGGAGGACGCGGGTGTATTTGTAGTGGACGACGTCGAGCTTGACGTCCTCGCCGTCGATGATCTCGACCTTCTCGGTGAGGCTGAGGTTGATCCACGCCATCGCCGGCCGACCTCACGCTCGCGCGAAGAAGATGAGATCGCCGGCGACAAAGCGCAGTTGGTCGCTCGGCGAGATGCCGCCGTCGAGCGTGACGAGCGGCGCCCAGATGATCAGATTGCCGGCGACCGCCGCGTCGTAGACGCCCACCGCCTCGATCGACTTGTCGCTCCCGAGCTCGAACGCGGGGAACTCGATCGCGTTGGTGTTCTCCCTGGTCGCGTCGTCGCCATTGGAACCGTTGGTCCAGTCCTGGACGGCGACGCGGGCGTAGCCGCTGGCCGACACCTCGGTCCCACCTCCCAGCGGTCCGGGGGGCGCGGTGAAGAGGGCCACGTAGACGTCGGTGCCCTGGGGCAGCAGCTGCGTGAGGGCGTAGGAGGTCGCTCCGGCCACGCAACGAGGATGGGCGTCGGGGGCGTAGCGCTCCCGCCGCCGCGAGGCGGCAGGCCGGCGGGGCTACTCCTTGATCCGCCTCTTGACCCGCTGCGCTCGCTCGCGCGTGGCGGGCGACTTGCGCGACGACGAGTCCCGTTGGTCTGGTCGTCGCGCGGTGCCTGGACCCGGACGACGTAGTCGGAGTACCGCTCCGCCTCGCTCTCGCACCGGTACTAGAGATCCTGCCACGTCACCGTCCCGAGAACGAGAACGTTGAGATCGCCGACCGCAGTGTTGCCGACTGGCGACACGAACTCGTGTCCCGTCACAAGCGGCTCATCGAGTAAGGCTTGGTTGAGCAGCGACAGGGAGAATGTCGTCGGACCGATGCGCCCGCGGGAGAGCGCGAGTCGCAGCGCCTTCGCGGCAGCCGCCTGAACGGTGGGAGTGTTGGGGTCCAGCTTGATCGTCGGGTTCAACTGCACGAGGACGATGTCGTCTGGCACGACACAGTCCAGCCCCATCGGCATCCTAGCGAGAATGTAGGTGCGGAGTGCCGTCTGCTCACTGCCGGTGAGCTTCTCCGTGTCGGTACCCGCGTAGTCCTTGACCGCCCGGACGGTGACGTAGCCGAGCTGGGGCTCGCCGCCGTACTCCCAGGTCCTGGTGATGCCGAGGTCGGCGTCGTGGGCCCACCGGACGTAGTCGCCGGCCTTGCCGCCGCCGGGCGGGTAGCGGAGGCGCTGGAAGAACCTGGCGGCGAACTTGGCGATGGACTCCTTGTCGGCGCCGTTGGTGATGTCGTCGCCGGTCACCAGTCCACCGGAGTTGATGCCGGGGAGGGTGGTCTTGATGAACAGCGCGGTGTTGATGAGGCAGTTGCCGATCTCGCCGGGGGTGGAGCAGGTGATGCCGACCTCGTAGTACTCGGTGAGGGGCATCACCACCTCGGCGTCGGTGGTGTACTCGACGCCGTCGGCGGTCCGGATGAGCACGGTGCCCGCGGGCATGATCGAGCCGACGGAGCCGGTGATGGCGAAGATGCCGGTCGCGGTGCGCGCCTTGTCCCGGTACACCCCGAAGATCGAGCCCCAGGTCTCGATGTAGGTCTGGTCGATCGTCGTGGCCCAGAGGCTGGCGCGGGCGGCCCGGTCGAGCGCGCGCCAGAGCGGGTGGGCGACGCCGGCGACGACGGCGGCGAGGGCGGCCTCGGCGGTGTGGGCGAGCAGCGAGGCGTCGGTCGAGAGCCGCGTGCGCACGTCGTCGATGACGCGGCGGGTGATGTCGCGGAGGCGAGGGGGCTCGAAGGGGAAGAGGGCCATGCTCTACACCTGTCCTTTCGGTCACGCTGCGGAGATGCTGTCCCAGACCGACCGGAAGACCTGAGCCTGCCCTTGGTAGGCGCGAACGTCGAGGTCGAGGCGGCCGCCGGCGACGGTCGAGCTCGCCTCGACGCGGTCGGCGATGCCGGCCTCGCGCATCCAGGCGAGCGCCTGCTCCGCCCACGCCTGCGCACGCCGTCCGGTCGCGGCGTTGGCCTTGTAGGCGGAGAGACGGTGGAGCAGCGAGCCCGGGGCGCGGGCGAGTCGGGAGTCGGGGGCGAGCAACTGGTGCGCCCACCAGCCGCCGAGCTTGCGAGCGGCCGAGCCGGCCGGGTCCTGCGTCACGTCCTGGGGCCCGGGCCTGGCGTCGACGAACAGGGAGAACAGCCCGAGCGTCTCGACGCCGCCGTCGCGGCGCAGCGTGCCGTACTGGTCGACGTCGAGGTCGCCGTCCTGCGAGGTGGTCCAGGTGAGGCGCAGCATCCGACCTCGGGCTCACCGCTCGCAGGGGCAGGAGGCGGCGACGTCGTGGAGCTCGCAGGCCTCGAGGAAGGCGGGCCCGTACCCGGGCACGTCCGCGGCGAGGATGCAGGCCTTGCACGGCGAGGCGCCCCAGCAGACCGCGGTGAGGGTCTCAGTGCACTCCGGCGTCCCGATCTCGCAGATCTTCACGAGCTCGTGGCAGAAGGTCTCCGGGTCGACGTAGGGGTAGTACCCGTCGCGGAAGTCGGCGTCCTCCTCCTCGCCATCGCAGGCCGGGAGGGCCGCGCAAGTGAGGAGGGCGAGGATGGGGGTGAGGAGCTTCGTGGACATGGGCCAGAGCGTGGCGGCCGTGGGCGTAGCGCTCCGGCTAGCCCTTGCCCTTCACGTTGTCGGCGCCCGTCGGCGCGAGCGGCCCAACTGGGATGACGCCTGGCACCGGGGTCGGGACCACCGGCGGGCCTGGGGCGGCGGTCGCGTGCATGTGCGCGTCGAAGGCCGTCTGGAGGGCGGCCAGGCGGTCGTCGACGTCGTCGGCGAGCGCGACTTTCTTGGTGGCGCCGGCGTCGCCGAGCAGCACGTCCCGGCCGGCCTTCGGCACGAGGATGATGTCGCCGGCGGCGTTGAGCAGGATGCTCTGGCCAAACTCTGCGTAGACGGCGACCTCGCCCGACTTCAGGCCCTTCAGCCGGAGCGAGCGGTTGCCGAGGGCGAGGACGACGTGGTGCCCGCCGTCGCCGCCGACGGAGAGCGCGACCCCCTCGGCGCCCGCCGGCGGCGCGGAGGTGAAGCCGTAGGGCTCGAGCAGCTCGACGTCGTCGCGGGCCTCGTCGTCGCGCAGGTCGCCTGCCACGCGCGCGCACTGCCCCGAGGTGTTGAGCGCCGAGAGCGTGAAGCGCGAGACGCTGCTCTGCACCGCCACGCGCACACGCCGGACCTCCTCGGCGACGACGTTCCGGACCATGCGAGCGATCGCCCGCATCTCCTGCGCGCTCACCATGAGTAGGCCCCTTTCTTCTTCTTCGCCTTCGGCGGCACCTCGGGCTGGTAGGCCTCGGGATGCGTCAGCACCAGCGAGGCCGTGTAGCCGCCGGCGCCGTACCCGAGGGTCACGTCCTTCACGAGCAGCGTTTGCCCCTCGAGGTCGAGCGCAGGCACGTAGACCGGGACCAGCATCCCCGGCTCCCAGACCTTCCGGTCGGTCGCCCGCCAGGCGCGCTCGCCCGGGAGCACGTCGATCGCCACCTCGTCGCAGCGGCCGACGCGGGTGTTCCGCTCCCACTCGGCGCGCCGCTGCAAATTGGCGCGCGAGCCGGACCGCTCGGCCTGGATGCGGAGCGGCCGGTGCCGCAGCACGCCCGCGTCCTTGACGCTCGCGGCGATGTTGGCGGCGGCGCCGCTTGTCTGGTCGTCGCGCGGCGCCTGGACCCGGACGACATAGTCGGAGTACCGCTCCGCCTCGCTCTCGCGCCGGCGCGCGCGCACGATGTTGACGCCGTACCGCAGCGACTGCGTCGCCGTCGTGGCGCCGGCGCCGCCCGGTTGGAAGAACTCGACGTCGCCCCGCGGCGTCGAGCGCACGCGCAGCCCCATTTGGAGCCCCAGCCGGCGGAGCGCCTCGGAGGCCCGCTCGTCGCCGTCGATGCCGAAGCGCCGGATGGGCGCGTTGATGTCCGCGGGCCCGGCCATCACGTCGAGCCCGAACGGCGCGGCGATCTCCTTCGCGATGTCGTAGGCGGTCTTGTTGGTCCAGGCGCCCTTCTTGATGACCGAGCAGTCGACGAGGTCGCCGGCCCGCGAGCGCCCGCCGAAGCGCACCGTCCAGCTGGTCGCCGCGATCTCCTCCTCGCGCTCATCGACCCAGCCGCGGATGATCTCGGCCTCGCCCCACCAGAGCTCCGCCGAGTCACCTCGGTCGACCTCCATGGCGATCCCCTCGCGCTCGTGCACGGCCCAGCGGGTCGTCGCCTCCAGGCTCCAGGCATCGGCGAACTCGTCGAGCGACCGGACGACCTGGACCCCGGTCCAGCTCGTGAATCGCTGCCCTCCGGCGATGAGGGTGATGGCGTGGTCCGGCAGGCTCATGCGGTGAGCACCTGGAGGGGGACGCCGCCGGGGAGGAAGGACGACTCGAGCAAGCCGTTGAGCTCGGCGATCTCCTCGCCGCGCTCAGGGTCGCCGTAGAGCTCCATCGCCAGGACGATCGCCGCCCGCTCGCCGGGCAGGGTGATCGTCTCGACCTGGGGGAGCACGAGGCCCAGCGCGTACACCCCCCAGCCGGTCCGGAGGTCGACCATCGCCTCCTGCGTCGTCTCGTCGATCAGCGGGGCGGCGAGGAAGGCCTCGGTCAGCTCGACCATCGTCGCGCCGATCGTCTCGGCCTCGGTCGTCGACTGGAGCGGCAGATCGCGCAGGACGATCTGGGCTTGCGCGAGGGCGAGCCCGCCGAGCAGGGCGGCGTGCGCGGCGGCGTGCTCCTCGACGGTCTCCGACGGCAGGCCGACCCGCTCCTCCGGCGGGTACGGATCCCAGCGGGCCAGGGCGTCGAGGACGTCGAGGACGCTGGCCCGGGCGGCGCGGGCGTCGGCGTTGTTCTCTTCGGGCGTCGGGATCGCCGACATGATCGTGTCGACCAGCCCTGCGATCGTGCGGGCGAGCGCGGCGGGTGTGGACGCGAGCGCCTGCGCGCTGGCCTTGAGATCCTGGATCGCGTCGGTCAGATCCGCGACCGGGCTCCCCAGCGAGCGCGCCCGCTCGCTCGCGTCCGCCAGCCGATCCGCCATCCCGCGCACCCAGCCCGCCGCGAGCGACAGCGAGTCGAGGAAGGGGACGCCGGGCCAGCGCTTCGGGAAGCCGGCCTCGATCTTCGCCGCGGCCGCGAGGGCCTTCGCGCGCACCTGGTCGCGCGGCGACGCGATCGGCTCGGAGAACGGCAGGACGTCCGACGCTGGGATCGCCGTGAAGCGGACGAACGCGATCCCGCCCTGCTCCATCGACTGCGAGATCTCGAGCCCGTCCGGCAGGTCGACCGCGAACTCCCCCAGGTAGGGGTGTGTGAACGTGTACGGCCCCGGCCCGTCGAACAGCTCGCGGAGCCGCTTGTAGGTCGGGAGATAGTCGCCGATGACGTAGGCGCTCACCGTCCAGGGGGCCTCGGTCTTCCCGAGGTCCTGCGCGGCCGGGCGCCTGTCCGCGCCGGGGAGCAGCGGGGCGACGATGCGCCGGCCGATCTTGTCGTCGATCGTCTCGACGACGAGGTCGACGCCGCCGAGCTTGGCGGGGAGCAGCCCCGCGGCTTCCCACCAGGTCGTCACATCGCGCTCCCTCTCGGCAGGCGCATGGCCACCGGCATTTCGCCGTCCTCGCGGAGCACCGCGGCGACGCGCTTGTCGTAGACGTTGATGTCGAGCGAGCCCTTGCCCGGACGCGACTGCACCCCGGCGGACCCGCCAGCTGCCTGGTCAGGTGGCCTCGCCGACGTCGCCCGCCGGAGCGAGTCGGCTCGCTGTCGGACGCGCTCCGGCATGGCCTGCGCCGCCTGCGGGGCCTGAGCCGCGGCGTTCGCCGCCTGGGCCTCGCTCTGCTTCTGAGCCAGCCGCGCCTGCCACTCTGCGTCCCTGGTCTCGGCCGCCTTCTTGGTCTGGGCGAACTGCTCGCGCTCGGCCCGGCTCGCGTTCTCGCGCTTGTCGAACGCGGCGACGTCGCCGCCCTGCAGTTGCAGCATCAGGCGAGCGAACTGCCGACGGCTCTCGTCGGTGCTCTCCGCCTGCTGCAGCATCTTGCGCGTCCACTCGTCCAGCGGCTTCATCCCGTTGGACAGGCTGGTCGCCACGTCGGCGAGGTTGTCGTTCGCGGCCTCGAGCTCACTGTTGAAGTTGCCGACCCAATCGATCGCCTTGCTGGTGGCGAACGCCCCGAGTGCGGCGCTGGCCATGAACACCGCGGTGCCCAGCCCGGCGGGTCCTCCGAACGAGGCCGCCAGCCCGATGATCTTCGGCGCCGCGAGCATGGCGACCGTACCGGTCCCGCCGATGGTCTCGACGAGGTCGGCGATCCGGCTGACGAGATCGACGGCGATCGGCACCAGGACCTTGCCCGCGGCCGCGAGCGTCGTGACGGCCTGCGTCGCTCGGGCGACCGCGTCGGCCCCCCACTTCTGGCCCTCGGGGCTGGTGAGGAACTCGACCAGTTGGTCGATGTGGGGGAGCAGTGCCTCGCCGAACTGGATCCCCAGGACGGCGATGTTCGCCTTCAGCTTGTCGACCCGCGCGGCGGTCGTGTTGCTCACCCGGTTGTACTCGGAAATCACCGAGGTGAAGTCGGCGCCCTCCTTGCCGACGACCTGGAAGGCCTGGGCGAGGCTCTCGGTCGCGGTTGCCGCGGCGCCGATGCTGCCGATGCTTTCACTCCCGAAGAGCTGGATCAGCGACGGGAGCTGACGCTCCTTCGGCAGTGCCGAGATCGCCTTGACCACCTTCATGATCTCGGCCTCGGCGACCGTTCCGCCCTTGGCCATGTTGGCCCCGACCTTCAGAGCGTCGAGCCCCAGGGCCTTGAAGGCCGCCTTCTGCTGGTCGGTCGCCGCGGAGCCAGCCTGCAGCCGGCTCAGGAAGGTGCGGACGCCGGTCGCCGCGACCTCCGACGAAGCGCCGGCGGCGATCAGGGTCGCGTTCAACGCGGCGCCCGTGCGCGCCGACAGCCCCGACGCCTGGATCACTCCTGCGCTCCGGGTGAACGCGTCGGCGATGTCCGCGGCCTTGATGCCGAGCTGGTTGGACAGCTCGTTGATTCCGCCGAAGAGGTCCTTCGTCTGCGTCGCCGTCAGACGCATGCCTCGCGCGGTGTCGGCGAAGAACTTGCCAGCCTGCTGGCCGGTGATGTCCCAGGCCGTTCCGATCTTGGCAACGTCGGAGGTCAGCGCGACGATGTCCTCCTTGCCGCTGAACACCGGCGTGATCTGGGCCGCCAGTTCCGCGACCTGGTCCGGCAGCACCCCGAGGTCTTTCGAGGCCTCCTTGAGCCCCAGGCTGATCCGCGCGATGCCCTCGGCGGAGTCGTCTGCCCCCTTCGCCACCTTCTGGATGTCGACGAGCGACTTCTGGAATTGCGCCGCGCTCTTCCAGGATTCGTCGACGACATCGGCCAGGCCGCCGACGGCCTTGGTGACGCCGGTGCTGATCAGGTTGCCGGCCGCGACCGCGCGCGCGCCGATGTTCAACCGGCCCGCCGCCGATGCGACCTCGTCGACGCTCCGACGGAACAGCGACAGCGAGCGCCGCGACCCCGCCGTCAGTTGGTCGTCGAGCTTGAGCGTGAACTTTGCGACGAGGTCGGTCACTGCGGATTGCGCCGGTTAGCGGCCCTCACGAGGTTCTCGGCCCAGCGCTCGAACTCCGGGCCCGTCAGTGCGTCCAGAACGGCTGGTGACCAGCCGAACCAGATAGCGAACTCGGTCAGCGTGTCTTGTAGCTCTGCCCCGTCTGGCGGAAGCGCGTTTGCAAAAAATTCAGGGCACCCACCAGGCCCAGGTAATCCTCGTCGTGGATCTTCTCGACCTCCGACGGCGAAAGCGGGCGCCCGCTGCCAGCGACGGTGGCGCTCCGCTGCAGGCGCGCGCAGGTCGCCTGGAACTCATCCGCCGGCAGGTTCTTCCGGTCGCCGATGGTCAGAGGCCGCAGCCGGAGCTGCTCGATCGACTCGGAGCCGGAGGAGATCGGGTAGATCAGCGTCACGACGATGCCGCCGTCCGGCTGCTGCTCGACGTTCGGGTCGCTGCCCGGCAGGCCGTACTCGTACGGCTGGCCGCACTTCTCGCCGATCGTGCGGTTGAGCGCGGCGAGCTCGCCGCGGGTGGCGGTGTCGATATCCTTCGCCGCCTCGAGCGCGGCGCGGAGGGCGTTGATCTGCTCCTGCATGGTCTAGGTCTCCTGGGGTTCGGGGGAGAGGCCGGGCGTCAGCCCGACTTGGTCTGGATCCACGGGTCGCCGACGAGGACGAGCGGCATCCCGCGGCCGTTGTCCTGCAGCTTGACGGACTCGCCGATCGAGGCGTTGTTCATCTGCCACTGCTTGCCGGTGTCGCGGCACTCGGCGACGACCTCGCCGGCGCGGAAGCGGCGGAGGAACTCGACGTCGCACTCCTTGGTGTTGTGGATCGTCGCGGTCGCCCGGCCGGGCATCAGCTTGGAGAAGTTGTTGACGCGCCCCGTCGCGGGGCTGACCTTGCTCTCGTAGACCTCGCCGCCGAGGTCGAGCTCGATGGAGCCCTCCTCGGTCTCAAAGACCTGCGAGTCGAGCTTGAGGATCAGGATGCCGGTCATGCTGGCCATGGGAACACCTCAGATCAGACGATGAAGGACGCGCGCATGGCGACGTTGCGGAGCTGGTTGACCCAATTCGGGTAGGACAGGATGTCGATGCGGCCCGGGTCGTCGGCGTGGCGCTCGACGACGAGCGACTCGCTGAACGCGTCGCCGTCCTCGGCGATCGCCGCCTGCATGTAGCGGTTGTACCGGCCGAGCACGGCGCCGCGGATGATCGACGGCGTGGCGACCTTCTGACCGGGGCCGACCGGCGTCCCGTCGTCGGCGACCTTGTGGCCGGCGAACCGCGTCCCCAGGAACTGCAGCATGTCCTGGCGGTAGTAGCTGTTGCAGCGCTGGGTCTCGATCCACTGGAAGGCGTCGTCCTCGATGTCGAGGTCGTTGACCTGGTAGGTCGTCAGGACGCTCTCCGTGTACACGTCGCCGGCCGAGTTGACGCGGAGGGTGCTGATACCGTCCTGCAGCAGCAGCTCGCGCTCGGTGGCGATGAAGCGGTTGCTCTCGAGCTTGGGGGCGAGGACGCCCGGGAGCTTCAGCCCGAAGCGGGGCTCGGCCGGGTCGGAGATCGAGGCCTCGACGGCGCCGAAGATCGCGGCGACCTCCCAGGGCGGGGTCGGGCACTTCGCGGTCCCGAGGATGACCTCGGTCTTGGAATTGCGGCCGTTGCCGAGCGTCTGGGTGTTCGCGTAGGTCTCGCGGTAGGCCGCGATCGTCAGGCCCTCGTTCCGGGCCGTCGCACCCCAGCGCGCCTCCATCGTCGTCTTGAGGCTGTTCAGGTTGGTGCTGTGCGTCCATGGCATCAGCACCGTGTGGTACTGGCTGTCGCCCATGACGGCGATCGCCGCGCTGACGGCCGGGTCGCTCGCACCCGAGGCGAACGCCGTCGCGCTGGCGGTGATGCCGGGCGGGAAGGCCTCGTCGGAGTAGTAGTTGAACTCGACGCTGAGGTAGTTGGCGCTCAGGCCCTTCCACTTGCTGGTCAGGTCGAGCTCGTCGAGGTTCACGCCGTCGACCAGGGCGTCGACATAGCAGCGCGGGTCCGCGTTCAGCACGTCCTCCGCCGTGGCCGCGACGTCCTCGTTGGTGTCGCCCTCGGCGACAGGGACGACGAACCGCCGCCCGCCGACGTACATGTACACTGCCCCGGCCGCGGTCGCCGTGCCAGTGAAGGTGACCGTGTTCGAGGCCTTCGCACCGCCGCCGGCCTCGACCTGGGGGATGGCGACCAGCCGGGCGGTCTTGTTGTGGGTGCGGAACAGCCGGCACATCTCGGCGAGCGGGGTGCCGGCGCCGAAGAGGTCGTCGCCCTGGTCGGCGCGGGTGATCTCGATCGGCTCGAGCGCGGTCGCGGACCCGCCGGCGAGCTTGGTGCCGAAGACGAGCACGCGGCGTGGCTGCGACGAGAGGCCCTGCGAGGCCTGCGACCCGTCGATCGAGACGTAGTTGCCGGGGATGAGGGACAGCGGGATCTCGGAGATCATGGTCGATCAGCTCTCCTGGGGGGCGAGGGTGGCGGCGATGTGGCTGATGCTCTCCTCGACCGCGGCGCCCTCGGCGGCCGGGGCGGCCGGGTCGGGCTCGCCGAGCGCGACCGGCTGGTCGGCGGCCGCGACGGCGAAGCGCGCCGGGGGATCCGCGACGACGACGTCGCCGTCGGCGATGCGTCGCGACCAGAACTCGTCGATCACGACGACGCGGCCCTTCTCGGGGAGCGGCTTGCCGCGGTTGCCCGGGTCTCGGATCACGAGGCCCGGCTTGGGGGTGAGGAGCTTGCGCTGTCCGATCATGTCAGGTCGATCTCCGTGGTGATCGTGGGGGCCGGGTCGCCCTCGTCGGTGATGTGTTTCTGGTCGTGGACGATCAGCTCGAGGTCCGGCAGGTCGACCGGCTCGGGCTCCAGCTCCACGCGAACCTGCTGGGTCCACTGGACCAGCGAGCGCGCGAAGCCGTTCTTGGCGTCGCCGAGGGTGTAGAGGTTCTGGCCGCGGACGTCGGTCGGCGCGCCCATGTCGTCCGGCCACGCCGCGTACTTCCGCAGCCGGGCGAGGACCGAGCCGCGCAGGTCGGCCATCAGCGCCCACGGCGGATCGGCGGGATGCGGCCGGAACGGGAGCGACAGGAACGCCCCGAATTGGACGTCGAGGACGATCTTGTCGCCGGCGAGGCGCTTCTCCGTCTCGCCGAGGATGACGACGCGCGCCCAGGCGCCGGCCTTGCGCGAGCGCGCGGCGATGTCCTCGCGCTCCTCGCGGCCGTCGAACCCCTCGGCGTTCAGGTTCGCGACGCCGGGGTCCGCGAGCACCGTGACGATCTCGGCGATGGCGTCGGAGAGCTTCACGCGCCCTCCATGACGGCCGAGAGCCACCCGTTCGCGGTCGTCTGCATGGCGTCGACGTCGGCGTCGGAGATCCCGAGGTACGGCCGGGCCGGGACGCGGCGCCCCGGGTCGCCCAGCTGGTGGGTGAGGGCGTAGACCTGGGGCGAGCCGACCGAGACCGTGAGGCCCTCGAGCTCCCAGCGGAACGAGTCGATCAGGTCGCCGGACAGCTCGAGCAGCCCGCCCTTCGCGGGTCGGCCCTCCGCGTAGGCCGCGGACCAGCCGGGCCACGCCTCGCCGCCGGGCCCGCGCTTCTCGACCGACAGCCGGCGGCGCGCGCCGGCCTCGAGGTCCGCGCCGAGCAGCTCGAGCAGCTCGGGCATGGGTGCCCGCGCCAGCCGGCCGAGCGCGGCCTCCATCTGGCCGATGCCGTCGATCTCGATCAGCGAGCTCATACCAGCCCCCGGGTGTGGGTGAACTGGTAGGCCAGCGGCGAACTGCTCGAGCTGGCGAGCGCCCCGGACGACGCCGGCTCCGGCGCGCCGCCGTCGCCGCCGGGGAGCTTGACCTTGCCCGCGGCGACCATGCTGAGCCAGGCGAGCGCGTCCTCGTAGCGCTTGCGCTTGACCTCGGTGTGCGCGCCGCCGACGTCGAACGACAGCGTGTAGATCGCGATGTCGGTCGCCTTCAGCGTCAGCACCGCCGGCGCCGGGTCGACCGGGGTCGCGTAGCCGGCCTGGGCCAGGTAGCTGTCGACCAGCGAGCTGGCGTCGGAGCAGTGCGCGGTGATCGTGGCGTCGTCCGCGGTCCCGTCCTGCGGGTCGCGGTCGGCCGAGCGGAGGACCTCGTCGGACCCCCACCGGGTGATCATCTGCGCCTTGCTCGTGTAGGCCATGAGGACTCCCGTCAGCCGCCGTCGATCACGGCAGGTGCGACAGCACGAGCAGGTCGGTCGCCTTGTACAGAGGGTTCGGGTCGCCGCCGTTGATGGTGGCCGAGTTGACGAGCTTCTCCGCCGCCAGCCGGTTCGAGCGGCCGACCACGAGCAGGGTCGGCATGACGCCCATGACCTGGGAGGCGCCGTCGGAGAGCGAGTAGGTCGGGACCGCCTCCATCGCCTGGCGCGCGGCGTTGAAGTTGGTCTCGTTGAGCGTCTGATTGCTGGCGTAGCTGTAGTGCCAGAGCGTGAGCCCGAAGCCCGCGTCGCAGTACAGCTTCCACAGAACCTCGTGCTCGGTCGTCGCGTGCTCGCTGTCGGGGCCGAGCGACTTCAGGTCGGGCCTGGTCTTCCAGTTGAGGATGATCGGCCGCATCTGGCGGGTGTCGAACAGGTACCAGTACTGGCCGCCGCCACCACTGTCGAGGTTGGAGTAGGCCGAGATGGTCTCGCCGGCGAGATCCATCGGGTGCGTGGCGCTGTAGTACGGCTTGCCGTCGAACGAGTTGACGGTGAAGGCCGGGCCGGTCGAGGCGAGCAACGCGGCGACCTGCTGATCCTTCCAGGTCAGGACGCCGTTGCCCATGGCCTCGCCGCGCATGCGGTACATGTCGCCGTGGGTGTCGTTCAGATCGCGGAGCGGGACGGCATAGCTGTCCTCCCACTCGTCGGTGGTGATGACGATCTGCTTCTCAATCGCGGCCTTCTTCTGCAGGTTCTTCTTCAGACGCTTCAGGCCCTTGTTGTCGAGCATGAAGGAGAAGTCGACCTTGGTGGCCGCGACCTCGATCTCTTCGATCAGAGGCATCGCCTGGGGCTGGAACAGCGGGCTGGCGAGGCGCTGGGCGAGCGCGGCCGAGATGGTCGCGTGGGTCTTCTGGTAGATGGCGTTGACGTTGGGGGACAGCGGCATGGCGTGACTCCGTAAGGCGTGGGGCGGGCGTGGGCGATCAGTCGATGGCGACCCAGACGCCCTGGGTCTCGACGTGGTGGACCTTGCCCGCGCGCGGACGCGAGGCCGCGACGCCGGCGGTGGTGTGGGAGATCGAGAAGTCGGCGGTCGCGGGCGAGTACGACTCGACGCTGTGCTTGCCCGCCGTCTTGAACGTCAGGACGATCTTCGTCGTCCCATCGGTCGCCGTGACGATCTTCTTCAACTGGTCGTACTTCGCGAACTCGAGGAGCCAGTTGTCGATCGTCGTGGCGCCGTCGGTCGCGCACGGGACCTGGACCAGGATGCCGTCGATGTAGAGGCCGACCGCATCGGTGCCGTTGAAGCTGATCGTCGCCTCGGTGACCTGCAACGTGCCGGCGGTCCTGGCGACGGTCTGGTCGTCGGCCGCATAGCAGTCGTCGCCGACGTTGGCCAGGGTGATCGAGCTCCCGCTGTTGACGTAGAGCGCGATGCAGGACGACTGGACCTCGCACTCGAGATCGCCGTTCGACAGCCCGGTCGCGTCGACGTACGCCTTCTGAGAGCCGACCGTGAGCGAAACCTGGTTCTGCTGCTTCACCGTCGGCACCGCGACGCCGCAGACGCGCAGGGTCGTGTCGCTGCTCGCGGGAACGAGGTAGCCGCTGGCGTTGATGGCGACCAGCGAGCCGGGGTAGATGATGGCGTCGGCCGCGACGGGGAAGGTCCGCCAGACGGCGATGCCGGTCTCGAGGGTCTTGGTGGGACGGGGGGCGGACAGGGCGGTCATCGGGTCTTCTCCTGGGTGCGCCGGACGAGCGCGGCGGTGATCTCGGTGAGGGTCTTGCCCTCGGAGGCGAGGCTGAAGGCGAGCGGATCGACGCCAGACGGGCAGTCGCTCGCGGGGGTGGTCGTCGTGTTCGCGGCGGTCTCTGGCCGGTTGCCGGACAGGACGCGCGGCGCGTTGCTGTAGAGCGCGCGGAGGTTGTCGAGGCCGCCGGGCTCCGCGGCGATCTTCAGCGCGGCCTTCTTCTGCGCCGGCGTCAGCTTGCCGCTCGCGGCCAGCTGGTCGACGAACTCGGCGGCGCGCTCGGCCTGCAGCTTCTCGAGCTTGTCCAGGGCCACGTCGACGCGCTCGTTCGCGGCCTTGAGCTCGCGGCGGAGCGCCTCGACGGTGTCCCCGGTCGCGGGGTCGGGCGCGGGGGCGTCGTCCTCGGTCTCGCCGTCCGCCTCGACCTCGTCGTCGGTGGCGGCGGGCTGCTCGTTGGTGACATCCTCCGCCTCGCGCTCCGGCTCGCCCTCCGCCTGCGCGGCGAGGTCGGTGAAGCGCTTGAACGCGGCGCGCATCTGCTCGGGGGTCGCGCCCTCGGGGACGCCCAGCTTGCGGGCGAACGCGCGGAGCGTCTCCAGCTCGAGCGCCCCGTCGGCGGCGTTGGTGGCGAACATGCGGGTCGTCTCGAGCGCGGGGATGTTGGTGAGCCCGAACCCGACGATCGCGTCGGCGACGAGGATGAGGCTCGTGGGGTAGCCGTCCTCGTCGAACTCCCACTTGGTGGGCCCGTCGATGACGCTGGACGTGTAGCCGTACTCGCGGCCGGCGACCTTCTCGGCGCCGGTCTTGAGCCAGTCCACGCGCGCGCTCAGGCCGCTCTCGTCGGCGCGGAACTCCTCCGCCCAGGCGACGACGGGTCCACCGCCGCGGTTGAACCAGTCGCCGTAGAGCTGGTGATCGAGGTCGATCGGGGCCCCGCCCCGCTGCTTCTGCAGCAACGCGTTCGAGCGGCGCGCGAGCTCCTCGATGTCGTCGACCTGGACGACCCGGAAGTCGCGCGAGTAGATCTTCCCGTCCTTGTCGGGGGCCGGCATGATGTTCACCCACTCCGGCGGCGGCGCGGTGCCATCCGCGGACGGCTCGAGCGCGAAGGGCTTGGCGGTGCTGCAGTTGAAGAGCTGGCGGGGCATCGTGTTGGGCGCCGCCGGTGCATGAACCCCGACCCGAGGACCCGGCAGCGCGCCTCGGGTCCAGGTCAGAGTGCATGGAGGGGGTGTAGCGACCGCAGCGGCGTCAGCCCGCCGGGCGCGCGGAGGCGCCGGGGTTGTAGGCCCACTCGGGATCGACGCCCTTCGGGTGCTGGACCGACTCGCCGGTCTCGGGGTCGGTCGTCTCGACGACGTCGATCTCCGGCCCGGTGGTCACCCCGCCGGCGGCGTCGGCCTCGGTCTGCGAGAGCTGCCGGACGCGGCACTTGCAGCCCCAGCCGTTCGGCGGCATCAGGACCGCCCAGATCGGATCGTCGACCGGGCGGATCGACCCCGCCCAGGCGACGTGCTCGGGCCGGTGCTCCATCGAGGGGCCGAGCTCGTAGATCAAGAACGGGCGCGAGGCCTTGGTCCGCTGGATCCGCTGCCACTGCCCGACCGCGCGCGCGACCCGGCCGTTCGTCTGGTAGATGATCCGCAGCCGGCGGGGCGTCCCGAGCTCGACGCGCTCGGCCTCGCCCGTGTCGGGGTTGATCTCCTCCTTGACGCCCCACCAGCCGAGGGCCCCGAGGGTCGGCTCGAGCTTGCGGCGGAAGGTCTCGAAGGTCAGCCCGCCGGCGATGGCGTCGGCGACGGCGCGCTGCAGCTCGGTCAGCAGGTCGACGCCCATCGCCTTCGCCACGGCGAACGCGACCGCGTGCTCCTCCTGCCAGACCTCGCGCCAGGACCAGGACGGGCGCAGGCCCTTCGCCTCGAGGTACTCGCGGACGACGTCGGGGACGTCGCCGGCTGGTCCGGTCGTCACCTGCATGGCGACTCGGGATCCCGTCGGTAGGGGCCTCCGTGGGCGATGGCGGCGTCGATCGACGGAGTCACCAGCCCGCGCGCGCGGAGGATGCGGCCTGCGATGGGGCAGTCGGGCGAGCCGCATCGCGCCGCCGTGTCCGCGGTGCCGCCGTAGATCACGCGCTGGACCATCACGCCACCTCGTCGGTCCCGTCGCCGACCCCGCGCGCCTGCATGGTCCAGGCGGAGATCGACTTCACCAGCTTGTCGCCGTCGGCGACGCCGGCCTCGACGCGGGCCAGGAAGTCGGCGTACTTCGCCGCATCGTCGCCGCCCTGCGCCTCGCGCCCGGCGGCCTCGACGACGTCGACGAGCGGCCGCATCGTCTCGCGCCAGGCGGCCGCGTCGCCGTCGCGGTCGATGAAGTCCTGGCCGTCGGCCTCGGCGAGCCGAGTTGTCCGGATTGATGTCGCGGCCGCCGCGCGCGCGCCGCTCGGCGCGCCAACCGCCGGCGCCCCCGCTGCTCCGCCGCTGCTCCCCGGCGCGGTGCCGGTCAGGATCTCCGCCGTCGGCGACGGCTCGGGGACTCCCGCGAGGTCGCGCGCGACGGACTGCTCGACGCGGAGGCCGAGCGGGATCAGATCCTTCAGCGCGCGGAGCCGGAACTCGCGCGCGGCGCTGCCGAGGATCTGCGGCGTGATGACCGGGACCGGGGCGTCCTCGCCGAAGTTCAGGCGGACGTACGGCTCGACGAGGTCGCGCGTCAGCGTCCCCGCGACCTCCCAGGCGTCCGACTCAAGGATCCACTCGGCGACCTCCTGGTGGACCTCCGCCTGCGCGCGCGAGGCCCCGTTCGTCGCGGTCATCGTCTGCCCGAGGATCGCCAGGCTCGCCTGCTCGTCGCACCACCCGGCGAGCGCCTGGTGCGCGGCTTCGCTGGCGTTCTGCGAGCTGCTGGCCTGCTGCGGCTGGACGGTGGCGCCGGCCTTCGCCACGAGGAACCCGGCTTGCCCCCACGACTCCAGCTGGAACATGAAGTCGTCGACCTGCGCCTGGGACCACTGCGTCGGGACCGTGGCGAGGATGCGGGGGACGCCGTAGAGCTCGACGAACGCGGCCCAGGCGCGGACGCCCAGGCGCTTGATCGAGTACAGGATCGCCAGGACGCGCATCAGGCCCCGGGTCCAGAGCGGGCCCGACACGTCCCCCGACGCGTGGACCACCGCGGTGTAGGGGGCGATGTCGATCGTCTTGGCCTGGTCGGCGGGGTCGCGCCAGCGGACGGTCAGCCCGTCGACGAGGTCGATCGCGGTCAGCCGCTGGTCCACCCACGTGACCGCGCGCGGGCGCCAGACGTCGGCCGTCGTCTCCCAGGCGATCTCGGCGACCGAGTAGCCCTTCAAGTTCGCGTCGAGCAGGTCGAAGACGAGCCGCTTGCACCAAATGGCGTCGAGTATGTCCCGCTTCACCGCGGCCACGACATCGCCGGCCAGGCCGCCGTCGGTCTTGGTGTCGGCGGGTGTCTCGGCGCCGAACGTCAGCCGCGACGCGGCCCGGCGGCGCGTGCGGATCTGGCCGCCCATGTGGCCGTCGCGCCGCTCGAGCTCGCCGGCGATCGCCTGCAGCTCGCGAGGGTCGCCGCCGTCCGCGGCCTTGAAGAGCAGGATGACCGACTCCGGGTCGAGCTCGAAAGCCTTGGTCGTCTTGACCGGCGACCGGATCGCCGGCGGCTGGCGGAGGGCGTCGAGGTCGACCTCGCGGCCCCGGGCGTCGTACAGGGTGAATCGTCCGGCCACGGGGTCAGCTTCCCCCCGACGGCCGTAGCTTGCCCGGCCTGGCGCCCCTCCCGCGCCGGCGGCTCGGCGGGCGCTCAATCCGCGTGCGCAGGGACATCGCGCGGCGAGCGGCCTCCTCGAACGCGGCGCACTGGCGCAGGCGGCCGGCGTCGCGCGCCTGGCCGGCGAGGTCGAGCATCCTGTCGAGCAGCACCCGCACGGCGTGGCGCTCCCAGGCGAGCGGGTTGAATGTCCTCTTGGCCATGTTCAGGCGTCCTTCTCGAAGCAGTAGGTGATGAAGAAGCTGACGGCGAAGGCGCCGAGACCCGCGGCCCACCAGGGGACGCCGGCGGCCGTGGCGTAGGTCCCGCCGAGGAACGGCGCGAGGGAGAGAACGAGCATCACGAGCGTGTGCATGTCTTTACGGCCAGCCTTTCCCGCGGCCGCGTGCTGCTGGCCGCAGTTCTGTGTACTTCGGGGCTTGGGGGATCTCCGGCGCGAGCGACTGCGCGAGCAGCAGGGCGACGGACGTGTCGCCGTGGCGCTCGCCGCCGTCGCGCCGGCTGCGGGTCTTCTCGCCGAGCCGCACCGCCCCGTCCTCGCCGACCCGCCACGAGCCGAGGTCCTCGAGCAGGTCCTCGTCGCGGATGATCGACAGGTCCCGCTCCTCGAGGCGGGCGCGCAGGCGGTGGTGCTCGCGGTCGTACCAACTCGGGCCGAGCTTGACGCCGACGACCAGCCCGGGGCCCTCGGTCCCGGCTTCCCGCCAGCCCCAGCGCGAGGCGAGGTTCTCGGCGAGCGTGAACCCGCCGCCTTCGCTGACGTCGATGGCGACGCCGCCGCACCGCGGGACGCGGGCGAGCATGAAGTCGACGATGATCTCCTGCTCGGCGGTCGGAATGCCGCGCAGCTCGACGGCGAACGGCGACGCGAGCGTCAGGTCTGGCTGCTGCAGCAGCAGCCAGACCGCCGACAGGTCGACGCGCCGGCCGTAGTCGGCGCCGAGGTAGTGGACCCGGTCGCCGAACTGCCGGAGCAGAGGGGCGAGGGTGCTCTCGCACCAGGCCCGGGTCGCCGCTTCGCGCTCCGCCTGCGGGCGCGTTGAGGTCCAGTCCTTCGGGCGGGCGAGGTGCAGGACCGGCCCCGGTCGCGCGCAGGCCTCGATCAGGTCGCGGCGGTAGAAGACCGAGCCCGCCTCCGCCGGCTCACAGCGGAACTCCTCGGCGGCGCCGGGCGACGCGAGGCAGTCGGCCCGAAACCGCGCCTCGCCCTCCGGCGTCCACGGCCGTCCGGCGATCCGGCAGATCCGCCGGTAGAGCCCGTCGGCCAGCGCGTCGTCGAGCGTGACCCGCATGTGGGCGCCGGCGAGCTCGCCGGTCTTGACCTGCTCGATCAGCCGCGCGAACGGGCTGCGGATCCCGTTGTGGGTGCTGATCACCGAGACGCACCCGCCCCACTGCGTCACGGCGAAGGCGGCCTTCAGGATCTCGTCGAGGCGGTGGTGATGCGCGGCCTCGTCGATGCACACCTCGCCGCGCCGGCCACGGAAGGCCGCGGGGTTGCTGGAGACGCCGGTCACCGTGAAGCCGCTGGCGAACCGGACCTCGTGCGCCAGGATGTCGTCGGCGCCGTCCCGGAGCACGACGAGCCCGGCGGCCGTCGCCGCTCCGTGCATCGCCCGCGCCCAGGTGGCGACCGTGTCGATGTACTCGCGGGCGAGCAGCAGCGACGTCGAGACGTACAGGCACCGGCGCCCGCCGGCGGATCGGGCCCGGCCGGCGATCGACGCCTGCCGGCCGCCCTCGGTCCAGGTCAGCCCGATCTGCCGGGCCTTCTCGGCGACGCGCCAGCGCGCGCCCGAGAGGCGCCCGAGCGTCCACCAGCGGCCCTGGTAGCGGAGCAGTGCGCGCTCGCGGGTCACCGGAGCCCCCCGCGCGCCGCGACGGTCTCCCGGACCCGGGCCCAGATCCGCGCGATCGACCCGGCCCGGAGGCCGCGCACGTCGACGAGCGGCACGCGGAACTCCGCGTCCGTCCCGCCGTTGCGCTGGACGTTGTGCATCGGCCCCCAGTGCTCATCGAGCACCCACGCGGCGGCAGTGGGGAGCGGGTAGTCCGTCTCGTCCATCTGCTTGAGGGCTTGGGCGAGCGCCTGAAGCGGCTGCATGCCCCCGACGACGAGCGCGAGGTTCCAAGCGTTCTGCGAGGTCTCGACGCCCGTCTCCGCGTCGATGACAACCGGCGCCATGCGGCGGAGGATCGTCGGCACGAGCGGGATATACGTGTCGAGAATGTCGGTGAAGATGGACACGCTGGGGCGAGGCTATCAACGCGTGTACGACTTGATACACGCCTTGCAGATGCCGGCGAGGATGCCAGAGGCGACCATGGACACGATGATATTGAACAGCGACCACGACGCCACGGGGGCCACTCCGAAGCACCACAGAATGAGCGCGATGGACATCCAGTAGGACGCGACAGCGGATGCAAAACCGACGATGGCGAGGATGATGAGTCCGAACATACGCCGATCCTAGCACGCCTAGACGATCGCCGCCGTCACGTCCGTGATCACGCACACCGCCTTCTGCCGGCCGGTGAGCGCGATGCTGGCGAGGTCCGCATCGGGCTCCACCGTCGGGTAGTAGTCCTGGTAGGTGAACGGGCCACCGGAGGTCGGGCCCGAGCCGATCCGCACCGTGAAGTTGATGACGCCCCGCGGGAGTCCGTTGGGGAACGTCGAGATCGGCAGGAGGTTGACGCGCACCGCCCCGCCGTTGCTGGTCGGCTGCAGGCCGTTGATGTAGTCCGTCACGTCCTGGATGAGCGAGCCAGCGGAGACACCATCGGAGCGGCCTCGGCGTGACAGCGTGGGCCAGGGAGAGCGTCCGTAGCGAGCCCTCCAGGAGCCCGAGCGCCACCGATTCACGCGGCGATGAACTGCCGCACCGCCTCGTCCGCGGCCTGCTCGTCGGCGAGGATCGCTCGCCGGGTCTCTTCCGGCATGACGGGGTGGACGTCGCGCCAGCCCGTCATGCACGACACACCGCCGAGACGGGGCAGGCCCGCGTCCTCACTGTGGAGGCGTCCGCCGGGCCCGTCATAGACGTCGATGATCTGCCCCCTCCGCGCCCTGGTGGCCGTGAGGCGCTGGAGGGCGTCGAGCAGCGGAGTGCAGAGCGTCACGATGTCGCTGGCGAGTGCCACAACACGTTTGGAAAACGCTTGATAGCCTGCCGCTATCAGCGCTCTCCGAGCTGCGAGTAGCGCCTCGGCGACGAGCATGTCGGCGTCGCCGTAGCAGCCCACATGCACGCAGGACGTGCCTCCGGGGGCTTCAAGCCCTAGATGCTGGCTTCCGCGTTGATCCAGCCACGTGCGCAGAATGACGGCGGGTCCGCCGAGCAGGTTGGTTGTGATGGTCATAGTGTCCTGGCCGCGGTCGCCCGCAGGGAGCATGATCGCCTTGTCGAGCGCGCTCGCGGGCGCGTCCGACGGCAGGATGGTGAGGGGGTGAGGGGTACGGTTGGGGAGGTGGTTGCTGCTCATGGTGTTCCTGTTCGCGCCCGTGGATGCCCCGGCGCCGGGCATCTCTTCTAGTCATAGGTCGCGGCGAATCGATCATCGCCGCGCGTCGAATTTCAGCCGACGAGCCGCCCGACCATCGGCCGGGTGCCGCAGTACCGCCAGGTGCGGCAGTAGTCGGTGCCGAGGCTGGCCGCGCTGTCCGCGACCTGCGGCTCGTCGTAGACGATCCAGTCGTAGAGCTCAGGGATCCGGCGCGCGACCTCGCCGCGGTGCTCGATGACCTGGAAGACCTCGGTGAGCCCGTCGCTGCCCCACTTCTCGGCGACCGCCTCGGGGTCGTCGAACTCCAGCTCGCGGGCCAGGGTCAGCAGGGCGTCGTAGCCGCGGCCGTGAACGTGCAGCACGTACTCGGGCTCGACGTCGAACGCGAACAGGTGCGCGCCGCCGAAGCCCGGGTTGCGGGTGTAGCGCTCGGCGTCGACGGGGCGCTCGCACAGGCACGCGCCCCGCCCGAAGGTCGCGGGGGCGATGGTGGCTCGGGCGGCGGCGCGGTAGAGCGTGCGAGGCATGCGGTGATAGTGCGTCCGCGTTACTCACGTGTCAACCGCCAACGTAACGGACGCCGAAGAACGCTGTCCGTCCGCAGCGGAGCGGGCCTGGACGCCGTTCTACGCCTGCCGCTTGGCGCGGCGGGCCAGCCACTTCTGCAGGACCTCGCGCGCCAGGTCGTTCGGCCCGATCTCCTCGCCCCGCTTCTTCGACTCCTCGGCGGCGGCGGCCTCGAGGTCGCCGAACTCCGGCAGGCGGAAGTTCACGGTCGGGCTCGGCCCGCGCGGCTCGCGGCGGATCCCCTGGCTCTGCAGGTAGTCGCCCGGGGTCTGTTGCAGCCCGGCGGCCCGGCAGCGGCGCAGCCACGACTGCTGGAAGTTGGGCGCGGACATCCCGAGCGCGGCCGCGGCGTCGGCCACGGTCCCGTGCTCGCGGAGCGCGGTCTGCATCTCCTCGAGCGTCGTCCCGGTGCGGAGCCCGGTCGGCGGCGGGGTGGCGATCTTCTTCGAGGCCTTCTTCGTGGCGGGGGTCGGGAGCGGCGGGGTCTTACCCATGCGGCGATCTACCAGACGGCGGTGGTGCTGATCGAGGGTCTGCACGGCGTTCACCTGCGGTCGTTATCGCACATGTCGACACCGGATGCACGCCCGCGCTAGCCCGTAGCACCGCCGGCCGGATCGTCCTCGCCGAGGTCGACCCCGAGGACCTCGCGCTCGAAGGTGCCGATCGCCTCCTCGGTCCAGCCGCCCTCGCCGGATCCGGCGGCCGCTCCCGGCTTGCCGCCCGCAGCGCCCGGCGCCGCCCCCGGATCGAGCCCCTGCAGGGCGACGAGGATCCGCGTGAGGTTCGAGCGGGCGTTCGCGCGCTCGGCCGCTGTCGGGACGGATCCGTCGGGCCGCTTCTCCCCGCGCGAGACCGACCACAGCTCCGCGCGCAGGGCGACGAGGCTCGCGCGCTCGGCGATTGTTGTCTCGATCCGAGCGAGCTCGATGTACCGGCGGACGTAGGGGTCGCGGAGGAGCCGGACGGCGGTCTTCCGGATCGAGCCCTCGCCGTACCCTGCGCGCCGGGCCGCCTCGGTCGCGGACGGGGCGGACAGGAACGCGCGGGCGAAGGCCAGCGAGCGGGGGCGCATCACGCGGCACAGATCGTCGAGCGTCAGCCTGCCCGCGTGCTCGTCCCGCCCGGCCTTGACGACCGACGCGGGCGCCAGAGGCGTCTCGCTGGGGGCGAGCGCGCCCTTGAGCGCGCTGGTGATCCGTTCCCTGAAGCTGGGCACTTGGGGTCATCCTGCTGGGCTGGGCTGTAGCCGGGCCGGGTCGGGAGCGTCGGCTGTCCCCTTGACCATGTCCTTCGCGCCCAGCCAGCGGCCGACCGCTGCGGCAGAGTCGGCGTCCCAGCACAGCGGGCCGGGCCAGATGCTCGCCGTCTCGGCGCCGACTTCCGCCCGTGCCAGCGCGTCGAGCCGATCGGCGAGGGCGAGCCGCTCGCGGTAAAGCTCCCAGGCCCGCGCCCGCGCGTTCGCCTCGCAGTCCTCCACCAGCAGGATCGCCCGGCTGATGGCGTGGCGCACGGTCCCGCCCGAGACCGCCAGCCCGGGCGGGTCGTTCTCCTGCTGGTGGAGGGCCCAGGCGGTCCAGGTCGCGCCGCCCATGTGGGTGCCGATCTCCCGCAAGGCCGGCGGGTAGCCGTGCGCGGCGACGTAGGCGCGGATGAAGTCGAGCGCCTGGCGCTGCCGGGCGGTCAGCGGCGGCTGCGGACGGCGGCAGTTCGCGTGCGCCTGTGTCCCTTCGGACATGTTCGCCAGGTCAGTCACGCTCGTTGACCGCCTTCCACCTGAAGACCACGTCGCCGGCCGGCATCTTGGCGTCCGGCGAGATCCCGATCTCGCGCTTCATCGCAGCGATCCGGCGGTGGACCTTGACCTTGTGCCACTCGCCCTCTGAGCACTTCGCCCGGGCCTTGCGCAGCCGCTCGGCGAGTGCGACCTCCGAGTCGCCGCGGCGGGCAAAGGCCGCCATCGTCACGAGGTCGTCTCGCTTGGTCAACGGCGCCGCTGTTTTCTCACGAGCGGTTACGCTTGAACGGACAGCCGCGACCGTAGCGGAGGGCTTGCGCGTCCGCTCTCGGCGTAGCGGCACCCTGAACAGGCGCCACCCCTCGACCATCCGGCCGGCGATCGCCCGCGCCGTCCGGTCGACGAGACCGACTCCGCGCAATTCGTCGATCGCTCGGCGGACCTGCCGGGCGCAGAACGCCGTGCGCTGGGCGAGGTCCCGGACCCGCGCCGCGCACCAGCCCTCCCCGGCGGTCTCCGGGATCGCGGCGGACCAGAGGGCGTCGAGCACGGCGCGCCCGGATCCCGTCAGGCGCACCGCGAGCAGCTGTTCAGGCGTCGCGGGCATCGGCCACCTCCTCGATCGCCTGCTGGCGGGCGCCGAACCCCAGCCCGCGCAGCCGGGCGGCGAGCTCGTCGAGCATCCGCTGGTCCCTCATCGAGACCGGGCCGTGGGGGGTGTGGAGCCAGAGGCCGACCCGGCCGTGCTCGTCTCGGCGGACCTGGAGCTCGTCGACGTCGTGGGCCTGGCCGGAGCGGCGGCCGGGCGTGATGGTCGCGATGGTGTGGGCGGTCATCGGTCGGCCTCCGCGAGCATCCGCGCCGCGTCCTCGGCGGTCATGCCGGGGCGCCAGCCGGCGGCGTGGAGGCGTTTCGCCCAAACACTGCGCGCTGCCTCAAACGAGCCGCTGAAGCCGCCGATAAGGTTGTCGCCTGTGCCATCGTCGCTGCCAAGGTACACACGACAGAATCCAGCCCCAAGCGCAGGTCCGGCGGTCAACGCTTCCCGCACCTCGAACATCTCGGCGAGCCGGCGCAGGTCGTCGGCGCTCTCCTGGCCGGTGAGGCCGAGAGCGACGATGGTGACGCGTTCTTTGTAAAAACCCCATGGCCACGAAGGGCCATCCTCGCGCACCAGCGCCCCGTCCGGCACGTCCGCCCAGGCGACCACGTCGCCGACCTTGACCGCTCTCTCGTTCGAATTCGTCATGGTGCTAGTCCTCCTGGCAGAACACGGTGAGTCGCCACGCCGCCTCGGCGATGGCGTAGATGGTGGTCATCAGCAGCGCCGGCTGAAGGAACACGGCGACGGCGCAGCGCATGAACCCTTCGACCTCGGCGGCCTGGGCGTTGCGCCCGCGTGCCCATTGCTCGCGGTAGAGGGCGTCGAGCCAGCTGAGCACGCGCTCGCGCTCGGTATCAGCGGCCTGACTCATCGGACAGCCGCCTTTCCGTGCTCGCGCGCCCGGGCCCGCCCCTCCGCCGCCCGCCGCTCGAGGACCTCCTTGCGCCGCTCTCCGTGCCGGAAGCCCTCGACCGGGCAAGACACGAACCGGGAGAACTCCGTCAACCGCTCCGCGATTCGCGGCCGGCTCGCGTACCGGGCGCAGAAGGCTTCCGGGGTCTCCTCGTTCGTCGTGATCACCGTGTGGAGGTCGGCGTCGCACCTCTTCCGGAGGATGATGTCGAGGGCCTCGACGACGATCGCCGCGATCGCCGGGGCGGCCGACTCCTGCCCCACGTCATCGAGGACGAGGAGCGCCGGGGAGTAGAGCTGCCCCCGCCACCGGCCGCTGTCGGCGTGGGGCTCGGCGGCGCTGTGCGCGAGCCAGATGCCGTGCAGGTCCTCGGCGGCCACCATGAGGGGGAAGCTGTCGGCCCGGTGGTAGGCCCAGCGGGCCATGAGCCAGGCGGCGGCGGTCGTCTTGGCCGCGTCCTTTGGCCCGCCGAACACGAGCACCCGGGGCGCCCGCGGCCCGCCGGCCCGCTCGCCGATGCACTCCAGGTGCCAGCGCCGGGCGGCCCGGATGCTCTTCGTCTCCTCGGCGGCGTCGCGGACGACCAGCGAGGCGGGGAGAGTCGGGGCGCCGCGGGACCGGAGCAGCGCCTCGCGGTCGAGCTCCCGCTGGCGGCGCTCGGCCTGCTCGGCGGCCGCGGCCATGGCGGCGCGCTCGGCGGGCGGCATCTCCGTGTCGAGGGCGTCGCGGGCCCGGGACAGGGCGGCGAGGACGTCGGGGGCGAGCTCGCCGAGAGCGACGGGGCGGTCCCGGTCAGCCATCGAGCAGCACCTCCGCGAAGAGAGCCGCGCGCTCCGGCGTGCTTGGCTGGTCGTGGTCATCGATGTTGAGCGCCATCATGACGATCGCCGACGCGCGTGCGAAGACCTCGTCGCTCCGCGGCTCCGCCACTGGTGCTGGTGCTGGTGCTGGCTCGGCCGTCGCAACTAGCCTGCGGTCGTCGGTGAGCTGCATGTACGGCCACGGGGGGCGCGTCAGCATGTGGAACGTCACCGCGGCGCGGATGAAGCTGGCATCGCGCGGCATCGGGTCGCAACCGCCGGCCTCCGCTGTTCGCTTGGCCTGGCGCGCCCATTTGAGGATGGTCTTTCGGTCAGACATGGTCGGCCTCCTCATCGTCGTCCTCGTCGTCTTCAGCCTGTCCCCGGCCAGCCAGCACTCAACCGCGGCGACCTGCTCGTCGGACCATGTCAGCATGTCGGCCCACGCCGGGGCCGGGTCGGACGGGAACGCGGGCCGGCTCTCCGCGGCCTGCTCGAACAT
>WBZU01000677.1_pt1 | contig 28272 bp, 21 predicted proteins | sample 5204311 | NCBI WGS metagenome assembly WBZU01 (sample SAMN12344359, study PRJNA552823) | activated sludge metagenome | biome: Activated sludge suspended growth; feature: Nitrification reactor; material: Wastewater; isolation source: activated sludge from nitrification reactor of wastewater...
CAAACACCACCGCACGCATATCATTGATTCTCGCTCCGGCGTCGCGGAGTTCGTCGGTAAGGAGATCTGCACCGTGCTGCCACTTTTGGGCAAGTGCACCGTTCCCCCACATTCGAAAATCATAATCCAGTACGCTCACGCAACTCCCGTCCCGATCGTCCCAACGAATGCTTTGATATTCGTGGCGCAATACGGCGTCGGTTTCCTCCATTCGACGGCCGAAGTGTTTCCGCGTCCTCATGAGCGCGGTGGACTTTCTTCCAGCGGGATTCCCGAGCCGCGTCGCATTGCCGTGAAAAACATTCGGTTGTGCCGCATCACCGTCGATATGCACGCTACATCCCGTCAGCATTGCCGTAAAAAATAACCTGGGCGTACGCCGCTCGACGTTGTCAATTCCCCGCAACATATCTCGTTGCGCGGTTGCACGAGCGACGGCATCGGCGTCGACACCAGGACGGTCGGGATATGCGTCAAAACGCGCATCTTCCTCTATCTTTCTACTGGGTTTGAGTTTCATGCCGAGCGTGCGATTCTGAATCCACGGCAAATAATAACAAGGTTCCGCGTCCTCGAGTTCGCCGTATATTCGTGAAATGGTGGCGACGTGCCTATTTCCATCGAGATCCAATCGAACCCACGCGACGCGATCGAGGGCCCGCAAAGTCGCCCCGCGCTCGCCACGAGTGCGATAGGAATGATCGAGGGCTTGGTCGCCGTCACGACGCCCATCAGGCCCACAAACATCGATCCGCAAAGGTTGCTGAACGAATCGCGGAAAAAGTTCGTATGGGCAATCGCGAAGGTGGCGCGTCAGTTCGGTCACGACGCTGGAGCTTACGTGAAGTCACGGGAACAAGGAAAGACGAAATTGCTGGACGACCCTACAAAATGTCCTCGTCCGCTTTTCATGAAGCCTCGCCTCCCGACGCCTTGGCGGCCACTCGACGATCGCGCATCAGCGATTCTTCCAGCTTTCCACTGTCGGAATCGACCACTTTGCTTTCATACCAAGGTTTTCGATCGCGCTCGGAACCTCGAAAAACAGCCCAAACCACCCACGCAAGCGGCACAACCCCCAGCGCCGAGAAGTGCGCCGTCAAGTCCGGACCGATGGTCGACGAACTGGACGAACCTCCGGCGACACAGACGAAAGGCACCTGTTGCCCCTGCTTCAAAGCCATGAAATCCGAAAAATCGACGTGATCCCTGACCTCTTTTCCCGAAGGTAACTTCGCGATCACGCGATAATGGTCGGTCGAGTCGCCTTCATCGTCGGTCGTCGTGTAATGGTCGAGCTTGGTAATGGTGGCGATCATCGTTTCACCGGTCAACTGACGGAGATGATAATTCATCACCGCCAGATGAAACACGATGCAGGCCCCGACAAACCACGCCATGGTCGACGCGTAAAACTCCGCTCGCGCCCGATAACGCTTCCCCATGGGCTCGGAGGACAGCAACATGGATTCACCGGCCCTCGGACGCAAAACGAAAGCATCACGAGACGAACGATACCCACCCGAAGCTCCCGCCCCTTCCGGATCATGCGCTCGAACGAGCTCGCCCACGGCATAAATGTGTTCGTCCGGGGTGAGCTGGGCAAACCTGGTGCGGCTCTTCAAGTCGACGCGAATCATTCCGTCCATTTCGTCGACGAGGTACACATCACGCGTAGGTTCGACACGAATACGCTTGTCCGGAAAAACCTTCAAATAGAATGGCTCGACATGAACACGTCGATTCGATTCCTTCCAGCTGTGCGACCAAACGCCCGAATTTTCGTATTCGCTTCCCTCTTGATCCACGTCGACCCGTACGGCCGCCGAAGCGCCCTGAGCATACTCGACGGCGCCAAAAAGAACGACCGGCCCGGGCTTCCATTCCACATCCGCGTCCGCGGCGGCCTCCGCCGCCTTGGCATCACGCAGCTCGTGAGCTCGGCGCCGCCAGACATAAATAAACATGAGCGCAAACACGACGACGCCGAATCCGTAGATCAAAACAGCGGAAGCGACGGGACCGAGATGGTGATGTGAACTGAGCGAAGACATGAGGGCTGTGCAAGCCTACCACAATCCCGCTTGACAAAGATAGACGTTCGGTTTCTTCTATGCGCCCTTGGCCGGCAAGGATCCACACGGGGTTCGTCTCGGCCGGGGAATTACGCGGAGGAGCTCGCAATGGTGTACGTGCCGCCTGGTCAAGAGGGATCCAAGGTCACTTATAAGTCGCGCTATGCGAACTACATCGGAGGCGAATGGGTCGCGCCGGTGAAGGGGGAATATTTCGAGAATATCACGCCGGTCACGGGTCGTCCTTTTTGCGAAATTCCGCGCTCATCCGCCGAAGACATCGAAAAGGCGCTCGACGCCGCCCATGCTGCCAAAGCCGCGTGGGGCAAAACGTCGCTGACGGAACGCGCCAATATTTTGAACAAGATTGCGGATCGGATGGAGCAAAACCTCGAAATGCTCGCCGTGTCCGAAACCTGGGACAACGGAAAGCCCGTTCGCGAGACATTGGCCGCCGACTTGCCCCTGGCCGTCGACCATTTCCGATATTTCGCCGGCTGCATTCGCGCGCAAGAAGGTTCGATTGCGCAAATCGACGATACGACGGTGGCTTATCATTTCCAAGAGCCGCTCGGCGTCGTCGGTCAAATCATTCCGTGGAACTTCCCGCTGCTCATGGCCGCGTGGAAGCTGGCTCCGGCGCTCGCTGCGGGCAATTGCGTGGTCATCAAGCCGGCGGAACAAACGCCCGCGACGATTCTGCTGTTTGCCGAATTGATTGGCGATCTGCTGCCCCCGGGCGTGCTCAATATCGTCAATGGTTTCGGCTTCGAAGCGGGCAAACCATTGGCGTCGAATCCGCGCATCGCGAAAATTGCATTTACAGGTGAAACCACGACCGGTCGCCTCATCATGCAATATGCGTCGGAAAACTTGATTCCGGTGACGCTCGAGCTCGGCGGCAAATCCCCGAACATTTTCTTCGAAGACGTCTTCTCGCAAGACGACGATTTCGCCGACAAGGTGCTCGAAGGGTTTGCCATGTTCGCTTTGAATCAAGGCGAAGTGTGCACGTGTCCTTCGCGTGCGCTCGTGAGCGACAAGATCTACGGGCAATTCATGGAACGCGTCATTGAACGGACGAAGAAAATCAAGCAAGGCAATCCGCTCGATCCGTCGACGATGATCGGTGCGCAAGCGTCGAATGATCAGCTCGAAAAGATCTTGTCGTACATCGATATCGGCAAGAAAGAAGGCGCCAAACTGTCCTTGGGCGGCGAACGCGTTCGTCTTGGTGGAGACTTGGATGGTGGGTATTACGTGAGCCCGACGATTTTCGAGGGGCATAACAAGATGCGCATTTTCCAAGAAGAGATCTTCGGACCCGTCGTCAGCGTGTGTTCGTTCAAGGACGAAGCCGAAGCGCTTTCGGTCGCGAACGATACGCTGTACGGCTTGGGCGCGGGCGTTTGGTCGCGTGATGGCAATCGCGCGTATCGCATGGGTCGCGGGATTCAAGCGGGCCGTGTGTGGACGAATTGTTATCACTTGTATCCGGCGCACGCGGCGTTCGGTGGATACAAGCAATCGGGCGTGGGTCGCGAGACGCACAAGATGATGTTGTCGCATTATCAGCAAACGAAGAATTTGCTGGTGAGCTACAGCCCGAAGGCGCTCGGGTTTTTCTGATGGAACCGCATCCGCCGCGTGTGGTCGCGACCGATGCGGCATCGGCTTTGATCAAAAAGCTGATGTCGCGTCACGGACCGCTCATGTTTCATCAATCGGGGGGCTGCTGTGACGGCAGCGCTCCGATGTGTTATCCGCGCGGCGAATTCAAGGTCGGGGCACGGGACATTTTGCTCGGTGAAATCGAGGGATGTCCCGTGTACATCGGCGCCGCGCAATTCGAGTTGTGGAAACACACGCAGCTCGTGATTGACGCAATTCCCGGGCGTGGAGCGGGATTTTCGATAGAAGCGCCCGAAGGAATGCGATTTCTGACGCGTTCGAACGTATTCGGGAGCGACGAAATGTGCGCGCTCGATGCGGTCGGAGTAAAACGCGGGGATCAGGTTTGACAAACTGATTTCCGCTCGTCAAGCCCGCCCCACCGATTTTCCCTCCACAAACCATGCGGGTCGTTCCGACCGAACCGGCGATGAATGCCGGAATACGCTGCATCCTCGGCAATCGATCATTTCCCGTCGTGCTTTTTCTGGAGCAACTCGCGAGCTTCTTTTTCGCCTTTGACGAAATACAGCTCCACTTCCGGTGGAACATGCCCCAGCGACGTTGCTGCCCGCCAAACCATTTCGGCGATGATCCGCACGTGAAAACTCGTCCCGAAACAAATGACGATCATTCCGCCGGCTTGGATACGTTTTGCTTGCAATTCCTTGCGCGCGGAATACGTGAACCCTTGAAGCTTGGTCAAATCCCCGACGACGTAAATGCGTCGCTTCGTGCCTGCCCATGCGGCGGTGAAATCGAGCAGCTTCGCCATGACCGGGCCGTCCGGTTGTCCGTCGAAACGCATGCAAAAGACATCGTCCGACTCAATGGTTCCGCTCGCATTTTCCAATGAAATCTTGGAAGACGAAGACGACCGAGCGCCCATGAAAAGCCTTCCTCAATCCTTCATCTTCGCTCCCAGAGCCTCCTGGGCCAATTCGTCGTAACTCATGCGCTGCGCCCGCGCGAGCTCCTCTGCGGTAAAAAGGTGTTTTACGAAGCCTTGCTCGACGCCCATCAAACGACTGAAAAATCCTCCGACAAACCGCCCCGCCACAGGGTGATTCACGCCGTCTTGCAAGAATCGCAAAAACTTGGAGAACGGACGACGCGCCTTGGTCTCGCGCCGCCCCAGCAATTGCATCCGCTTGAATGCTTCGCGGAATCGTTTTCCATGCGGATCCACCAGAAGCATCGGCGTAAAAAACACATCGCGACTGAAGGCTTGCGCATGATAAAGCATATTCGCGAGCGCCCAGGCGCCCTGCATTTGAAGCGCCAAGGGCTGCGCCGCAGCCCGCTCGGCCATTTTTTGATCGTATTCGTCCGACGCATAATATCCGGACATGTAATAATCAATCGCAATATGCCGCGACTCGTCCCGATTGATGAGTTCCATCGCCGCCGCGCTCATCTCATCGTGCACGTAATCGTTGATCGATCGCAATAATGCGATGTCCAAAATCAATTCCCCCATCGTGATGTACACATTGGCGACATCGTCGGAAAGATGGCGAATCGCGCCGATGAAATGTGGGGTGAACGCGGTCAGCGCCGAACTCTGTCGATAGGTCTTGTAATGGTGCACGTCGTAGTAGTCGGCGAGCATCTGCGCCGCATGGGCATGACGAACCTCGTCCTTGACAAACGTTTTGAAAATCGCCTTGAGCGTCGGGTTTTCCACGCGCCGCTCTTGTTCGAGAAATAACGCTCCGGCCAATCGCTCGATGCCGGACATGTCCGTAAACATCTGGACAATCGCCATTTCGTCCTCGCGGGACATTTCCCGCGGCGCGCGGCTCCAATCGAGATCCCCCACATTCCACTGATCCCGCTCACACCGCTGGAGCATTTTCTCGAGGTCCATGGATAGGCAGAATACGAGCGACCCGGGCACATGTAAATCCGGTTATCTTCGCAGTAAATGTGGATTTGCGGCAAGCACTAGCGCCCGACGAACGAAAATTCGTTCGTTTCCGCCTCATTCGTCCCTGCGGCAGGGGCTGTGCACATAACGATAACGCCACTTGCTGAACGAAGGTTCCTTCGTGCATCATCGCCCCCATGCGCACAGGAGACGTCGTCGATGGCCGTTACGCCATTTTGGAGCGTGCCGGCATTGGAGGCGTCGGTTCCGTGTATCGCGCCTTCGATCGGCAAACACAGTCGCTCGTCGCCGTAAAGGTGCTGCATGTACCGCATGCAACCGCACAAGCTCGATTCCTCACCGAAGCGCGAGCGCTCGCGGGACTCGAACATCCGCACATCGTGCGTTACGTGACGCATGGCATCCACGACGAAGAGCCGTTTCTCGTCATGGAATGGCTCGAAGGCGAGGCCCTGGATCGGCGTTTGGCCCGCGAACGACTCACGATCGATGACAGCGTGGACCTCGTGCGACGCATCGCATCCGCGCTCGGCGCCGCACACAGCCGCGGCATCGTGCATCGCGACGTCAAACCGAGCAACGTGCTCCTCGTCGACAATGCACTGGACAAACCGCGCCTGTTGGATTTCGGAATCGCGCGCGTCGACGATGTCGGCGGTGGTTTGACCCGTACAGGCAACGTCCTCGGAACACCCGGCTACATGTCGCCCGAACAAGCTCGTGGAGACAAACGCTTCCTCGATGCCCGCGCCGACGTCTTCTCGCTCGGATGCGTTCTGTTCGAGTGCTTGACGGGACAAACTCCCTTCCACGGTCCGCACGCGATGGCCGTGATCATGAAGTTGTTGTCCGAAGACGCACCTCGTTTGCGCACCGTGCGTCCGGACGCACCCGAAGCGCTCGAAGGCTTGGTCGCCCGCATGCTCGCGCGTGAACCCCTGTCGCGCTTCATCGACGGCACCGCCGTCGTCAACGCGATCGATGCTCTCGGATCGCTCAAGACCATCGAGCCACAACCGATGTCCGTTCGACGCCGCATGTCGTCGAGCGCCGATCTGCTTCCCGTCGTTCCATCCGCGCCCGTCGCTTCTCCCGACGCACTCGCGATGGCTCCCACGATGATGGGCGTGTCGTCTCTGCGTGAGCTGTCCGATCGGTACAACACCGATCGCCCCTCATCGCCGCCGCCGGAAGCTCGCGGCTCTTGGCCCCCGCCACCTCCAAGCGTTTCGCCCATCAGCCGAGCCCCGTCGAGTCCGACGCTCGGCGCACGCGCTTCGGCATCGGGCACGCTTCCACCATCGAGCGTTTCCGCGCCGGGAACAGTGCCTCCTCCAAGCGATCGTCGCTGGTACGAAAAGCTCCCTCGAGCTCCGGGCAAGAGTCCGTTTCAGGTCAAAGGACTTGCGTACAAAGGCCTCTTGCACTTCGTGTCGTCGAAGATCGACGGAGGAGTCGCCGTGCTCGCGGCAAGCATGCGCGACGCGCCGCTGCGCGACTACATCACGCAGACGTTTCTCCCTTCCACGTTCTACGACGCGTTGCCGTTGGTCGCCGCCAGCGCCGCCGCGGCAAACATGACCAACATCGCGCTCGATACGTTCGCCCACAACCAAGGTCGAGCGCAGGCCAAGTACGATGCGGATCATGCATTCCGCGCGCTCGTTCAAGGCCGCACGATCGAAGACTTCCCCTCACGCTGCAAACGTATCGCTTCGAGTTACTTCAACTTCGGCGAGTGGGAAGCGAACTCGTTTTCGCCCGGAACGGTAACGTTTGTGGTCAAAGGAATTCCGGCGTGGTCGGCACCGTGGTTCGGTCCGCTCCTCGGCGGATACGCTTCGATGATGGTGCAACACGTGGCCCGGAAAAACGCTTCCTCCACCGTCTATCCGACCCGACGCGACGGAACGACCGAAGGCATTCAGACCGTCATCGTCGAGATGGACATCTCGTTCTGATCCGCGCGGCGGCGAGTGCGGATGACGTCGGAGTTTGTCGAACGTGAACCGCCGGATCAGCGCATCATGCGGCCGACGAAAAACGGCCCCATTTGCGTGATGAATTCGCTGGTTTGTCGCGTCTTGCGCATCGACTGCACGACGTGCGAGAGCGGGTGAAGGTTTGCCCCGATGAGTCCGATGACGAAGTCGTTGTCGTGCGTATCGAGACCGTGACTGGCGAGACGAATGTCGTGCGCCAGATCCTGCGCGCCGTACGCCCGGCCGATCGTCCCATGCTCGCGCAAGATCGATCCTTGCTCGCGGGGATCCAGCTTCGCAAACGCACCGCTGCGGCGCAGCGGATACCACACGGCCCACGGCCACGCGTGGTTTGTCACGGTCGCGATCGGACGCTCCACCATCCAATACAAAAGCTCTTGCTCGTATCCCGTCGAGTACGTCCTTCCAAGCATCGTCATCTCGGGACGCAAACGCAGCGCCCGATGTTCGAGCAGTACCGGACGAACCACGTCGGTGAACGCCGCCGGATCTTCGCTCCACGTGAGCACACCGAAGCTCCAAGGATCATTGACGTCTTCGTAGATCACGACGCCGACGTTCCTGCGCTCGATCGACTCGCGAACACGTCCCGGCACGACGCTCTCCGGACCCGAACGATCTTCGAGCACCAAGAGCTGCATGAACAGGCGACGATTCAGCTCCTGCGGCTTGCCGTCTTTCGGCGCTCCGCGTTCGAGCACATCCACGACGGGCAGTGCCGCCTCTCCCTGACCATGACCGGCACCGTGTTTCGCTTCGCTCATGCTCGATGGCTACTCGGCTCGGCGCCTCGCGGCAACACGGATCGAAACGCCCCCGCATCCTGTGATACGCTCGCGCTCGACATCCGCATGACGACCGATCTGTTCTTCGCGCTCACACCGCACAAGGTGCTCGAAGCTGTCGAAAAAGTAGGATTCGCCTGCAATCCTTTGTGTTACCCGCTCAATTCCTTCGAGAACCGCGTGTACGAAGTGGAGCTCGAGGATCGCACGCGCCTCGTGGCGAAGTTTTACCGTCCGGGTCGATGGACCGAAGCGCAGATCCTGGAAGAACATCAATTCCTACTGGATCTGGAAGAAGCGGAGGTTCCGGTATGCCCGCCATTGAAACTTCCGGACGGTCGAACGCTGAGTGAAATCGATGGCATTGTGTACTGTTTATTTCCCCGCAAAGGGGGACGCGCCCCGGACGAACCCGACGACGAGCTTTTGTTGCGCTTGGGAATGCTCACGGCGCGCATTCACAACGTCGGAGCCGCGCGAAAATCCGCCCATCGATTGGTCATGAACGGGATCGAGTTCGTCCATAAAAACCTGGATCTATTTCGCGAACGAAATACGATTCCGCCCCGGCTCGCGCCGCGTTACCATCGAGCAGCCGAATACATCGCCAAGAGCGTCGACATGTATTTGCAAAAAACCGACGTGCATCGTATTCACGGTGATTTGCATCCGGGCAATTTGCTTTTACGAGACGACGTGCTCTGCGTGCTCGATTTCGACGATATGGTCACGGGCCCTGCGGTGCAGGACATTTGGCTGCTCGTTCCCGGTCGTGACGTGGAATCGCGTATGCGCCGCGAATTATTTTTGGAAGGTTACGAGCAAATGCGCACGTTCGATCGCCGCACATTGCAGATGGTCGAACCATTGCGAGGTTTGCGACGCATCCATTACGCCGCCTGGATCACGCGCCGCTGGCATGATCCTATTTTTCCCCGCACCTTTCCCCAATTCGGCACGGAAATGTATTGGGATGAAGAGACGCGGGACCTCGAAGAAATCGTGCGTGCGCACCAACAGGAATCGAGCAGGACCGCACCGTCATGACCGCGTATGTCGTGTATGACTTCGAAGCGGTCATCGACCGGGACAATCCCCCGCCGGAAGGATCGGATCCGGACAAAGTACCGGCCGTCGCCCATTTGGAGATTGTCTCCGGCGCCATCGTCGCGCTCGTTTTGGATGGTCCGCGAACGCGCGTCCAAGTTCCCCGACTGCTTGGCATGCCAAACTTTGGTGAAGCCGCGATACTTCGTGACTTCGTGGGTATGGTTGGAAAACACCGCCCCGTTCTCGTGTCTTGGAATGGTCGAGGTTTCGATTTACCGCTCGTCATTGCGCGCTGCGTACGCCATGCCATCGTCGCTCGTTGGCTTTGGGATCGCGATTTTGAAGATCGCTATCGAGGGACAAACCACGTCGATTTGCAGGATGCCGTGAGCCTTCGCGGCGCGGGGCGCCCGTCACGTATGGCGGCATTTGCTTGTTTGGCGGGTTTTCCCGGGAAAGTCGGCGTGGATGGATCCGACGTCGAGGGTTTGTGGCAAAGCGGCGCCGCCGGAAAAGATGCCGTTCGTCACTACAATCTGAGCGACGTCGCCTCCGAGGCCGCCATATTGCTCCGCGTCCTCTTCTGTCGCGGCGATATCACCGCGGATGAATACCGAACCGCCGGCCGCGCGTTGCTCGATCATATCGATACCGATGCGCGCCTCGCCCCTCTGCGCAACGTCATCAATCGCGCGCGATTCTTACTGGATGGCGAATCGGCGCCATAAACACCGCGCAACTGCTACTTCACCGTTTCACAAAACCCGTCATTACGTCACGAAGGGAGTGGACGAGACGGTCCGAGGAATGCGAAGCTCGCGCGCAACACACGAGGGAGAACATGCGAACGCTCATCGTCAGCGATCTACATTTGGGTAACGGCGGTCCTTATGATGTTTTCGAAGGTGGGACCGCGTTACCTGCATTGCTCGATCATCTGGCCGATGATCGTCTCCACGTGATCGTCAATGGTGATTCGGTCGACTTCTTGATGAATGACGATCCCTTGGAGCTCGATGTCTCCCGTGCCGTCGCTCAAGCCCGAGCAATCGCGGCGTGTCCCGCGAGCGCCGCCGTGCTTCAGGCATTCGGCCGCGTGCTCGCCAAAGGAGGCGACGTCACGATTCGAATGGGCAACCACGACGTGGAGCTCTTCGAGCCTCGGGTGCAGGCGGTTTTTCGCGACGCTCTGGGACAACCGGCCGAGATTGCGCAAAAGTTGGTCTTCGCCGACGGCGACAAACCACAGATCGTCGATGTCGGCGGCACGCGCGTGCTCGTCGCCCACGGCGAGCAAAACGATGATTGGAATCGCATCGATTACGACCAACTTCGCGACGACCCATCGAAATACAAATATGCTCCCGGTTCGACGCTCGTGAAGAAGATTCTCAATCCGGGCGTGTCGGATCCGGCGTGCGGAATGCGATTTTTGAGTTTGCTGAAGCCGGATTTCCAAGGCGCCGCCTTGACGGCCTTGGCCGTGGAACCCAGCGCGGCCAAACTCGCGTGGCAAAAAGCCTCGTTCAGCATGGTTTGGCAACTTTATCGCCGCGCGAATATGCCACTTACGTTTTCCGATGACGCTCCGCAAGAGCCCGATTTTGGTCTTGACAAACGGTTTGAGGCCGCGGGGCTCAGCAAAGAAGAATTGGAGATCATCGAACAAGAGATCAGCGACAACGTCTTGGTGCCATTCCCCATCAATCCAAGTCAATTTGGCAGCGCCAAGGCAAAGATCGGCCGTGCGGCACTTTCCTATTACGCGCGAATGCAAAAGAAATTGGCGGGCAAAGAAGCCGACGATTACTTTTTGCTGGATCCGGCGGATGACGAATGGAAAGAGGCGCAACGTTTGTCGGAGAAATATTCCTGCAAAGCCATCATCATCGGGCACAGCCACGCGGCGCGCTTCAAACACGATTCGAATCTGCTGTATGCCAACAGCGGCACGTGGATCGGCCTGATGAGATTGCCCAGCCAAGAAGCTTCGGACGATGATTGGGTCGCTTTCTTGGAAGAACTGCGCAACAACAAATCGCTCGACCCGGCCAAACAGAATTTGGCCAAAGTGCTTACGAAATTCACGGCGGTGCTCATGTCGCCGCATGACCGAGGGGGCGCGAAAATCTCGCTCGTGGAATGGAACGACGGCGATCTCGTGACCTTGCGATCGGGTTGGATCCCGGCTCAACGAAATGGCTGATCGCCGCGGAGGTTCGTCATGTCAATCCAATTGATGCTCGCCCGAGAAGACGGCCGTCCGTATTTGGCTGAGGAAGGGTGTGATCCCGACGAAGCCACGAAAGCCGCCGCGCCTGCCACCGAGGAAGCTTTTTCGAACTTTCGCGAGGACTTCGAGCAACCCAACGATTTGTCGAAACAACGTTGGGGACTCATCGTTCCCGAGGGGCCCGAAGGAAAACGCCTGACGGAATTGATGGCGCCCTTGATTGCGGCCCGAAAGGAAGAACAAGGCGAACAGCCGTTTGTCTTTACGGTTCCGCCGGACATGACATCGTCGCAAGCCGCCGATTGGTGGGGCAAAGTTTACAACGGAAAGTCGTACAATTCGGTGGCCCTCACCGAGACAAACCGTCCTCGGTATCTGTTGATTCTGGGCGACCCTCGCCAAATTTCCTGGGAGGCGCAGCAATACTTTTCCGCGAATGCGTACGTCGGACGTTTGTCATTCCCAGACGATGCCGGCTACAAAGCGTACATGTACAAGCTTCTCGCGTACGAACGTGCCGCCAAAATCGAGGAAAAGAAGGTTCGCGCGATGTTCTTTACCGTGCTCGACGGCACGGCGGCGACGTCCACCGGTCATACCGGTTTGATGAAACCCACGATTGCCGCATTGGAAGAAGAGTACGTAGCGAAGGCCCTCGAAGCCGCGGGGCTCGTCCAGCTCGGCAAGGACACGCCGGTGACGCCGGAGGAATTCTTGCAGGCCAATGAATCGCGCGATCCCACGATGTTGTTCACGATAAGCCACGGCATTGGAGCAGCGGCGAACGTCGAGGATAACGAACGTCGGCGCATTCAAGGCGCCATGAGTTTCGGGCAGGGCAAACGAATTACCGCCGAAGAGGTCGCAGGGCGCCCATTTTTGCCGGGCGGCGCGTGGTTTTTCTTTGCTTGCTTCAGCGCGGGAACGCCCACGCGCACGGCTTATCGCCATTGGCTGGCGCGCCTCAAGGAAGCCGGCCTCGCCGTGCGGCAAAGCGACATCGACGGGGTCCTCACGTCGCTCGCCAAGGATGAATCGTTTGTCGCAGCATTGCCACAAGCAGCGCTGGCCAATCCGGATGGTCCGCTCGCCGTCATGGGTCACGTCGACTTGGCGTGGACCTTCAGTTTTCAAGACGGCCTGAGCAAGAGCTTCCGCTCGAGTCGATTCCAGAATGTTTTCCGAGGTATCGTCGAGCGTGCGCGCATTGGGCCGAGCTACTACGATCTGCAGCGGGTATTCAATGTCGCGAACAACGACTTGACCGGAATGCTCAACGAGGAGGAAGAAGCGCGCGAATTGAATCGAACGCTCGCCGACGAAAAAGACCGCCCGCTGCGCAAAGCCGGATTGTGGATGTTGCGCCAAGATCTCACGGCTTATGTGCTTTTGGGCGATCCGGCAGCTCGAATCGCCGCAACGGCGTCGCCGGATGAGGTGCGCAAAGTCGTGGCGAATGTCGTCACGGAAGCGTCGGATGCCGCCGCAGGTTTGTCTCCGGAGGACGAAATGGGTGATTCGCCGGCGCCGACCGAAGGCGACGGACCATTGAACAATGTCCCGGCCGCAGCCGCCCTCGGCACCATCGACCCGGCAAAAATCGAAGCGGCCGTATTCCCCAAAATCGGCGACGAAGCGCTCGAGGCCATTGCCAAACATTTCGGCGTTCCTCGCGCCGAACTCGACGCCTGGATGACGACCTACCAAGAAGCGGGTCGGGCCGCCGTTCGCAACAAGAACAGCGCTTGACCTCCCCTGCCGGTTTCATTTCGTGATAACGTCGCCGCGTGCATTCCAAATACCGCGCGGTCGACGCCGCTCAGTTTGTCGAAAAATACGGTCCTCGCTGGGGTGAAGATCTGGCGATGCGAGTATACACATCGCGTCTGCTCGGAAAAACCCCGGAACTCGTGCTCCACGGCGGCGGCAATACATCCGTAAAGACGGTGGTTCCGGATTTCCTCGGCGATCCGACGGAAGTCCTCTACGTCAAAGGAAGCGGCTGGGATCTCGGCAAAATCGAACCTGAAGGGTTTCCCGCGTGCCGTCTCGCGCCTCTGCGTCGCTTGTGCGAAGTGCCGACGATGACGGATGAACAGATGACGTCGCAGCTGCGTGGCCAGATGCTGGATCAAGCATCACCGGCGCCGTCGGTGGAGACGCTGCTTCACGCGTTCTTGCCCGCGAAATTCGTCGATCACACCCATGCGGATGCCGTGGTGGCCGTGGTTGACCAGCCAAACTCTGCGGAATTGGCACGCGAAGTGTTCGGGGATCGCATCATGTTCGTCCCGTACGTGATGCCCGGATTCGTGCTCGCGCGGCAAATCGTCGAATCCTGGCGCGCTTATTTGCAGAAAATGAATCGTGAACCGAGCGCCATCATCCTGGACAAACATGGCATCTTCACGTGGGGCGAAACCGCGATGGACAGCTACGAGCGCATGATCGCGTATGTCACACGCGCGGAACGTTGGCTCGTCGATCGCCCGGCCGATTCATTGCGGACCATAACGAGCCCTTCTCCGGACGCTTGCGAGCGATTGGCGCCGATGCTTCGCGGCGCATTGATGCGGGCATCCGGGGAACCTTGGATTGGGACGTTTCGGATGAGCCCGCAAACTTTGTCGTTTTGCGATCGCGACGATCTGCAATCGATTTCGCAACGCGGATGCGCGACGCCGGATCACGTTCTTCGAACCAAACCCAAGCCCTTGTACTTGGAGTTACCGAACATCGACGACAAACAAGCCACGCGAGCGGCGATAGATGCGGGCATTACGGCTTATGCGAATGATTACCGCAATTACTTCCAGCGTTGTTCGGCCGTTCGTCCGGGCAATCGCAAAGAGCTCGACCCTTGGCCCAGGGTGGTGCTCATTCGGGGCCTCGGCGCGTTTACCGTTGGTAAAACCCGTAAGGACGCGGAAATCGCCGCGGATATTTACGAACACACGTCGGTGGTGATTGAACTGGCCACCGCGTTTCGCGGGTACGAACCGGCATCGGAAATTGATCTTTTCGACGTCGAGTATTGGTCGCTCGAACAAGCCAAGCTTGGGAAAAAAGGCGCGAATAAGCCGCTGGAAGGACGCGTTGCGTATGTCACGGGCGCGGCATCGGGCATTGGGCTCGCCATAACCCGAGTATTGCTGGGCGCAGGGGCGCATGTCGCCATGACGGACAAGAACGAGCAAGCCATTGATCGGGCCGGGGACCAATTGGCGCAAACGCATGGCGATCGCGTCTTTGCATTACCTTGCGATGTGACATCGGCCGACGACGTGCGGGCGAGTATTCGGAAAACGTCGTTGCGGTTCGGGGGCCTCGATATCGTCGTTTCCAACGCGGGTCGTCCTTATGAAGGGGCGATCCACGAAGACAAGGGCGATGCCGCATTACGAGCATCGATCGACGTGAACTTGCTGGGGCATCAAAACGTCGCGCGTTTTGCGTCCGAGATCATGATTCAACAAGGCGCAGGAGGATCGCTATTGTTTAATGCGTCGAAGAGCGCCTTTAATCAGGGGCCGAATTTCGGCCCGTACGCCATTCCGAAAGCGGCGCTCATTGCGTTGATGCGGCAATATGCCGTCGATCTTGCCGGCCATGGAATTCGAGCGAATGCGGTGAATGCCGATCGTATTCGCACGGCCTTGTTCGACGGTGGAATGCTCGAAACGCGAGCGCGGGCGCGCGGGATCGGTGTGGACGAATATTTCCGCGCCAATCTTTTGCGTCGAGAAACCACGGCAAACGACGTCGCGCAGGCATTTCTTTACTTGGCGACGGCCGAAGCTACGACGGGTTGCGTCATTACGGTTGACGGAGGCAACGCTTCGGCATTTCCGAGGTGAAGTTTGCCGTCGTGCAACAGATACTTGTAAGGTGCGTCCGGGCCGGCATAAGATGCGGTTGTGCGACCCCTACGAACCCTTGCTCTCGCTGCGCTCTCCGCGCTTGCATTATCCAACACCGGCTGCATCACCAAGATGATTCTTGATGGGCAAATCGCCGGAACGCGCCAAGCATCGGCGGCCATCGATTCACTGCATGACTATGAAGTCGCCCGCGTGACGGCGTTCAATGGCGTGTCGCAATTCGAGGGCATGCATTACTTGGCGCCGGACAATACCGATGCGCTCTTCATGCTCGCCAAAAGCTGGACCGGAGCCACGTTTGGCTGGACGGAAGACGAAGCCGAACAGGCGCTCGATGATGAAGGGATGGAAGGCCCGAATTACCTGTACCTGAAAAATCGTGCAATCGCTGGTTACGACCGGGGCGCACGATACGGTGTGCAATTGCTCGAGCATTATTATCCGGGATTCGAAGCGGCCAAGAAAAACGAAACGACCCTACGCAAATACTTGGCGCAATTCACCGATCCCGCCGAACACGCGGGCGCGTTGTTTTGGACCGGGTATGCCTGGATCAGCAAGGTGAACATGGCCCAAGATGATCCGGCATTCGTGGCCGAGCTGTATATCGGCGTCGCGATGATCGAACGTGTCGTCGAACTCGATGAAAAATACATGTTCGGCAGTGCGCATACGATTTTAGGCGCTTATCACGCGCGCTCGCCCATGGCCGAGCTCGACGAAGCCAAAAAGCATTTCGACAAATCGCTCGCCATCAGCGAGGGCAAACTGTTGCTCACAAAAGTGCAATATGCCGCGAAATACCATTGCACCAAAGGCAACAAAGACGAATACGTCAAATTGCTCACGGAGGCGGTCGAAGCCGAGGATCCCTTCCCCGAGCAACGATTGCAGAACGTCATCGCCAAGCGCCGAGCCCAACGCTACCTGAGCAAAACACGCATGAAAGAATGCGCGTTCGAGTGATTCGTCAAAACCGAAATTGATTTGACCAGGAAAAACCAGGGCCTCGTCGGAACACCTCCACGAGGCCCTTTTGCATTTCAGCCGCCGTCTTTGCTTCCGGCGTTCATCATTTCCTTCATCAGGTCGTCCATGTCGTCGTCGCCGGACGGTTTGTCCTTCGCCGCTTCGCCCGCGTCGGGCGCCCCGGCGTCGTTCGCCCCCGAACCACCCATCATCTCTTTGAGCAGAGCATCCTCGTCAAACGCGTCGTCGGCATCAGCCCCCGCATCGGCGGCGACGTTGGATGCAGGTACGACGTCCCCCTTGGGTTTGTCCGGGGATGGTTTGTCCTGGGCCTCGGCGATCCCGGTACCGTCCTTGCCCCACTTGGCGATGTCCTCGTTCGAACACGGCTTCAAGTTGTTGCGATCTTCTTGAACGCATTCGAGCAACCACGCCTCACGCGGCGGAAGCCCGTCTTTCGCAGCCTTCGCGCGGATCTCCGCGATGTCGCCATCCGTCGTGAAACTCGACAGAGACGGCACGACGACGATCGACGCCAAACCCAACCCGAGCAACGCGACAAACGGCAAAACGACGCGGTACACCTCGACGATCGGTTTGGCGAACCGGAAACTCGAGATGAACAGGTTGAGGCCGACCGGAGGCGTGACATACGCGATCTCGAGGTTCAGCAGGAACATCACCGCCAGATGGAACGGGTTGATGTGGAACGAAGCGGCGAGCGGAATGAGAAGCGGCAGCGCGACCAAGAGGGCGCTGAACGCGTCCATCAACATGCCCAAGATGAACAAGAAGACGTTGAGGACGAGGATGAACTGCCACGCGGCGTTCATGCCGCGCGTGATGAACCATTCGAGGATCGCCTGCGGAATCTGCGCCTGAATGATGTAGTTTGTCATGGCCGTAGCCATGGCCAAGATCAGGATGATCGCGCCGGACAACGTCATCGCGTCCTTGGCGACTTTGACGACCTTGCGCGCCGTCAGATCCTTGTAGATGAAGATTTCGACGATGAGTGTGTACACGGCCGCCGCCGCAGCGCTCTCGTCGAGCTCCATCAGGCCGCTGCCGAGTCCGAGCCCCACGAGCAGCGGTGTGAAGAGTTCCCACTTCACCTGCCATAACGATGCGGCAACTTCTTTGAGGTCAAACTTTGCGCGGGGAATCTTCGAGGACAAACCCGTGTAGAACGCGTAGCCGCAGATGAGCAGCATCAGCAGCAAACCTGGGGGAAGCGTCGCTTTGTACGCGTACGCGACGTCCACGCCCGCGATGAACGCGTAGATCATGACGAGCGGGCTTGGGAAAAACAGAAGGCCCATCGCGCCCGCCGTCGTCACGAGGCCGAGCGTGAATTTCTCGGTGTATCCCTGACGGCGCAGCGCCGGATAAAGCAACCCGCCGATGGCCACGATGGTCACGCCGCTGCCGCCGGTGAGCGTCGTGAAGAACGCGCTCGCCACGACACACACGATCGCCAAACCACCCGGAAGCCAACCAAGAGCCGCCGTCGCCGCACGCACGAGGCGATCGGGCGTCTTGGATTCGGCCATCAAGTACCCGACGAACGTGAAGAGCGGAATCGTCACCAAAATGGGCGAGTTCTGGAACTTTTCTTCGAGAACGTTTGCCGCGATGAACCGCACGTAACGTTGATCGATTTGGTCCGTGCCCAACCACGACAAGATGGAGATCGCGCCCATGACCGCGAAAAGCGGCATGCCGACGACGGTCAAAAATGCGAGGACGACGGCCGGGATTTTCATCGTGCCGCCTCCGCCGCAGGAGCATCGTCTTCATCGGGTTCGTCCGCGTCGGGTTCGACCGATGCGTGGCCCGAAAGAACCAGCAACGCGCGCAAGATCACCCGCACGCCCATCCAAAACAAACCGAGAGGCCAGAGCAAGTTCAGATCGTGTTCGAGGGCGCCTTTGGCCGCTTCCCCGGGTAACGTCACGATCGGCACGCGAGGCTCATTTTCCATGGAAACGGGAGCTTTCATCGAGGCGACTTCTTCGGCCGTGAACTGCTCGGAAAAACCGGACTCGTCGAGCCACGTGTTCCACTGCTTCCCGTTCAGTCGCGTCGGTGCGTCCCAACGAACCCCGCTGAATACGACGTCGGGCATTGTTCGGAAATCCAAACCGATCTGTCTGTAGAAGACGAAGCGGTGTTTTCCCGAGACGTGTCGAACCCCCGCGATCTTCTGCGCCATCGTCGTGTCGCGGTTCTGGCCGAACCCTTCGATCGACGTGTAATCAAAGAAGCCGTACGACGCGATGAAGCAAACGGTCGCGGTCGCCGCCGCTCCGAGGAGATGCACCGGCACACGCAACGACGGACGCATGAAGCGCAAGACGACGTCGATGTTGATGTGCTTCGATCGCGCGGCGGCGAGCGATGCGCCGATGAGCGCAACCACGACGGTCAGTCGCGTCGAAACACCTCGCAAACCGCCGACGAGCGTCAGCGACGAACCCTCTTGGAGCCAATTGAGGATCGCATCCGCTCGTTCGATACCTACCGTGCGCCACACGGGCGCGGTGAGAACGCCGAGGACAACGCCGCCGATGGTGAGCAGAGCGCTCTTCGTCTCGTCGAGTTTCAAGTAACGAACTGCCGTGACGCGCGCGATTCCCCCCAAAATGCCCGCGCCGACCAACATCCGAAACACGATGCCCGCCGAACTTTTCGATTCGACGGGGCTCGCCATACCGCGGAGCGAGATCCAAAAGACGAGCGCGAAAACGAGCGCCATCAAGGCGACGAAGAGCGCACGCGATTCGACCCACGTGAAGACACGTTCGACACGTACGAAACCGTTTGCCCATGCCGCGCCGGTTGGTTTCGTCGCGGGAGCAACGGACTTTTCTTGCGCCCCTTGGCCCTCTTCAGCACCCGAAGGCGCTTCGGCTTCCGCCTGCTCGCCGGCGCCATCTTCTTCGGGGGGCGCTGCGTCGTCCTTCGTGTCGGACTGCTCCGCCTGTGCGGGGGCGTCTGTGCCGTCGTCTTTTTCGTCGTCCGCTGCCATGCGCACGACATTAACGGGTTCGCCGCCGTCGGGTAAACGGGCCAAACGCCTGACGCATGTCCGGAACGACCGATTTCGTGCGAGAACGGCGCGGCTCGTCAGCTCATTGAGCTTCCGCATGAACCTCGTACGCGGAAGGTCCCAGTGCGCACCGAAACGTAGTATCAGGGAAGCTCGTGATGTCGGCGCATAAGCCCAACGTTTTGCCTACAGCCCAGACAACGTCGGAAGCGGGCCATCCCGCCACGTTGCTCGATGGAACTCCCTATCGCTACGTCGGTCCGCTCGGACGAGGCGCGATGGGTGATGTCGTCGAAGCGGAGCACGTGGCCCTGGGCAAACGTGTGGTGGTCAAACTATTGCAGGAACGCCACGCCAATCGGCCCGATTACGTGGATCGCATGCGCATCGAAGCGCAAGCGCTGGCAAAGATCTCTCATCCGAATTTGGTCCAAGTCACGGACTTCGGACAAACCGCACAGGGACGAACGTTTCTCGTGATGGAACGTCTGCGCGGACGCAATCTGCGCGAAGAGCTGGAACAGCGAAAGTTCCTGCCGGTGCTCGAAGCGATGAACATCGTGCGGCAATCGCTGCAAGGTCTCGCGGCAGCCCATGACGCGGGCATCGTCCATCGCGATGTGAAGCTCGAGAATTTGTTCCTCTGTGACACCACGACAAACCGTCGCAACGTGAAGGTGCTCGACTTCGGCGTGGCCAAGGTCATTGGCATCACGGGCGACAACACGCCGCTGCCGCTGGCTTTTCCCACGGCCGAAGGCGTGGCGATGGGCACACCTCGATACTTCTCGCCGGAACAAGCGCGAGGGCGCGACGTCGATTGGCGCACGGACGTGTATGCCGCGGGCATCGTTTTGTACACGCTGATCGCCGGCAAAGGACCGTTCGATCGGCACACGACGTTGCTCGAACTGACTCGCGCGCATGCCTTCGAACAACCGGAACCACCGTCGAAAATTGCGCCTCAGTTTGTCCCACCGGAACTCGACGCGGCCATCCTGAAAGCCCTCGCCAAAGAGCCGCTCGATCGGTTCCCCACGGCATTTTCGTTCGCCGTCGAGCTCGAACGCATCGCGGCCAAACTCAACGCCGAGCAGCGACAACAAGTGGCTTCGGTGCCTCCACCGCCGGACACACCGCAAGTCGAACCGCCGACTCGACCGACGGCAAAACTTCCGGGCACTTCGGATGAAGAGCTCGAAGCAACCCTGTTGAAGTTCCCAGCAGCACGCGCTGCCGTGAGCGCACCGATCTCGTCCGGGCCCATCGAAGAACTTACGATCCCAAAGTTTCCTCGCGGCGCGGTGGCGGCTGCAGTTCGACAATCTCCACTGGCCCAAGATGTTCCGCCGGTGTCGAGCCAACCGGAACCCGAGCCCGCCACGGTGCGCGTCGATGCCGGCGCGGTGGAGGCCGCCGTTGCTGCGGCATCGTCGGTGGACGAAGAAGGCGGAGCCGTCACGCAGCGGATCGCCGCTCCGGTGCTGATGAAGCTGCGACAAACCACCGCCGACGCGGTGCCGTCGCAACCTGCACCGACGACGAGACCGACGGTGCCGATCATTCCGCCGAACGCCATCGCGGACAAACCTGGCACCGCACGCAACGAAGCGTCGTTTGCCGACGTCGATGCACCTGTCCCGACAGACCCTTCGGCTGGACAAGGACGCGCGGACGCGTACGCGGATACACCCGTGGCGACCACGGCGACGACAGGTTCGTCGGAGCCAAAAGATCCGCTCTCCATTCCGATCGTCGCCCCGGGTTCGTTGGTCAAATCGGAACGCGACTTGGCCGAAAGCGGGACAAACCAGAACGAAAGCGCCGAACGACCCGTCACGTTTGCCGCGCGAGCTGCCGAGCACGCATCCGGTGGTACGACCAAAGGCGAAAGCGGCGCGGCCCATGCCGGGCGCAAAGACCGCATCTCGGCGCTTCCCGGGCGCCCGCCGGGCGTTTCCGCCGTCCCGGGACGCAAGGATCGCATTTCGGTGCTGCCGGGCCGCCCAGGGTCGATGCCCGACATTCCCACGCCGGCCGTCGAACCCGCCGCGGACACGAAACCCGCCGCCGTCATCGCGAAACAAAACCCCGCTCAGGTGCACATCCCCGGGCCGAAAAGTTCGACCGAGGAGAACGCCTCCGGGGTTCGTCCGCTCAAAGCTCCCGTGCCTTGGCGTGTGCGTAGAACAGCGCCGGGGGCCGCGCGTGCTCCGTCGGTGCAAACGGGAAATCAATCGCTCGACGGGGGCAAACAGGACAATTCACGCCTGTATTACACGATCGTGGCGATGATCGTGTTGATCGCCGCCGCGACGTACTTCGTCCTGCGCGTGGCCAAGTAAAACTTGGGTTTGCCCGTCAAAACGTCCCGTGGACGCCGATCCCGTTCGGCGCGATGAACAGATGTGCCGTCGGGCCATCCGCCGGTTTTTCCGGGGCCCGTTTCGCCAAGACGAGGCTCGTTACACCAAGACCAACCCCGACCACCCCGAGAGCGAACGCCACGTTCGAGACGTTGGCCAACGTGTAGGCCGAGTCGTTTGTCGGTTTGGCTTTGTCGAGCGCGACCTGATCGGGACACTTCCCTTTCGGACAAAGCGTCTCGACATCCCCCGCTCGTGACAGCGACATTGCCCCCGTCACTGCTCCGGTGATGAATCCCGCGCCGGTCAAAGCTACGCCCACATAGAACAGAGGCGAGATTCGACGCTGGGGTTTGTCTTGATCGGATGACGTCACGCCGTCACCAAACGTGACGGTACGTTTTTCATTTTCGCCGAGCGTCACAGTCTCCACTTCCGGAACACCGCCGGCGATCGACACCGACACATCATGTTTGCCCGGATCGACGGGGATGGGCTCGCGCGTCTCTTCCGAAGCAATCGTGCGACCGTCGATCTTGACCTCGAGTTGCGCCGTGTCGGGGGTTCCTTTCACGACGAGGATGAGCCGGGGAATTCTCGTTTCCAGCGCATCGAGGAGCAGCTGCGCATCCGTACGCGCTTCCACGAATGGCTTGGGCTCACGCGGTTTCACAGGCATGCGCACGATCTCCTGCGCCACCTTTCGCGCCTCCACGAGGTGCCCGAGCTTTGTCTCCGTACGGGCGACTTCGATGCCGGTCGTGGGCACGTTCATGATCGTGTGCGCCGCGCGATACGATCGCAACGCACCTCGAAGATCGCCCTGTTCGAGCTTCGTGTCGCCCTCGTCCATGAGGTTACGCGCCATCTCGATTTCGGTCTTCGTTTGTCCGAGCGCACTGTTTGGCAAACCAAACGCCGGCGCCAAAACGAACGCAGCCGCGAGCAAACAACGACACGACAAACGTAGCATCACCTTAGAAACCTCGATCACGGCGTGGTTTTACCGTGGGGTTTGACTTGACCGTCGGCGTCGCCTTGGACGTCGAAGATGTATCGACCGCCGACGCGACGGGAGCGGCCGATGGCGCCGGCAGCGTATCGCTTGGAGGTGCAACGATCGTCGTCGCGGGTGTTGCGGGAACGGTCGGCAATGGCGACGACGCCGTCACGGCTGCATCCCTGGGAGAACCTCGCAGGACGATGACGATGGCGAGGGCCAGGATGAGCACCGTGAGCACCCCGGCGGCGGAAACGATCATGATCGCTGCACGCCGAGACGAACCGCCGCGATCCGCGTGCGTGACGGATGCGCCGGGAAACGTTTGTTGTGGAGGTGGCAGATTCGCCAACCCGGAAGCTTGCCACGCAGGTATCGGCGAAGGCGGCGGAGCGTTCGACGGCGTCACGGGGATCGTCGCCTGCGGCAACGCTGAAGCGGACACACGGAGGCCGTCGCTCACCGGCATGCCGGGGTTTGTCGGATTGGTACCCCACGGATTCGAAGGCGAAGGCGCCGCTTGTACGGCCGGATAGTTGCCGCTCGCGCTCGGCATGCTCGGCAGCGGTCGACGAAACGCCGCTTCGGTATGAGCACCGTCGTCGGCGACGGAGACAAACGCTTCGGCCATTTCTTTGGCCGATTGAAATCGATCCGCGGGATCACGGGCGAGCGCGCGGGCAAACCACGTGTCCACCATCGGCGAAATATCCGGACGACGTTGCGATACGGGAACGAACGTCGCCCGTTCAATCGCGACGCACACGGCTCCAAGTGTTTCACCTTGAAACGGAACGCTCGCCGTCAGCGCTCGGTACATCACCACGCCTGCCGACCACAGATCCGCGCGATGATCGACGCGTCGGGCACTCAAGATCTGCTCGGGGCTCATGTAGTGCGGTGTTCCAACCATCGCCCCGGTGCCTGTCATGCCAAACTCGGTGTCTTGAGCGGCATGTTTTGCGACGCCGAAGTCGAGCACTTTGATGAAGAGTTCACCGTCGTGATCGACGAGAAAAATGTTGTCCGGTTTGATGTCGCGATGAACGATGCCCGCGGCATGAGCCTTCGATAAAGCTCGCGCCAACTGCACGATGATCTGCGCCGCTTCACGCAAGGAAATCGGACCCGTTCGCGCCAAACGCGTACGCAGATCTTCCCCCTCGAGAAGCTCCATCACGATGTAGGGAATGCCGTCGGCGAAACCGTGATCGAAGACCTGCACGACGTGCGGGCTCTTGATCTGCGCACTCGCCATTGCTTCACGCGCGAAACGTTCGACGTACTCACGATCTTCGGTGAGTCGTTCCGCCATGAACTTCACCGCCACGGACATGCGTAGCGATTGATGCTCCGCAACCCACACGCTTCCCATGCCGCCACGTTTGAGCGGTCGGACAAGACGAATGTTGTTGCCGACGATTGCGCCTGCCTGGAGGCTCACAGCGAAACGATATCACGCAGCGTTTCGGAGCGGCTCATTTGTGCACGGGATCAGCCGCCGGATTTACCGCTTGGACTTTCTCCCTCCGCCCGAATCTCGCGGAGGATTTCTTCGACACGATGAGCACTGTCTTGGCCCGCGTCGTAGATGAATCGCAACTCGGGCGCGCGACGCAACGCAACCGCTCGCGCGACTTCTTTACGCAAACGCCCGCTCGCCGCCTCGAATCCACGCAGCAAACTTTTCTGTTTCGCCGGCGGCAGTTCGCCCGCCTGTTCGTGTCGGACGTACACTTTGGCCACTTGCAGGTCGTCGGTCATCTCCACACGAGAGATGAAAATTCCCTGCAAACGAGGGTCCGACAACGAGCGCAACAGCGTGGCGAGTTCCTCTTGCACGCGCGCCGCGACTCGATTTGCTCGCATACCGGTCATCGCCAATCTCCGTCTTCTTCGTCGTCGTTTTCGTCAGGGTTTGTCGTATCAAACAGTTGTTCGATGCCGCCTTGGATGCCTCGTCCACCATCGCCAAAGCTGACGATCTCGGTGGCTCGATCCGTGAGAACCGCATCGTGCACGGTCGACGCGACGTTCATGACACTGGACATGACCTGATCGCAAACCGTGGAGTCGTTGGAAACGACCGCGACACCGAGCGTTGCGCGACGGGGATCATCGAGCACGCCGATCTCGGCAATGGAGACCTTCAAGCGGCCCTGGATGCGTTCCTTGAGCGAACGGACGACGCTGCGTTTGTCCTTCAAGGACCGCGCGCCGGGGATGTCCAGGCTGAATCGCAATACTCCGACAAACATACGTGCGGCGGACGAACCAGGACGATCGATGTACTTCGATCGTCCGGTCGTAGGTTGGATGCGCGGAGAGGTCCGCGGTTGTGGGTGAAAAATCAGGAGAGCTTCGTCTTGATCTCTTCGATCTCGAACGATTCGACGACGTCGTTTTCTTTGATGTCTTGGAAGTTCTCGAGCGAGATACCGCACTCGAACCCTTCGGCGACTTCCTTGGCGTCGTCTTTGAAGCGGCGCAGACCGGAGAGTTTGCCAGTCCAAACGACCACGCTGTCGCGAATGAGGCGCGCTTCCGAGGTGCGTTTGACCATGCCGGTCGTGACCATACAGCCGGCGATCGTGCCGCTCTTGGCGATGCGGAAGACCTGACGAACCTCGGCGCGACCAAGCAGCTTCTCGATCTTCGTCGCAGGCAACAGACCTTCCATCGCGGAGCGAATGTCGTCGATGGCGTTGTAGATGATGTTGTAGAGGCGAATTTCGATGTTCTCGGACTCCGCGAGACCCGCCGCTTTTCCGGCCGGTCGAACGTTGAACCCGACGATGATCGCCTTCGATGCAACCGCCAAGTTGACGTCGCCTTCCGTGATGCCACCGACGCCCGCATGCACGATCGTGACTTTGACCTTCTGGGTCGAGAGTTTCGACAGTGCGTGACAGATCGCTTCGACGGACCCCTGAACGTCGCCCTTGACGATCAGTTTGAGCTCCAACTGTTCGCTCTCGGCCAAACGAGTCGTGAGCGTCTCGAGGGACACGCGCGAGTCTTGCGGAATGAGCGATTTCGAGGCTTTCTTGCGTCGGCCCTCGGCGATTTCTTCCGCGGTCTTCGCGTCTTTGACGGCGTGAACCGGATCGCCCGCGCTGGGCACTTCGGCCAAACCGAGGACTTCGACGGGCGTTGCCGGACCCGCTTGTCCAACCGAACGCCCGAGTTCGTCGGTCATCGCGCGGACTTTGCCCCACGCGCCGCCGGCGATGATGATGTCGCCCGTGCGCAAGTGACCGTCCTGGATCATGACGCGAGCGACGGGGCCGCGACCACGATCGAGCAAAGCTTCGATGACGGTGCCGCTGGCACGACGCTTCGGGTACGCCTTGAGCTCGAGGATTTCAGCCTGGAGAATGATCGCTTCGAGCAGTTGATCGATGTTTGTCCCGGCCTTTGCGGACACGTGGACGAACATCGTATCGCCGCCCCATTCTTCGGGCTGAAGGCCCAAGTTTGCGAGGTCGCGCTTGATCTTGTCCGGATCGGCACCGGGTTTGTCGATCTTGTTGACCGCGACGATGATCGGCACTTTGGCCGCTTGTGCGTGCGCAATCGCTTCACGCGTCTGCGGCATGACGCCGTCATCGGCAGCCACGACGAGCACGACGATGTCGGTGAGTGACGCTCCACGCGCACGCATGGCCGTGAAGGCTTCGTGGCCGGGTGTGTCGAGGAACGCGATGGTGCCGCGCGGCGTTTCGACGCGATACGCGCCGATGTGCTGCGTGATGCCGCCGGCTTCGCCTTCGGCGACGCTCGCTTTACGGATGCGGTCGAGCAACGACGTCTTGCCGTGATCGACGTGACCCATGACGGTGACGATCGGCGGACGAATGATGAAGTCCATGTCCGTCGTCGACTCGACGCGGGTTGCGTCTTCCAGCGTTTGCGTCTCGCTGACCGCAACGTCTTCGACGCTCCAACCGAATTCGCTCGCGATGATCTTCGCGGTGTCGGCATCGAGCGTCGAGTTGATGTTGACGCCCGTCATGCCCATGCTGAGGAGCTTCATGAGCACGTCGGTGGCCTTGACGCTCATCTTGCCGGCGAGCTGCTGCAAGCCGACTTGCTCCTCGATCTTGATGACCTTCTTGTGCGAGGCCATCTCCTGCGTCGACACCTGAGCGGGCCCGCGTCGTTGCAGCATCGGCGCGGCTCCGGGGCGTTGACGGAAGTTGCCCGTGCCTTGTGCAGCGGTGTTGCCACGTTGCTGACCGCCGGGTCCGCGTTGCGCACCACCACCTTGAGCAGGGCGTGCGGTTTGTCCGAAACCCGTAGCTCCAGGTCGCGCTTGCGGCGCTTGAGCTCGCGGATCGTACGTGGTTCGTCGCGGCGCACCCGTGCGCTGTTGCGGCGCGGGCATGGGCACACCCGGTCGTCCTTGCCAAACATCGATACCGGTCTTCGGCGGCGTGGACGAACGCGGCGGAATCGTCGACGGCGTGTCGGAAGGTTTTCGAGGCGGCACGGAAGACGACGGCGCCGCCGATGTTTGTTGCTGCTGCGCGGGACGAGCTCCGGCGTTTGGCCCGCCAGACTGCTGCTGACGACCTTGCTGTCCGCCTTGTTGACCGGGACCCTTGTTCTGTTGGCCGCCTTGTTGCTGCGGCCGAGCACCTTGCTGCTGACCGGTACGAGCACCGCCGCCACCGGCACCACCGGCTTTCGCACCGTCATGCGACGACGCGGGACGCGTATGCACGTCCGTCCGCTTCTGCTCGCCACCCTGCTTGCCTTGTTGGCGTTGTTCTCCAGGTTTGCCCGGAGGCGGCGGGGGCTGGGCCAACCGCGGTGCATGCGTCGACGCACCCGCGGGCTTCGCCTCGGAAGGCGCAGGCTTCGCAGCTTGCTCGACGACCGGCTTCTTTTCTTCGACCGGCGCGGCAACCACAGGCGCTGCAGGCGCAGGCGCCGCGGCGACCGCTGAAGTCGTTGGAGCAGCAACGGATGTGGTCGGCGCAGGCTTCGGCGCTTCTTCCACGACCGCAGGCGCAGCCACCGGTGCGGGCGTAGGCGCAGTCGCCACGGCCGCCGCAGGCTCTTCGTGCTGTTTTGGAGCGACAAACGCCTCGGGTTCGCGAACCGGAGCCGCCGGAGCTTCTACCGGAGCGGGAGGTGCCGAACGTTCGACAACGACAGCCGCGACAGACTCGACAGCCGCGGGTGGCGACGGCGGAGCAACCTCGCGCGGTTCTTCGCGAACAGGCTCGGGCGTCGTCGGGACTTGCGGAGCGTGCGTCTGGACAACCGCTGCTTTCGGCGGTTCGACAGG